>Ga0065705_10104579_pt1 | contig 13131 bp, 10 predicted proteins | sample SwibulcommuniRL2_FD_59092 | JGI IMG/M metagenome (GOLD analysis project Ga0065705, IMG submission 59092) | Bulk soil microbial communities from switchgrass field near Rose Lake, East Lansing, Michigan, USA - RL2 Bulk Soil v2 (version 2) | ecosystem: Environmental > Terrestrial > Soil >...
ATGATTGGTGGGGTGGAAATTGGCAATGAGCTCATGTTAAGTCCATATGCTTCACAGGAGATGCGCGAAAACGTGGCGGTCACGACGCTCCCAGGTGTACCCTGGATTGGTGGCGACCATCTCGTTGTATGGAAAAATGTCCTGGCAGATGCAGAGCATGAAAGAGCTGCCCTCGACCTGGTGGAATATTTGAGCAAACGAGAGACGCAGATCCAACTTTTCAACGTTGCAAATATCTTACCTTCCCGCCTGGATGCATACGAGGAACTGACCTTTCCGCTGGAAACAACAAAACCCACGCTCGAAAAAGTTTTGCAGACGGGACGCCCGCACCCAAGCTTGCGGCTGTGGCGGCGCATCGAAGCATTTCTTGATGAGATGCTTTTAGAAATCGGCCGGATGGTCCTTCGACAACCGACGGTATCTGCATCGAGCGTGGCAACGCAGATGTTGAGTGATTACGAACAGAAACTGTCGGCAGTGCTCAGAGGCTAGCAATGAATCAACACAGGAATCTGCGAAGGTCAGATTGGAATTTCAGGAGGTGATACGGAAACGTCTTTCGTATTTTCGATCCGTCCATTCCATTCAAAAGGAGAGAAAAGATGAGTAAGAGAATTCCCTTGATTTTCAGTTTGCTTGTGACTGCCTCGCTGTTGCTGGCTGCCTGCGGCGGTGCCGCACCCGCTGCAACCGAAGCGCCTGCTTCGGGCGAGAAAGTTGAAATCCGCTTTTGGGGTCATCAGGCGCCGGCTTTCAACGAAGCCAACCAGGCGAAATTCGATGAGTTCATGAAACAAAACCCCAATGTGACCATCAAATATGAAACTTTCCCGTGGGATGTGTTCATCCAAACGATCCAGACGTCATTGCCAGCAGGCAACACCGCGGATGTGATCCTGATCCCTGGCGGGTATACCTGTCGATACGCGGCTGGCGGTCAACTGCTGGAGGTTCCTGCCGACGTAATGTCGCTGGCGCAGGCGCAGGAAGCATTCTTTGCTGCGCCGCTGGGTGGACAAACCTGTGATGGAAAGCTCTACGGCTTTCCTGCAGAATACAACCTGGAATACGGCGGTGCCTATGTCAACCCGGCGTTATTTGAGGAAGCCGGAGTCACATATCCTCCGCAATGGAAGACCTGGGATGATGTAGTTGCCGATGCCGAGAAGTTGACCAAGGTGGGCTCGGATGGCGTAATGACGGTCGCGGGTATGCATTACACCAACAGTGACCAGTTGTTTACGTACTTCCTGGCTGGCATTCTCGAACAGGGTGGGAACTACTTTGCTGAAGACGGCAAACACTTCAATTTCAACTCACCCGAAGCGATTGCCACGATCCAGAAGCTCATGGACATGACACAAAAGAATAAGATTGTCGATCCGATCATCTTCAACGCCGATAGCGAATGGGTGGGCGATTCGTTTGCCCAGGGCCACAATGCAATCGGTGTGCTGGGTTCGTGGTACGCTGGGGATGCCAAGCTGGCATATCCCGATCTGAAGTTTGACTATGTCTCCCTGCCGCCGATGATGGGTTCCGACTACAAGTTCGCTTCCGTGGGGGGGTGGGGTTATGTGGTTGGGAAGAGCACGGCACATCCCGATATTGCATGGAAACTTGCGAAGTTCATGGGTGGGGATCAGGCGAACGTGTTGTTCTTCAATTCCAAGTCGGCGACGATTCCGGCGATGAAGGCTGTGGCAGCCGACCCCACATATTTGGAAGCTGTGCCTTTTGCGGGCGCGGTGCTATCCATTTTGGACGCGGGGCAGTATCAGGGTAACCTGACCGACCCGGATCAGCTTGCGTATGAAATTGTTTACCCGACAATTCTCGATGCGATCCAGGGTAACCTGACCGCCGAGGAAGCCGCGAACAATATCAACGAAGCAGCCAATGTCATGGTCGATGGATCGCAGTAGTTTTGCAGTCCACTCCTCGTTCCATCTGCTAGTTGGTTGTCAAGGATTCGCCACAGAGGCACGGAGACACGGAGTATCAAGAAAAACTCTGTGGCTCTGTGGCGTAAATGTTTATTGGAGATGCAATGGCAGTCTCAATTTCATCACTCTTTAAGAGGGAATCTGTCAGCGACGGCGGAAAGCTCATGGCAAAACAACGGCGTTTTGCCTATGCCAGTCTCGTGCCGATTCTGCTGTATATGGGCTTGTTCACGTTGTTCCCTATTCTCTTTGCAGTAGTGATGAGCTTCTTCAGTTACACACCCGTCCGGGAAGGAAGTGGCTTCCTGGGGCTGGGCGGTACAAATCCATTCGTGGGCATCGGCAACTATATCGAGTTATTTACCGGAACCGGAAAACCCGATGAAGTATTCCGTCTCGCGGTCAAGAACACCTTCCTTTTCACTGCGCTTGTGCTGCCGTTGAATCTGGCGATTACACTTCCGCTTGCAGTACTGCTTGAAAGCATCGGCGAACGGTTCAAAATCCTGTTCCGGGCGATTTATTTTCTACCTGCCATTTCATCCTCTGTCGCGGTCGTGACCATCTGGTCGTATATGTATGCTCCTGGCTGGGGCTTGCTTAGCGTGATGTTCAAAGCCGTCGGGCTCGTTCCGCCCAAATCGTGGCTGCAGGACCCGAATACGGTTTACTTTGGCATTCCACTGGCGATGATCTGTGTTGTTGTGGCGCACGTCTGGCAGGATTTCGGCTACAACCTGGTCATCTTTGTTGCCGCGCTGCAATCCATTCCGAAAACGCTGCGTGAAGCCGCCCGCGTGGACGGGGCGAACGTGTGGCAGGAATTCTGGCTTGTGGTCGTACCGCTGCTTCGGCGGACCGTATTGCTGACGTGCGTGTTGACAGTCATCTCCTCGCTGCAGGTATTTGTCATTTTCCAGTTGTTGTCGCGCGGCGGACCGAAGAATCAGACGCAAACTCTGGTGCTCAGTATTTATGAGAATGCGTTCCGTTTTGTCAACAACCTGGGTCTGGCTTCGGCGATGTCCATGATCCTGTTCATCATTATCCTGATCCTGACCGTCACGCAATTCCGGATTTTAAGAACGGAATGGGAGTACTAGCATGAAGGCGGAAAAGAAATCTCCATTCTGGATTCTCGGAAAATCGGGTACCTACGCAGTGCTGCTCGTGGGTCTGGTCGCTACACTGCTGCCATTCTTCTATATTTTGATTTCATCGCTCAAGACGGAGGCTGAGCTTCGCAAAACGCCGCCGGATTTCTTTCCACAGCAACCCACCTTTAAACATTACCTCACCATTTTCAACGACGAGGATATTCCTCTCGAACGAAATGTGCTGAACAGCGTAGTCGTCTCGCTTGCGAGGGTCTTTATTACCCTGTTCACCAGTTCCTTCGCCGGCTACATCTTTGCCAAGTATCACTTCAAAGGCAAGAACCTGGCTTTTGGTGTCATTCTCATCCAGATCATGATTCCCTTTCAAGTGATCATGATTCCGAACTATCTGCTGATCGTGAAGTTCGGGTTGATCGACTCGCTGTGGGCGCTGATCGTTCCCTCGATGGTGGATGCGTACGGAATTTTTATGATGAAGCAGTTCATCGAATCGATGCCTGCGGAACTGATGGATGCCGCCCGTATCGATGGCGCCTCGGAATTTGGGATTTATTCCCGCATCATCCTCCCGCAAATGGGGCCGCCGCTGGCTTCGCTTGGCATTTTCACCTTCATGTATACCTGGAATGATTATCTGTGGCCGCTCATCGTTCTGACCTCCCCAGAAAAACGTACAATCCCGCTGCTGCTTGTTTGGTTCCAAACCCAGCATGTCTCCAACCAGGGACTCGTTCTTGCTGCGTCGATTTTGACGCTGATTCCCATTTTCTTCGTCTACATCTTCCTCCAGCGCTGGATCGTCGATCAGGCAACTCAATCAGCGTTCAAGTAGGAAGCTAAAAACGGAAACAAGCACATATACCCATGAATCGCCTCGCGATCCTCTTTCTTCTTTCCTCTCTACTTATGGGATGCCAGCCTGTTTCCTCAGCAGCCGAACCTGCTACCGTGAATCACACCTACACTGCCTCTATCGCCTCTATTCTCAACCCGGAGCGCGGATTCTTTACCCCTTATGAACTTCCCGGTTCCGCAGGTTTTAGTCCCGTGCGCGCAACAGGGAATACGCTCGTTCACCTCAACATCCGCCTCGACGATTGGCGCCTGACAGACATTCCTCAGAATGCGCTTGATGGATTGAACACAAACTTCGAAGATATTCGCGATGCAGGTATCAAAGCGATTATCCGTTTTGCCTATAACGCGGGACCTTATCCCGACTCCGAACCGGACGCCTCTAAAGTGCAGATCCTTCGCCACATCGAGCAGCTGACTCCGCTACTGCAAAAGAATGCAGATGTCATCGCCTGGGTTGAGGCAGGTTTCATCGGCGCGTGGGGTGAGTGGCACACCTCCACGAACGGGCTGGATAATCTCACCGATAAGAGAGACATCCTGAACGCGCTGCTCGCCGCGCTTCCGAATCGCTATGTGCAGGTGCGTTATCCTGCCAACATTATCGAGATGTATCCAAATCCCGAGGATGCTGTCAGGGCAAGAGTTGCGCATCACAACGACTGTTTTCTCTCCAGCGACACGGATGTTGGTACCTATGAACGTGACGGCGTGATCACCATCGAACGCGATCAAAAGTATCTCGCCCAACTGACCCGCTTCACTCCGATGAGTGGCGAGACCTGTGCGCCGAATCCGCCGCGCTCGGCCTGTGCGAGTGCCATACAGGAAATGGAACTGCTGCACTTTTCGGCGATCAACGAAGCCTATCATAAGGGGATCCTGCGCGATTGGCAGCAGGGTGGCTGCATGGAGGAGATCAACAACCGCCTCGGATATCGTTTGTCGTTGCGCGCCGCTGACTTCAACGACCAGGTGCGGCCCGGTGGTTTATTGAACCTGACCGTGAACATCACCAACAGCGGATTCGCTTCCCTGATGTATCCTCGTCCAGTCTACGTGGTGCTGGTAGGGCGAGATGATATCTCGCCTTACAATGTAAGACTTGAGCTTGACCCGCGCCAATGGGAACCAGGTGATTCTTCTTTCGCGGCAAGCATTCGCCTTCCATCAAAACTGGAAGAAGGTGATTACAACCTGGCTCTCTGGCTTCCTGATGAAGCAGAGATACTGCAATCCAATCCGCTTTATGCGGTTGAGTTCGCTAACGATGGTTTATGGGATCAAGTTACCGGTTACAACAACCTCGGCAACATCAAGGTCGATTCGTCGGCGACCGGCAGTTACAAGCGCAGTAACTCGATGAAAGTGGAGGAATTGTTGACCAAAACGACGATCCCCGCTACTGCTTCCACCTCTGCGCCGACCCTCCCTGCAGCCTCGGGTGATTTGATCACCAATGCGCAGGTTTTCCATGATGCCGAGATGGTCCATTTGTCGTTCGATTATGCCAGTGGAACCTATAATGCCTTTCAACTTTTTGTGGATGCCGATCAAAGCCCGGATACGGGATACATCATCAATGGTATTGGGGCCGAAGCCCTCTTTGAGGATCACACCTGGAATTCTTACGACGGCTCCGGCACGGATTGGAAATGGCAGCCTACCGAAGTATTGATCCTCTTCGACGATACGGGTAATCATGTCAGCTGGAATATTTCACGCACCTTGTTGAACTCTTCCAGGTTTGATTATGTATTTCAGCTCGTGGATGCGAGTTGGAGCACCGCCTTTGTCACCCAAAAGGCAACTTATACTATTCAGTGACTAACACTCATCATATGTCCCTGTATCAATATCCCTTCACTGAAACCCCGAATTGGAACGTTGTCATGGCAACCATGCCTTCCGATGAACCCGTTCCCAATTACGGTATGGGACTGACCGCCTATGTGATCGGCGATTTGTTACCGAAGCGCAAAGGGAATGAGTCGATGCGCGAGACGATCGAAAAGATCGCTCGGATTCCGATAGCGAGCAAGCTGTATATCCGTCCCACGTGGCGGCAGATGCAAAGCCAGCGCGGCAGATTGGATCTTTTCGAGCACTGGCAGGTTACGCTTGAACTTGCCGAAAAATACGGCAAACGTGTTGGTTTCCGTATTATGCTTGCCAATCCGGATATCGAGGAAGAGTCCCTGCCCAATTTTGTGCTCGAAAACGTGCCGATGCGATACCTGGGCAAAGGTTGGGATGCAGAGGAAAACGTCAATCCAAATGAGGTTCGTGCCCGAAAAGAGCATCGCATCCCGCATTATCACCACCCCTATTTTCTGGAAGCGCTCGAAGAGTTTGATGCTTTGCTTGCCGCCGAATATAACGGTCATGGCTGCATCGAATACATGGACACATACATGCACGGTTTCTGGGGAGAAGGTCACACCTGGCCCTTCGATTCCATTACGTCATTTCCGGACCAACGAATAGGTGTAGAAACCTGGTTACGCATCTTTGAAATGCAGCGCTCGCACTGGACGAAGACTCCGCTGGTCACAAACCTTCAGCCGGATATCAGCGGCGTGGGCAACGATGAGCTTGTCCGCCATACGCTGGAAACAGGTGAATGGCTCCGTTCCGACACCATTTTCATCGAGCCACAACAGATCGAGCTGGCGGGGAACCGTCCGCCGCAAATTGCTTTTATTTCCGAGGTGGGCATGTCCGATGGCACGCCGGAATCATTGCGCATCGTGAACGGAGTGCCGTATACCGAAAACATCATTGCACATGTCAAAGATATCGGTGCGAATTACTGGTCGCTGTGGAACTGGCACAACATCCATGCCGAGCATGTGATGAATTATTATCACCAGTACCCGGAGGGCATCGACCGGCTCAATCGCATCATCGGATATCGGCTCCGCCCGGCCTGGATCTGGACATATGGAGAGACCACTCCTGCAGGGCTGATCGTTGGCCTTGCCAACGACGGCATCAGCGGCGTTCCGGGCGCAGCTCGGTTGACGCTGCTGGATCAAAACGATCATTCAGTCGCAGAATCAACACTGGAGGCGGGTCACCCGACTCCGCATCAGGTGAAGCTGGCGCGCCTCGAGCTTCCGGCAGGCATCGGCTGGGAAGGGATGCGCCTCCAGGCACATCTGGTCGTCAAAGGCGTGAGTCATCCCATCCGCTGGGCGTGTCGCGAGCCAGAAAATCCTGATGGCTCGATCGCGTTGAAAAGAAATCAAGATCTATGAATCTGGAGCAAATTCCAGGAGCTTGCTCCTGGACTCCATAAACAATAAGGAGACTTTATGACCAAGATAGCATTCATCGGAGCAGGCAGTTTGGGTTTTACGGGCGAGTTGGTGCGCGATATCCTGACCTTTCCCTTGTTGGAAGACGCGACCATTTCGCTCATGGATATTCATGCCGGGCGGCTCGAGTGGGCAAAAAAGGGAGTTGAGAAATTGATCGCGGCAGGCAACCGTCCGGCGAAGGTGGAAGCGACACTTGACCGAGCCGAAGCGCTCAAAGATGCCGATGTCGTCCTGACGACGATCCTGGCGGGCTCAACAGACGTCTGGCGACATGATATCGAGATCCCCAAGAAATATGGGATCGATATCAACGTCGGCGACACGCGCGGACCGAGCGGCATCTTCCGTTTCCTGCGGACGATCAACCCGATGATGGATGTCCTCCGCGACATGGAGAAGTACTGTCCAAATGCGGTCTTGTTGAACTATACCAACCCAATGGCGATGTTGTGCGCGGCCTTGCAGCGCCAGACTTTTATTACCGTAACCGGGTTATGTCATTCAGTACAAGGCACAGCGATGATGCTTGCCGAGTGGATCGGTGCACCCTATGCAGAGATTGATTACGTTTGCGCGGGCATCAATCATCAGGCATGGTATCTCCAATACAAGTGGAACGGTGTCGACGCGTATCCGCTGATCCACAAAGCGGTCACCGAGCGACCGGAGATCTATAACGCCGAACCGGTCCGCAATGAAATGTATCTGGCACTTGGCAAGTATGTCACCGAGTCGAGTGGACATAACTCTGAGTACAACTCGTGGTTCCGCAAGCGCCCCGACCTCATCGAGAAGTATTGCACACACGGCACAAACTGGAATCCCGGCGAGTATGCCTACATCCTTAAGGAGTATCAGCATAACGAAGCCACCTGGCAGGAGCAGGTCAAGGAACGACTCGCCCAACCGCTGACCGAACAGGATCTGCAGCGCGAGCACGAATATGCTGCCTATATCATCAATGCTCTCATGGGCGGTGAGATGTTCAAGTTCAACGGCAACGTCCGCAATACGAGTCTGATCTCGAATCTGCCCGAAGGCGCGTGTGTCGAAGTGCCAGTTGTCGTGGATAAGGGCGGCTTCCATCCCATTCATGTCGGCGCGCTCCCCGCGGAATGTGCGCTGCTGACGGGACTCTCCAGCGGCATCGAAGAAATGGCAATCACCGCTTCGATCGAAGGTGACCCCACCATGGTGTATCGCGCGATCGCACATGATCCACTCACTTCAGCCGTGTTGTCTCTGGCTGAGATCCGCCAAATGACCAATGAACTCTTCGCGCAGCACAAGGATTATTTACCCCAATTCAAGCATCATGTTGCGTAACTTATTCCATATGGGACTACTGCAACTTCAAAGGAAGCATCGACCCTTATGACTTCTCCCATTTCCCCTTCTGGTACCTGGTGGCGACCTGCCGTAGGACTCACCTGGCAATGGCAGCTTTCAGAGCCGCCGGTGGATACTTCCATCGAGGCGGATGTCTATGATATAGATATCTTCGATAACGATGCCTCGGTCGTGGCAGACCTGCACGCCAGGGAACGCAAGGTTATCGGTTACATCAATGTTGGCTCATGGGAGGACTGGCGTCCTGATAAAGACGAGTTCCCGGCGGAAGTCCTGGGCAAGGATTACGAAGGCTGGTCCGGGGAAAGATGGTTGGATATCCGCCGGATGGATCTGCTCGCACCCATCATGCGCGGCCGGCTCGATATTTGCAAAGCCAAAGGATTCGATGCTGTGGAGCCCGATAACATGGAGATCCATGGCAATGGTTCAGGGTTTCCACTTACTTATGAAGACCAGTTGAACTACGCAATCTGGCTTGCCGACGAAGCCCACCAACGTGGGCTGGCAATCGGGATGAAAAATGGTGCCGATCAGGTCAGAGACCTGGTCCGGCATTTCGATTTTGCGGTCATCGAAGATTATTTTGTTTACGGCTGGCCCGAAAAGATGTCACCTTTTATCGAGGCGGGCAAACCCGTCTTTGCGGCAGAATACGATGACACAGGCGTGGATTTCGCTGCAGCCTGCAGGAAAGCCATGGAACTTCGCTTTAGTGTGATTCAGAAACATCGGATCCTCACCGCCTATCGCGTTACCTGTCCATGATTACAAAGGAGGTGCCTTCGTAAAGAAACCATACTGAGGATGTCATGTCGTTGGCGCGTGGCGGGGTGCGTTCGCCGATATCCATGTCCCTGTCAGGCACGCAGAAATGTGGTGTCGTGGGTATCGCATCTTAGGATCAGGAGGTCCACATGAATCAGCGCAAGAGAATGCTCTCGAGCGTTTTGATCATTGCTGCTTTGTTCGCGAGCCTTTGGATGGCGAATCTCACCAGCGTACAAGCTGCGCCCAGACCAACCGCCACACCGACATTTACACCCGCTCCTCCGCTTCCACCGGGGACGTACTTCGTTTCCGTCAGCGGCAATGACGCAAATCCGGGCACGCTTGCCGCACCGTGGAGACATATCCAATATGCCATCGACAGGGTCGTCGCGGGCAGCACGGTCGATGTGCTGAGCGGAGTCTACTATGAAACTGTCACCTTCAGACGTTCCGGTTCGAGCGGCAATTACATCACGCTCCAAAACTACGCCGGGGATACTCCCGTAATCGATGGAACAGGTCTATCCATCAGTGGCGAGACAGGACTGGTAGTGATCGAGAACAGGTCGTATGTCAAGGTCATTGGCTTTGAAGTCCGAAACTTGAAGGCTGGCGGAAATAGATCTGTTTTTCCGGCGGGCATTTGGATTCGCGGCAACGGCGCGTTCCTCGAAATCCGTAACAACAAGGTTCATGACATCGAAAACAGTTGTAGCCACTGCGGCGCGCATGGGATTGCAGTGTACGGACGTGACCCGGCTGCCTCCATCCATGACATTACGATCGATGGAAACGAAGTCTATAACGGAAAATTCGGCTGGAGCGAGTCGATGGTGTTGAACGGAAACGTGGAGAAATTCGTTGTCTCGAATAACATCGTCCACGATAACGATAACATCGGCATCGACTTCATCGGTTATGAAGGTGAGAATCCCGATCCGGCTGTCGACCGCGCCCGTGACGGGACGGTTTCTGGCAACATGGTGTACAACATCAACTCGTACGGCAATCCCGCTTATGGTTACGAACGAAGTGCTGGCGGCATTTATGTGGATGGCGGTACAAATATCATCGTCGAGCGCAACATTGTCCATGATTCCAATCTGGGCGTGGAACTTGCCAGCGAACACTCGGGTCGGAATACCAGTTACATTACGCTGCGCAATAACTTTTTCTACAACAATACCCAAACAGGAATCGCCATGGGCGGATACGACAAACGACGCGGCTCTACGGAGAATTGTGTGATCGTGAATAACACGCTCTACAATAACTTCACGCAGCGCGACTGGGGTGCTGAGCTTTACATCCAGTTCGACACGCGCAACAATATCATCAAGAACAACATCATCTTCGCCCATGACGCGCGGCGTTTTATCGAGAACTGGAGCGCGGTGATGACAGGTAATGTGATCGACCGTAACCTCTATTATGCAACCGGAGGCGGCTCGAACGGCACCTGGATTTGGAAGAACGTCACGTACACGACATTCTCCGCCTATCAAATCGCTTCAGGCAACGATTCGACGGGACTCGTTGGTCTTGACCCGCTGCTGGTAAATCCTGTTTCGGGTGATCTGCACATCAGCGCAGGTTCGCCAGCCATCAACGCCGGCGAGAATCTTACCAGCGCGCAGATGGGCACAGTAGATATAGATGGCAACGCACGGATCGTCAACGGTACTGTGGATATCGGCGCCGACGAACGCTGACGCCTCAGACTCAGCCGAAAATGGGGAGGCGCCTCCGAGGCGTCTCCCCAACCGAACACCTGGGACCTGATCCATGAAACTCATCTCGATAGGAAAACTTCGCGGACTGCAACAAATCTCATCCAATCGCGGGACATTTACTGCTCTTGCCCTGGACCATCGCCAAAACCTGCGCAAGGCGAATCCTGTCTTCGTCGATGATGGGGAACTCTCCCGGTTTAAAGTGGATGTCACTACCGCTCTGGCAAAACGGGCAACCGCTGTCTTGCTGGACCCGGAAGTCTCTGCAGCGCAGGCGGTCGCCCAGGGCGCCATCCCCAACAGTGTTGGGCTTGTCGTCGCTGTAGAAACCACCGGCTATACAGGCGATGCCACTGCCCGTCACGCGCAGATCATCCCTGGCTGGTCTGTGGAAAAAGCGAAACGTATGGGAGCCAGCGCGATCAAGCTGCTCGTGTATTACCACCCCGATTCGGGCACGGCAAATGAGATCGAAGATTTTACTTCCATGATCGCAGAGGAATGTACAAAACACGACCTTGTGTTGATGCTGGAGCCGCTATCCTATTCTCTGGATGAAGGCAAAAAGCTTACGTCTGAAGAGAAGCGTTATGTGGTCGTGGAAACTGCAAGGAGATTAACTCCACTACACGTCGATATCTTGAAAGCCGAATTTCCCCTGGACGCGAATGATATGGATGAATCCAAATGGATGGATGCTTGCAAAGAAATTTCTTCCGCTTCCGTTACGCCATGGATTCTGCTCTCCGCGGCTGTGGATTACGACACATTCCTGCGACAGGTCACAGTTGCATGTAATGCCGGTGCCAGCGGAATCGCTGTCGGTCGCGCCGTCTGGAAGGAAGCTGTCATGATGGCGGGTGATGAACGTATAAAATTTCTGCGCTCGGCGGGGCGTTATCGTATTGCCCGGCTTACATCACTATGTCACGCTTTGGCAAAGCCCTATACTGATTTCTATGCCGCCGATGCGCCGTTTGATTGGTATAAAACCTATTAGCCTGGACCGGATACCAAAGTCTCATGACTTTGGCCGTTCAAAATCCCAACGTCTGGAGGCGTTGGATTCCTGAAACATGCCGCAATTTGACATCCTCGTCGCCGGTGAAATCAACCCTGACCTGATTCTCACCGGTGACGTAATCCCAACATTTAATCAAACGGAGAAACTGGTCGACTTCGCCGCGCTGACCATCGGTTCCTCCTCGGCGATCTTTGCTTGCGGCGCGATGCGGCTTGGGTTGAAGGTCGCTTTCATTGGCGTGTGCGGAGACGATACATTCGGTCGCTTCATGCTCGATGAAATGCAACAGCGGGGTGTGGATGTTTCCGCTGTGATCGTTCGTCCGGATGGACAAACGGGTCTCAGTGTGATCCTCAATCGAGGTACGGATCGTGCGATTCTGACACATCCCGGCTTGATCGCCGCGTTATCTGCTTCCGATGTCTCTGACGGGTTGCTCCAACGTGCGCGGCATTTGCATGTAGCATCCTATTTCCTGCAGACGAATCTTCAGTCGGACCTGCCAGGTCTCTTTCGCCGAGCGCATTCATTTGGGTTGACGACTTCGCTCGATACAAACTACGACCCGTCCGAAGAGTGGCGTGGCTTTGACGAACTGCTCGCCGTCACAAATGTATTTCTGCCAAACGAGAAGGAAGTGCTATCGCTCACAGCTGAGTCGCACGTCGATTTAGCGGCAGACAAATTGAGGTCCGTCGTGGAAACGGCCGCGATCAAATTGGGCGCAGAGGGAGCTTTGGGAGTCAGCGCGGGTGAGAAGCTGAAAGTCGCATCCATTCCTGTAAAAGTGATTGATACAGTTGGCGCGGGCGATAGTTTCGATGCTGGTTTTCTGTATGGATATCTAAATAGATGGTCGCTTGAACAATCGCTGCGACTGGCTTGCGTATGTGGGGCGTTATCCACCCGGCATGGGGGTGGAACGAACGGTCAACCGACACTGGACGAGGCGATGACGCACTTGTCGGAGTGAAGTGTCGAGCAAAACGCTAAGACCCTGTGGAAGTG
>Ga0065705_10104582_pt1 | contig 13125 bp, 15 predicted proteins | sample SwibulcommuniRL2_FD_59092 | JGI IMG/M metagenome (GOLD analysis project Ga0065705, IMG submission 59092) | Bulk soil microbial communities from switchgrass field near Rose Lake, East Lansing, Michigan, USA - RL2 Bulk Soil v2 (version 2) | ecosystem: Environmental > Terrestrial > Soil >...
AGTAGGGGGCCGACGCATTCGGCCGGTGCGTCGGCACCTCGCGATTGGCTTTCTGCACCGAGTGCGGCCACGCACGATAGTTGTTGCGCAGCTCGTCTGGTGCGAAGTCCTTCGGGGTCAACCATCGTCCAGCTTCGAGGCCGACGACACCGAGGCCCGCCTGCGCCAGCGGCAGTGCGGCCACGCCTCCGGCGGCACCCATGCCCACGATGACCACATCGGTCGCTTTCAGATTAGTGGGCATCGGACGCCCCCATCGTGTTCGCGAACATCGCATAGTCGTAGGCCGACCTGCGAATCGGCTTCGCGTATTCGCTCATGCGCTGGTCCGCGGCCGTCACGTTCAGGCGCACGCCTGGATAGCCGACGAGATCCCAGCCCACGAAATTCTGGTTGCCGCCGTATGCCGGATCGCAGAACGTGCCCTGGATCGTGTGCGTGCGCACGAGACCGAAGAACGGCGTCTCTTCCATGGAGGCCAGCACGCGATCCTGCTGGGCAGCTGCGAGCTCGACGAAACGCCGGCCGCCGTTCGCGCGCGCCGCTTGGTCGATGGCGGACAGGCCCGCTGTATAGGTCTCGCGGGATGACGCCAACCATCCGCCCAGGGACCGTTCGATATAAGTGGCGGCGTGGGCCTCGGCGGCACCCGGACCGTTGTCGTCGGTCGGGATGATGCGCGCGCAGATCGCCGCCAGCGTGGCGGATTCGGCCTGGCTCAGCACGCTTGTCTGCGCCAGCACCTGCTGCCTGAACGACAGCACGCGGCTGAGCTCGGGAAGCGCCAGCACGCCCACACCGGCCAACCCCAGCCGTTTCAGGAGCTCGCGACGGGAAACCGCGGGCGGCATCGTCATATGTCCTCCGGGAGCCGTCACTGTACCGAATCTACAATCTAAAATCTAGAAACTAAAATCTGGAAACTAAAATCTGGAATAATGTTCCCCATTCGGTAACTCCAGAAGGAGCGTCTATGAAAGCAGTGGTTTGTCTGATGTTCGCGTGCGCGCTCGTGGCAGCTACGGTCCAGGCGCAGGCGCCGGCCGCAGGTGGGCAGAAGGTTCCCCTCAGCGAAGGCCTCCGGCGGTCGTACAACACCTTGAAGATGAATCTCACCGAAAGCGCGCAGAAATTTGGCGAGGCCGACTACGGCTATCGCCCGTCTCCCGAAATCCGGCCGTACGGCGGGCAGCTCGCGCACGTGGCCAACTCGCAGTTCAACTCGTGCGCCGCCGCCAGAGGCGAGGCGAACCCGAACCAGGGGCAGAACCTCGAACAGACCTTGAAGACGCGCGACGAGATCATCAAGGCGCTCGCCGATTCGTTTGCGTTCTGCGATCCGGCCTTCGAGAAGCTGACCGACCAGAGCGCGGTCGAGCTGGTGAAGCAGGGTCAGAACGAAGTCGCGCGCGGATCGGTACTGGCCAACCTCATCGTGCACGGCAACGAGGAATACGGAATCCTGACGGTTTACATCCGAACCAAGGGAATGGTTCCGCCTTCGACCGAGCGAGGGATGCGTGGTCGAGGAGCTGGGGCGAAATAAGAGACCGGAATCTGGAAACTAAAATCTAGAAACTAGAATCCAGGACGCAGATCGCGAGTGTTCTGGGTTCCAGATTCTAGTTTTTAGATTTTTAGTTTTTAGACTCTAGCTTCCCGTCCCGTTTCCCCGTGCAGGTTTACTTTGATCTCGCCGAGCGTCTTCCCGATGCCGCGATCCGAAGTCACCGGCTTGACCGACAGGGTCGGACAGCCGGCTGCCGCTTCGTAGAAGGAATGTCGCCGTTCAGATTGTCGACCGTGCTGTGGCTCAGCAATGTCTGCGCCTGACCGACCGTCGCCATCTCGTAGCTGATGGAATCGATGACGCTCCGATCGCACGTGAGGTGCTCCACCGCGACGCGATGCGCGGGCAGCCTTACAGCCGTCGCTTCCTGGTGCTTCGCTATCGCGGGCGTAAAGAGAAACGACACCACACTCAAGCACAGCGCCGTCTTGGATCGGGCGCGCAACCACATGAGAGCCTCCGGGAAATAGGGATCGGGCGACAACCCCTCCCGACCTCCTTTTCGGCGGAGCAACCCGCGTGCCGCATCCTGTGCGTGAAATTGCCAGCAAATTCGCGTGTTTTCGGCGCCGGCTGTTGCCAGTTCCGGACGGTTTAGTACGATTGCGATGGTGACACCCAGAGACCACCCCGGAGCCCGTCAGCCAAAGCCCGAGCCCGCACTTCCGCTCGGCGTGCGCACGCGGCAGATGCTCGCCGATCTCGCGGCGACGGCGCGCCTCGTGTGGTCCGCCAGCCCGGGTCTCTTCTCGCTGATTCTCGGCCTCAGCACGCTGCTCGCGCTCGTCCCGGCGGCAACCTTGTGGGTCGGCAAGCTGCTCGTGGACGAGGTCGCCCGCGCCATCTCCGGAACGATACCGAGCCCGGACGAGGCGTACCGGCGGCTGGCGATGCTGCTGGCGCTGCAGGTCGGCATCGCGATCGTCTCGTCGCTCGTGCAGACGGTCTACACCACCTCGCGCGAGCTGCTGGGGGACACGCTGCAGAACCGTATCAGCCTGCGCATCCTGCACAAGGCCGCTGCGCTCGATGTGGAGAGCTTCGAGAACGCCGAAACCTACGATGCGCTTCGCAATGCCTACAACGAGGTCGGCTCGCGCCCGCTCGGCGTCATGTTCCAGATCATCGGGATCGGCCAGGCGCTGATTACCCTGACCTCGATCGGCGGCCTGATGTCGCGTCTGGGATGGCAGGTGCTGCCGCTGATTCTCCTCGCGAGCATTCCCGGCGTCGTCGTCTCGAGCCGCTTTGGCGCCGAAGGATACCGGCAGATGCGGCGGCGCGCGACCGACGCGCGCCACCAGAACTATCTCGGCTCGATCCTCACCTCCGACGCGCTCGTCAAGGAAGTGCGGCTGTTCGGGTTCGAGCGATACCTGCTCGAGGGCTGGCAGGACTACTACCTGAAGTTCCGCGCCCAATTCGTCAATCTGCTCGGACGGCGCAGCGCGTGGGGACTCGCCGCGACGCTCGGGTCGGCCCTGCTGATCGCGTTCGCCACCCTCTCGGTCTTGCGACGGGCGGCCAACGCCACGATCACGGTCGGCGATTTCGCCCTCTTCGTCGGCGGGATCGTGCAGATTCAGAGCCAGTTCACGTCGCTCCTCAACAGCGTGACCGGCATCTACGAAAGCCTGCTCTACATGCGAAACCTGTTCGAGTTTCTCGAGCTGCCGTCTCGCAACCTCGACGAAGGCGAAGAATGGCGCGGCCCGATCGAGTCCATCGAATTCGAGCGCGTCAGCTTCCGCTATCCGCTGACCGACCGCGACGTGCTGTCGGAGGTCTCGTTCACGATCGGCAGAGGACATGCACTCGCACTGGTCGGCGAGAACGGCGCGGGCAAAACCACCGTCGTCAAGCTGGTCACCCGATTGTTCGAGCCCACGGCGGGCCGCATCCTCCTGAACGGCCTCGACGCGTCGGGCTTCAGTCCGCGCAGCGTGCAGCGCGAGATGAGCATCATCTTTCAGGACTACGGGCAATATCAGATGACGGCGCGCGAAAACATCGGTCTCAGCCGCACCGACCGGATGCAAGAGGATGCGTCGATTCAGAGGGCTGGTGAAAAGTCCGGAGCGGTCGACGTGGTCAACGAACTGCCGGAGCGATACGAGACGATGCTCGGACGGTTGTTTCCTGGAGGGCGCCAGTTGTCGGGCGGGCAATGGCAGCGGCTCGCGCTCGGTCGTCTGTACTTCCGTCCCGCGTCGGTTCAGATCTTCGACGAGCCGACGGCGGCGCTCGATGCCATTGCCGAAGCGGCGATGATCGATCGCCTGCGCGAGCACGGGACGGAGCGCATCACGCTACTCATTTCACATCGCTTCTCGACGGTGCGCATGGCCGAGCACATCATCGTGCTGCACGACGGCAAGGTCGTCGAAGCCGGTTCGCACGCCGAGCTTCTCGCCCAGCATGGGATGTATGCCACCCTGTTCAATCTGCAGGCACGCGGATATTCAGCCGTAACTATCTGATTTACCAGCCTATTAGGTCGCTTACAGAAGTCTTACAAACGTCATCGCCCCGGCTTGCTATCGTCATGGGGCCGTTCTTCCGACAAACAACAGGAGTTGAAAACATTGGCATCCGTTGCTGCCCTGCCCGGGCGCTATAGCAAGTTGTCGTGGACCACTGCGTTTTTCATGACGCTCTTCCACATTGGCGCGGTGTGGGCACTCTTTCAGTTCACGTGGGAAGGACTCGCGGTCTTTCTCGTCACTTACTACATTTCATTATCGCTCGGCATCGGCATGGCGTATCACCGGCTGCTCACGCACCGGTCGTACAAGACGTCGAAGCCTGTGGAATATTTCCTGACCATCTGCGCGACCCTCGCGCTCGAAGGCGGACCGCTCTTCTGGGTCGCCACGCACCGCCAGCATCACCAGCACTCGGATACCGACCACGACCCGCACACACCACTGCACGGCGGCTGGTGGGCGCACATGGGCTGGATCCTCTTCGGCGATGCGCTGCACAACGACAACAAGATCACTGCGAAGTACGCGCCCGATCTCGGCAAGGATCCCTTCCACGTCTGGATCAGCAAGTACCACTGGATTCCGCTCACCGTGCTCGGCTTTCTCCTGCTGGCCCTTGGTGGATGGAACTGGGTGCTGTGGGGCATCTTCCTGCGGACCACGGTCGGTCTGCACGTGACCTGGCTGGTGAACTCGGCCACGCACATGTGGGGATCGCGCCGCTTCGCGACCCGAGACGACTCGCGCAACCTCTGGTGGGTGGCCGCGTTGAGCTTTGGCGAGGGCTGGCACAACAACCACCACGCGCATCCCACGTCGGCCGCACACGGCCTCGCGTGGTACGAGATCGACATCACCTACTGGCACATTCGCCTCTTCCAGGCGCTCGGGCTGGCCACGCAGGTGCGGCGCGCCGCGATCGACGCCAGCCTCGAAGAAGCGGCCTAGCTGGAGCCTCGAATCTAAAAACCAGAAACTAAAATCTAGAATCTGAGATCTCAAATCTGGAATCTACGAGCCTAGTTTTTAGATTTTAGTTTTGAGATTCTAGTTTCTAGTTTTCATCGTCAGGTTCTATAGTACCGCCATGTCCGTCGCCCCCGGGCGCCAGGGCGTCATCGCCTTTTTCGTCACGTTCTGCGTCTGCCTGGTTGCCCTGGCCGTCGCTTTGAACGTGGGATGGGTCGTCCTCACCCTCCGCGAAATCGTCCCGCTCCTGGTCGGAAGCCTCGTCTTTGCGGCCATCATCACCGGACTCATTCTCAACACCACGTTTCTCGTGCGCGAGATCCGGCGCAGCGAACAACACGACGCGTTCGTGAACTCCGTGACCCACGAGCTGAAAACGCCGGTGACGTCCATCCGCCTGCATCTCGAGACGCTCAAGTCGCGCGGCCAGGCCGTCGACGAGAGCAAGCGGCGCGAGTTTTACGACGTGATGCTGCAGGACAGCGACCGCCTGCTGCACCTGATCGAACAGGTCCTTTCGGCCGGCCAGAAGGGACGCGGACCCTTCCAGCAGGTGCGCGTCGACTTGAAGGCGCTTGCCGAGGAGTGCATCGCGGTAACGAAGTCGCAGCGGCACCTGCCCCTGGAGGCACTGCAGATGGTCGGCGCCGCTCACGAACCGATCGAGGTCTTCGGCGATCCCGACCATCTGCGGGGCGCCATCCTCAACCTGCTGGACAACGCCGTCAAGTATTCCCGCGATCACGTCCGCGTGGAGGTCGAGGTCGGCAAGGGTGACGAAGACCTCGCGGTCGTCCGCGTGCGCGATCAGGGCATCGGCATTCCGCCGAACGAAACCAAGCGGATCTTCGGCCGCTTTTACCGGACGCCGTGGGCGCTGACTCAGCGCGTGAAAGGCACGGGTCTTGGCCTCTTCATCGTGGCTCAAACCGCGAAACAGCACGGGGGCCGCGCCTTCGCCCAGAGCGAGGGCGTGGGCCGCGGCGCGACCTTCACGCTGGAATTGCCGTCGGCACCCGCCGGACGCTCGTTGTCCCTCTGACGATGTCGAGACTGCTCATCGTCGAAGACGAAGCGCACATCGCCTCGGGGCTGTGCTTCAACCTCGAAGCCGACGGCCATCACGTAACGCTGCGAGACAACGGCGAAGCCGCGCTGGCGGAGCTCGAGTCGGATCCGTCGCGCGTCGATCTCGTGGTGCTCGACGTGATGCTGCCCGGCATGGACGGCTTTGCCGTCGCCTCGCGAATGCGCGCGAAAGGATGGCTGACCCCGATTCTCATGCTCACCGCCCGCGGCCGGGCCGAGGACGTGCTTCGGGGATTCGAGGCCGGGGCCGACGACTATCTCCCCAAGCCCTTCGAGTTGTCGATTCTCGTGGCCCGCATCAACGCGCTGCTGCGCCGACACACGTGGCACGCCACCATGCGCGGCCTCAACCATTCGGCCGCAGCCCCGGCAGTCGCATCGCGAGACGTGTTCAAGTTCGCCGACAAGGTGGTGGACTTCGACGCCCAGGAGCTGGTGGCGGCGGGCCGGACCTATCCGTTGACGCTGATGGAGGCGAACCTCCTGCGCTACCTCGTGCAGCACGAGGGAAAGGCCGTGTCGCGCAAGAACATGCTCGAAGAGGTGTGGAACCTGCGCGAGGACACGGACACGCGCGCCATCGACCACTTCATCGCCCGCCTGCGGAAGTACATCGAAAAGGAACCCTCACACCCACGCCACCTGATGACCGTCAGAGGCGTCGGCTACAAGTTCATCGCTGCTCCCAAAAAATAAACAGGAGATTAGGAGATTTTCTCCATGTCCTGGCTCAGTGGATATCGAAGGCGGCCATTTCCTGGAGGTTCCGGACGAGCAGCTTGCCGTCGGCGATGACCGGGTGATTCCACGTTTTTCCTTCCAGCGCCGGGAACCGCGCGAGCTCCTCGTGCCGTGCCGGCGTCGCGTTCACGAGCACCACATCGCCGTCTTCGGTCAGCACGATCAAATGATCGCCGGCCAGCATCACCTGGCCGTAGCCGTAGCGACCGCCTTTCCAGTTCTGCTCGCCGGTCACGGCGTTCACGCTCGCGAGGATCGATTCGTCGAGGCCGTAGATGTGCCCGTTGTGCAGCACCGAGCTGGTGAACTTGTTGTTCATCCGCTGGTTTTCCCAGACCGTCTTCGTCTGGAAACGATCGCCGGTCTTCACCAGCTCGAACACCGCGGCGCCATGACCGTACCCGGCCGAAATGAACAGCAGATTGCGTCCCTCGTGCGTGAACGGAATCGGCTGCGACACGTTGATGCCGCTGAACGTGCTCCAGGGGTACTCCCACAGCAGCGTCCCGTTCTCGACCGTAAGGCCGGTCGCGCGCGCCGCCGTGACGACGAGAATCTGTCGCACGCCGGCGATGGTCGCGAGCATCGGCGAGGTGTACGACGCCTCGTCGTTCAACGCTTTCCAGATCGGAGCGCCGGTCAGTTTGTTGTACGCCACGACGGAACTGCCGCGCGTGCCACCGGGCAGGACGATGACCTTGTCATCGACGATGAGGGGTGACGCGGACATGCCCCAGCTCAGATTGTCGGCGCGGTTGTCGGTGAGAATGTTGCGACGCCACACCAGCGTGCCTTTCGAGGCGTCGAGCACGCGGAGCTCGCCTTCGGCACCGAGCGCGTAGAGGCGCCCTTCGTGCCAGGTCGGCGTCGCGCGCGGACCGTCGCCGCCCATCGACTCCTCGAAGTTCGCAGTCCAGCTGTTGGTCCACAGTTCCCGGCCGGTCTGGATGTCGTAAGCCGCAACGACCTCCTCGTTCCGGCGCTGCTCGATCGTGAACGCACGGCCATCGGCGACGACGAACGAGGCATACCCGCCGCCAACCGGCTGCTTCCACAACCGCCGCAGCCCTTCGCGCGGCCAGGTGGTGCGTATCGGCGTCGCGGTATAGCGCCCGTCGCGATTCGGTCCTCTGAAATCGGTCCAACTCGAACCTGAAGGCGCGCTAGCTGCGATAGGTGCGTTGGGATTGTCCGCCGAAGCGACAGGCGAAGTCTGCGCGAAGGCGGATTCATTGGGTGCGAGGGGTGCGTTAGGTGCGCTGGGCTTGTCCGCCGAAGCGACAGGCGAAGTCTGCGCGAAGGCGGATGCGCCAGTTGCAACCGGGGCGCTCTCGCGCTGGCGGGCGCGGTCGGCCTCCAGCGCTTCCTGCTGGGAGCGTACGATGAACCGGGGCCAACCGTTTCCGCCACGCTGCAGACGAAATCCCGCGGCCGCGAGACCGGCGGCCACGAGCATCAGACTCAGGACGACGATGCCGAGCTTTCGCATGAATCCGAGTATATGTCGGTAACAACAGACTCGAAGATGTCAGCACATGGCCTCTTCGAGAGCGGCGGCCCGAACGCCTGGCGGAACGCTTCGACGCTCAGGATCTGGTCGACGTTCGGCAGGTCGAAGAAATGCCGGTTGATGGAGACATGCTGCGTCCGGTGCGCCCGGAGAGCGGCCGCTTTCGCGTCGCGGTACTTCGACGTATCGATGAGAAAGTCGATACCCGGCTCGGCGCCAAGGTCTGGCGATTTCGGCGCGTCCCACGGCAGCACCGGAGGGATCCAGAGCAGCCGCTGCACGCGATGGGCAGGACCGGCCTCGGGATGCCATCGCGAATCTTCAGCCGCCGCAACCGCATCACCCGCAAATCGTGAAATCGCCACATGGTCGGGGTGCAGGTTTGCGCCGTTCGGATCGAAGGTGACGACGACATGCGGGCGATGCCGCCGGATCACCTCGACGAGCTCCGCCCGAATCTGCCCGGGTGGCGCGCTTGCCAGGTGCTGGTCGCGATAGTCGAGCACCCTTACGTAGTTGATGCCGAGAATCCGTGCGGCTTCGTGCAGCTCGGCTTCGCGTCGTGCGGGCAGCTCTTCCCTGCTGCACAAGGCGGGCTCGCCGGCGCGTCCGGCATCGCCACGCGTGGCCGTCACGATCGCGATATCGGCCCCCTCATCGGCGTACATCCGCGACAGTCCCGCCACACCGAAGCTCTCATCGTCCGGGTGCGCGTAAATGAACAAAAGCCGTTTGCCCATAGCAGAACATTCTGCCGCAAAGGTGTTCGGGGTTCCGACTTACAATGGAGAGCGGTGGCCAGGGCCAAGCCCCGTTCCAAACTCGGCGCTCGCAGCAGGCTGGCCCGGCGCGCCAGAAGTGTGGCTATCTGGCTCGGTGTCATTGCCGCCATTGGCGGCATTTTTTATGGCCTGGCCAACACCACGAGCATCGCATACGGCGAGCGGCAGCTGACGGCCATCGATTTCAGCTCACTCACGAGCGATCAGAAGCATTCCGCTCTCGTCGAGGCCAACGGCGCGCGCTGCACCTGCGGCTGCGGAATGACGCTCGCGCAGTGCGTCGCCACCGACATGACGTGTCCGGTCCGGACGGACAACATCACGAAAATTCGTGTAATGGTACAGAAGGCTCTCAACTCTGGAGGCGGTTCTTGACGCAGTTTGTTCTGGCACTCATCATCGCGCTCGTCGCAAGCGCATGTGGCGGCGACAGTGGCGGCGGCAATCCCAACGACCCGTCGCAGGTCAATATTCAATTCAGCACCGTGGAACTCGTCACAGGCACCGGCGCAACCGCCGCTGCAGCCGGAAACACGGCCAACGTTCGCTACACGCTTTGGCTCTACAATCCGGCGGGCACCGATAACAAAGGCGTACAGCGTGATGCCGGTACGTTCTCGTTCAGGCTCGGATCGGGAGGGGTCATTCCCGGTTTCGATCAGGGCGTCACGGGTATGCGCGTTGGAGGCAAGCGGCGCATCTATGTGCCCTCCACACTCGCTTATGGATCGGCCGGAACAAGCGGCATCCCGCCCAATGCAGCGCTTGTCTTCGAAGTCGAGCTGCTCGACTTGACGCAATGACGACAAAATTTCTCCGCAGGCGGTTTCTCGTCGTCGCGGTAGCCCTGATCGCGTCTGGCTGCGACACAGGCAGCAACACTCCGATCGATCCTTCGGACGTCGACATCGAGTACACGATCACGGACCTGGTCGTCGGTACCGGCAATCCGGCCGCTGCCGGGAATGTGGCCACGTTCAGCTACACTGGCTGGCTCTTCAACGGCAGCGGCACCGAAAGCAAGGGTCGGCAGTTCGCCTCATCGGCACAATCGGGCGGCGCACCGCTGGTGGTCACCATTGGCCGCAGGCAAACGCTGGCCGGTGTGGAACAGGCGCTCGTCGGCATGCGAGTGGGCGGCAAACGGCGCGTGTACGTGCCGGCGAACCTCGGCTACGGCCCGTCTGGGACATCAGACGGCACGATTCCGCCGAATGCTGCGCTGGTCTTCGAACTCGAACTCGTCAACCTGGTCCAATAATCACAGGAGATCGCGCCTTATCTCTTCATCTCTTGTTGAGAACCCGCATGCGAAGAAAACTTCTTGTCGCCTCTCTCCTGTGTCTTCCTCTGATCGTCAGTTGTGGCGGAGGTCAGCCAAAAGAACAACCGGCATCGGCACCCCCGCCGGCCTCAGCTCCTGCGCCGGCAACACCGGCCACGCCTCCACAGGAGGCAGCGAAACCGGCTGAGACACCGGCTCCGCCAGCCAATAGCAGTCCGGCGACGACTCCGCCGCCGGCTGCGACGGCCGTTAAGCCCAAACCTGCAGCTCCGGCGCGACCGGCCTATACGAGAACCGATCTGCAGGCTGGTACCGGGCGTGCGGCTCAAAAAGGCGCACGTCTGCAAGTGCACTACAGCGGGTGGCTGTACGACCCGTCGAAGCCCGGCATGAAGGGCCGGATGTTCGACTCGTCGAAAGAGCGAGGACCGTTCGACTTCGTGCTTGGCGCGGGCCAGGTGATTCCCGGCTGGGATCAGGGTTTCGACGGCATGAAAGTAGGCGGCAGGCGGCGTCTCATCATTCCATCCGATCTCGCGTACGGCCGCGACGGCGCGGGCGACGGCATCATCCCGCCGGATTCGACGTTACTGTTTGAGATGGAATTGCTGGACGTTCAGTAGGTCGTTTCAACGCAAAGACGCGAAGGCGAGCGTCTTGGCGTTGGGCAGCATCAGGGAACGAACGTAAACTTCGCCAGGTTCGTCACGCCGTTTGCCCACCCCAGCAGCGTGGCCCCCGGCGGGCGGACATGAGCGCTGATGCGCACGTAGTACTCGCGGTGAGCATCGAGCCGCGATGTGCGGCACAGCGGCAGATTTTCGAGCGAGGTCAGCCACTTCTTCGCAACGGCTTCGCTCTCGGTGACGCTCGCGTCGATGACACGGCCATCCACCATGCGCGACAATGTGTGCTTTCGTGTCAGCGTGTCGTAGTGATCGATGCTCGTCACCACGAGCGACGCAATCGTCCGGTCCACCCAGGCGGGCACAATCATCTTCAAATCGACATCGTAGGTGAACGTCGTGCGGACGCCGCCGTTGATGACCTGCCGGACTTCCTCGGTGTATCCGTTGTCAAGGTCGACCGACACGATCACCTGATCGTCGCGCACAAGCGGCACGATTCGCAGGATCCCGTCAGCGTAGGCGACCGCGCTCAGCAGCATCACGCCAAGGACAAACGTCAGCACCGACAGCTTGCCCTCCAGATTCCAGATTCTAGTTTTTAGTTTCCAGATTCTTGATGTCACCTAATACCTCAGCGCGACTGCCATCGTCGCGCGCCACAGGGAGAGTTGCTCGTCGCCAAGACTGTTCCCCAGGGTCTCGCCCTCACCCCGCATCGTGCTCAAACGCCGAATGTCCCAATTCAAACCGACGCGCTCGCTGAGAAATCCTGTCACCCCGCCGCCAAGACTGAGCGCCGGAAGGGTACGGTTGTGACGGACCGCGGTGATCCTTCCCAGAAGATCCACGTGCATCAGTCCCGCACCACCCGAAAAATACGGCCGTAATCCATATCCGGCCATCCGCCGCGGCCATGCAATCACGACGTTGCCAGTCAGCGTCGTCACGGCACTTTGTGTCACCAGCGGTTCGGCGACCGAATCGGACTGAAAAAACCCTGGCGCCCGGCCCCAGTCGGCCTCCAGGCCGAAGATTTCACCCAGCCAACCGCCCGACGCTCCGATCACCAGATTCTTATCGATGATGGCGTTCTCCGGGTCGATGAAACTGGTCTCCCCCCCGAACGTAAACCCGATGAACGGCCGAACCTGCCACTCAGCCCTCGCCGTAACCGGCATCAGCAGGAGCAACGGAATAATCAGGCATCCTGTCCTCATCTATCGGACGAACAGGTTCAGGAACAGCTTTGCAAACGGTGACACCGACACATCGCCGCCTGTCGGCGAATACAGCCTGACCAGGCCGTCGCTGTTCGCCATGAGAATCAGCGTCAATCTACGGGCCGGCAAAGTGATCATGAGCGATGACGAGGCATTTTCCGACATACCGAACTGCCAGACGACCTGTTCGCCATTGTAGTACTGAACGAACCAACCCGCACCATGGGGCAGCGCGACGCCGACCGCATTCCCCGGCGGACTCCAGGCCTGCGTAAGGGTTTCGGGCAAAACCAGCAACCCCTGCTTGACCGCGAGGTCGAATTTCGCCAGATCGCGCACGGTTGTCACGAGTCCCATCGACGGCGACAGCGACTGGGCAGATTCCGGATAGGACGACTGCGTGGCGCGTCCGCGATCGTCCACCGCGTAGGGGGTGGCCTGACGCTGGAGCAGCGCGTTGTAGCGCTCCACGTCGACAGGGTCGGGCATACCTTCGGCCGGCGGCACCAGCGACACGATGTTCACTCCGGGGATCGAGTCGAACATGCCCAGGCGCCCCAGCAGGTTCGCGAAGGTCTCGCGATAGGAGTCGAGGGTACACATCCGCAGAATCGGCCAGAGGGGCGCGAGCCGCTCGGGCCGGTACGCGTAGGTCAGATTCTCCGGCGGTCCCGATGTGTGCGTCAGGAGCTGACGGAGGGTCGCGTCGGGCTCCGGTGTGTCGTTGCGTAACGATCCGACCCGCACGTCCAGATCCAGCCGTCCTTCTTCGGCACAACGGAGGATCATGACCGCCGTCATCATCTGCGTCAGCCCGTCGGCACGGAACGGAGTGTCGGTGCGG
>Ga0065705_10104581_pt1 | contig 13118 bp, 11 predicted proteins | sample SwibulcommuniRL2_FD_59092 | JGI IMG/M metagenome (GOLD analysis project Ga0065705, IMG submission 59092) | Bulk soil microbial communities from switchgrass field near Rose Lake, East Lansing, Michigan, USA - RL2 Bulk Soil v2 (version 2) | ecosystem: Environmental > Terrestrial > Soil >...
AGGCCCCGTCAGAATTCTGATCTTTACGTTCGATGAAGGCGAGCCAGATCAGGTCTGGCGATACAGCGGGAATTCGACACTCGGCTTTCGCTCTCGCGCGGCATGCTTCGAACGACTGCCGGGTCGCCATCTGCTGCGACGCTTTCCCGATGAAGGGATGAAGCTGCTCGAAGCGACCGTCGCGCGAGGTCAACGCATATCGTTGAATTGAAAGATGAAGTCCGAGGCGCGTTCCGCCTTTAACGTGACACCAATGAGCGCCTGGCGTTGCGCGCCAATCGCCGCAGGCACACGTAGCGCTCGAACGAGCGCGAACCCCAACGCTCAAGGCGTCCGACGCTGCGGTAGTAGTACGCATCGAGGCGCGGCAGCTGGTGCAGATCGGGCTCGCCGGGAACGGTCGCCAGCTCGGTGGTGACGGCGAGGTCATAGTTCGTCCGCGCGAGCGCGACCGCGCGCGGGTCAAACTCACCGAAGGGGAAACAAAAGCTTCCCGGCCGAACGGAGGTCGCGCGGTGTATGTCATCCGCCGAACGGCTGACTTCCGCGGCGAGCGCCGCATTGTCGAGTCCGGGCAGATGTGCGTGTGTGCGGCCGTGCGAGCCGATCGTCAGCCCTTCGTCGATGAGCGTGCGAATGGTGTCCCAGGTCATGAGCGGCAGCGTGGGGATGCCACGCTCATCCTTGCCGCCCCAGGCGTTGTTTGTGCCAACGCGCTGCGTCACGACGAACACGGTGACGGGTATCTGGTGCTCCTTCAGCAGGGGCCACGCGATGTCGGCAAAGTTCTGAAACCCGTCATCGAACGTGATGGCGACCGCATGCCTGTCTGTCGGCACCGTGTGGAGATCCTCAAGGGGCGTCACCTGCACCTCGCCCGACGCGAGCCATCTTACGTGGGAGCGGAAGGTCGCCAGGTCGATCGATATCACGGAGCCCGAGTTGTCGATCGAGTGATACGTGAGAATGCCGCGCACGGCGCCGAGTCTAGCGTAGGAACGAAGGTTGGGCTCGTGTGACTCGACGATTCACGTCCGAGTCACTTGCCCCGGGCATCGAAGGTGTACACGAGCTCTCCTGCACAGGCATAGAGCCACAGCGCGCATGCCAGCGGATCGTCGAGCAGATGCTTGTTGTAGATGCTGATGATTTTGCGGCCGCCGGGCATGTAGCACGCGACGAAGGCCTTGCCGATTTCCGACAACGTGTATGGAGGATTGTCGGGATCGGTCGGCACCTTGCCGAGGAGACCGATTCGTATCCGGTACAGCATCAGATCCAACAGCTCGAAGGGCAGCTCGAGGAGCGTCTCGATCGGCTCGAATACGAGCGCGCCTGCAGGGATATTGGTGACCGTTTCGATGGCTTCTCCTTGCGCGGCTTTTACGAGCAGCAACGGTTCGTTGATGCCCGCCAGCGTGCGCGTCCAGAGGTGTTTGCCCAGGCGGGGGTTGATCTCCAGCAGTTTCGTGACGCCGTCCCGTGAATCGACCTTCGACTGAAACGTAAAGCCGCCCCATACGCCGATTTCTCGCATCAAGGCCTGCACCTGGAGGAGGTAGGGACTGTCGACAGACATTCGAAACGCGGAGATCGAATCCTCCACAAGCCTCAGCCGGTTCTTCACGACCTCGGTCCGTACGAAGCTTCGAATACACGCCTGGTGGTCCGTCAGGAGATAGATGCTCTCCTTGACGCGTCCAGGAATGAATTCCTGAAGCATCGGACGCGCCTGCCGCTTGGCGGTCAGGTAGTAGGTGGGTTCGAGATCCTCTCGACGACGAACGATCTTTGTGCCGATGCCTCCGTACGTGCAGCGCGGCTTCACCAGCCATGGTGGATCGACGCGCTCGGCAAATGAGCGGATCTGCTCGGGAGACTCGGGGATGATCGCGTCTGGGACGGGTAGTCCAGCCCTTTTGGCGGCTTGATTAGTTTCAAACTTGTCGAGAGGAATGGCGAGCGCTTTGTAGTCCTGTACGACGCACATCACACCGCGCTTCGCGAACCGCGGTTTGTTCTTGGAAAAGACGTAAACCTCCCCGTCGGACGAAGGAAAGATCGTATCGATCCGCTCACGGTCACAAATCTCCTCGATCCGCCGCACGTACGCTTCCTCGTTCTCGGTGTTGGTTTCCTGCAGCAGGCCGGCAAGCCAGTCCCCCGAGGGGTTCGATGTGTAGTACCGGGCATCGACGTATCGTGAGTTCGCCGTGTGCGCCGTGCGCGCCTTCCATCGATTGGTGCCAATCATCGTAGCGACCACTCGGTTTGCATACGGTCGCAGCGCTCGAAGAATTGCGTACGATTGTGCGGTATGAGTGTTGGTAATCAGGAGATTCACGCGAGCACCTGTTTATGAATCATTTGCCGCGGCTGTCGATCGTACGCAGAAGTAGTCCCGCGTACGCGTAGAACCCGAATCCACACGCCGCTGGATCCTCGAGCAAATGACGTGTGTGAATGCCAATGACCTTGCGACCTCGTGTGCCGTAGTTGGTCGCAAAGGATTTTGCCAGTTCCACAAAGGTATACGGCGGATTATGACGATCGGTTGGCTGCCGACCGAGGATATTGATTCGGATCCGGTACAGCATGAGATCCAGCAGTTCGAAGGGTAGGTCAAGCAGATCCTCGATCGGCTCGAACACGAGCGCGCCGCGCGGAAAGGTGGTCACGGTTTGGATCGATTCGCCCCTGGCGAGTCTCAACAGCAGCAACGGCTCGTTGACTCCAGATTGAGTCCGGAACCAGGTGTGCATGCCCAGGCGCGGGTTGATTTCCAGCAGTTTGGGGACGCCGTCCCTCGCGTCGATTTTTGTCTGACACGTGAAACCACCCCACGTGCCGATTTCGCGCATGACGGCATGCGCTTGAACATAGAGCAGGGAATCCACGGAGATTCGGAATGAGGCAACCGAGTCCTGGACCAGCCGCTGCCGGATCTTGAGCACCTCGGTGCGCATGAAACTGCGGATGCACGCGTCGTGATCCACCACGACGTAGAGGTTCTCCTTGATTCGTCCCGGGATGAACTCCTGGATCATCGGGCGCGCCTGTCGTCGTGCGGTCATCTCGTAGGTTGACTCGAGATCCGCTCGATCGCGTACGACCCTCGTGCCGATGCTTCCGAACGTGCAGCGCGGCTTGACGAGCCACGGCGGTGGGACGCGGTCGGCGAACGACTGGATGTCTTCACGAGAGTTCGGGACGATCGTGTGTGGCGCCGGGAATCCGGCCCGTCTCGCGGCGCAGTTGGTCTCGTATTTGTCGAGAGGGATCTTGAGCGATCCGTAGTCCTGCACGATGCAGACAATGCCCTGCCGCGCGAAGCGGGCCTTGTTCTTGGCAAAGACGTAGACCTCGGCGTCTGACGAAGGGAAGATCGTATCGATTCGTTCGGCCCGGCAAATGTCCTCTATCCGGCGGACGTACGCCTCCTCGTTCTCGGTGTTGGTGTCTTGCACGACGCCAGCGAGCCAGTCCACGGCCGGGTGCGGAGTGTCATAGCGCGCGTCGACGTGCCTGGAGTATGCCGCGTGCGACGTGCGCGCCCTCCATCGTGTCGTGCCGTTCATGGTGGCCACCACCCGTGTCGCATACGGACGCAGCGCTCGAAGAATTGCGTATGCTTGGGCGGCGTGGCTGTTGGTAATCAGCAGGTTCACGCTGTCTTTCCTGTGCGTTTGGCCTGCGCGAGGCGGTCGATCAGACCCAGGTACCGCTCGAGATACGCCTCAGTCGTCCACTGCGTCCGGTATGCCGTGTAACCTCGATCGCCGAGCTCGTTCCGGAGCGCAATGTCTTCCACAAGACGCCGCATGCTGTCCAGCAGATCGTCGTCGGACGTGTACACCAATCCACCACCGCTATCCTCGATGCTTTCCGGCATCGAGCCAAGTCCACGGACGATTGCAGGAGTGCGTCGAAGGAACGCCTCCATGATGACGAGCGGGGGTGCGACCTCGTAATTGACCGACGGAACGACAACGGCAACAGCGTTGCGATACAGCGCATCCAGGCGATCGCCGGACTGGTATCCGAGGAATTGAATGTTGTCGCACCCTTCCGCGGCTCGACGCAAATCATCACCGTAGCCGCCTGTCCCCGCGACGAGCAGTCGCGCGCCGGACCAACGCCTGAACAGAGGAATCAGCGTCTGCAGTCCCTTGATTCGCTCGAGTCGCCCGACGAACAGAAAGTACGGTTTGCCCCGAAGGTCTTCGTATTCGCGGCGATTCTCCAGCGCGGTCTCCTCACCAGCAGGTACGAAATGCGGCAGGTGGACCATCGGAAGATCAAGTCCGAATTCCCGATGTTTGGAAATCGTATGGCGATCCGGCGAGATGAACGTGTCAACGTGGCGGACGGCCGATTTCATGAGGTTCGTATAGCGCCACAAGGGCGGCGGCCGCCGGTAGATGAGATTGCACCTAAAGCACGCCGGGTGCTCACACGCGGACCGATTGTTCTTGAACAGGACATGCGTCGGGCACACCAGCCAGAACTCATGCAGCGTATACAGTTTGATCGCGTCGCCGTACTGAAGCACCCCGGGGCCACCGACGAGTGAAACGTTGTGATAGTTGATGACGTCGAAGCCGGCTCTCAGGATCTCCCGTAGACGGCGTGCCTTGAATATTGGGTAGCCGATCTGCTGCGTGGCGAGCGGTGAAAGGAATCCGAATGGGCTCTTCAGGCCGTGGACGAGGACGTTTGGGTGGTGATCGGGGGTCGAACTCGGGGCCTTGTCAGCAAGGAGTAAATAGGCGTCCTGGCAGTGCACCACTTCGACATGGTGGCCTCGCTTCGCCAGTTCGTTGGACAGCCGATAGACAAAGATGCCATCCCCGCCGAAGTTATATGGCGGGTAGAACGTGGTGATCATGCAGAACCGCAATGTCCCGTTCATCGCGGTACCCAGTCGTAGTTACCTGTCTTTGGTTTCAAAATGTCGTGCGGAACCATCCCGCGGAATGGCTACGTCGTGCTCCTAGCGTGAAGTCGCGAAGGGCGTACCAACCGTCTATGCCTCCGAACATCGGGACGAAGATGACCGCTCATGTCAATTTCCATCGAAGCGCAGACTTTTGACACCCCTGACTGGTTCTCGCCCCTTGTATACCGTTGGCGCTCGACCCGTCCAGTCGCAGGCGCAAAGCCGTCGCTGGAACCGCTACCTTTCGGACTACCTGTGATAAAGAACATCCGTCGCGCACGGCCACGGCGCGGCTCGATCGAAGGCCATTTCGAGTGACATCCACCCCGGTCAGGTTGGGTCTGTTAGGTTGCGGACGGATTGCCGAAATCGTCCACGTGCCGCTCCTAGCGCGCTGTCGGACCGCACGGCTCGTGGCGGCGGCAGACGCGAGCGCCGAGCGTCGAGGCTGGATCGCCGCGTGTAAGCCTCACGTCCGAGTCCTTCCGACGTGGGAAGCGCTGGTACAGGATCCTGACGTGGAAGCCGTGATTATCGCTCTCCCGACGGCCATTCACGCGGAGGCGGCGTGCGCGGCCTTCGCCGCCGGCAAGCATGTGTACTGCGAAAAGCCGCTCAGTGCCGAGTTGAAGGACGCGGAGAGGGTGGTTCGTGCATGGTCGGGCGCGCGGCGCATCGGGATGATCGGCTTCAACTATCGTTTCAGTGAGCTCTACCAGCAACTGCGTGCGCACCTTTCAGCCGGCCGGATTGGCGACGTGTTGCAAATACGCTCGGTGTTCTCCACGACATCAGAGGTGCTAACGACATGGCGAGAGGCGCGGCGCACGGGAGGCGGCGTGCTCCTCGACCTGGCGGCACATCACATCGACCTGGTTCGATTCCTGCTTCGCCAGGAGGTGGTGCGGGTCACGGCACGCATCCGGTCGGTGCGGCACGACGATGACACGGCGGTGCTCGACATGGAACTCCAGAACGGCCTGTCGGCGCAGTCATTCTTCGCGTACGGGTCCATCGAAGAGAACAGCATCGAAGTATTCGGCCGCACCGGCAGACTCAGCGTCGACCACTACGCCTCACTCGACGTTCGCATGACCCGCCCGAAGAGGGGATCGGCCGATCACTTAGAAACGCTGCGGCACGGCTTGGCGGCGTTCGGTCGCACTGGCTATGCGATCCGGAAGCGTCGTGCCGTTTTGCACGACCCGTCGTATGCACGCGCCATGGCGCATTTCCTAACGGCGGCGCGTATGGGCTCCTTCGAGGGTCCTGACATGCTCGATGGCTACGCGTGCGCCGCCGTCATAGAGGCCGCGGAAGAATCGGCACGCGGCAGGCGGACCGTGGACGTCCAGTTGATGGCGGCGCGGACGTCATGATCGAGTCGTCGCGAGCGCCAGCCCTCTCGGTCATTCTCCCCTGCGAAGAAGGATTCGAGTACGTTCGGCGGACCGTCCGCGCGCTGCGGATGCAAACAGTGCGCGACCAGATCGAGCTCGTCCTCGTCACGACAACGAACCAGACGCTCGACTTCGATTCGGAAGAAATTAACGGGTTCCACTCGGTGCGGGTGGTGGTCGCTCCTGGTTTACTGGGCAATCGTGCACGCGCGGCCGGCATTCGATGTGCCGCCGCTCCGATCGTCGCGTTGGCAGAGGATCATTGTTACCCCGAACCTGGATGGGCCGCGGCGTTGATCGCGACGTTCGAGGGCGGATGGTCCGCTGTCGGTCCGGCCATGTACAACGCGAATCCAGGAAGCGCTCTGAGCTGGGTCAATCTTCTTCTCGCATTTGGTCCGTGGGTCGCTCCGGCTGAAGCGGGCGCTGTCGCCCAACTCCCGTGGCACAACGCGACCTACAAACGTGCTCCGCTCCTGGAATATGGCGGCGATCTCGGCGAGCTGATGGATGTGGAAGGGATGCTGCAACGCGATCTGGCGCGCAAGGGTCACAGGTTCTACCATGAGGTTGCGGCGCAAACGTATCATCTCAACGTATCGCGATTCTCGAGCACGGTCATCCACCGCCTCGACGCCAGCCGTCTCTTCGCCGGGTACCGGTCGCGACGCTGGTCTCCGCTCAAACGGCTGGCGTACATCCTCGGGGCACCGTCGATCCCATTGATTCGGTTGTGGAGAACGCTCCCAATGCTGCGCAAGGTGGATGCACGGCCAAGCGTCGTGGCTCGCATTCTGCCCGTGCTCGTCGGCTGTCTCGTCCTCGATACCCTAGGTGAAACGGTTGGGTACGCGCTCGGTGCTGGCGACACGGTATCGAAAGTCGAGATGTTCGAGCGCCTGCGCTTTCGCCATCTTTCGCGAGCAGACCAGCGGGCCTACGACGCGGGCGGCTTGGGGCGCCCTGCATACGCGCAGGACGCATCACATGAACAGTCCTGATCCGTCACCAGCGCTTTCTGTCATTCTGCCGACCTCGCGCGGGATGGCGAACGTCGCGCGGACCCTCCGTGCGCTGCGAGCGCAGACCGTCCGCCATCGCCTCGAGATCGTGATCGTTGCACCGAGCGCCAGCATCACCCTCGATCCCGCCATGACCGAAGGGTTTGCTGGCGTGCAGGTGATCGGCTTTGGTGACGTCACCTCATCGTCGAACCAGGCACGCGTCGCAGGCATCAGGGTCGCCCGCGCGCCTATCGTCGCGCTGGCCGAAGACCACAGCTTTCCTGAGCCAGGATGGGCGGAGGCGCTTCTGGCTGCGCACGCGGAAGGGACGTGGGCCGCCGTGGGACCGGTGGTCTGTAACGCCAATCCCGCTACCGCCGTGAGCTGGGCGAACTTCCTGTTGGAGTACGGCCCTTGGACCGAGTCGGCTCAGCGTGGTGCAGCCACTCACTTACCGGGGCATAACAGCAGCTACCGGCGCGGTTTGTTGCTGACGTACGGCGACAAGCTGGAGGCGTTGATGGAAGCCGAATCGATCCTGCAGTGGGACCTCCGGTACCACGGGTATCAGTTGCTCCTCGAACCCGCAGCACGCACCCATCACCTCAATTTCTCGAGGCTGTCAAGTTCGATCAAACTGCGCTTCAATGGCGGACGCCAGTTTGCCGCGATGCGATCCGCGGAATGGCCACCGCTGAAGCGACTGCTGTACGTCCTGGGCGCGCCGTTGATTCCGCTCGTGCGGCTACGGCGCACCGTGGCACTGCTCGTCCGGTGGCCGGCCCGCCGTGGACTGCTGCCGCGAGTTCTTCCAGTGCTCGCGGCGGCAGTGGCGATCGACGGATTCGGTGAACTGGTGGGCTACGCCACCGGTCCAGGCTCGTCGTCTTCACGCCTCGGAGGAATCGAGTTTGATCGCCGCCGCTCGCTGACGCGCGAGGAACAACAGGCCTACGACGCCGAAAGTGCTCGTTAACAGCGATGACGCCGTCAGACATCGGCGCGGACCCTCGACCGAAGAGCGCCGGCCTCGAGCACAAATCCCAGTGCGTTCGCCACCTGCGAGACGAACATGAGCGTTATCAGTAACAGCTTCGCCCCACGGTGCCCCGCTGTGCGGGCCGGGTACATCAGGAGTCGGCCATAGAAGGTGAACGGCTCGAGACCGATCGCATCCTTGCGGCGTGAGGCGCGCGCCTTCCGCAGGTGAAAGGCGCCTCGACCGTAATTCATGTGCTGGCGCCAGAACGTCCCGAATGAAAGTCCATGCGAATGGCGGACAATCGCATCCGGGGCCCGGAGCAGGCGATACCCTCGATCTTGCCAGCGGTCGCAGAACTCACGGTCCTCCCCGCCCGCCTGGGGAAACGAGGCGTCGAACTCGCCGACGTCGTGGAACAAAGCAGCGGGAACAGCAAGGTTGTTCGACGTAAAGAAGGGTGGTCCCGTTGCGGCGCCGTCGGCACCGGCTGCTGCGCCAGCGCCATAGTACTGGTACAGATAGTCCACCAGAAGCTGGCTGGCTGATGAATAGGCGTTCTCGGGTAATGCGTTGATCGTTTCGCCCCCGATGGCGCGATCTGGGCATGCCTGGAAGTGTCTGTGCAGCGCCGCCAGCCAGCCGGGAGTTGGTTCACAGTCGTCGTCGGTAAAGACTAACAACCTGCCCGCCGCGTGTTTCGCGCCCGTGTTCCTGGCGCGTGCCGGCCCCGCGTTCTTCTGCTCGACCAGCTGTAGTTGCAAGTGCGCGCGAAACGGCAAGATTGTTGTCGCCAGTGGGGCGTCACTTCCGTCGTCGACGACGATCACTTCGAAGCGGTCATGCGGATATGTCTGATCCGCGATCGCCCGCAGGCACTTCTCAATCTTCCCCCGCCGGTTGCGTGTGGGAACGATGATCGAAATATCGAGGACGCTCATGCACCCGGTCGGTCGTCACTCAGTCGCGCGGAGCGGACGTTGGAACCAGCTGCTGACCTGATCGATCCGCCTTCGTGGCTGGCCGAATTCACCCGACGCGAGAAGAAGAAGGAGAATGGCGAATCCGAGGACCGCAAGCTTCACGATAACCAGCACTCCCGGCGATGGCCAGCTGCTTGCGGCCAGGGCGCCGAGTCCTGCTAGAAAGACGCTACGGAGCGCACTCGTTGCCGACGGTGTCACCCCCCACAACCGGTAGACGGCAACCGCCCCGAACGTCGCGCCAGCGCATCCACACAACGTCGTGACCATCGCTGCGCCTAACGGTCCGTATCTCGGGATCGCCCATGTGTGAGCGACGATGGCAACCACCGGCAGCGGCACAGCCGCGTACAACGTCCAGAAAGGTTTGCTGCCACCCGTGAGTACCGCCACCACGATCGACATCGTGACGCTCGCCACCCCGGCAAAGATCAACCACTGAAACACGGCGGTGCTCGCGACGTACTCAACGCCGAAGATGAGCGCGACGATGTCGCGGGCCGATGCCGCAACGATCGCGGCCAGAGGGAGCAGCAGCAGTCCGATCTTCATCGAGTCGCGAGCGATCTGCCGCGCATGTATCATGTCGGCTGCGCGAACGGCCTGCGCCAGTGTCGACAGCAGTATCGGAGAGAACGCGAGCGAAAACAGTCCCGTCGCGAGCGTCAGGTTCTGCGCAGCGCCGTACATGCCCACCTCCGCCGCCGTTCGACCGAAGAACTTGAGCAGCACGACGTCGATGCGGTCGAAGACGCGAAGAGACAATGCAGAGAACAGCAGCGGCACCGCGTAGTCGAACAGTTGTCGAACGGGGACCTCAGTCCTCCCAAACAGTGGCGGACGCACGAATCGACGGGCGAGCGCAACCTCGATGGCCGTTGTGCCGACGACGGCCATGACGACACCGCGCACGGACAGGCCGAACCCCACTGCCACTGCGATCAACGCCAGCCTGACGATCCAACGTGCGGCCGACAACATCGCGCGGACGCGAAAATGGCCGAGCGCGACGAGAACCTGCTGATGCGCCTGCGCGAGCGCAAACAGCGGAAGGTCGAGCGAAAACAGACGCAAAAGCGGAGCGAGCGAGGGTTCATCGAGGGTGCGAGCAATCACAGGCGCCATCAGCCATACCGCGAGTGCCGTAAGTGTCCCCACCACCAACTGTGCGCGCACGACCAGGGCGGCCATGGGCCCCCATTCGGCCGCACCGCCAATGAGGCGTACGGCGGCACGCGCAAAGGGAGCAGAAAATCCCCATTCCAGCCACAGGATAAGAGTCACGGCCAACGTATAGCGACCGTAGTCCGATGGTCCCAGATGACGTGTGAGGAGTGCGACCGTCAGCAGGCCGGTCGGGACAATGAGAGCCTCAGCCAGGAACACGCGCGCGGTTCCGTCGATCATCCGCTCTCGAAGGCCCAGTGGCGACTTCACTGTTCCTTCTCAGGCCGCAGCATGGCCCACGACATGGTGCAGGTGCACGCAAAGGAGAAATATGTGTCGTTCGATGCTGCCGGATTGCGTGACACGCGCGACGACCTCCGGATTCAACGAATGCGACGGGAACGCGGTGCCCGTTGCGACTCGCTCGAGCGCGCGATGTAGCGCAACCTCGTCGCCGTTTGGAACGAGGAGACCCGACACCTCGTCTTCGATAGTCTCGGCGAATCCGCCCGTGTTGCTGGCGATGACAGGAACGCTGCGAACGACCGCCTCAGGGCCGACCATGCCCAACGGCTCGGCCCACAACGACGGTGCGACGAGCGCCCATGCGCTCTCGAGCTGCCGATCGACGCCGTCCGGACTAAGCCAGCCTGTAAACGTCACCGCGTCTTGAAGGTTGCGCGCGCGCACTGCTGTTTCTACTTCATCCCTCAGAGGACCATCGCCGACGATCGTGAGGCGCACCAGCGGCATGCGCGAATGCAGCCGGGCGAATGCGCGGACGAGCAGCAACGCTCCCTTTTCGACGCTCAACCGGCCGCAGAAGACGAAATGCGGGTCTCGCGACGGCTTCCGTCTGAACGTACGTCCCGGCAGAGTAACGGGCAGTTCAAGATATGTGGAGGCGATCTCGTGCCTCGCGAGTTCCTGTTGCATGTGTCGACTGCAGGCGAGCACGAGGTGCGACTGCCGAACAGCCTGTCCAATGCCGACATAGCGGATCCGATCGCGGATCCAGTGCGGAAATGAGAGGCAGCCGGTGTGCCAGCAGATCCCGCCGGCGCGCTGCTCGCAGATCTCTCCTGTCGGCAGGAGTTTCGATCCAAGCGGACAAATGATCTTGTAGTCGAGCACCATCATCACCGTTGGGATCGAGCGGAGCGGCCACAGCACGGCGGGCGACAGGTGATACGCGAACAGGTGGACCAGCGCTACATCAGGCTGAAACGTGCTGAGAGCCGTCCACGCTTTCTCAATCGCGAACGGGTTGACGATCTGGAGACCCGCCTGTGCTGCGGGATGCGTAGTGCCGTACGCCACGAAGTCCGCTGTGCCGTTCGCACCCGACCCCGCACCGCTCGTAAGCAAGCGGACGTCGTGGCCGGCAGCCGCGAGGCCAGCACGGACCGAGTGGGCGTAGGCTTCCGCGCCTCCGGGCTTCGGCATCCAGTCGGTCACCAACAGGACCCGCAGGTGCGGCTTCATCAGGGGACAGAGACGGGCGTATTTCGTCGCGCCGATTCTTCCGCGGCGAGGACGACGGCCAGGCTCCGTTCGCCATCTTCGACCGTCGCCATATGCACGGCTTCGCCGCCAATCCGTTGGAAGAATGCGTGAAGCGCCCGCCGATACGACGGTTGGTAAGAGGGCTGCAGCAATCGCCGCGCCCACACAGTCGCCTCGCTGACGGTAGGGAACGACCACGCCGACCGCACCCCGTATCGTGGCAACCGTGCCACCTGTACCTGGGGCAGCACACGATGCCGATCGACGCGCAACGTGCCCATCTCGCCAATGAATTCAAAGTAATCCGCCGGTCCGGCGCAGAAGCTCACGTACATCTGCGCGCGGAGACCCTCGCGCATCGTCAGCGCGAGCATCGCGCCATCATGCTCTGTCCGGCTCGATGTAATACGCGCATCGACGGTGGCCACCTCGTCATCGAGAAACCAGCGGAGCAGGTCGATATGATGAGACGCGAGATCGAGAAGCGCGCCGCCTCCCGACCCTCGACGGCGTTTCCACTCCGGCATCGTCTCCGGTGGGGACGGTTCGCAGAAGACGGACTGGACGGCGCGAACTTTCCCGATTCGTCCGCTCTTGAGCAGTATCCGGCCACGCTGGTGCGCGGTATGGTGGCGGTAATTGAATCCGACCATCGCGATGACATTCGATTCAGCGACGACGTCAACGACGGTGCGAGCCTCATTTGCGGTCGTGGCCAGCGGTTTCTCGACGTACACGTGCTTGCCTGCGCGAGCGGCGGCGACCGTCAACTCGGCGTGAAACCGTGTGGGGGCGCTGATCACGACAGCGTCGACGTCATCGAGCAGCAGATCGCCGAGTCGATCGTGAACGGGACCGCGCATTATCGATGACGCGCGTGCTCGGGCAGCCGGATCGGGATCGGCCGCCGCCGCAAGCGTGACACCTTTGAGTTGCTGCAGGGCGTGGAGGTGCGACCAGTACGCAATCGTGCCGCAGCCGATCAGTCCAACTCGCACAGGCGACATACCGCGGACGCCAGTCATCAGCCCACACGTCCGGCGTATTGAACCTTCCGAATTTCCATGTCGTGCAGTGTTGCTGCGGCGGCCGGCAGCTTCACGCCCGCATAGGCGGTAGCCTCGCCCGCTGCCTTCGCGA
>Ga0065705_10104583_pt1 | contig 13117 bp, 13 predicted proteins | sample SwibulcommuniRL2_FD_59092 | JGI IMG/M metagenome (GOLD analysis project Ga0065705, IMG submission 59092) | Bulk soil microbial communities from switchgrass field near Rose Lake, East Lansing, Michigan, USA - RL2 Bulk Soil v2 (version 2) | ecosystem: Environmental > Terrestrial > Soil >...
GGGACTCCGTCTCGGGCGGGAGCGGCTCCTCCCGACTCATCCCGGTGGTGATGGCGCCCCACAATTTTCCCCCGACGAATACAGGTACGCCTACGACGCTGCGAATGCCGTACGCGCGAACCGAGTCCGCGATCGGGCCGCTTAGGTCCTTGTAATCGTCGTGCCGTGCCGGCTCCCCCGTCCGGAAGATGCGTGCCGCAACAGTCTCGCCGTCCAGGGGGAAACGGAAGCCAGGTGGCGTGACCTCGGGTTGCCCCGACCCTGCAAGGACGACACCACTCGTACCGTCGTAGCGGATGATGCGCAGCGCGTCGGTGCGAAGCAGCTGCATCGCCTCCCTCGCGATGGCGTCGAAGACCTGCGCCTGAGAGGTTTCTTGGGCGATGACGGTCGCCACCCGGCGCAGCGCTGCTTGCTCATCCGCAAGGCGGCCGATCGCGACTCGCGACTCGGCGTTGGCGATCGCCGTCGCAATGAGCTCGGCGAAGTCCGTGAGCCGGGACTCGGTGCCCGCAGGAAGAGGCTCGTGCCGCGGCGTGAGAACCACCAGGGCTCCCCACAGTCGTCCGGCGACCACGATCGGGCTCGCGACGGACGAGCGCATGCCCGCGGCCCGAACGACAGCGGCAATCTCGCCGGTCACATGCTCATAGCTCTCGACGCGCGCGGGCCGCACGGTCTGCCGAACAGCCGCGGTTACGCCCGGGCTGTCCAGCAGCCAGCGCGACCCGATCGGAAACGGCTCGTCGTCGCCCTCGCTGAACCCACCGACCACGACCGAGCCGTCGGACTCATAGCGGACCAGCCTGACGTGCGGGACGTCGAAGATCCGCGCGACCTGCTCGGTGACGACGGCAAAGAGCCGATCAGGAGAGGGCTCGCGGGCGACGAGGGTCGCGACCTCCCGCAAGGCGGCCTGTTCCGTGGCGAGCTCGTGGGCGCGCCCCTCCGCGCGCTCCAGGGCCTCAACAGATGCGGACGCGGCTCCGTGAGCGATGTGTTGGCGCACGAGGTACGCCTCGCCGTGACCGATTGGCTCCGCTACGGCGACCGACCCGTCACGCAGAACGACTTCGCCACCGCCGTCGGGAATGTCGAATCGACTCGCCTGCGTCGGCTCGGCGCAGTCGAGCATGTAGCCGTCGCGATCCAGGAGCAGGTCGGTGTTCCTCGTCATGAGATCGCTGTACCGACGTCTCAGCCGAGCGTCCCGGTCGCGCCGGGCGTCCGCGAGGCACTGCTCGATCGTCTTGGCGGCGGTGGCCACCAGCTCCAGGCTCTGCGGATGCGCGTTCTTCCAGAGGCTCGAGAGGTCGATCAATCCGATCACCCGGCCGGACACCGGGTCGTGCACCGGAGCGCCGGAGCAGACCCACTGATGATGGCGTTCATTGAAGTGCTCGAACGCGAAGACCTGGAAGGCATGGTCTGCGGCCAGCGCAGTCCCGATCCCGTTCGTGCCGTCGGCTGCCTCGCTGTAGCGCGCGCCCTCAACGAGATGCATCTCGGCGGCACGCTCCTTCAGCCATGCGTCGCCCACTCTGTGCAGCACGAGCCCCGACGCATCGGTCACGACGACAATGCTTTGCGACTCCTCGGCGACCTTCTGGAGCTGCTCCGTAAGGACGTGGGTGAGCGACGCCAGCGGATGCTCGAACCAGCGCTCGAGCACCTCGGACTCGTCGGCCTCGATCGGGGCCAGCAAGTCGGTCGGATCGAGGCCTGTGGCGAGCGACCGTCGCCACGACTCGACGATCGTCGGCCGGAGTCCTGCGGTGCCTCCAGGTGGAAGTTCGGGGCCGAGTGCGCCCTCGGCGAGCAGATGCTCCCAGCTTCTCTGCAGCTCTAGAGCCCGGGTCAGCGGATCCGTATTCGCTCCGACCCCCAGCCAGTCGGACGGCATAGCCACGATGATAGACCCGTTTCCGCCCGCCGACCCTCCGGCTAGCGCCCGTCTCGTTCTTCGAGCTAACCGGTAGGTTGAGCCCTGGTCAGTACAAGATGTCGAGCGCCAACTCGGGAGAGCATCCGTGGGCCACGAGCTCAGCGAGATCGTGCCAGTCGACGCGTCCTGCAAAGCCCTCCGCCACGAGGCGAGAGAGGCCGAGTCGCTGCAGCTGCTCTGCCCGCCACTCGTGCACGAGGATCTCCTCGTCGACCCGCCCGAACTGGTCCTCGGTTGTCTTCTGCTCGACCGGCTGCTCTAGTGTCTGTTCCTCTTCCACCCTTTGCTCCTCTATGAGAAGGACTGCATAAGAGGGCACGAACATTCGCAATGCCGTCGACCCGTGTCATCGGCGCCAGCGGCCATTTCTGTTTCCGGTCAGCCGAACCTTGTGCCTTCCCGCTAGCCCGCACCTGTGCGGGAGGCCGTTCCGGCCTATCCAACGCGCTCAAAAGATTCCGGCTAGCGGGGATGCGAAACGAGATCCAGGCTGAGATGCTGAATAGATGCGCCTTCTGATCGTCGACGACAACGGAGATTTCCTCGCTGCCGCCCAAGCCGCTCTCGAGCGCGAAGGCCTCGAGGTTGTCGGCGTCGCGTCGACAAGTCGTGAGGCGATCGAACAACTGAGGGCGCTCCGGCCAGACGTCACGCTCGTCGACATCGACCTGGGGGATGAAAGCGGCTTCGACGTCGCTCGCCGCCTCGCAGCGGGAGTCGACACTGCGCCGAACCTCATCATCATCTCCTCTCACGACGGAGACGACTTCAAGGACCTCCTCGAGGCGAGCCCCGCCCTCGGGTTCGTGGCGAAATCCAGCCTGTCGGGAGACGCGATCCGCGCGGTGCTCGCGACGAACGGTCGGGCTACCTAGCTCGAGTCAAGGAACGTGATCGCCGCGAGGACGCGGCGGTGATCGTCCCCTGTCCCCGGAAGGCGGAGCTTCGTGAGGATGCTGTGGACGTGCTTCTCAACGGTGCCTTCGGTCACCCAAAGACGTTTGGCGATGCCGGCATTCGACCGCCCTTCGGCCATGAGCGCAAGGACCTCGCGCTCGCGAGGGGTGAGCACGTCGAGCGGATCCTCGGCGCGCTGGGCGGTCACGAGCTCCTGCACGAGCGCGGGGTCGACGACTGACCCGCCCGCTGCGATTCGATCGATGGTCTCCAGAAACTCGTCGACGTCGGTCACCCGACTCTTGAGCAGATAGCCGATCCGCCGGCCGCTGGCGAGCAGCTCCATGGCCTGCTCGACCTCCACGTGCGCGGACAGGACGAGGATGCCGATTTCGGGAAACTCCTCGCGGATAGCCTGAGCTGCCTCGAGTCCCTCGGTTGTATGCGTCGGCGGCATGCGGATGTCGACCAGGACGAACTCCGGTTGCTCACTCCGAACGAGCTCGACGAGCTCCTGGCCGTTGTCCGTTTGCCCGGCGACTTCGAACCCTGACCGCTCGAGCAGGCTCACCAGGCCTTCGCGGAGGAGGACATCGTCTTCGGCAACAACCACTCGTGCTCGGGCCATCAGCCTCCCGTCGCGAACAGCGCGATTATCGAGTAGTTCCGGGCCGATCACAACGCGCGGGCCTTGCTGGTAGCGGGTAGGCGCTGATTCCTGCCGGCCGGGGCGCACGTTGGACACTGGCCGTGACGACGCGACGCCGCCCGCGCGGAATGCTCTCTGCCATGAACAGAACCCGCGAGTGGTGCTCTGGGCGGGTCGCCGGCGGAGGCGGGGTGATCCGCGTCCTCCTCGTCGACGATCAAGCACTCCTGCGCGCGGGGCTCCGGATGCTGATCGAGCACGAAGACGACATCGAGCTCGTAGGCGAGGCGGTGGACGGGGAGGATGCGGTTGCCGCTGCACGCGCCCTCCAACCGGATGTCGTTCTGCTGGACGTCAATATGCCGGGGCTCGATGGTGTCGAAGCGACACGGCAAATCGCGGCAGACGAGCAGCTCTCGGACGTGGGGATCCTGATCCTGACGAGCTACGAGACCGAGGAGCACATCTTCGAAGCGCTGCGGGCGGGGGCCAGCGGTTTCCTGCTCAAGGACACGGAGCCCGCCGAGCTTCTCCGAGCGATCCGCGTGCTTGCCGACGGCGACGCGATGCTCGCGCCGAGCGTGACGCGCGCTTTGATCTCGAGGTTCGCATCGCACCCGTGCAGGGGTCGGATCAGCTCGGAGCAAGTGCGATGGCTCACCGACAGGGAGCGCGATGTGACCGCGCTTGTCGCCGCCGGTCTCTCCAATGACGAGATCGCAGAGCGGCTTGTCATCAGCCCGGCGACAGCCAAGACGCACGTGAGCCGCGCCATGAGGAAGGTGCGAGCCCACGATCGCGCCCAGCTCGTCGTACTGGCCTACGAATCCGGACTCGTGGTACCGGGACGGCTGGCTGACGAGAGCCCTCGACTTCGGGTGGTCGGATGACAACGGTGGGGTCACTCGAGCGCGACGGCGCCTCCGTCGTCGCATTTCCCAAGCAGTGCTCGAGGGCGGGAGCGATGCGGCGGCGAGCGTACCGTCGGTTCAGAGAGGCCTTGCACGGCTTTTCGGAGAGCCCGAGCGCCGAAAGCGCGGTCCGTTATCTCGCGGCGAGCCGAGAGCTCCGGCCGTCCCCGCGCCGGCGCGATCTGCCTCCCGCTGCCTAGATCTTCCAGCGCCGCGATAAGCGATGCGGATCGCACGATCACGCGCTCGTCTCCACGTGGTGCCAGCGCCCTCCTAGGTTGGACGTAGGAGCCGAATCGCTCCGGTTGGAGCAAGACCCCGCACCAGATCGTCAGTCGAAACAGGAGGAATGAGGATGACCGAGGTAGTCGATAAGGCTCGATTTCTTCTCTGGGGCATTGTCGTATTCGGCCTCTTCGCTGCCGCGATGACCTTCTCGCAGGCGGGCGGCGGGATTGACAGCGCCCGTGCCCAAACACCCCCGATCGTGGACGACGAGGTAATCCTCCCGACTCGGGTGAGCGCCGCCATGGGAAGGTCGCTCTCCGCGCTCGACAGGGCCGAGGCCAGGGTGGACGACCAGCAATACGGCTCGGCGGCCGCGTCCCTCTTGGCATTCGGCGCCGACCTCACCCGCGCTCACCGCGCGGCCTGGGCGCAACTAAAGGCCAAGCCTGTGGATCCGGAAGCCGAAACGACTCCGGGCCCCGACTCGGTCACCGCAGTCCTCAAGCTCGAGCAGGTGGCGATCACGAGGCTCGCGGGTCTCTATGACACGGTCGCGGATCCCGTTGTCCTGAATCGGATCGGAAGCGCCATGGACGTTGCTCTCACAAAGCGCGTTCGCATGCTGAACGCGGTCATCGCGCTCAACCCCGAGGGCGCCGGCGCAGCTTACGCCGACGCCATGGCCGATTCGCTCGACGGCTACACCGACGAGGTCGCGAACTTGACCGAGGCGTTGAAGGTCGACCACTTGACGACCTCTGCCCGCTCCGCTCTGACAAACGCACTTTCACGGTCCCAGGCCGCCGCGGCGAAGGTGACTGCCGCGTTTGGCGGGGGCGAATGAGACAGGAGGAGACCGTCCCGATGCGTCGCCACGCGAACCCTTCCACGCGGTCACGCCTGACGAAACGAAGCGCGGTTCTCGCCGTCGCGATTTCCGCCACCATCGTCGCGCTCGTCCCCGCAGGCTCGATCCAAGCGGCTGAAACCACGGGAGCCGATGTCGTCCTCGTCGACCTGAGCGTCGAACGAGCCGCGGCGGGAACTCCCTACACGTACGCGTACGAGATCGACAACTGGGGCCCCGATTCCGCTACCGAGGTCGTCTTCAAGACGGTGCTCCAGGGTGCGTCGTTCGGATCCGCCTCGCCCACTCAGGGCGCATGCACTTACGCCCACACCACGAGCACCGTCAGCTGCAACATCGGAGGGCTCGCGTCGGGAGCCTCCGCGACCGTCGAGGTGGTTGCGACGCCGTCTGATCCGACGAGCAGTGCGGCCATGGTGACCAGCGCAGTGGGGGAGGATCCCGACACCTCGAACAACTCGGCGAATACCTCGCCGCAGGTGCTGCCCGCCGACTCGGCCGATCTCTGGGTGTATCCGAACAGCGGTCTCGGCGACACCGGTGTCGGCAGCGCCGGCTACGCGATTCCCGGTGAGCGATACGACTACTCGATCGACGTCGTCAACTACGGGCCCGCGGCCGCCAAGGGCGTGCTGCTCTCGGTTCTCCTGCCCTTCGGGGTCGAGTTCCAGGACGCCGAGGTCCAGTGCACGGTCTTCACGGACGATGACTCGTCCACGCTTGTCACGTGCCCGCTCGGAAGGATCGAACAGGCCCGCACGGTCGGGCTCACTGCGATCGCTCCGCTCGGCGCCGCCGGACAGACGCTTCGCACGGAGGTAATCGTGGACGGCAGCGGGCCCGACCCCGGCCCTCAGCCGAACGACGTCTCGAACTATCTGGTGATCGGACCCGGCCTCTCGGCGGAGGACGATTCGGCGAGCGAAGGCAACGCCACGATCGACATCCCGGTCGAGCTCTTCGGGTCCGTCGGCCACCAGGTGAGCGTGGACTACGCGACCAGCGACGGCACCGCGCTCGCAGGCAAGGACTACGAAGCGACCGCCGGAACGCTGACGTTCGCTCCTGGCCAGGAGACGAAGTCGGTGTCCGTGCCCCTCCTCGCCGATCGCAAGCCTGAGGCAAACGAGACGTTGACGCTGACGCTCTCGAACGTCAACGGGGGTGCCTTCACCCCGCCGGTCACCCTCGTGAAGCCCGATGCCACCGCCACGATTCTCGACAACGACCCGAAGGTGAACCTTGGGAACGCTCGGGTTCGCGAGGGGAGCAAGGGCCCGACCAACGCCAACTTCACGATCAAGCTCTCGCACGCGAGCCCCGAGGCCGTGACAGTTCGCTTCGCTACGGCCAACGGCAGCGCACGAGCTCGATCCGACTACAAGCCGGTCACGAAGACGATCGCCTTCCTTCCTGGACAACGGAAGCAGACGGTCTCGGTCGCGATCAAGGGCGATCGGAGGAACGAGCCGAACGAGCGCTTCCGGGCGAAGCTCTCCAACGTCCAAGGCGGCCTTCTAGGTGACGCCAAGGGCATCGGCACGATCCTCGACGACGACTGACTCCGGGCTGGCTCCAAACGGGCTCGTGGCGGCCATTCCCCAGGCCGCCCCGAGCCCTTTCGGCCGTTCTCGATTGACCGATATCTGGTTTGAAGGCCTGAGATCGCGCTTCCGTATCGGAGGGTGCCTACCTTTCCGCTTCCCTTTCAGGGAGATGTCGTACGAACCGAACACAGCAGTCCTACCCGGTGGAGATCGCCGCCGTGGATCCGAGGTTCTTGCGGAAGCAGAGCGCTTTGTCTCGTGGTGGGCGGACGGGAGGTTGCCGGGCTGGGTCGACCGCGACGATCTGGCGCAGGAGGTCTTGATTGCGTGGAACGCCACGGAAGGTAAGCCAAAGCCGTACCGCAACCGCGCGGCGATCAACCGGATGATCGATCACCTCCGCGCCGTCAACCACACCGGCCAGCACCGCGCAGGGCACTCTCAGCCGGCCGCTCCCGAGGACATCGAGCGCAGTGCTGAGGAAATCGAGGCGTACCCCGAGAACATGCTGAGCAAGGACCAACTCGCGAGGCTTCGCTCGCTGCCGGACCGCTACGGCGCCATCCTCTACTACCGCTTCGTCGAGGAGGAGACACAAGCCGAGGTCGGCGAGCGATTCGGTATCGGAGAGTCGCGGATAGCGCAGATCGAGCGCAAGGCCCTCGAGCTACTCCGCGACGAGCCTTCGAGCTCCCGGCCGCGCAGCATCTCGGCGCGCGAGCGCGAGATTCTCTCCGGTGCCGCCGAAGGAGAGTCAGCGCACCAGACTGCGGCGCGCCTGGATAGATCCGTCGAGACGGTCAAGACTCACCGCAGGCACATCATCGAAAAGCTCCACGCGCGCAACATCACGCATGCCGTACACCTGGCGCATCGCCTGAACCTCCTGGCTTGACTCCTCCCCGGAGTCTGTTCGCAGCGAGCTGAAGCCAGGCGGTATGCCGGTCCCCCCGCCAGCCGGTACGCCTGGCGGCGCAGCGGCCTCGCTGTTTGCCCGTCCGCGACGTAGCTCGAAGTGTCGCCCGGCGGGCGACGACAAAAACCCTGCACGAAGCCAGCATTCAGGTACTGGAGGCGCCGAAAGGGCGCGCTCGGCAGGCAAGGGGAGGAAGATCGTGGAACTTCGTCGTTTTCGCTATTTCGTCGCCGTCGCGGAGGAGCTGCATTTCCGCCGAGCGGCCGAGCGGCTGCATCTCGCACAGCCCGCCTTGAGCCAGCAGGTCAAGAAGCTGGAGACCGAGCTCGGGGTCGAGCTGTTCAATCGCACCCGGCGAGGAGTCGCCTTGACCCGGGCCGGCGTCGTCTTCCTCGAGGAGGCTCGCCGCGTGCTTCGCCAGGCGGACGAGGCGGCGCGGGCTGCCCAGGAGGCGGCCTCCGGCTCGGTCGGCAGGCTCCGGGTGGGGCTGCTCGCCGATGCCGTTCCCGCAACCGTCCCGCAGGCGATCGTCCGCTTCTCGACTCGCTTCCCCGGAGTCGACGTGAGCCCGGAGACGTTGTCGTCGCGCCGCGCGATCGAGGACGTCCGGGCCGGACGGCTCGACGTCGCCATCGTCGCTCTGCCGGCACCCGTCACCGATCTCAAGACGACGCTCCTCGGGAACGAAGGCACTGTCACAGCCGTGGCCGATCGCCATCCGCTGAGCGGGCGCGCCTCGGTTCCGCTCGACCGACTCGCCGATCAGCGTCTGATCATGCTGCCGCGGGCGACGAATCCCGCGTTCCACGACGGCGTGATCGCCGCGTGTCGCGACGCCGGTTTCACGCCGTCGATTCTCGAGACGACCGAGCCCCAGATCGAGCACGCTCTTCTCAGCGTGGCCGGGGGTGCCGGGATCGCGCTCGTCCCCGCTTCGGCGGCTGATCGGTTCACGATGCCCGGCGTGCGGTTCCTGCCGCTCGAGCCCGAAGGGCCGGTCTGCGAGATGGCGCTCGTAACGCGTCCCGAAGCCGACGATGACGCCCTGGTGTCCGCCTTTGCCATGCTCGCTCGCGAGCACCTGAGGCCCGGTCTGGCGATCGCTCGGCCGACGCGCCTCGCCGCCTGACCCGGACTCCTAGGCGACCCCGATCAGAGAAGCGAAGACAATTCGGTTGTCGGGATGCTGTCCGGTTGATGCGTCCAGCGTCCCGCTGCAGGTGATGAGCCGGAGTGTCGGCCCCGGGGTCTGCGCGTAGACCCGCTTCGTGGGGAAGGCGGACTTCGGAACGACGATCGCCGAACGGGCGCGGTAGCGGACAACCTCCCCGTCCCGAAGGCGGATCCGGATGACGTCGCCCGGATGCAGGTCGCGCAGCCGATAGAAGACTCCCGGCCCGCTGAGCGATGCGACATGGCCCACGACCACCGCGGCGCCGCGCTCGCCGGGCTCGGGCCCCTCGGTGAACCACCCCGTGTCGGCGAGATTCGTCGGCACCTCGAGCGTCCGATCGGGGTTGAGGCCGAGCGGCACGATCTGCGCGGAGACATCGATCGCCGGAATGGCGAGGTGGACGGGGCGTGGCATTTCCCGGGGAGAACCTTTCACCGCTTGCGTCCCGGAGCTCGTGCTTTGCTCAGCGGAGGGTGTGCGGACCGGAGTCCGCGCTGAGTCCTGGCGTCCGCCCCCGCCTAACGTGAGGACAGCGGTTGCCCCCGCCATGACCAAGACCACGATCGTCCCGCATACGAACCAGCGCCGGCGCCCACGCGCCTTTCGGGCCCTCAACGCGGACGTCGACGACGATCAGAGCACACGGGCTCGGATCGTACCGATCAGCTCTGGGTGGCCCGGTCAGTTCGCTCGGTGGACGCCGTCGAAACGGGCGAAGACGATGTAGTTGTCCACGTAGTGCCCGGTCGACGTGTCGAACTGCCCGTCGCACGTGATCAGCCGCAACGTCGGCTGGTCCGTGCGCCCGTAGACGACCTTGGTCGGGAAGTCGTTCTTCGGCGCGGCGACGTGAGAGCTGACCAGGTAGCGCACCGTCCAGCCGTTCTTCAGGGCGACCTTGATCACATCGCCGTCCTTCAGCGCACGCAGGTGGAAGAAGACTCCTGGGCCGTCGACCGAGTCGACGTGGCCGACGATGACCGCCGGGCCCGGCTCACCGGGCTCAGGGCCACGTGTGAACCAGCCGGCCTCGCTGAAGCTGACCGGCACTCGCAGCGTGCGATCGGGGTTCAGTCCAACGGGGATTATCGGGGCCGAGATTCCGATTGCCGGAATGAGAATGCGGACCGGATCGGGCATCTGGACGGGAACCGGCTTCCGTCGTGGCGCATGTTTCGCGCGAAGCTCTTTCTGCGACGGGCGTTTGTACGTGGCATGAAGCGCGCCCGGGTGGACGGCGGGCTGCGCGGGAGCCGACACCGCGCGCTCGCGCTGAAGGCTGGTCTGTAGACGTAGCCGGCCCTCTGCGGCGCGACTGGTAAAGGCGAGCATTCCCGCCCCCAAAACGAGTCCGACGCCGACAAGCGCCAAAGCCGCCGCGATCCTGCGGCGACTTTGGCGTGTCGTCAGGCTTGGCGAGCGGCCCATGCGCTCCTACTGGCTGTTCTGGCGCCGAGCGGTGGCGAGGCCACCCGCGACGCTCAGAAGGAGCACTCCGCCGCCGGCGAGGCCCATCGGCAGCAGGATCTTGCCGCCATCGGCCGACGCCATCCCGCCGAAGCCGGTCTGGACACCGCCGACGGCGGAGCCGCTGTCGCTGGTGGCTGCGGGAGCGCCGCCACCACCGCCGCCACAGTCCTCTTCGTCGTCGTCACAGCCACCCGCGAAGGCCGCGGGCGCGAACGCGAGAACGACGATCAGGATCGTGCCGGCGAGAATGAGAAAGCTCTTGAAACCCTTCTTCTGCATGAGACTCCTCCTAAAAAGGAACGGACATTGCACCTAGGAAGCTAACCGGCGCGTTTTGGGCTAAAGGAAGGAAAAGCTGCTCAGTTGAACGCCAGAACGTTTCACAACGATGAGCGCGAAACCTGGGGGATTAGCAAGCCGGAATTCGGCTGGAGAGGCGTCGACATGCACTGCCCGCCGGCGAACTAGCGATGACAGTCCGCGGTGTCCGGGCACCTGGCGAGGACGCGGAGGTGCGGCTGCCCGTCCTGCCAACGAAGGTCGAGGACGACCGATGCTGCGTTGTTCGCATATGACAGCTCCTTGAGACCACGGTCGGCGTTGACGCGGTGGACGAGCACGTAGCGCCCATCGGGCAGCCCGTCGAGCGGAAGGTCTTGTCCCTCGAGAAAGGCGGAGTAATCGTCTCCGTAGCCGACCGAGATTCCCTCGCGCATCGTGAGTTTTCCCGACCGTGTGAGCCCGCAGCGGCCGGTGAACACCGGGTCTGCGGGCGCTGCTTGCACAGGGCGGTTCTTGACTGGATAGCGGTCGCCGAGGCAGAAGCCGGTCTTCTGGTCCTCCACGAGCGGGTCGCCATTGCTCGCCGGTCGGAGCTCGTACGTCTGCAGGGAATACCTGTCGAAACTGAGGTAATGCCAGTGGCGATGGTCGGGAGAGACGACGTATCGCATGCGACCGACTCCGTGAATGACCTCGGGTGGGGCGCCGAGGCGCTCGACTATCTGGTCGACGGTCATCTCAGGCGTGTCGCGGTTGGGTCGCGCCCCGTTTACGATCAGAGGACCGTCCCCGAGGTTGCGAACCGCGGACCGAAACCCGAGGCGGTAGCTCCGTTGTCCGTGCCCGAAGGTCAACTGAAGCTGCAGCTGGCTCGGGGTCTCCTGGTCGAGGTCGGGAAGCAGCTCGAGAGGGGCCGGGGTCTTGGACGAGGCTTTGGGCTCATGGCTCGCGAGCAGGAAGACGCCTCCCAGGGAGAGGACGAGCCCTGCCCCGGTAAGGACGAGCAATCGGAGGAGAGGAGCTTTCACGTTGCGAGCACGAGTCGATTGAATGGTGCGGAGCCGAAATCATCACGACGCGATGCCGTTGTGTCGTCGCTCTCCTGCGATCGACTGATCTGTTATTCCAATCACTGGTTCTCCAGCCTCAGCAGAGACTGATTGGAATCTCTGTAGAAGGAGGCAACGATGCGCTCGCTAGTCAAGAAACGACATCTGTTTGCGGCCCTGATCTCGGTCGTCTCGTCCCTGAGCTTTGCGTCTGCCGGCTTTGCCCTGCCGACCTCGGTGGCGACTCCGATTAATCAGGCGCGAGCCGCCCTAACGAAGGCAGAGGATCAACTCGCTCACAAGCGCTACGGGAAAGCCCTCGACTCCCTGAGCGTTCTGCGCCGCAAGGTCGTCAAGGCAAACAACGCGGCGAAGGAACAAATCGGCCTCCCGCCGACGGATCCTGAGTCGGATGACCCGCCCGGGCCGCCCGCCGTTTTCGCCGTACTCAAGCTCGACCATCGAGTAACGATGCACCTCGGCCCGCTCTACGACTCTCTGGGTCGGACCGATGTCGTCTCGCTCCTCAACTCCACGCTCGCGCGGACTCATGGTCGTCGCGACAGCATGTTGGACGCTGTCATTGCGCTCCCGGCCGAAGGAGCTCGAGGAGACTACGACGACGGCATGTCGGACACGCTCGGCATGTACCCGAGCGAGGAAAGGCTCATTTCTGGAGAGCTTCAGAACGCCGACCTGATCGACGAGGCTCGTACTGGTCTCACCAATGCCCTCGCGCGTGTTCAGGCGACCGACGACAAGGTGAACGTTGTGTGGGGCGGCGGCGAGTAAGCGCTGCCCGAGCTTTTAGCGGCGGGGGTGGGATTCGAACCCACGAGGCACCTCTCGGCGCCCAACGGTTTTCAAGACCGCCCCTTTCGACCGCTCAGGCACCCCGCCGTGACTAAGGCTAACGGCGTACGGCGCTCTTGAGGAAGAAGCCGAGGTTCGCCGGCCGTTCGGCCAGGCGGCGCATGAGGTAGGGGAACCACTCGGGCCCGAACGGCGTCGCGACGAGAACCTTGAAGCCACGCCCCGCGAGGTCGAGCTGCAGCTTCGGCCGCACCCCGTAGAGCATCTGGAACTCGAAGCGGCCGCGCGCGATCCCCTCCCGCTCCGCGAAGGCGATAGCGTGCTCGATGAGGCGCTCGTCGTGAGTGGCGATCGCCGTGTAGCCCGGG
>Ga0065705_10002834_pt1 | contig 13105 bp, 9 predicted proteins | sample SwibulcommuniRL2_FD_59092 | JGI IMG/M metagenome (GOLD analysis project Ga0065705, IMG submission 59092) | Bulk soil microbial communities from switchgrass field near Rose Lake, East Lansing, Michigan, USA - RL2 Bulk Soil v2 (version 2) | ecosystem: Environmental > Terrestrial > Soil >...
CGACTCCACCCTCCACGGAATAAAGAACCACGTTTTGCAAATCCGTACTCATCCGTGCAAACCCGCGGCCTCCTGTTCCGTGACTTCAATCTCCATCCTCAGCAAGGCTGTCGAAAAAGTCTTTCCCTGCGCGTCAGTCATCAGCGACAAAGTGCCACCACCACCCAGGCTCTCGTGCAACAGAAAATTCAACGCCCCGAGATTCGGCAACTCAAACCGTTCGACCTCGCCATGGCAGATTCCTTTGAAGTGTTGCTTCACACGCTCAGCCGTAACCTCGCGCATGAGGATCGGATACAACTCATCGCTGAGGGCAATCAATCCGATATTCGCAGTGTCGCCTTTGTCACCCGAACGCGCGTGGGCCAGTCTTGTCAGTTGTACTTTCACGTATCAAGCACCTCAACCTTGGGCGTAATTTCTTCTTTTGGAATCAGCGCCGGCCAGTAAGCGACAATCTCCTCGACTTTCGGCCGGCCTCCGGCAAAGCCTGTCACTGCCGGTGGACCAGTGAGAATCAGTGGCGCAATCTCCTTCGTAAATCTCTCCACGGCGCTCCGGTCCTGCCCGCGTACACCGATGCGCAGTTGCACTTCCGGAATGTCGGAGCCCGGTCTCCCTGCGAGCGGGCCATGCGTCGCGCTAACGCCCACAAACTCCGTCAGCACCTGCTCAAACTTGAGCCCGAGTCGATCGAGTCGCGCCCTCAGAATGCGATCCGCAGCCTGCGCTTTGTCGTACGCCTCCGGCCACGCATAGACCAACGTTCCTACTGCTTTGAAGCCGGCAGAATAACTGATCGAGACTTTGAGAAATTCAGTCGCAGGTCTTCCCTCGATACCGAACACTCGAACGCGATCGCGGCCTTCGTACTCGAGTCGAATCGTCGTGAAATCAGCGACGCAATCCGGAGTTATGTACTCGTGCGGATCACCCATCTCGTAAACGAGTTGCTCCTTAATAGATGGAATGATGATCCAGCCGCCGGTTCGTTCGTGTTTTGTAATAACAAAACTTCCGTCCGGCGAAGCTTCCACAATCGGGAATCCCACATCCGCGAGATTTGGAATGCTGCGCCACTCATACTGGCAGTTTCCACCCGATGCCTGCGCGCCGCACTCGATAATGTGACCCGCGATTGTCCCCGCCGCAAGATGATTCCAGTCGTCGGCGGCCCATCCAAATTCATGAATTAGCGGCGCGAGAGTCAAGCCCGTGTCAGTGGCGCGACCCGTAATCACGATGTGCGCGCCCTCATTCAACGCATCCACGATCGGCGCTGCGCCAAGGTATGCATTCGCACTTTGGATTCTGTCGCGCACCGTCGACAACGGCTCATCAGTGTCCATGTTACGCAACTCGATACCACGCGCGAGTAGTTCATCGAGTCGCGACATGATGTCGTCGCCGGTAACGATTCCGATGCGGACCTTGCCCGCCAATCCGAGTTCATGCGCAACCTGGATTACGGCATCCGCGCAGCCGCGAACGTTGACGCCGCCTGCATTCGCAGTGACTTTGATTCCCCGCTCGACACAAGCCGGCAGTATCCTGCGCATCAGAGGCACGAAATCCCTTGCATAACCCGCGTTTGGATCGCGCGCTTTCTGTTTCTGCATGATCGACATCGTTACTTCCGCAAGATAGTCGAGCATCAGGTAGTCGATCGGTCCGCCTTCAACCTGACGCACCGGTGCGTCAGGGAGATCTCCCCAGAAGCCTTGTCCGGCTGCAATGCGTATCTTTTGTTTCATCTGGATGGAAGATGCCACAAAAAGGCACAAATGTCACAAAAGCTGAACCCTTCGGCTCAACCTTTTGTGACTTTTGTTTTGTGGCCCAGCCTACCCGATTCGCGGGCCAGGACTTGGGCTCGGACTCGGACTCGGCGTCGGGGTGGGCGTCGGTTCACCAGGGGTCGGGCTCGGTGCCGGAGTTGGTCTTGGTCTCGGGCTTCCACTTGGGGTCGGGCTCGCCCCGGGACTCGGACTCGGAACCGGCTCGGGACTCGGAGTCGGACTCGCCTCTGGACTTGGCGACGGAGTTTGGGCCGGCATTGCGGCTGGATTTGCGACATCCGTTCCTGTTGCCGCTGGTGTCCCTCTCTTAGTCGTCGTCTTCGCTACGTTCTTCGACGGCATAAAACTGCACTTCATCGTTGCCCCTGATACCGGAGTCAGCGTCAGTTTGTTGCCACTCTTCTTACCGCGCAACGAAATGACCTTCGACGTAGCGGCTGCGCTTGGATCCGCCGCGTTGATTTGAAGAGCAACGGCGGTATAGCCGCTCGACTTCGACGCTATGATCCGCCCAGTTCTGCCATCTGACGTCGTGAATTCGTTTCCAGTTATGGTAAGGGTTGTATCGCCAACTAGACCCGCGTCCTCACAGTTGAAAGTACCCGCGTAGGTGCCTGAAAGATCAACCTGCGTGGTCGCAGTAGCCGGTGTTTGCGGCTTTGTCTTCGTTGTTTCGGGTGTTTGTGTTTCTTTTTTTGTTGTTTCGGGTTTGGGTGTTGTGGGATCCTGGGCTCTCAGGACCCAAAAGCTGCTGATTGCTAACGAAAAACTTAGCATTGTCAACAACAACGTCTTCTTAACCATAGCTCCTTCCTCCCATGCTCGTTCGTGCGCACCTGTAGGCCGGGTTGCACTATCGCTACTTATATCCGGGGGTTTTTGGTCAACAACAAGGAGGGAACACTGATCTTGTACCACTCGAAGCACCAAATCTCAACCATCACAGAGGTAACGCCACAAAAACAACACGTATCAGGGGGTTAATAAGTGCTTTGTGTCTCGGGACCTTTGTGGTAAACATCTTTTGCGAACAACCCAAACTAAGTATCGAGGAACCCAATGCGACCTGAAAAATCCATTCGACTGATCTCCGCCTGTGTTTGCGCGCTGTTACTCCCGTTGCTTTTTGCTGCCTGCCAGCCTTCTCCTTCGGGTACTAATAAGGACGCCGCCGCCGGCACCAAGCACAAGCTCGCGTTCGTGACCAATAATCCGTCCGAGTTCTGGACCATCGCTCGTAAAGGAACCGAAAAGGCCGCGAAAGAGATACCGAATATCCAAGTGGAGTTCAGAATTCCTGCCGGCGGTACGGCCGCGGAACAACAGAGCATCATCGATGACCTGCTGGCTAATGGCGTTAAGGGAATCGCCATCAGTCCGGTTGACCCAAAGAACCAAACCGGAATGCTTAATCGCGTTGCGGATCAGGCATTGGTAGTGACGCAGGATAGTGATGCGCCGGACAGCAACCGCCTGTGTTATATCGGAACCGACAACGTGGCCGCGGGGCGACAGGCTGGTCAGCTCCTCAAAGAAGCGTTGCCGCAGGGCGGTAAGGTCATGGTCTTCGTCGGCGTACTCGACGCCGAAAACGCAAAACAGCGATTTCAGGGTTTGAAGGAAGCAATCGCCGGATCGAACATTACGATTATCGACGTCCGCACCGACAACACCGATCGCGTGCGCGCAAAATCAAACGCTTCCGACACGATCGTGAACAACCCTGACATTGCCGGAATGGTTGGCTTGTGGTCCTACAANGGACCGGCGATTCTCTCTGCAGTCAAAGAGGCTAACAAAGTNGANAAGATAAAGATCGTCGCGTTTGACGAAGAAGACGAAACGTTGAATGGCGTCAAAGACGGTGCGATCTACGCCACTGTCGTGCAGCAACCATTTGAATTTGGTTATCGCTCGATGGAGCTCATGTCAAAAGTCTTGAATGGCGACAAATCGCAGATTCCTGCAAGCAAACAGATCTTTGTTCCGACACTTGCGATTAAGAAAGCCGACGTCGAGGAATTTACGAAGAAGATCAACGCACTCCGTGGCCGTAGCTAGAACACAGAGAACTAGTGACCGCTAATCCACCAATCCTCGAGATGGAGGGAATCAGCAAACGATTCCCGGGGGTTGTTGCGCTCGACAACGTTAGCCTGTCAGTCGGTACAGGCGAGAACGTGGCGTTGATTGGTGAAAACGGTGCGGGGAAATCGACGCTGATGAAGATTCTCGGCGGCGCGATTTCACGCGACACCGGCACGATCAAAATCAACGGTGAGCCCGTCGAGATACGTTCACCAAGTGAAGCGAGTGCGCTCGGCATCGAGTTCATCCATCAGGAGCTCAGCGTTCTCGATAATCTCGATATCGGCGCCAACATTTTTCTACGTCGCGAACCAACCTTCGGCGGGTTCCTAAAGCTCATCGACCGCAAACGCATCTACCGTGAGTCTGACGAGATTCTACGCCGGCTCGGTATGGACATTTCAAGTCGCACTCCATTGGGCCAGCTCTCATTGGCCCAGCAGCAACTAGTTGAGATTGCGAGAGCACTCAGCGCCGGCGCCCGCATCATCATCATGGATGAGCCGACGTCGAGTCTCACGCTTACGGAAACACGACGTTTGCTCGAGATCGTCAAGGATCTCAAAACGCAAAACGTCAGTATCATCTACATCTCGCATCGCATGCATGAGGTGGAAGAGACTGCCGATCGCGCGGTCGTACTTCGCGACGGGAAAAATGCGGGTGAGCTTCAAGGCTCCGAGATTACTCACGAGCGAATGGTCCGGATGATGGTCGGACGCGACCTCAAAGACTTCTTCAAAGGCGCCGCGGGTAATGGATCGGCAAAGGACGGCAGCGGTTTTGAAGTGCGACGGTTGCGAACGATCAGGTATCCGAATCACACCATCTCTTTCAACGTTGGAAAGGGTGAAGTGCTTGGATTTGCCGGGCTCGTGGGAGCGGGACGTTCGGAAGTTGCGCGAGCAATCTTCGGGGTCGAAGAAGCACTCGACACTGAAGTCGCACTCAACGGGCAAACCCTGAAAATAACGGGGCCGCAAGACGCCATCACGCACGGTATCTACCTGGTGCCCGAAGACCGGCGGCTAACCGGCCTGATCGTCGACTTCAACGTGCGTGAAAATATCTCTCTACCAAATCTCGAGAGTTATTCGTCGGCAAAGATCATCAATCGCGCCAAAGAAGCAAATGCGGCACGCGACGCCGTCAAAGCAATCAATATCAAAACGCCTACTCCTGAGATGCGCGCTGCGAATCTCAGTGGCGGCAACCAGCAGAAGGTGGTGCTGGCGAAGTGGCTGACGTTCGCTCCGCGAGTTCTGATCTTTGACGAACCGACACGCGGGATCGACGTCGGCGCCAAGGCAGAGATTTATCAACTCATCCGCAAGCTTGCAAGCGAAGGCGTTTCAGTGATCGTCATCAGCAGTGAGATGGAAGAAGTGCTCGGAATCAGCGATCGCATCGCAGTAATGCACGAGGGACGGCTGACCGGAATTCTCGATCGCGCTCAATTCAGTGAAGAAGCCGTCATGCGTCTCGCCACCGGCACTGACGGATAGCCACAAAAGACACATAAAGCACAAAATCATTAAACGATGGTTGGTTACTAAATCCATTAGACGATTCCGGGGAACCAAATGAAGCGTTCCAGCTCAGGAAAATTTCTTTTTTGTGGTTCTTGTGCTTTTTTGTGGCTAGTTCTTTTTGTGCTTTTTCGTGGCTAGAGAGGGCTTATGAAAAAAGAGCTTGGCATTTTTGTCCTGCTAATCGTTCTCTGCATTATCGTCTCGATCATTAACCCAAACTTTCTGCTCGCGATTAATCTTCAGAATCTCGCGCGGCAGATTGGTGCGTTCGGCATCTTCAGCATCGGATTGGGTTTGGTGATCATTACCGGCGGCATCGAACTCTCAGTGGGTTCGATGATGGCGCTGCTCGGTGTCCTCTTGTCGATGATGCTGACTGAGTGGCACTTCGGCGTTGTGCTCGCCGTGCTGGCTTGTATTGGAATCGCGATGGCGCTGACGTTGGGCCACGGGTTGCTCATCACGCGCCTGAACATGCAGCCGTTCATCGTCACGCTGTGCGGCCTCCTGTTTTATCGCGGCCTCGCGCGCTTCATTACTAACGACGAGACAAAGGGATTCGGAACGGTTGCGGGACTCGATCTCCTTCGCTTTCTCGCCAATGGCAATCTCTTGAAGATACCGATGCCGTTCGTGTTACTCCTGATTATTGCCGCGATTACCTGGGTGGTGCTGCACCGCTCGGTCTACGGACGCTACCTGTTCGCAACCGGCCGGAACGCNGAAGCGGCACGCTATGCNGGTATCAACACTAAATGGATCATCACCCTCACCTACGTGATCGCGGGAGCGCTAACGGCAATCTCAGGAGTGATCTTCGCCTTTTACACAAACTCCGTCTCACCCGCGAATCACGGCAATGCTTACGAACTTTACGGTATCGCCGCGGCGGTGCTCGGCGGATGTTCATTGCGCGGCGGTGAGGGCTCGGTAGTTGGCGTACTGATCGGCACTGCCCTGCTACAGGTGCTGCGTAATCTGGTTAACCTGCTCGGTATTCCCAGCTCGCTGGATTTTGCAGTCATGGGGGCGGTGATCTTGATCGGCGTGATGGCGGATCAAATCTTCACTGAGCGCCGGAATCGACGACAAATCGCGCTGATGCGTGAGAGTAGCGCACCTTAATGGAGANACGAATGAGAAGAATTTCGAGAGTTCTTNTTACCGTATTGTGGTTGTTGGCGATCGCGTTGGTCGNTCAGGCTCAGGGCACCATCACCAAACAGAGCTTTGGTAAAACCGACGCGGGCGAAAACGTCGATCTCTACACACTCCGTAACACACACGGCGTCGAAGCGACGATTACTAATTACGGCGGCATCGTGGTCTCATTAAAAGTCCCCGATCGCAACGGAAAATTCGACGATGTGGTGCTTGGCTTCAAGGATCTCGACAACTATTTAAAGCCGGGACCGTACTTCGGCGCACTCATCGGGCGTTACGGCAATCGGATTGCCAAGGGACGTTTCACGTTGAACGGAGTCGAGTACAAACTCGCCGTCAATAACGGTGAGAACCATCTCCACGGCGGCGTAAAAGGCTTCGATAAAGTTATCTGGACCGGCAAGGAAATGAAAACCAGAACCGGACCGGCGCTGGCTCTCACTTACCTGAGCAAAGATGGCGAAGAAGGCTATCCGGGAAATCTCACGGTGAAAGTGATCTATACACTTACAAACAACAACGAACTCAAAATCGACTATTCAGCTACCACCGATAAAGACACCGTCACAAACCTGACGCATCACTCCTACTTCAATCTCGCGGGCGAAGGTAATGGCGACATTCTCAACACCCGTGTCACGATCAACGGCAATCGCTTTGTGCCGACTGATGCCGGATCGATTCCATTGGGCGAATTGAGAAAGGTTTCAGGTACACCCTTCGACTTTCTCACGCCGCATGCAATTGGTGAGAGGATCAACCAGGATGACGAACAACTGAAATTCGGTAGCGGATACGATCACACGTGGGTGATCAATGGTCGCCAGGGTGTGATGCGATTCGCGGCTATCGCTTATGAGCCCACGAGCGGTCGCGTGATGCAGGTGTGGACCACCGAACCGGGCATGCAGTTTTATACCGGAAACTTTCTTGACGGCACGCTGACGGGCAAATCGGGAAAACTCTATCCGCGCCGTTCGGGTTTCTGTTTCGAGACCCAACACTATCCCGACTCACCCAACCAACCCTCGTTCCCAACGACGACGTTGAAGAAGGGTGCGACGTACAAATCAACAACGATCTATAGGTTCAGTAGTAAACGGTAGACAGGATGAACAGGATTTTTTCAGGATTGACATGTAAATCCTGAATAATCCTGTTCATCCTGTCTAACAAAACCCCATCATAAAGGTAATCTCAACCGCGCTTCACACCCGCTGAGTTGTTGCCTGTTCTCCAACGTCAACGTCCCACCGTGCGCTTCGGCAATCTGCCGCGATAACACCAACCCAATCCCCGATCCCTGAGCCTTTGTCGTAAAAAACGGCACGAACAGATTCGCAGTACTCGCTAGCCCCGGGCCTTCGTCACGCACCCACACTTCCACCTGCCCGTTCTTTTGCTGCCAGCCAACATCTACACTACCGCGCGTCTCCATCGAGGCGTCAACCGCATTGCGCACAAGGTTGATCAGCAACTGCTCGAGCTGAACATCGTCTCCACGGACAACCAGATCAGGCCCCGCAACAACATTCACGTGTAGCCGCTGCTCCAAATTCGCTACCCGCGACACGAGTGCGCCGATCTTTAACGGCTCGAGTCGCGGTGGCGGCAGGCGCGCGAGTTTTGAATACGACTCGACGAAGCGTGCTAGTGAATCTGCCCTTGAAGAAATCACTGCCAGCCCGCGATGCATATCGTCACGCCAATCCGGCGGCTCCGGTTCCCTTCCCATCAGATCCGCCAGGCTTCCCGCTACCGACTTGATCGGAGCGAGGGAGTTGTTGAGCTCATGACCTAACACACGCAACAGTCGTTGCCAGGCCGTACGCTCTTCTTCACGAAGCGTCTGGCTCAAGTCAGTGAGCACGAGCAACTGATGCTGTTGTCCACCTTCACGAAAGGTGCTGCGACGAATGTCCCAACGTCCGACGCCACCGGGAAAAACCATCTGCATCGTCTGCGGTGCAGCACCCGCGGACGAATTAAGACAGGCGGAAAGTCCGAGCTCTTCGGCGGTGCGACCTAACAAACGTGCTGCGGGTTGGGCCAACAATTTTTCTCCCGACCGATTCACGAGTTGCAGTCGCTGTTCGCCGTCGAAGGCAAAGACTGCTACGTCAATCTCGGCCATCACTGTGCGTAACAGCGCCGTCGCTTCCATCGCCCCGAGTCGCTGCTCGCGCAGCGTCTGGCCCAGGTCGTTTACTTCCAACATCACTTCGCCCAGCGCGTCACCTGACAACGCACGGCGTCCGCGTATCGAGTAGTCACCTTCACGAATCGCAGCAAGAATATTTGAGAGCGTTTGTAACGGGCGGACAATACGCGTCTTTAGATTGAAAGCGATGCCGAGCCACAGCAGGACCAGCAGCAAGTCGACCGTCCATTGGATCTGGGCCGAGTAGCCGTCGTACCAGAGCAGCAGTGCGCACAGAGCAACAGCGGGAAAACCGGCCAGAAGCGCGAGGATCGTGATGCGTCTTTCAAATTTCAGACGGCCGCGTTTGAGTTCCGGATCGAGCGAGGAGAACTGTGGCGGCTTAACGGGCGTACTCACAGCCACAATAATAGCCACAAAAAGCACATAAGGCACATAAAGCACAAAAGGGATAAGGACAGCCAAACGTCACGAATTCTCTTTATGTGCTTTATGTGCCTGATGTGCTTTTTTGTGGCCTCTGTTTGTGGCTAAGAACCGAGGCCATATTTCTGCAGTCTGCGGTACAACGCGCTGCGACTGAGGCCGAGGGCTTCGGCGGCGCGGTTGGCGTTTCCTTCGAAGCGTGCGAGGGCCTTCTTGATGAGCAGGCGCTCGGCGTCTTCGAGGCTCATCTCTTCGAGGCGGGCAGATAGACGCGCGTCGGGTGTGGCTTCGAGAGCGAGATCGAAAGCGGTCACGATGTTTCCCGGGCTCATCAACACTGCGCGTTCGACAACGTGATCGAGTTCGCGCACGTTGCCCGGCCAAAGATGATGGCGCAGCGCATCGAGGGCTTCCGGCGTGAAGCCCATGATCGGACGCCGGTAGCGTTCGCGATGAAGTTTCAGAAAATGCTCGGCGAGAACCGGAATGTCCTCGAGCCGATCGCGCAACGGCGGAAGACGAATCTCGACTGTGTTGAGCCGGAAAAGCAAATCCTGACGAAAGCGTCCCTGCGCGACTTCAGCCTGAAGATCGGCGTTCGTCGCGGACAACAATCGCACGTTTACTTTCTGTGTCTTCGACGATCCGACGCGTTCAAATTCTCCGGTCTCCAGCACACGTAATAGTTTTGCCTGTAGATTCAGCGGCACGTTCCCAATCTCGTCGAGAAACAGTGTGCCGCCATCGGCAAGCTCGAAGCGACCGACGCGATCGCTCTTCGCGTCAGTAAACGCACCGCGCACATGCCCGAACAACTCGCTTTCGAAAAGGCCCTCGGCAAGAGCTCCAGCGTTCAGAGAGACTAACGGTTTCGAACGACGGGACGACATGGAGTGAAGCAGACGTGTGATCACTTCTTTGCCGGTGCCATTCTCACCGGTGATCAGGACGTTCGCATCAGCCGGACCGATTCGTTCGACAAGGTTGAGCACCGACTTCATTGCCGGCGAATCGGCAACGACTTGTGGCAAATCGTTCGTCTCCGCCGCACTGTCGCGCAACGCCATGTTCTCGGCTTCGAGACGGCGCCCGCGGCGCAGCGCTTCACCGAGTTCGACCTGCGTACGCAGCACTGCCAACAAACGCGCGTTGTCCCAGGGCTTTTGAATGAAGTCCCTGGCACCGCGTCGCATGGCTTCGACGGCGAGATCGACGCTGCCCCATGCAGTCATCACAACCACCGGAAGCGTCGGATCCGCAGCCCGAATCCGCGACAGCAAATCGAGGCCTTCACTGCCCGACGTCGTATCGCGCGCATAGTTCAAGTCGATCAAAACGACATCGAGCTCATGAGTATCGATAGCTCTGAGCGCACCTTCGGGCGACGATGCGCTTTCGATCTGAAAACGCTCGCCCTTCAATAGAAGACTCAACGCCGCAAGGACGTCAGCCTGATCGTCAGCAATTAAAATGCGAGGCATAGATTGGATAATGCCATAATCTGCGTAATCTGTGGATTACTCATACCGTAGTGCCACGAGCGGATCGACGCGCGTAGCCCGCCGCGCCGGCAAGGCACACGCGAGCACCGCGGCGCTGAAGGAAACGACGAATACGATCAAGTAAGTCGCAGGGTCTGACGCGGTAATGCCAAACAACATACTCGACATCCAGCGCGTCAGCGCAAACGCTCCCACCAGACCGATAGCCGTTCCAATCAGTGTGAGCAACATTCCCTTGCGCATAACCATCAGCAGAATCCCAGGTCTGCGCGCGCCCAGCGCCATACGAATTCCGATCTCCTGCGTTCTCAAAGTAATCGAATACGAAATCACACTGTAAATTCCAACTGTCGCAAGCAGCAATGCGATCCCCGCAAATACTCCGAGCAGGATAGTGTTGAAACGACGCGGCGCGGCGGTTGTGCTTATCACTTCCTCCATCGTTTTCACGCTTGTCAGTGGCTGATATGGATCGATGCTCGCCATCTCTTTGCGAATGCCGGCCATCAACACCGGCGTCGAAAGCGCGCTACGCACAAAGAGGAAACGATGTCGCTGCGTTGAAACTACTCGAGACGTGTACCAATCAGGCTCAGCTTTCGAATCAAGCGCACGATGGGGAACATTGTGCGCTACTCCAATAATCGTGATCCACGGATTACCCGGGCGCGGCAAACCGAGCGTGATGCGGCGTCCAATCGGATCCTCATTGTGGAAATAGCGGGACACCAGTCTTTCATTCACGACAGCGACCGGCTGAGCGCCGGGTTCCATGTCCTGCGTAGTAAAATCGCGTCCCTTGATTACTGGAATCCCGAGTGTCTTTAGGTAGTTGGGACCCACCACTTGCCAACCGGCCGACGTGAGATTCGTGGGATCGAGCCCGCGGCCCTCAATCGCAAATGGATCACTGCCGGCACTTCCGCTGAGCGGTTGCCGCGTACTGAAAGTCGCAGACTGGACGCCCGGCAAAGATTCAACGTGCGCCACCAGTTGCCGGTAATAGTCCGACACACGCTCCGGTTCTTCATAGGCACTCGAGAGATCGATCTCGATACTCGTTAGCTGATTCGGAACGATGCCGGGATTAGTCTGTTGCAGGCGCAACAGACTCTTAACAAGTAACCCGGAACCAACCAGCAACAAAACCGCGAGGGAAACTTCAGCAACAACCAGAATGCTGTTCCACCGACCCCGTTGCGCTCCGCCCGCCTGACGAGTGTTGCGCAACGCCTCCTGAAGATCGAGTTTCGAAACCGGCCACGCCGCTACGAAACCAAAACCGACACTGATCGCTGCCACTGCCAACGCCATAAACCCAAACACACGCGCATCGATGCCAACCTCCTGCGCGCGCGGCACGATCGATGGTCCGAGTGTGGTGAGGAGTTTGATTCCCCAGTTCACAAAAATAAGTCCCAGAGCGGCCGCAAGCACTGAGAGCAACAAACCTTCAACCACGAGCTGCCGGGCGATCTGCCAACGACTCGCCCCGAGTGCGGCGCGAATTGCAAGCTCGCGATGACGCTTTGCCGAACGCATCAATAAAAGATTGGCGACGTTCGCACAGGCAATCAACAGTAGCAACCCGACTGAAAACAACAACACCAGCAACGCGCGCCGGCTGCTGCCTACGATCTCCTCCTGCAAAGGCGTGACAGTAATATGCCAGCCGCCGTCTTCACCGTTTGGACCACGATAGCCGGGCTGCTCGCGCTCAAATCGTTGTGCGAGCGCGTTCATGTGTGTGCGCGCCTGTTCGAGCGTTACGCCAGGAGCGAGTCGTGCCAGGATGTTCAGGTAATAAGGACCACGACGGCCGGCTTGCGCAACCTCGCGCTCGTTCAAGGGTACCCAAACATCAGCGGGCTCAGCCCAGGAAAAACTGGCATGTGGAAACTGAAAACCGGCCGGCATTACGCCGATGACGGTGTAGTCTTCACCATCAAGAACAATGCTTGAATTGATAATGCCGCGATCGCCGCCAAAACGTCGCTGCCAGAACGCCTCATTCAAAACAACCGCATGGTCTTCATCGCTCGCGAACAGCCGGCCAATTGACGGCTGCGTTTCCAGCATGGGAAAGAGATTCGCGGAAACGATCGTGCCGCGAATGCGTTCGGGCTCACCTCCGGAAGCGATGTTGAAACTATGCTGTGCGTAAGCAGCCACGGAGTCAAACACCGGTTTCTGCTGGGCGTAGTCGAGATACTCAGGAGCTGTGGCAGGCAGGCGTTCGATATTCAGCGCGCGGAAGTTTCCCCAGATGACTTGCAGACGATCTGAATTGTGAAGCGCGACTGGTCGCAGCAGAACAGCACTAACTACGCTAAAGATTGCGGTGCTGGCGCCGATTCCAAGCGCAAGTGTGACCACAACCACGGCCGCAAAGCCCGGTTGCTTCATGACGGTTCGTAATGCATATCGTAAATC
>Ga0065705_10002039_pt1 | contig 13097 bp, 11 predicted proteins | sample SwibulcommuniRL2_FD_59092 | JGI IMG/M metagenome (GOLD analysis project Ga0065705, IMG submission 59092) | Bulk soil microbial communities from switchgrass field near Rose Lake, East Lansing, Michigan, USA - RL2 Bulk Soil v2 (version 2) | ecosystem: Environmental > Terrestrial > Soil >...
GATTCTCGATTCCGACTCACTGCACCCCATCCCACACCCGAATCCGCGTCACGACATCCCACTGGTTGATCGTGTCGATCACCTCCATGCCCGCAACAACCCGGCCGAAGACGGTGTAACGGGCGTCGAGATGCGGCTGTGGGCCGTGGGTGATGAAGAACTGGCTACCACCGGTGTCTCGCCACGACAGCGCCATGCCGACGGTCCCTCGCAGATATGGCTCCTGGTTCAACTCGTCGCGAATCGTAAAGCCCGGCCCGCCCTCACCATCGCCGCGCGGATCGCCGCCCTGAATGACGAAATCCGGCACGACGCGATGGAACGTGAGGCCGTCGAAGTAACCCTTGCGGGCCAGCGCGATGAAGCTGTCCGAGGTGAGCGGCGCGTCGAGCACGTCGAGCTCGATTTCGATCGTGCCTTTCGCCGTCTCGATGAATACGTGGGGTGAAACCGACGGCGTGATGAGCGCCGGCGTCTCGTAGTTGACCGATCGCGACGAGGGTGCGGGCCTGATGGCCTGCGCGGTGTCGATCGACGGATCGAGCGTCTTCAGCAGTTCGGCGGCTTTCACCCTTACCGCCCAATCCTTGTCGGCCAGCGCGGTGCGAAGCGTGGGCACCGCGGCCGCGCCGTATTTCGAGAGCGCGTCGATGGCAGCCGCGCGCGTGTCGATGACGAGATCGGCTTCGCCGCGCTTATAGGCCGCCACCAGCGCCTCGACGCCGCCTTCCGGCAGGATCTCGCCGATGTTCGACGAGGCAGCGGCACGGACGTTCACGTCTTCCTTGCCAAGATGTTCGAACAGGACCTTCGCGACATCGGGTGCCTTCAACTTCGTCAACGCCGTCAGCACCGACGGGACGACACGCATGTCGCTGTCCGCGAGCATCGGCGTCAGCCGCGGCAACGATCGCTCCGGATCCTTCGTGCCGAGAATGGTCGCCAGCCCGGCGCGCACGCTCCAGTGGGGATCGGGATCGAGCCCCGACAGCACGGTGAGGAAGGTGTCATCGTCGCGCTTCGCGAATCCCTGCAGCGCCGCGAGCCGTACGTTCGGAAGCGGATCGCCCATGAAATCGACAAACGCATCCACGCTGACCGGGCCATCCGATGCTCCAAGCGCCAACAGCGTTTCGGCCCGCGCCATCGGGTTCAGCCCGCGCGTGTAGAGAAACTTTGTCAGCACCGGCTCGCCACGCTCGTCGCCGATGCGCGCGATCGCGCGGATGGCTTCGATCGTGACGCCGCTGGTCGCATGCGCCGCATCGATCGACGCCAGGATGACGGGGACGGCCGACTCGTCGCCGATCGCGCCAAGCCCCTTGAGGGCAAACGCTCGCGTGTACGCGCTGTTGGCCCGCGCAAGCGTCATCAGCACCGGCAGCGCGCGCTTGTCTTCAATGCGCTGAAAGGCATAGGCGACGGGCCACCACAAACTGCGCGGCTGGCCGTCGGGGCCAAGCAGCGACGTCGCCAGGCTCTCGTAGCTCTTGAGGCGCGTCAACGCGTACACGCCGAGCCTCCAGGCCTCTGCCGCAGGATCCGCCGGTGCGCGACTGTCATCGGCCGGTACCGCGGCTACTGCCGCCGAGTTGGCCACGATCAACTTGCTGATCGCCGGCGCCGACGCCGTGTCGCCGATGAGACCGAGCGCTTCCGCGGCGCGACCGGCCACAAGCGGTAACGGATCGGCGAGGGCGGCACGCAACGGTTCGACGGCCGACTGGTCGCCGATCAACCCGAGCGCGAACGCCGCCATCTGCCTGACTTCGGGATCGGCATCGGCCTGCATCACCTTGACGAGCGCCGGCACGGCTTCGGGCAACCCGACGCGTCCGATGGCAATCGCGGCGCGGCGGCGAATGCGCGCCTCGGTATCGTTCAACAGCAGCACCAGATCGGGGGGAGGCGGCGGCAGTGGTGGCGGGACGACCTCGCCTTTCGGCGGCGGCTTCACGACCGGAGGCGGTTCGACCGGCGCGCTCGCGTCGCGAAGGATCCGTTGATCCTCGAGGCGGAGAATCCACGACATTTTCGTCTCGAACGGGGGGACGACGACCGGCGGGGGCAGCGGAGCCGTTCCGCAGCCCACCGCGACCAGAGATACAAGTGCAAATGAAATACGGCGAAGCATGCCAACCCGGATCATAACAGGCCAAACACTAGGTGCGTTGGGTGCGAGGGGTGCGTTAGGTGCGATGGGTGCGAGAAGTGCAAAAGTGCGAAGGGCCTGTCCATCCAGAGCGCCCAGCCGCGACGGCGGATTTGGTACACTGCGGCGGGTTGGAGTTTCGCTACATCGCGATAGACGGTCCGATTGGCGCAGGCAAGTCGGCACTCGCCGAACGGCTCGCGGCGAGACTCGACGCCTCCCTGGTCCGGGAAGATCCGGAAAATCCCTTCCTGGCCGATTTTTACGCGGACCGTCCTGGTGCGGCACTGCAGGCGCAGCTCTTCTACCTCCTGAACCGGCACCGGCAGCTGGTCGATCGCCGGCAGGCCGATCTGTTTTCACAGGTCGCGATCTGCGATTACATTTTTGAAAAGGATCGCATCTACGCGTACCTCAACCTCGACGACAACGAGCTGTTCATCTATCAACGTCTGTTCGATTTGCTCGCGCAGGACGTGCCAACGCCCGATCTCGTCATCTACCTGCAGACGCCGAGCGACGTGCTGCTCAAGCGTCTGCAGGCGCGCGCGCGCGAGCCCGAGCGCCCCTCGCTCCTGCCCGACGCGGACTACTTGCGCGAGCTGAACGAGGCGTATCATCATTTCTTCTTTCACTACACGGCGACCTCACTCCTGGTCGTGGAAGGCTCCGAGTTCCGTCCCCAGGACGACGATGAGGCGCTGGACGATCTTGTGAAGCAAATCAAGACAATGGGGCGGGGCACGAGGTACTACGTGCCGCGCACCCGGTTGAGGTAAAGTCGCGAGATATGGCCTGGTTCAAGAAGGTGCGCAAGGGCATCGCGGCCGACACCGCCGCGCCAAGCCGCGTCCCTGAAGGCCTGTGGGTGAAGTGCACGGGCTGCTCGCAGATCCTGTACAACAAGGATCTCGCCCAGAACATGAGCGTGTGTCCGAAGTGCAGTTTCCACTTCCGCATGGGCTCGCTCGATCGGCTGCGGACGTTGTTCGACGGCCCCTGGACTGAATACGACCACGGCCTGATGTCGACCGACCCGCTCGGCTTCACCGACACGAAACCCTACAAGACGCGCCTCAAGACCAGCATGGAGGCCACAGGGATGAAAGACGCCGTGGTCGTGGCCCGTGGCTGCATCGACGGCTACGAGGCGATCGTGGCGGCAATGGAGTACTCGTTCATCGGCGGCAGCATGGGCGTCGTCGTCGGCGAGAAGATCACGAGAGGGATCGAGCGCGCGCTCGCCACGCACCGGCCGATGATTATCGTGTCCTGTTCGGGCGGCGCTCGGATGATGGAAGGGGCCCTGTCGCTCATGCAGATGGCGAAAATCTGCTCGGCGCTCGCGCGGCTCGACCAGGAGCGGGTTCCGTATATTTCGGTGCTGACCGATCCGACGACCGGGGGCGTCACCGCGAGTTTCGCGATGCTCGGGGATCTCAACATTGCGGAGCCCGGAGCGTTGATTGGTTTCGCGGGACCGCGCGTCATCGAGCAGACGATCAGGCAGAAGCTGCCCGAAGGATTTCAGCGGAGCGAGTTCCTGCTCGAGCACGGGATGCTCGACCTCATCGTCGATCGGCGCGAGATGAAAGGCACCATCGCGAAGGCGCTTCGCTTCATGGGTCAGCAGCCGGTGGCGGCTGTTCAGCCGGAGCCCGCGGCCGTGACGGAGCCGTAGAATCTGGAACCAGAACCGGAACCGGGAACCGGAACCGGAACCCCTTATGGATCCGTTTGAGTACCTCCTTTCGCTCGAGAAGTTCGGGATCAAGTTCGGCCTGGCCAACATCGAGACGCTGACCTCGGCGCTCGGCCACCCGCAGAAAACGTTCAAGAGCATTCTGGTTGCGGGCACCAACGGCAAGGGCTCGGTGACCGCGATGGTCGACTGCGCGCTCGGCAAATCGGGGTTGCGCGTCGGCCGTTATACCTCTCCGCATCTGGTCCACCTGGAAGAGCGGTTTGCGATCGACGGCGCGCCCGTTCGCACGGAAGTGCTGAGCCGGATGATCGAGGACGTGCGAACGCTCATCGACAAGCTCGTCGCGACGGGCAGCCTCGAGGCGCCACCCACGTTCTTCGAGGTGACGACCGCCATTGCGTTCGAGCTGTTCAAGCGCGCGGGCGTCCAGATGGCCGTCCTCGAAGTGGGTCTGGGCGGACGCCTCGATTCCACGAACATCGCCCAACCGATCGCCGCGGCGATTACGTCAATCGACTTCGATCACGAGCAATATCTCGGCAACACGCTCGCCGCGATCGCCGCCGAGAAGGCAGGCGTCATCCGCCGCGGAATTCCGGTCATCGTCGGTCCCGTCCCGACCGAGGCGCGCGACGTGCTGGTGTCGATGTGCGATCTCGCGGGAGCCGAGTTCATCGAAGCGGACGCGAACGTCAGAATCAAATCGAAGATCGAGGACGGCCGGACGATTCTCCATCTGAGGACGCCCACACGCGACTACGGCTGGGTGCCGCTAGGCCTGCGGGGCGACCATCAGGTGCCGAACACCCTGGTGGCCGTCCGCCTGCTCGAAGAACTGGGACGCATCGTCAACGTGCCGGCCGAATCGATCGTGGCCGGCATCCGCGACGTCAAGTGGGCGGGACGCCTGCAGATGGTGGAAGTCCCCGACGGACGCCGCGTGCTGCTCGACGCGGCTCACAATCCGGCTGGAGCGTGGGTCCTCGCCAGCTACCTGAAGCGCGAGTTCCCCGAGCCGCTTCCGATCGTCTTCGGTGCGATGCGCGACAAAGATGTCGCGCTGATGCTGAAAAATCTGCTCCCGGCGGCCTCGGCGATGGTCATGACCGAAGCTGCGACACCCAGGGCCCACGGTGCGGCGGAACTGGCGCAGATCGCGCGCAAGATCGCACCCAAAGCGAAGATTGACGTCGAACCCGACCCGAAGCGCGCGCTCGAGCGCGCGTGGCGGCGCTGTCCGGTGGCGTGCGTCGCCGGATCGATCTTTCTCGTCGGCGATATCCTCGGCGCCCTCGGCCCATCGGTGCGCGATCTGTAGCGATTTTCGCGAGCCGTCGCGCTTGCCTCCTCCGCGCGTGCGGGGTATCCTTCGAAAAGCCTGCTGATTTCGCTTACGTCTGCATGATCAATCTGTTCCGGGGCTCCCTGGTCGCCGTCGTCCTGCTTCTTGCGGTGCCCCGCTTCGCCGCGGCACAAATCACAGATATTCCCGGCTTCGACACGGTGCTGGCGCAGATACAGGAGCGCCTCGGCGACAACCGCATCATCTTCCAGGAAGCGGTCGAGATGGTGCAAGGCAACATGAAGTTCTATGCCGACCATGTCGAGTACTACGTCGAAACGAACCGCCTGGTCGCGACCGGCAACGTGCTGCTCATCGAGCCCGACCATCAGATTGCCGCCGAGCGCGCTGACTTCAACGCGAAGACGCGCCTCGGCACCTTCTACACTGCGCAAGGGTTCGCGGCGCTCGGCAAACAGGCCGACCCTGGCACGCCAGGCACGATCGATCCGGACGTGCAGTTCTACGGCGAGACGCTCGAAAAGGTCAGCGAGGACACCTACATCATCTCGAAGGGCGGATTCACGTCGTGCGTGCAGGCCAACCCGCGCTGGGAGATGACGTCGGGATCGCTCCGGCTCCGCGTCGATCACTACGCCCTGCTGAAGAACATGATGCTCAAGGTGAAAGGCGTGCCGGCGCTGTATCTCCCCTACATGTACTACCCGCTCAGCAAGGACAACCGGAACACGGGTTTCCTGATGCCGAGCTATGGCGCCTCGAGTTACAAGGGGCAGACGATCAGCAACGCGTTTTTCTGGGCGATCAACCGCAGCCAGGACGCCACGATCCTGCACGACTGGTATTCGAAGACCGGCCAGTCCATCGCCGGCGAATATCGGTACCTCTCTCTCGGCGGCTCTGGCAACCTGCGCACGACGTTTCTCGACGAACATCCCACCACCTACGTCGTCGACGGGTCGAACGTCGAGCAGGCTGGACGCCGTGCGTACGGGGCGTACGGCAACATGAGCCAGCAGCTGGGCGGAGGGTGGTACGCCCAGGGCCGCGCCGACTATTCGTCCGACCTCACGGTCAACCAGGTGTACAGCACAGACATCCTCCGCGCCTCTCAGCGAACGCGGTCGTACGGCGGCTCAGTGAGCGGCACCACCAAGGGCATTCGCATCACCGGGACAGTCGATCGCAACGAGTATTTCGCCGAGAACAGCACGTCGTCGGTGCGCGGCAACACGCCGCGGATCAACCTGTCGCGTCCCGACCGCCTGCTGCCCAAACTGCCGATCTACGCGTCGCTCAACTCCGAATACCTCCGTCTTGAATCCAGAGGCCACAACGCAGACGGCGTCTTGACCCGGGACGACGGAGTTCACCGGATCGACATCACGCCGGCCATCCGTTTTCCGTTCAACAAGCTCGCGTTCCTGGCCGTGAATACCACGGCACGTTTCGCGAACACCTTCTGGTCGGACAGCCTCCCTACCAACCCGTTAAACGGAGACACGGTCCAGGGCCGGCTCGACAAATCGATCAGCCGGCACTTTCTCGAGTTGAGCAGCGAGGTGAGCGGCCCTACGTTGGTGAGAATCTGGGATGCGCCCAAGAGCTCGTACGCACAGCGCTTCCGCCACTCGATCGAGCCGTTCATGTCGTACGTCTACCGGACCCCCATCGACAACTTCAACGCGATTCCGAAGCTGGAAGGCTCGGATCGGATCGTCGGCAACGCGACGTCCTTCGCCTACGGGATGAACACGCGGTTTTACGCCAAGCGCACGGTCGATGGTCCGCGCGCGATCCCGCGCGAGGTGATCACCGCGTCGCTGCGACAGACGTACTACACCGACGCCCGCTCGATTGAGTCGGACGCCGAGCAGCGCTCACGTACCGGTGTTATACCCGTCTCGAAGTTTTCGCCCGTCTCACTGTCGGTCCGCACCTCGCCGTTCAACGGCGTCACCGGGACGTTCAGGACCGACTACGACGGACGGTACAGCCGCTTCAGAGGGCTCAGCGCTGGCGGCGGGTGGGAAGAGCCGCGCGTGTCGGTGCTGGCCGACTGGAGCAACGTGCGCTTCCGGCCCAATGCGCTGGGAGTGAATGCCATCAGGCCGAGCCAGTATTTCAATTCCAACCTGAACCTGCGGTTCCAGGAGAACCGCTACGGCTTCATCCACCAGCTCAACTGGGACGTAAAGAGCCAGTCGCTGCTCCAGCACCGCATTGCCGGCTACTACAACGCGCAGTGCTGCGGCTTCTCGGCCGAATACCAGTTCATCGATCTCAGCCGGGTGACCACCTCGGCGGTGCCGCAGGACTCGCGATTCCACTTCTCGGTGACGCTCGGCGGCATCGGCAACGTCTCGAACATCTTCGGCGCGATGAGCGGCATGCCGGGCAAGTGACAGGCCGCGGCGCCAGATAATGTTCTACACTTTGACGCAGCAATGAAAGGGATCCTGCTGGCCGGCGGGGCCGGAACCCGCCTGCATCCGCTCACGCTCGTCGTCTCCAAGCAGCTCCTGCCGATCTACAACAAGCCGATGGTCTATTACCCGCTGTCGACGCTGATGCTCGCGGGTATCCGGAAGATCCTGATCATTTCGACACCGTCCGATCTCGACCTCTTCCGCCGGCTCCTGGGCAACGGCAGCCACCTCGGGCTCGACCTCGAGTACGCGGTCCAGGCGCGACCCGAAGGACTCGCGCAGTCCTTCGTCATCGGCCGCGAGTTCATCGGCTCGGACTCCGTGGCGCTCGCGCTCGGCGACAATATCTTCTACGGACACGGGCTCACCGACGTGCTGCGTTCGGCCAGCGTGCGCGAGACGGGCGGAACGGTGTTCGCGTACACCGTCAAGGATCCGCAGCGATACGGGGTCGTGGAATTCGGCGCCGACGGCCGGGCCGTGAGCATTGTCGAGAAACCCAAGAAACCGAAGTCGCCGTGGGCGGTCACGGGCCTGTACTTTTACGACAATCAGGTGGTCGATATCGCCCGGTCGCTCAAACCATCGGGCCGCGGCGAGCTTGAAATCACCGACGTCAATCGCGCTTACCTCGAACGCGGCGCGCTGCATGTCGAGCGGTTGGGACGCGGCATCGCCTGGCTCGACACGGGCACGTACGAGGCGCTGCTGCACGCCGCGAACTTCGTGCAGAGCATCGAGGAACGGCAGGGCCTGATGATGGCGTGCCTCGAGGAGATCGCTTACCGCCTGGGATACATTTCCGCCGATGCCGTGCGCCGTCTGGCGCAGGGCATGACAGGGAGTTACGGCGGTTACCTGCTCGACATCCTCGACCAAGATGCCGTTTAAATTCGAGCGACTCGCGATTCCCGACGTGCTGCTGATCGAGACCCATGAGGTCGGCGATGGCAGGGGCTTCTTCAGAGAAATCTACAAGCGCTCCGCGTTCGCGGCCGCGGGTATCAGCGACGTCTTCGTGCAGGAGAATCAGTCGAGCTCGCCGCGGGGCGTTTTGCGCGGCCTGCACTACCAGCGGCCTCCCCACGCGCAGAGCAAGCTCGTAAGGGTCATCGCCGGCCGGATTTTCGACGTGGCGGTCGATGTTCGGCCCGATTCCCCCACGATGGGCCAGTGGATCGGAACGGAGTTGTCCGCTGACGATCGCAAGATGATTTACATTCCTTCGTGGTGCGCGCACGGATTCTGCGTACTGAGCGAGCGTGCCGACGTCGTGTATCACACGTCGAGTGAGTACTCGCCCGAAGACGAGGCCGGGGTCGCGTGGAACGACCCTGCGCTTGGCATCGAGTGGCCCGTGACACACCCGATCATGTCGGCACGAGACAGCAGCTGGCCGCCGTTGATGCTGGCGCGGGCAGCTTCGGGCCGGACGGCTGGAGACAAGTGATGGTGGATGTGCTCGTCACGGGCGGCGCGGGATTCATCGGCAGCAACTTCGTGCGCCACGCCCTGCACGTGCACCCGGACTGGCGCATCACGACGCTCGACAAGCTGACCTATGCCGGGCGGATGGAGACGCTCCACGACGTCATCGACAACCCGCGCCACAGGTTCGTGCGGGGCGACGTGGCCGATGCCGCCGTGGCGGCGCCGCTGGTCAGCGGGTCCGAGATCGTCGTGCACTTCGCGGCCGAGACCCACGTCGACCGATCGATTCTCGAGGCTGGCGAATTCATCAAAACCGACGTCATCGGCACGTTCGTCCTGCTGGAGGCGGCACGTGCTGCGAAGCGGCTCCGCCGGTTCGTCCAGATCTCGACCGACGAGGTGTACGGCAGCGTCGCCCAGGGCTCGAGCGTCGAAACCGACGAGCTGCGGCCGCGGAATCCGTATTCGGCCAGCAAGGCCGGCGCCGATCGGCTGGCCTACAGCTACTGGGCCACCTACGAGGTCCCCGTCATCATCACGCGCGCGTCCAACAACTACGGGCCGTACCAGTTTCCGGAAAAAGTCATCCCGCTGTTCATCACGAACGCGCTCGATAACGCATCGGTGCCGCTCTACGGCGAGGGGCTCAACGTCCGCGACTGGATGCACGTCATGGATCACTGCCGCGGCATCGATGTCGCCATCGAACACGGCAGGCCCGGCGAGGTGTACAACATCGGGGGCGGCAACGAGGTCCGGAACGTCGACCTCACACACATGCTGCTTCGTCTGGCCGATCGCCCCGAAACGCTCATCAGGAAAGTGCAGGATCGGCAGGGTCACGACAAGCGTTACAGCCTCGACACCACGAAGCTGCGCGCGCTCGGCTGGCAGCCTCAGGTGCCATTCGAGCAGGGCCTGACGGACACCGTCCGCTGGTACAACGACAACCAGTGGTGGTGGCGCCCTATTAAAGAAGAAGACCCCGCCTTCCGCGCGTACTACCAGACGCAGTACGGCTCGCGGCCGTGAGCGGCGTTCTTGTGACAGGTGCCCGCGGCTTTGCGGGCAGCCATCTCGTCGAACACCTGAGGCAATCGGGCGTCCACGTCACCCCCTGGGCACGGCAGGACGTCGACCTGCTCGATCGAGAGGCGGTGCGGCGCGCCATCGCCACGCTGAAGCCGGATGTGGTCTACCACTGCGCCGGCGTCGCGCACGTCGGACAGTCCTTCAACAACGTCAGCGACACATTTGCCGCGAACGTGCTTGGCACTCATCACCTCCTGGAGGCCCTGCGCCTCGCCGGTGTCAAGGCCCGCGTCGTCGTCACGGGCTCGTCGCTGGTATACCGGCAGTCGGATCGCGCGCTCAGCGAGGACGATCCGACCGGACCGGCCACGCCTTACGCGGTCAGCAAGCTCGCACAGGAGATGCTCGGCCGGCGCGGCATCGAGGAAGACGGACAGCAGGTGTTGTTTTCCCGCTCGTTCAACCACACTGGACCGGGGCAGGATCCGTCGTTCGCCGCGCCGTCGTTCGCCCGCCAGATCGCCCGAATCGAGCTGGGACAGGACCCGCCGGAAATCGCGGTCGGCAATCTCGACGCGGCCCGCGACCTTCATGACGTGCGCGACACGGTTCGCGCGTATGCCGCCATCGTCGAGCGCGGGAAACCCGGCAGGATTTACAACGTCTGCGCCGGCACCACCTTCAAGATTAGCGACGTGCTCCAACGGATGGTTTCGCTGAGCCGTGTACCGGTCACGATCAAAGTTGATGCGGGCCGCTACCGGCCGAGCGACAACCCTATCCTGCTCGGAGATCCCGGGCGCATCGAGAGGGAGCTTGGCTGGAGATCCGAAATCCCGCTAGATCGGACCTTGGCGGACCTCCTTGATTATTGGCGAAGAAAAAGCGAATATACAATGCCGCCGTGAACACGCACCCTCTCCTCTTTAATCTCGCCCCTGCGAAACCGACGACCCGTGACATCGCCCGGCAGGTAAAGGAGCACGGCGGGGCAGAGGGCTTGAGCGACGCGGCACACCTGGCCGACGGCGCGACCTATCAGGAAGTCATCTGCCGCTCCGCGCTGAATCCCGTCAAGGGCATGCCCTTCAACTGGACGTTGAACCCCTATCGCGGGTGCACGCATGGCTGCCACTACTGCTTCGCCCGCCGCTACCACGCCCAGTTCGAGCTCAACAGCGATGATGCGTTCTCGTCGGTAATCCTGGTGAAGCGGAACTTCGTCGAGGTGCTCCGGAAGGAGCTCGACAAGCCATCGTGGAAGCGCGAGTACGTCGCGGTCGGCACGGCAACCGACGTCTACCAGCCCATCGAAGGCCAGTACAAGCTCACGCGCATGTCGCTCGAAGCCCTCGCGCTCTCGCGCACGCCGGCGGGCATCATCACCAAAGGCCCGATGATCGTGCGCGACAAGGACGTGCTCCTCGAGCTGTCGAGGCGCGCCGGCTGCACCGTGTACATCAGCGTGCCGACCGTGGACGAGGAAGCGTGGCGGACCCTCGAGCCCGGTACAGCGCATCCCTTGCAGCGCCTGCGCGCCGTTCGCGAGCTGAACGACGCGGGCGTTCGGGCAGGCGTCCTGATGAATCCGATCGTGCCGGGCCTCACGTCACAACCCGCCCGGCTCGAGCAAACCATCAAGGCCATCGCCGATCACGGCGCGGCGTTCATGGGCACGAACCTCCTCTACCTGAAAGACGGCACACGCGCGCACTTCATGAACTACCTGGAGAAGCACTTCCCCGCCCTGGCGACGAAGTACCGGACGCTCTATCGCGGCGCGTACGCGCCCGAGTCGTACGCGAAGGAAGTTCGCGGCATGGTGAAGATGCTGCAGAAGAAATACCGGGTGGCGCGGCGGGATGAGGATCCAAAAAAAACGCCCGACGAGAAGGACCCGTCGGGCGCTCAAGGCAGGCTTGATTACTGATATTTCCGATTCGCAATCGTCAATTGCGAATTGGAATTGCTAGCGCAGATTCATCAGCGCCTGAATCCGCTGCTCCGTCGACGGGTGCGTGCTGAACATGCTCATCAGCCCGCCGCCGGAGAACGGCTTCACGATGAACATGTGCGACGTCGCCGGATTCGCGTCGAGCGGAATCCGCTTCGATCCCGCCTCGAGCTTGCGCAGCGCGTTCATCAGGCCATAGGGCGAACCCGCGATTCTGGCGCCCCCCGCATCGGCGAGAAACTCGCGCGACCGCGAAATCGCCGCCTGGACCAGCGCCGCGGCCAGCGGTGCAACGATGATCGTCGCGAGCATCGCGATCGGGTTCGACCCGCCCCGCTCGTCTCGGCTGCTGCCGCCGCCGAACAGCGCGGCGAACTGCGCCATGCGCGCCACCATCATGATCGCGGCCGCCACGGTCGCGGCCACCGAGCTGATGAGGATGTCGCGGTTCTTCACGTGCGTGAGCTCGTGCGCGATGACGCCTTCCAGCTCCGAGTCGTCGAGCAGCTGGAGGATTCCCTGCGTCGCGGCAACCGCCGCATGGCTGGGGTTGCGGCCGGTGGCAAACGCGTTCGGCGACATATCGGGAATGACGTAGACCTTGGGCATCGGCAGACCGGCCTGCGTCGCGAGCCGCCGCGTGACGACCGACAGCTTGTGATCCGGCCCCACTTCCTGGGCCCGGTACATCTTCAGCACGATCTTGTCGGAGAACCAGTACGACGCGAAGTTCATGACGACCGCGAAGCCGAAGGCCGTCACGAGGCCCTGCGAGCCACCGAGCAGGTCGCCCATCGCAAGCAGGAGACCGCTCAGGAGGCCCAGCAACAGGACAGTTTTCAGAGAGTTGTTCATATATGCAGTTAGACGAGCGGCGAGCGGCGGCGGTTTCGAAAGCCGGCGTCTATCGTACCCGATATAATGTGCGAATGCAGCGCGTCGGGTTCACGATAATTGTTGTGTTTGCTGCCGGTTGGCTGCAGCTGGCCGCGCAAACGCCTCAGCCCTTTCCGGGCCGGCCGGCTCCCCCGCGTCCTTCGCCGGCACCCCCGAAAACCGCTACGCCGCCCCCGACCACGACGCCTCCGGCT
>Ga0065705_10002156_pt1 | contig 13097 bp, 25 predicted proteins | sample SwibulcommuniRL2_FD_59092 | JGI IMG/M metagenome (GOLD analysis project Ga0065705, IMG submission 59092) | Bulk soil microbial communities from switchgrass field near Rose Lake, East Lansing, Michigan, USA - RL2 Bulk Soil v2 (version 2) | ecosystem: Environmental > Terrestrial > Soil >...
CCGCCGGATCGTTTTGTGAAATCAGCTTCGCCCGGTTGGAGAGCGTATTTCGGTTTGCATCCTGAGCCTGAACGCTGTAGTTGGTCAGATTCGGCTCGTCTGCAATGTAGTAGTGATGTGAATTCCGAGGATGGTCTTTGACGCTTTTGACGATTGTGACGACATCCGTATCTGAAAGCCGGAACGATCCACCCGTGGAAGACGGCGTGAAGCTACTGAGGAGCGACCAGCCCATGTCAGGCGCGACAAGCTGATCCATCCGCTTCTTGATGTTCGTCGTGCCCGAGTAGATGTAGCATTCCATGATCGAGAGGTTCATCGTCTTGAACGGATCGGGATAGCATTGGTCGAATTCCTCGTCCCGGCAGTAGATTGCCCGGAACTGAAAACGGCCTGTAGACGGTGGAGGCGGCTCGACAGGAGGCTGTTCTTGCTCAGGACTACGGCCTAGATACATGGCCTGACCATAGGGAGAAGTTTTCCAGTCGAACCTGCGGCTGCCCTTGATCTTCGCGACGAAATCATCGGGTGAATAGGGAGCGTTACGAATCAGATCACGGATTTCCTGTTGAAGCTCAGCTTCGGTCATGTTACTCCTCCTCGCAGGTTGAATGATGCGGCCCTTTGGGCAAGCATCCTCAGTCTTGCAGTGTGGTACAACCGTTTTGCCACGTCATCGTGATGCGTGCGCTTGATCCACTCGTCCAGCTTCTCCTGGGCGATGAAAAACGCATACACATCGTCCGGATGGATTTCAACTTCTTTCATCGTAGCTCCTCGTCGGGGACTCCCCTTTCCCGAAGCATGTTTTCAAGCTTCATGATGTGTTCCTGTTGCCTTCTGACGATTTCCTCTAGGACGCTTTGTTTCTCATTCTGTGAATTCTCGGACAGCTGAAGAATGACAGGATGAGGAGTCTCGGGGATTTCATCATCCCGGAGAGTATATGAAGAGGAAAGCTCACCGGGGAAGTTGGGCGAGAAAAAGACCGGGAAGTTTTTCAGGTCTTCTAGATCGAGTTCGACCTGTTCTCCCTTGTGCTTGTCGGTCACGTAGACGATGTATCCCATGAAATCATCCTTTCCAGAAGCTCCCGGAGTTCTTCGGACTTGGCAAGGACTGATCCTACCGCGTTTCCCTCGATCAGAGTGACAAGCTCTTCTGTGCGCTGAAGGATTTCAAGAATAAGAAGAGCGTTCCGCTTTTTCAGAACAACCTCGCAGCAATTCAGCCGAAGCTCCTGGTGGAGTTCTTCGTAGGCAGACTGGACATGTTCTGAAATATCCACTGGTGAACAAAAGAGAAATAGGGAGAGATGCGGGGGGAAGGCTTTCGTTCTTGGCCTTATGCCAGGGAGATATAGAACGACTCCTTGGAGGGGAGAGCTTCCCCCCGCACCGGGGAATATAAACGGGAACTACTGGTCTGTCAACCGCTTGATGATCGCGGGCAGATCGAAGTAGCTGGAATCGTTGAGAACGGAGTCGTGTGGTGAAAACCCACGCTGAGGAGAACCGTGATGGGAAGAACCTGAATTCCGGCGAAAGGGACGGGGGAAGATCATGATACCCCGCTTGACCATCATGCGGCAGATGGAGCAGAGACGATCCTTTCCATCCGCTTCCCGGATTTCACAGCGGATGCAGTCAACCGACTTACAGATGTCGTGTCCGGAGATTTCAGTCATGATCGATTTTTGGCTGATTTTCGCTCCAAAGCTGAAATGTGCTGGTCAAAAGCCCGCTGGCGGGTGATTTCATCGTTTCTGTGTGCTTTGAGGCCGTAAGAACGTGAAATCCCCCGCCGGTAAGAAGATTTCGTCCCGGAACGGTTGGAAGCCCTGGACATGAGTTGTACCCCCGTTGGTCGATTACAAGCCGTTCTGAGCCCGCGGAACGGGGAGAGGATACATCGGGAGGGGGTTGGAGTCAAGAATGGCTTAAAACCTCTGAGAATCACGGCTGGATTTCATTAAAACACATTGTTCTCAGGGATGAATAGTGATTTCATTAAAATCAGGTACTTTTTGGCCCAAAATGGGTTCTTCCTAGGGATGAACAGGGATTTCATCAAATCCGGGTATTTTTCGACCCAAAATAGCGTTCTTGGCAGGAGAGGAAAGATTTCATCGAGAAACGGCTTGTTCTAGCAAAAAATGGCTTTAATACTGAAATCTGGCAATGCTCCTAGGGATAACTGGATTTCAGACCTAAAAGCTACTAGTCAGTCCCCCACCCCAATGCCCCTTCTGCACCGATCTGGTAGATTTCACGGTACGGGNCTGAAATCCGGGTGATTTCAGTCCTGATAACTNCTTTTGGACTTTGTTCTGAAATCCCGCCGGTACTTTGACTCCTACCCTGCCAGNAATGAAATCCCCGAAGTGAAATACATTGTGGCTATTTGCAGCTATTTGGTGTGCTCATGCGACCCCCTGAGAGGACATCCCTGGAAACACTCCTCTACTACTCGCAGGAACCTTCAGACATCTCTCGCCCGCCTTTGGGATTCCCTGAAATTCAACCCTCCTCTGATTCCACCCTGATTAACAAGCCTGAGCTTGCAATTCGGCTTTACCCTGCCACCCTATCCCGCCGCATGAAATTGCATTGAGCGTTGACCATTCCCGCGTATGCACGCGCATGCACTTTCTCACTCGGCCCCGCGCTGAAATCCCTGCTCCGGGAATAGCGCTACCCCTACCCTGGAAACGCGCTACGGGATGTCCTCCATTCCCGCCCGATCAGTACCGCTTGAAATCCTTGGGCTTTCTCCCCTGCGCGAGACTTCCCCTGCTTGCACTTCGCTGATACTTCCGGATTTCAGCTTGCTGATTTGACAATTGGATTTCAGCCGGTAGACTTTGCGGTGAACCGCAAAGCGGTTCGCTGGACTTTGAAAACCTAGTCAGTGGAAACGGCCTTCCGAGGTGTGTTTCCATGCCGGATTATCCGGCCTTCCCGCATTGCGGGTCTGATGCCTGTTTGGAGGCTTAATTCCTACGGCGCAGATCGGCAATCAAAGCGAAAACTTCAGCGATTGATTTCAGGCGCGAGTCTGATTACCGGGAACGAATTCTGACTAGGCGCGATCATTGAAAACTCATTAGACACTAACGCTCAATTGAGCCTTTCCGCGTGCGGATTTCTTCCGATCACACTTAGGGAAAGGTGAAATCATGCCCGCACGTTATGACGTTTATACGTCACTCGCAGGAAACAGTGCTACTCGCACGTGGCGCAAGTCTTACGTGTCACTCGCAGCTGCGCAGCGCTATGCCAATTCGATCAGCGGTTACGGCATTATCGGAATTGTGGTTCCCCGATGACGCTTTATCAAACCTGCATTTTCATTTTCCCGCTAGCCGTTTTCGCGGTTCTAGCGGTTTACCTCGGACGGTAATTTCCGTCCATTCCTGAAATCCGGACGATTGGAAAGGTTCAATCGAGCGTTAGTGTCAAACTCTCGAAACACTCCATAAAGCCTTCCCCGGAAAAACTCTCAGGGAAAGGTACAAAATGACAAAGCGTGATTTCGAAGCTATCGCCAAAGTTCTCGCGAACGGATTCCGGGCTTCCCGGAATCTTTCCGGCGAGCAGGGATGGGAAATGTTCTACGAGAACACCTATCTCCCGATGGTCGATTATCTGAAATCGGACAACCCTCGTTTCGATCAGACTCTTTTCTCATATCGAGTCGCAACGCTCGCGAATGAGGACTGATCGAAATGAAATCTCGTCCGACTGATCCCGCAATCGAACAATTGGACGAATGGTATGACCGCATGAACTTGAAATCCCCGCGTCGTACTGTCATCCACAAATCGAACCGCCGCATGCGAAACGCCGAGAATCGGAAATCGATTCGGCGCATGCTTGCAACTAGCTAAACCGATCATTCCAGGGAAGGCTTTATAGAGTGTTTCGAGGGTCTAGGTCATGAGGCTTTATCAAGTCCCTCTAGTTGTCGAGTCTACAAACCGATAACTCTCAGGGATAGGAGAAAGTCAGAATGGCACGCATTACCTTTACCGTAGGAACGAAACGCTATTTCATTGCTCAGTACGCCGAGCGTGGAGTATCGTGGACTGACGCTTACTATGAAATCCGCCCGCTAGTCATTTCTCAGACTCGCCCGTGGATTTTCACTTCGAACCCTCCGAAGGGTTCCGGTGGGAAGCGTCAACCTAAGCCGATTGGCGATCAGCTAATCGAGTTGAAACATGAAATCCGGAGGGTCTATGCAGCGCTAGACCGCGCTGCCGACGATGCCGATGTCGATACGTCGGCGGAGGACATTCCGGAGGCTACAGAGCTTCCTGAAGAGCCGGAAATGCCTTCGGAGGATTCACCCGATGACAGGCATTTCTTCTTCTCAGAATGGAAGAGAATCCGTGCGTGGATCAAGCAACGCGCGGATGCTACCGGCGCAAGTCCGGTCGATAGTCTGAATTCCATGCGTCCAGTGCTGGAAGCAAAGCGTGGACTTGCAGCGGGTATTTCAGCCGCCGCAATGCTTTATGCGATGTCGATTCATTGGAGTCCGGAAACGCGGGCGGAAGCTGGAATCCGTGAAATCAATTTCATTGACGAAGCGGATCGGGACTTGCTGGACGAAACGCATCACGCAGTAACCGGATATGTAGTCAAGCTGGCGGAAGCACGAATTCCGATTATGCTTGTCGGCCCGTCCGGTACCGGGAAGTCCGGACTCATGCGGAAGATTGCATCGGAAATCCTGGAAGTGCAATTCGGGGATTGCCCGATGTCAGCTGGCGCAACGCCTAGCTGGCTGCTCGGGCGGATGACATTCCCGGACGGATCAGAGGCTAAAATCGAGGTACCGGAAGCTGCCGATATGGAGGACTTGACTCGCCTCCTCGTGGAAGCGGTTTCCAATCTCAGCGATACTACTTCCTACAAGATTTCACACTTCCTGAAGTGTTTCACGGAGGGTGGAGTTTTCGTTTTCGAGGAGATAGACGCCGCTGATCCGAACATGCTGCTAGTTGTCAATAACGCGCTAGCACTTCGACCGGGTGAGACATTCTTTAATCCGATCAACGGAAAAGAGTATGTCAAGTCCCCGGATTTCATTCCTGCCGCTTCCGGAAACACTTACGGGCTAGGGGCAGACAGGAACTATACGGGCCGGGAACGGCTGGACTTCGCGACGATTGACCGCTTCCGTATGGGAAGGGTTTTCGTTGATTTGGACGAGGAGCTAGCGGAAACGCTTTTCTTCTCTTAAGCTGAAATCAAGACTCGCACCTAGCGGGACTTGATAAAGCCTCATACCTAGAAATGAAATCCGCTCTTATCTAGCGGGCAAGTCTCGCTGGAATGGAGTGAAATGGAAAAGCTTACGACCCTCCGTTTCGACGGGAAGTGTCGAAAGTGTGGGAAGTCAATTCCCAAAGGAAACCGGGCATTCTGGCACGGGAAGCGTAACGGGATTTCACACTATCCCCGTTGCGACGTAACCGAAACGCCTCGCCCGGTACCGTCCGAACGAGTAACGATTCTCGATTGGGGAACAATCAAAGAAGCGTATCTGTCCCTGATCGCAGGAACGAAATCCGCCTCGGACTACGTGAAACGCTCGCACAATAAGAAGGTACTGAGCAATTACGTCGAGCGCTGGAAGTCCGGAGATAAATCCTGGACAGGCGCAACGGACGAAGAAATGAAATCCTGGCTGCATGCAGGATTTCATGTTCCCGGTATCGAGAATGCAAACCCTGATCTAGAACCCTTGCGGGAACGGCGCAAGCTGAAATTCTCCGAAGAGGGAGAATTGCAGCTAGACCTAGCGCTAAGCGGTTTCGATTATCCGTTTCTAGAGTGGGAAAGGCGTGCAAGAAAACCGGGAATGAGACTCGACATTGGAGTTTGCTTCAATGCAAACACCGATGCGTCTGTAATCGCTCAATATGAGCGGTGGATTGCGCAAGCAATCACTACGCTGGAAGAGTCCGGTTACGATCTAGAAGTGAACCTGGCCGGACAAGTCCGGGACAGCTGGACTAACAATCCCGGCAATGAGAAAACCCTGATCCGGGTGAAACGTGAGAATGAGGCGTCAGACTTTGCAGAATGGTCGGCGCTTTTCAGTCCGGGAGGGTTCCGGCATCTCATGTTTCTTGCAATGATCCTAGCCGCTGAAATCAACGGTCAAGACATTTCAGGCAGCCTCGGATCAGCGTATGGGATGGACTGGAAAGTCGCAATGGACGAGTCCGAACGGACTCTGAGAATCGACAATCCGAACGGCCCGAGGGATTTCCCGGAAGCTGAAATGATCGGGAAATTCCTAGCAACGATTCACAAAACCGATTAGCGGGCTATGCCCGCTAGATAAGCTCGGATTTCACGCAGTAACCGCGAGCTTAGGCGACCCGCTATGGGAAGGGTCGCCAACCCCCTTGAATGGGGAGGACACCCCCTGCCCGAAAATCGGCTCCCGGAATTAGGATTGTATTTCATCCGGGGCCGCGTCAGCCTGCCGGATTTCAGAGGCAGGAATAGCGGTCGGGATTTCAGGTGTCTACCCCACTTGCAAGCAGGGGTCGCTCGTGAAACTGGCACTGGCGGAATCCTGAAAAAATTCTGGCCGGGTGGCTGCGTGCCCCACACGCACCCCAAACGTCACGCTTGCCACCCGGCGCGGGCATTGTAGCTCCGAGGCTCTGAGAGGGCTTCTAAGCCTCCGCTCGGCCAGGGGGAGGTATGACCCTTCCTTCGTGCTCAGAGGCCGTCAGAACGGCTCCTGTGGACGGAGAGGGACACATACATACCCCTGTGAGTCCCTGAGAGCGCTTCTGACAGCCTGCAAGCGCTCGGACGGGTTCTGACCCGTCCCTGCCAGCGCGGCGCTCAGCGTGGCTCCTGTGGCGTTCAGTTCGGCGTTCTGTTTCGGCGTTCAGTGTCCCGAGGAGGCACCCCTACTGATCCGGCGTTCAGAAACGAGAAGAGCCGCCCTCTCGGACGGCTCCTCACGCTCAGGGATGGAATCTGAAATCTAGTAGTCGGACGGAAGCAGGATCGTCGTACTCGACCGATCCGCCTCGGTGATGACCCACACCCGAATCTCGTCGTCAGTCTGAAATCCGGGAAAGTCGTAAGCGCTCAGGATGCGCGTACCGTTTTTCACTGCGGCGTCGTTCACCCGCTTGTCGTGACTGTCAACCTCGCCCCAATCCCCGGACACGTGGCGTGCGAGGATTCCAGGCGCAAGACGCTGAAGTGAAATACCGGTGTGCTCTTCGACTTCAGCCATGACGGTCGGTGTTGCGACGACATGCCCAAGTTGAAATAGCATGTCAGGCTCCTTTCCTGTTCAGCCTGTCCGCTGCCTTCTTCGCCTTGGCGTGCGTCGGGTGATATGAAATCACGCGAAGCTTCCGCCGATCCCACACCGCAAAGCGCTTGTCCCCGTCGTGCCACACTGACGATGATGCGCCGTAACGCGGAAGATGGCGCTGGTTCTTGAATTTGTTCATGCTGTTCCCCTTTCGTGCGGTCGGAATGAAAACAGACTAGCTGCTCGCGCAGCTGGTGTCAAGCTCCTCGGATGAAAACATCGGGCGATGGTCGGTAAGGTACTGAGCGCAAACGCACTCCTCGTCCTCAGCTGAGCAGTAGTGCGGGAGGAGGAAGATTTTCCAGTCCTCGCAATCCGACGCCTGAAGCTCGCGCTGGTATTTCACGACCTGCTCACACGCCCTGGTGCATGTATCGGTGACATGCTCCTGATCGAGCGCTCCATTCGTGACAGTGTAAACCTCGTACCACATTTTCAGTCCTCTTTCTTATCGTCAACGATTTTCACCTGGATGGGCTGGTCAGCCTCCCGCCATAGCGGGATGATGATGAGATTCCAGATCACACGCGCAAAGCCAAGCAGTGCAAGTCCGGACAAAACGATCATCAGTACGTCCATTTTCATACCTCCTTGTTCGGCCTGTTGAAATCAGGCGAGTCCAGATCGATTAGATAGCTAGTGTCCATGTCGCTCTTCGGCATGACGTTCGCCCCGTAGTAATCCCGGAGGGTTTTCAGGAGCGGCCCGAAGTCCGACCGATCCATGTACGTCTCCCAGGCGTAGCGCACGCCGTTCCACTGAAATCCGTTCCGCTTGAGAAAGTCCTTGATTACCGGCACCTTGGTTGCGCCGCCTCTGACCATGACCAGGGGAGCGCCGTAGGGAAAACCCCGCGAGTAGATGAGATTCGCCATTACAGCCTCCCCGCTTTCCGAATCCGCTCGATTGCATGCCGCAGTGTCAGACGCTTGGGCAGGAACATGTAAGCCACGTTCCCCGCGAGAATGATGCCGAGAATGAGCCACATCATTTCACTCGCCTCCTTCCAGGTCGGCTAGCAAGTCCTCGTAGAATGAAATCTCGGACGCCAGCGCATCACACTCGGCCCGCCACCGCATCTCATCGGTGAAATAGTCCATCGACGGGGATTGCGTGATGAGAATGTCGTACTTCTTCTGAAGCGATGAAATCAGGCTCTTGCGTCCCTTGCTCGTGAGAGCCGCGAACGTCTTCATCATCTGAGCCTCGTGCTCGATGCGCTCGTCCTCGCGCTTCCGGGATGCGTCCTCGCGATTCTTCTCGCGCTCCTGCTCGTCCTCTCTGAAATCAGCATCCAGGCGAGCCTGCATCGCGGTGTGCTCCTCGGGCTTCCCGCAGTAGTTCGAATGAAAATCCCGGTAGCTGCCAACAGCGTAGCCGTCGCGGGGATCGTTGAAAACCTCAATCAGATACCACTTGCCGCGCTCGGACACGTGCCAGGCAACGTCAGTCGAGCCGCAGCGGTTACACCCCTTCTTTGCCCTGTCTACCGGCTTACGCTCCATGTCGTGCTCCCTTCGTTGCGGTCGGATACCGACAGCATACCATCCCCAGGAGCTTTGTCAAGCACCAAAATGAAATCCCCCTAGGAACGACAAGAGGGCCGGATTTCAGTCCGACCCTCCTGCCTTCCGACCGCTCTCAGGGAAGAGCGGACTTTGTGAGCAATCCTACCTCTCGGGCGGTACTTACGCGCTTTCCCGCCTCCGAACCACGCCTTCCCCTCTCGCCCGGATGGGACTACCGTTCCGTGTAGCCGTACAGGGGATTTCTCCCCATCCGTTCCGTCATCCTGCTCCTGCCTCGGATTGCTCAACCTTTGAAATCTGCACCGGAGCCGCCACCGGGTTTCGAACCTGGAACCTCTCGCGCATGAAACTGCGAGCGCTCTTCCGATTGAGCTATGGCGGCTGTCCGGTGCATTGCTATGAAATCTCTAGTTCAGGCACGCCTCGAAACACATGAACGGCGCACCGTTGGCGGTGAACACACGCCGGTAGAGCGGAATGACAACCGGATCGAACGTCCGCTTGTCAACCCCTACGATCCGATGCGCAATGTACGCATGCTGGTCGTTCGGAATGTCAATGAGGACAACCGGCATACCGTCCTCGATTGCAATACCCATTTCGTCCATGTGAAATCTCCCTTCGTGCGGTCGGTGTTCTGCCAAGCTAGCAGGTCGCGTCTTGCATGTCAAGTCCCGAATCAGTCCTCCTGATCGGTGTACGGAATTTCAGCGACCAGCCACTTCCCATCGTCCTTGATCTGCACCCCGCTCGGGATGCGGATGCGAAGCTCTCCTGCATCGCGCCTGCTGTTGCGCTCGATGAAGCGAACCTCCACCCTGGAATTCCGCTCCTGCTGCGCAGATGTCCTGCGGTCGGGATCGAGCACGCCGAACTTGACTGAAAACACGTTCATGTCGCGCTCCGGGTCTGTCTCTGCCCGCTTGCGCCAGCCCTTCGGCCCTCTGAACTTTCCAAAGATCGTCATTCGCGGTACCTCCTCGTCATCGTCGTCCTCGTCGTCGCCTGTCTCGTCTGGAATTTCACCTTCGTCCTCGTCCTCGTCGTCCTCGGGCATCTCCTCGGAATCCTCGCCGCCCTTATCGGAAGGCTTCTCGTTGCCCTCCATGAAATCCTCGATGTCAGTACTGTCGGCATCGTCGGAAGTCTCGTCCTCGTCGGAGTCCCCCGGCATCCACTCGTCGGTATCCCGTCCGAACGGTTCCATTCCAGGCGCAAACGTCTCCCCCTGTCCCTCCATGTAATAGAACGGCCAGCGGCAATGCTTGGAATTCAGAACCCCGAACGTTTTCTCTCCGTCGTGCATGAGCAGATAGATCGACGTGTGGATATTTCCCTCGCCGTTGAAATACAAGTCCACAAAAGACTCGTCCGGTGTACCGTTGGACATCAGCCATTCCTCTGCCCAATCAGCTGCATCGGCAGGCTCGGTGTACGGGCCTGCCTCTGCATCCGGCTGCGGAGTCGTCTTGCTGACCCGGCGGTAAGCCTTGGCTCTGAAATACTGCTCGGCCATTTCAGTCCACCACCCACCCCGCAGCAACAACGGCCTCGGGCGAGTCGTACAGGACTTGCCTCGGCTCCTCTGAAATCGGCCCGAAGATCGTCGTCCCCTCGACCACGGCAACCTTGCCGCATGGAGTGACGCTCACGATGACCGCCGTGTCGTACCACAACGGATCATCGTCCTTCCTCGTCCGCTTGAGCGGAAGAACCGAATGCGGCCAGAGATGACAGCGCCGAATCATCTCGGCGCTGTTCCTCTGTGCGATGACTTCCTGGTCGGTCAGCATGGATTTCAGACCGCCTCGATGGTCAGCTGGATTTCCTGACCCTCGGCTGCCTCGATGCCCAGGTCACTGACCTGCTCTTTCCGCAGGTAGATGTTCAGCGGAAAGGTATCGACCTTCTCTTCCACGAACCGGACGGCACCCTTGGTGACACGATCCGCCACCAGCGTTACCTCGATGCTCTTGCTCTGCGTCTTGGACTTGGCTGTTGCTGCCATGATGTACCTCCCTGATCGATGACTGTCCCTGACAAGCTATCAGTCCCTAGGATGATTGTCAAGCACCAATTTGAAATCAGCGGTTTACAAACTCGACTAGCCCCAGGTGCGGAAAGAGAATGTCAAGTCTACGCATCGTCTCGTCTAGCTCTGCCTGCGTTTTCATTGCGCTTAACGCGCGATCATAGCGGGTAGCCCAAAGAGTCTGACGCTTTTCTACCAGCTGCTTCCCGCAGTAGACCGCTCGGCGGATTCGCTTTTCGGCGTCCTTTGAAAATGGCTCGGCGTTCAAATCAGCGAACCTCCTTACCATCGAGGAGTACGGTGACGATGACTCCTGAAATCCCAACGTGGCACTTGCCTTTTACGTCAAGCGCCTTCTCGACGGACGGGTACTGCTCTTCCCACTGTTCCCATGCACCATCCGGGTAGCCATCATCATCATCGTCGTTTGTCTCGCACCAACAGACAGCTGTTCCGTCCGGGTTCGCCGTTATGAAATAGCGCTGTAGCGTAACCGGCTCAAGATGAACGAGCGCGGGCAAATCCTCTTCCATCCGCGCCTTGATGATTTCATCCTCGAAAGCTGTTGATCTTACAAACGTCACCCCTTTTGGCTTTTTCATTTCCGCACCACGATCCCGGCCTTGGCGAAGTGCTCGCGGATCGTTTCGAATTCGCCCGCCTGCTGCTCGATCAGCTGCTCCGGTGTGATTTCACCTTCCATCTCAGGCAAGTACGGCATCACCATGATCTGAACAAGCTCGTCATGCTGCCGCTGAAATACCAAACCGGAGCGCGGCACTATCCACGTCCCACCCTCGGCCAGCATCCTGAATTGCGCTTTGCACCACTCGACGTGATCTGTCTCGATGTAATTGCTCATGGCTTTTTCCTCCCTTCGATTGCACGCTTCTCAAACTGCTGCATTTTGTCCGTGACATTTCCCCACGCAGCCGCTTCGTCCTCGTAGAACCTCGGGCGAGTAGGATCGCGGTGAGTGAAATCAAAGTTCACCTGAGTCGGGAACATGTAAGTGATCGGTCGATGGAACAAACTGACGATCCCGTGAATGCACTTGAAAAACAAATTCGTGAAAATGCAGAGCCACCCAAGTAGCGCCAGCCCTTCCAGCATAATCATCCACCACGAATCAGTCATTCTTCTCACCGCCCGGTTTCGCCAGAGACGCGAGGGCATCTCTTAGGTTCAGCACGGCTCCGGGGTCGGTTTCGAGCTTGTTAGCTTCCCACTGTGCGACCACGCGCTCAGCCGCTTCCGCCAACCGGCTGCGGTCGGCCTCGGCCTTCTCTGCGCGGTCGTAGTTCGCGTCGGACGATTCGAGGTACTCGGCAGCAACGGAGATAGCGGCGTCCAGTTCACCTTCCAGCCGGTCGCGGTCGGCTTCTAGACGTGCAATCCGCTCACGAGCATCTTCCAATGCTTCGATTAGCTGCATGCGTGTAGTCATGATTTCACATCCTCTGAAAGCTCGGCCTCGACTTGCCGACGCCAGCACCGTGCGATGTATTCCACGTGCTCTAGCGCCTCGGCAAGCTCCCTCGTGTGCTTCTTGATCCCCCGCTTGCTCGGATTCGAAGAATGAGCAGCGATCAAGCGCTCCTGAAATTTCCGGCCTGCCAGTCCAACTTCCTCGATGAGCTTGGCAAGGAAAATCTCATCCGGGTGAAACTGTCGCCAAAATCTGTAATTCATCAGTCGTCTCCGTAGTGCTCATGCAGCTTGCGCTTGAGATGTTCCTGTGACATAGCTGCACCGAGAACTAGATCGATCAAACCGCGAACATGCAGGTCATCGTCCGTCTCGTACCGCTGAAGTCCGAATGCGTCCGGCTCGGCCAGATCATGTCGCAGCTGACCCGTAGCCCTGATCTTGTAGCGACCTTCACCATCAGACGTGATATTCAGTGCCTCATATTCTGAAATCCAGAGGCTTATTTCGATTCCGCTCATAGCGTTCCTCCCTGAGTCGTCGGTATGTCTCTGACATCTTATCATCCCCGGATAGAAAAGTCAAGCTAACCGTCCCTCCAAACAGAAAGAGCCGCCCGAAAGCGGCTCTCTCTGCTGGAACGGAGTGAAATCACCGGCGAACGACCTTCTTCTTCCGGCTGGCTGCCGTGCTCGTCCGGCGCGTGCTCGCAGGCTTGCGCTGCGCGGGCTTGCGTGTCGCCTTCT
>Ga0065705_10104586_pt1 | contig 13089 bp, 12 predicted proteins | sample SwibulcommuniRL2_FD_59092 | JGI IMG/M metagenome (GOLD analysis project Ga0065705, IMG submission 59092) | Bulk soil microbial communities from switchgrass field near Rose Lake, East Lansing, Michigan, USA - RL2 Bulk Soil v2 (version 2) | ecosystem: Environmental > Terrestrial > Soil >...
ATGGCGCCGCCGGCGGCCCGGGCGCCTCCACCTACGAGCGATCCGATCAGCCCAGGGCCGAACTTGAGGCCAGCGAAGAGGGCGCCGGCAGCGACGGGGTGATCGCCGATCCACCCGATCAACTTGGCGATCATCTGCAACGCCTTCGCAATGCCGTCGAGGTTGTCTTTCAGCGCTTCGTTGAAGGTCTCCTTGAGAGCGGCGCTGGCCTGCTTCGTCTTCCCGGCGGCCGATTCCATGTACGTGTTGAAATCGCGCTGGATCGTCCCGCTGGCGCGCTGGGTATCGCTCATCCGCTCGAACTCTTCGCGGCCGGCGGTGAGCAAGCGCAGGAGCGCCGCGTAGGCCTCTTTCTGGCCGAGCGCCTTCTGGAGCTTCGTCGGATCCTTCACGAGCGCGCTGTTTCCGATGTCGAAGACCACGTCGGCCAGCGGTCGGAGCGTCTTCTTCCCGTCCTTCCCGACGTCGAAGATCTTCACGCCGCCCTTGCGGAACTTGTCGGCGTTCTGCACCAGGGCGCCCATGAGCGAATCGAGCCCGGTCGCGGCCTCGCTCGTCGAGCCGAATCCCGATCGCACGATCTGCAGGAGCGCCCCAAGCTCGGCGAGTCCCTCGGTCCCGGTCCGGCCGAAAGTGGCGAAGCGGGGTGTCAGCCCGGACAGCTCGCGCGCGAGCTCGTTGAGCTCGACGGCGCCGGTCTTGCCCTGCGACGCCAGGATGTCGAAGGCCTTGCCGAAGTCATCGCCCCCGATCCCGAGGTTGGTTTTCATCGCGGCGGAGACCTTGGCGAGGTCATCCATATTGGAGCCGGTCGCCTGCGCTACCTCGCCGAGCTTCAACATGCCCTTCGAGTAGGTGTTCAGATCGCCGGTGAGCGCGGTGAACGCCGCGCCGCCCGCCAAGAGCTCCTCCGGGTCGACGCCGGTAGCCTTGCCGACCCGGAAGAGGGCGCGCTCGAGATCCATGATCTCGGCCTTGCCCTTGCCCGCCGAGATCTGGAGCCGGGTGAGCCGGTCCTGGAACGTGTAGACCTGCTTCGTCGCGGCGGCGAGCGCTCCGAGCGACCCGATGCCGGCAAGGTCGAGTCCGCCCGAGAACGCCGAGCGCGCCGAGCGCGCGATGTCGCGGCCCATCGCCTTGAAAGCGGCCTTAGCCTTCGTCGTCGTCTTGCGGAGCTCGGGCTCGACGCCGCGCGAATTGACCTTGACCTTGATTTCGGCGTCACGACTCATCGCCGGCGAAACACCTCAGTGTGTGTGGTGACGATCGTGCCGTCCGCCCTCGCTACTGGGGCTCGCTGGCTTCGCTCGTCTCGTTCTCGTGATCGCTTCCCGTCGTAGAGCCCTCGCTCGATGGCCCAGACCACGACCTGTCCATCGGTGAGATCGACGACGGGCGTCCCGTAGTGAGCATATAGATCGCCAGGGGCCACGAACCGCAGCTCGCCAAGTGCACGACGCTCTTTTTTTTTAGCGCTTCCTCGATGTCCTCGATCACCTCGGGATCCAGGATCAGATCGGGGCTCGGGTCGGCGTCATCCTTGAGTTGCACGTAGTCGACGAACACCGCGGCGCGCTCCTCCGGGTGCGTCGCATCGCGGAAGACCTCGACCGTGCGGAACGCCGGATCCCATCGGCCGCTGTACCCCGGCGTCGGCCGCTCGGGGTTGCCGCACGCGCGCCATAGCACCTGGGTCACCTTCTCCATGGTGAGCTCTTCGAGGGTGATCGAGTTGACGGGCAGCTCGAGCTCCTCGAATCGCTTGAAGGCGTCGGCAAGAGCGAGTTGCATCTCCGAGGACGACAGCACGCGCATGCGGACCATCATCTCGCCGCCGGGCCAGCGCACGTCGCGCCAGACCTGGCGACCGCGTCGGAGCCGGGCGATCATCGCCTCGACTTCGGCCGCGTGCTCCGGTGACGGCGTCTTCCGCGCCGCCGTGGTGTTCTTCTTGTTCGACATCGATCCGCCCCCGGGTCGTGTCTGGGTTACCCGACCGCCGCGCCCGGCAGGTCGGAGCGGTAGTCGACGGCGACGAACGAGACGCGCAAGGTGTGCTCGCCCTCGGCGTTGCTGCTTTCCTGCACCTCGGAGATCCGGACGTCGACGAGCGTCTTTCGGACGCCGCCGTCGCTGCGCACCACGCCCATGTTGAACTCCTCACGGTCGGCGTGCATCTGCTCGAAGTCGACCGGCATGCCGCTGATCGGCACCGCGACCTCAATCTCGCCCGTGATGGTCCGCGCGCCGCTGCGGAAGCCGCGGGCGGTCCGCACCTTGCGCATGGTGTAGACCGGCCGCTGCTCCTGAGCGGTGGTCACGCTGAATGAGACGATGTCCGACAAGTCGGCGCCAGGCGCGGCCCTGCGCTCGATGCTGAGGAGTGCGACGTCGACAAAATCTTCGGCCATGGCCTAGCGCTCCTTGTCGGCCTATTCGCCGACGAACATGCGGTGGACAGCGTGGGTCTGGTGCGCCAGCGGCACCACCGACTCCGGGATCTCGAGAAGGAGCCGCCCGATCACGTTGGGATCGCGCTCGGTCTTGAGCTCGGCGGCGTGTTGGTCGACGCGATGGAGGTAGCCGAGATCCTCTTCGCGCTTGAGCACGTTGTACGTCGTCGATCGGACCTGGCGGACGAGCTCGTCGTCCAGGTTGCGCTGGTGCATGACACGTGCGACGGCGGCGTCGACCTGGCGCGCGGTGTACGCAACCGTCTTGCTGTGGGCCAGGTCGAGGAGGTCGAAAAACGGGTTCGACCCCTGGGTCTTCTTCGTGGTGACCAGGCGCTCGAGCATCGAGCGGCCCGTGGAGTCGTCGAGAGTGATCGGCGTGACGCCGCCGGCGATCGCCGTCTCCACCTCGGTGTCGATGAACTCGTCCTGTGGGTTCTCGATGGGTGGGATGGCCGAGAGGTTCGTGGAGTTGAAGTTGAAATTCGGCGCCTCGCGCGAGCTGGCCATCGCGCAGACAGAGGCGGCGAGCACGCCGGGCAATGCCTCGGACAGCTCGAAGCTCACCACCACGACGCGCTGATCGTTCGCGGTGCCGGCCAGCGTGGTTGCCGTCGCGAGCGTCCCGTTTTCGCCGACGAAGTAGTGCCTCCACCGCTTCTTTGTCGCGGCCCATGCGTCGGCGGCGTTCGCCAGGATGTCCGCCGTGTCGGCCGAGGTGTGGTTGGCAATGGCGATGCCCTCGAAGTCGATGGTCAGGAGCGCATCGAGCGAGGTGGTGATGTCGGCGGCGCCGGAACCGCTGGCCGGCTGGGTCGGGGTGACGGTGATGCCGGCCGGGCGCGACCGCACCCGGAGCTTCACGTCGTTGCCGTTCACCCCGAGGTGGTTGTGCGTGTACGTCACGGTGCCGGCGGCGTTCGCCACGGTGCCGGGGACTTCGTTCAGCGCTTCCTTCACGGCATTCACGATCGCGTCGCCGCACACGGTCGCGGTGGCACCGGACGCCACCGCCGCGCGGAAGACGCGGCCGGCGATCGAGAACACGATGTCGCCGCTCTCGGTCGTGGATCCGGACACGACGAGAGTGCCGGTGGCGGCGACGCCGGCGGGCGCCGCCATCGGGACCGCCCACAGCTCGGCGGCCACCCCCATGTCGACGAAGGTGCGGAGCGCCGCGCGGCACATGAGCGCGAGCTCGGAGCCGCCGGCGGTGCCGAAGAGCTCGTCGGCGTGCGCCTCCGTGAAGACCTGGACCGGCGTTCCGTTGGTCGCGGACCCGGAGCCGGTGGTACGGATCCCGATCAGAGCGATCCGTCGCTGGGTCGGTACGAGGCCGCGCGACCCCGACAGGAAGTCGAACTCATGCGAGACGCCGGGTCGGCGCTTGTCGGACGGGAACGTGTGACGGATCGCCATGGGTTGAGCTCCTCATTCGTCGTCGAGGGGAACCGGTCGCGCCGCGCCGGCCGCTGGCACCCCGGAGAGCGGGGGCGGTGACGGGGCCGCGGCCGGCGCGGGCGTCGGAACGTCGGGGACCACGGTCACGTCTCCCGCGCGCAAGCGACGACGCTGCCATGCGCCGACGCGAACGAGCGCGATTGGGGTCTCGGGCGTGAGCACGAGGATCCCGTCCATGCTCTCGCTCGGGTTGATCGGCAGGCGGAGGCCATCGCGAATGCGAATGCGGACACCACGCATGCAGTCCGGGTTAACACGTCACCCGTCGCCTTGGGTAGCTGTCGCCGTGGCCACCAGCGTGGCTGAGTCGGTCAGCTCATCGCGGAAGAAGTGCCGGGCCTGGATCTCAGCGATCTCGGCGTCGTCCATTTCGGACTCGATCACCGGGTTGACCTGGGCAACGCGCACCTGCACCCGATACACGAGCCGCCAAGCGGTCCCGCCTTGGACCTGAAACAGCACCTGTGAGCTCACCGGGCGCAACCGGCCAGCCTCCGCGATCCCCAGCGAGCGGCCCATGAGCAGCCGCCGGACCGCGGCGACCATGTGGTAGATCCCCGGATCCCCGGTCGGTGCGTCCTCGGATCCGGTGCCGACCTCGCCGCGGGTGCGATCGGTGTGACCACGGAGGGAATTCGACACCGCGAGGATCTCGATCGTGACGTCATGCCGGTACTCGGTGGCGCGCACCGACTGCGAGCGGTAGCGGCCGGCCGAGGTCGACACCAGGACCGCCGGCGCGCGTCCGATCAGCTCGCGGTAGAAGTCGTCGACCCCGTCCCGCTCGTCGATTTCCCCGTTGTACGGCTCGAGCGCGAAGAGGAAACCGCCGTTCTCGCGCATCAGCCCGGCAAGGCGGATCAGGACGCCATCCTCGATCTCGCGGTGCTCGGACACCGAGTCGAAGGGCAGGGATGCCCACAGCCCGATCACAGCGACAGCCTCAGCCGCTCGAGCCGGACGGAGGGATCCCAGCCGCGGATGACGTGGAGCTCGATCGCCTCCGTCATGACCTCGAGGAAACGGTCCGAGAACCACAGGAACTCGCGCGCGGGCAGGCGCGAGCCGCGGCCCACCGTGGCGCCTTGCTGATGAGCGCTGCCCCATCCCCGGGCGATGGCCGACTTGGCCACCAGCGCGTCGCCGCGCGCACTGTAGCGGATCGCCTTGGGCAGGATGCCGAGCGGGGTCGACGCGACCCGGCGCTTCGTCGTCCGGATCGTGACCTGGGTCCCTCGGTTCCAGTTGCGGCGCTTGCGCCGCGACACGACCACGCGCGCCGCGCGCTCGTTGAGCTTGTCGAGCGTCGCCTGCGCCCGCCGCGGCCATGGTCCGTCGGATCCCATCGCCTTCTGAGCGTGGTCTTCCTGATCCTGGCGCGCCGGCCGCTTGAGCGCCTGGAAGACGGACGCCAGCGTGTCGGCGCGGCGCGACATCTCGGCCGCGCCGCGCTCGGGATCGCTGAAATCGATCGTGACGTCGACGATCTGCACCTACCAGTACCCTTTCGTCTTCGCTCTCGACACGTCCTTTGTCGACGGCCGCTCGTACGCGGCGTCGACCACCATGGAGTGGGCCTGCGGAGTCGGATCGGTTCCCGGGGTGACGCCGCCCTCCGAAAGCATCTTGAGCCACTTGAGGCGCGCGTCCTGCGCCAGGGTGTCCTCTGGCAGGACCATGCACCGGCGATCCTTGAGCTCGTGAATGGTCAGCTTGATCGCCAGTTGCCTGATCTGCCGGGTCGGGGTCTCGAACGGGACGGAGTACCGCTTCGACGCGTACGAATCGATCAGCGAGTCCGCGGCCTCGATGGCCGACGCCACCTGCACGGTGTCGACGTAGTCGCTGGACGTCCGGTTCACGTCCGAGAGCTGCGAGAGCTTCTTCAAGCCGATCGCCGCCTCGAGGTCAGCTTGCGTGCAGTAGGCCACGGGCTACTCGCGCTTCCGCCCCCGCCGGCGCCCGCTCTCGCCGGGCTCGCCGAAGACCTCTCCGCCGTCGGGCGCCTCGTCCCGGTCGGCGGCCTGGATCGCCAGGAGCGCGGACTCGAGCTCGGCGACGCGCGCATCGAGATCGCTCACGCGGGTGCGCAGCGTGACGTTCTCGGCGGCGACCTCGTCGAGGTTGTTCGCGGCGCGGACCGTGGCCGACCGGAACGCCGCCGCCTCGGCCACCGTGACCTCGACCGCCGCCAGCGAGTCGCTGTCGGCCATGATCTTCGCAGCGGTGGCATCGTCGACGTCGACGATCTGCCAGTCCGTGCCGAACTCGATGCCGGCGCGGCGGTGACGCTGCAGGTTGGGAAACGTGCGGACCTTGAGCAGCATTGGAAGCGTGCCCCCTTTCGTCGCAGCCCCCGGAGTCGAACCGGGTTTCTCCAGGGTATGAACCTGGCGAGTTGCCGTCTCTCTCGGCTGCAAAGGTGCCGCCGCCTGATCCTGGAACGTGCGGCGGCGGCTTGGCGTTACGTGTGGCAGGGCATCGCCAGGATCGGGCCCCCGCCTTAGTAGACGTTCACGATCCGGGTCCGCCGACGACGTCCCACCACGGACCGTAGGCGGCGCCGAACTCGGACTCGATGCCGTACAGGTACGTGCCCGTCAAGAACGTGTGCGGGTTGGTCGTGCCGCGCGCGACGCCCTGATCGTCGACCGCGTAGAAGTCGGGGCCGCGCTTGCGCTGGACCACGATCGCCTTGGACCCCTTGGCGAAGAGGAACCACTTGGTATCGGTGATCCGCGGCGAGATGAACAGGTTGACCGTCCCCTTTTCGATGTTATCGAGCTGCGCGCTTCCGCTGACTTCCCAGCCTCGCACCAGGATGTCGCGCGCGACGTCTCGATTCGTCGGACCGACCACGAGCGTGCCGGGCTCGCGCTCGACCGGCTCCCCGTCGTCACCCTTGAATTCCAGCATGCGGCGGCACGCCGTTCGGAAGGTCGCGTGACTGAGCGCGCCACCGACCAGGTTGCTTTGCGACGCGCCGGCGCCGTTGCCGTCGGCCGTGTGATCGTCATCGATCAGCGCCTGGTTGTCATAGCAGCGGCCGAGCGTGGTCGCCTGGATTCCGAGCGTGAGCATCGAGTAGACCAGGCGCTCGACCGCCCGCGGATCCGACTCGCCGAGCTCGCCGATACGCTCAGAGTAGAGGCCCAGACGATCGTTCAGGATGTCGTGCTTGGGAACCTGGATCGACGCCTCGTGCGGCTCGGTCTTGATCGGGTGCGTCTCGCCGCGCAGCTTCTCGAGCTTCTTGTTCCCGATCCACTTTTTCATCTGCGGGACCTGCGACAACCACACCCACTGATTCAGCGGGCGATCGTCGTTGAAGACCCCGGCGATGCGCGGATAGGTCGGGTCGGCGCGCTTGTACGCGCCCATGAACCCGGTGAGGAACCCGGTGTAGGCGGCCTCGATCTTGTGGGCATCGAGGCTGGCCCCACCCTGTCGTGCTGGCGTTGACATCGTGGTTGTCCTTTTTGCGGGTTAGGGGCCGATCACGAGAAGGCGACGGATGCGTGATTGGCGAGCACCGCCCACGCCGCGCCGGTCCAGAAAAGACCGACGAACATCTGCGCGGCCGCGGGGTTCATGGTGATCGTGGTGAAACCGGAGCCGGTGCAGGTGATGGTCACGATCGGTGTCGACGCCGCGGACAGCACCCGGAACCACTTCTGCTGGCCGATGTAGGTGCCATCGGCCAGGGTGACCGCATCGGTGCCGGTGACCGCGAGCGTGGTGAGCAGCGGACCGGGCAGGGCGGCGCCCGAGTCGGAGATCGCCTGCACGCCGCCTTGCGCGGCCGGCCCGAGCCCCCCGAGCTGGCTCACGGTCACCCCGTCGGATTCGACGAGCTCGACCCAGCCGGCGAAGATCGCGTTGGTGCCCGGCGTCTCGCGCACCGTCTGATCGTCCTCGACGTAGCAGGCACGGCCGACATCGTTCAGGTCGACGGCATCGGTCGCCGAGTTCTTGTACTTGAACACGCCGCGCTCGATCAGAACGTTGGTGTCGCCGTTGGCGAAGACGACCCGTTCCGCGACGCGTCCGATGACGACGAGTCCGGCGGTGTCCGAAGCCGGGACGGCATTCCCGGATGCGTTCACGGCGCCCATCGTTCCGGCGAAGATCGTGCCGGCTGCCAGTGGCAAACGGACGAACCGCTCGAGGTGTTCGGCGGTGCTGTTGCGATCAGCGGTAGCGGGCATGGCTCAACGACCTCCGAATTCGCGGGCGTAGGTGGCAGCAACTTCCTCGTATGGGATCTTGAGCTGCGTTGCGACGAGCTCGAGCTGCGGATCACGCGGCCCGGGCGCAGCGCCAGGAGCTCCCAGATCGATCGGGCCGGGCGCCGGCGGCGGCGCGCCGCCCGGCGGGGGCAGACCGATCGGTGCCTTGCGGTCGAGCGCGTTGATCTGGGCCTGCATCTCGGTGACGCCGGCGAGCTCTCCGAGCCGGCGCAGCGTGGCCTCGACGGGGTCGGCGACCGGCTGGCCCTTGTCGTCGGTCTTGCGGACGAGCTTGCAGGCGGCGTAGGCGCCGGCAATGGCCGCGTCGATGGAGGAGGTGAGGGCGCTCGCGGTTGCGGTCGCCAGCTCGGTGCGCAAGCGGTCGCGCTCCGCCTCCGCGGCCAGGGTGCGGACGTTCAGGACGTCGCGCTCGGCCTCGACGCGTGCCGCGCGCTGTCCGAGCTCATCCACCGCGGCCACGAGCTCTTGCTCGGTGGCGGCCGGCGCGAGCCGGAGTACGGCGGCGATTCGTGGGTTGAGAGTCATAGGCGTGCTCCGGTGATGGTGGTTGATCTCGGCGATCTCAGCGGCCAGGGCCGCGCGTACCTCTTCGATGCCCGTGCCGACAACGGCAGGGACGTTGACGGCTGACACCTCGACAAGCTCGGCGTCAGTGAACTCGTATTCGGCGATCCGGGTGACGCCGTCAACCTCCACCTCATCGCCACCACGGCAGGCGCACTCGCGCCGGGCGAGTCCGCCATGGATGGAGCACACCACCTCCCCGGTGGCGTGCCAGCCGATCGAGAACCGGTCGATCGTGCCGTCCAGCACGCCGATCACGGCTTCCGGCTTGACGACGAGGATGCGCTGGCGGAAGGCGATCTCGCCCTCCGCGAGCTCGGCGCCCTCCACCGACGTCACGGTCCGGGACTCGAGCACTGTCCCGACCCGGGCGCCGACGCTGTACTGCCGGTGATCCAGGAGGAACGGCGTTCCGCGGCCGGTCTTGGCCACCTTCGGAAGCTTGCTCGGCCGGAAGCGGACGTAGTTGCGATTCGGCTTGCCGTCCCGCTGGCGGTAGGTGATCGCCGAGAACTCGAGCTCGACGTGCTCACCGGCGCGGATGGCGGCGATCAGCTTGGCGCGGTCGGCCGGGTCGAGCTCGCTCGCCGAGCGCGCCTGGCGGGCGAGTTCCGGCCGGGCCGGGATCCGGATCGTGAGGTCGCACGGGATCGCATCGATGTATGCCTGGCAGCCTCGAGGGCGGCGCGGCGCTGTGTCGTCCAAGTCGGCCATGGTCACTCCGGGGGGGACGGGGGGAGATCGAGCGCGGGCGCGCCGGCGCCGCGGCCGAATCGGGACGAGAGCGCCGCCTTCAGGCCTTCCAGTGTGGCGGCGTCGAGGCCGAGGCCGAGCGCGAGCTTCGCGCCGCCGCCGAATCCGCTCCCGGCGGGCGCGGGCTTCTCGCGGCCCTTGAGCGGCGCCCCGGTCGGCGGCCGGAGGCCGAACTCCTCGCGGATCTGATCCTCGTCGACGTCCAGCCCTACCTCATTCACCAGGATCGCGATCACGCGCGCGCGTTTCTCGGGGTCCAGGTCGCGGAGGATCTGGATCTTCAGGCGCGGCGGCTTGGCGCCGCCGTACCCGTTCCAAGCGACGAACGGCGTCCCCAGGTCGCGGACGAACATCTCCTCGATCCGCGCGGCGTCGGACAGCGCGAACGCGAACGATCGGGCTTCGTGGACGGCGCCGAGCGCGTACGAACCGGCCTGGCCGGAGTCGACGTTCAGCGTGCCGCCGCTCTTCAACTTCGACATCTCGGCGTTGCACCAGGCGATGATCGCCGGCCACACCGAGTTTGCGTCGCCGGACCGCACCGCTTCCTTGACGACGAGCTCCGTGGCGGCCGACAGCACGGCGTAGCCGTCCTCGCCGATGGCCTCGACGGCGTCGCGAAGCGCCTGCCGGGATTCCGGCGAGGCCGATTCCTCGTAGAAGCCGATGCGGATCGGCAAGCCGAACATCTCGGCGAACATCTGCCAGTCGCGACCGCTCCACCGCTTGAACGCGGCGAACCACGTGCCGGTGCGGCACGTCCCCGACGCCCACACGTTGCGGCCGCGCGCGCGCGTGACGGCCCACCGGCCCGGCTCGAGCGGGATCTGCGACCACGGCGCGGTCGACTCGACGAACTCGATCTCGTTGACTCGGTCGAGCTCATTCCGCGGCGCCACGAAACGCCGGTGCGCATGGTTGAGGAACCACGTGGGCATTGCCTTGCCTTCGACAAGGTCCCACTTGATCGACGATGCCGAGAATCCGAAGTGCGGCGCCATGAGCTGATGCTCGATGAAGTCGCGGAACGCGTTGACGTTGCGCAGGTGCGCCTCGAGGTCGGCGGCGGCGCGGAGGCTTCCCGCGTCGGTGCCGCCCGGGCGCAAGACCCAGTCGCGGCCAGCGACGCCCTGGATCCGGCCCTCGATGAGGCCGCGGTAGTGGCCATCGTTCTCGATGGTGTTGTCGAAGAGGTCGAACTGCTGTGCGGGCTGCCCGACCTCGGCCGACCGGAACACGGCCACGATCTTTTCGATCGTGATGCCGTGGCCAGGGTGACTGTTGTGCGTCTCGATGTTGCGGCCACCGTCACCGACCTTCGTCACGCGAGACGCCGGCGGCGAAGAGGGCAGGGGGCCCGGCGGCTCGACGAAGTTGCGGCGTGCCGGCGGCCGCGGCAACACGATCACGCGTTGCTCGACCCCGAGCGCCCGCCGCATCGCCCCCCGGAACCGATCCAGGAGCCCCACCTACGCGGCCTCGCTACATGTCGCGAAACTTGGAGCGGCGGCGTGGCTGCGGAGTCGGAGCGGGATCGGGCGGGGGCCGTGCGGCGACAACCACCGGCGGACCGCGTGCCGGCCGCGGCGCGGCGACCGGAGCGCCGGCCTCGGCGAGTAGCCGAGCGGCGTGGTTGAGCGCGGCCTTCCGCTGCTCTGCACGCTGTTTGCGATCGGCACCATCTCGAGCGGGTTTGCCAGATTTGAAGCGACGAGGGAAGAACCGCCACGCGAAGTAGGTAGCGGCGTCACCGATATGCGCCTCGTACTGGGTCCGGCTCGGCTTGCCGTGGACCGAAGACCACCGCCGGATGCCGCGAGCGGTCTGCGGGCAGACGTTGGTATCGATGAAGAGGCGGCGGTCGCCGTGGTAGTTGCTCACGCGGGCGCAGAACGCGCGGCACCGCTCGACCACGTCGGGGTTGCGGCGCATGCGGCGGTCCGGGGGGACCACGAAGCGGTATCCGGCCTGATGAAACAGGTCGAACGATCCCTTTCCGGTCCACTCCGGCGGCGGCTGATCGGCGGCCCGGCGCCGGCTGTGCTGCCACTTGCCGGAGGCGTCGCACACGATCAGGGTGTCGTCCGGCATGTAGCCGCGCGCGTAGAGCTCCTCGCAGATATCCTCCTCGTCGCCGCCCTCGAGGACGATCTCGTCGACGCACCAGGACAACACCTCATCATCGGTGGGCGTGCCGAAGAAGCGCCACACCGTGGCCGCGATGTACGGCTCGGTCTGGATATCGCACGACACGACCTGGCGAAAGACGCGATCCTCGCGCAGCTTCGTGTATGCCCCGGTGCAGTCGCCAAGCACCGGCACCGGCCGCTCGTTCTCGGCCCGGATCCAGTTGTAGATCACCGCGTCCTGTCGGCCCAGGAAGCGGCCGAGTACCTCGATCTCGAACGTCCGCGCGTCGTACTCGCGCGCCAGTGCCAGGAGCGCATTGCGGTCGATATGCGGGTTCAGGAGCGGGTTGAACTCGACGTAGTGGGCCAGCCGGCGCCCGGCCAGGACGTCGGCGGCGAAGTCGCCGACCCACGGCTCATCCCCGGTGTCGGGCGGGTTCGCCGCCACAATCACGCATCCGCCGCGGTCGGACACCGCGGCGCGCACCGTGATGAAGGCTTTCTCCTTGCAGCGCTGGCCTTCGTTGATCAGCGCGAAGTCGACTCGGCCCTTTTTCAGCGCGACCGGGTCGTACGCGGAGCGCAGGACGATGCGCGAGCCGTTGGCCAGCTCGATGCGCCACCACGGCGCCCCGAGCTCCTTCTTGATCCACTCCGACGGCAGCTGCGAGCCGAGGTAGTCGTAGACCTCCTCGAAGTCCTTCTCGTTGGGGCAGACGATCCACACCAGCGAGTCGGGGAACGCGACCGCGTAGAGCACGCATGCGGCGACGCCGAGGTGCGTCTTTCCGGCCCGGCGACCGCCAGCGAAGAGGCACGAGTACGCCGCGGCCGGATCGGGCGGCGGCCCGGCGTCATCGATGGTCCCTACCAGGTCGAAGTCAGGCGGCGCCGGCGGCGCGGCGCGGCGCACGCGGTGCGCGGCCATCCACGATCGAAGCCACCGAGCGCCGGGCAGCTGGCCGCGGTGCAGCTTGATCACGGCGCGCCGCCGCGCCGCGCCGCTGTACGCGCGCTCGCGGGCGTCCCATCGGCCGCCCTCCGAGCAGATCACCCGGTCGGTGTCCTCGTCGACCAGGTCGAGCCGGATATCCAGGAACTCGGCCTCGTCGCGCTGCCCGGCCTGGCGCAGCCGGCGATCGATCGTCCGCGCGAGCGAGTTACGTGCCGGCGGCACCGCCATCACCCGGGTCGAGCTCGACGACGTCCGGGATCGGCTCGAGCTCGGGGCCGCGCCGGCGCTTTTCCACCTGCTCTCGCTCCGACAGGATCAGTTGCTCGGCGTGCCACCGACGAGCGTCGGGCAGGAGCGCGCCGGCGGTCTTCGCGAAGTTCCGTAGCTCCTTGCGGCGCTCCGCCGGCGTGAGATCCGGGTCGGCGATGGCCTCTTGCGCGGCCAGAACCATCGCTCGATGGAGCCAATCCTGCGCCGCGAGCGGGTCGGTCGGCGCCGGCGGCAACGTCGACAGGGCCGACGGC
>Ga0065705_10002538_pt1 | contig 13062 bp, 9 predicted proteins | sample SwibulcommuniRL2_FD_59092 | JGI IMG/M metagenome (GOLD analysis project Ga0065705, IMG submission 59092) | Bulk soil microbial communities from switchgrass field near Rose Lake, East Lansing, Michigan, USA - RL2 Bulk Soil v2 (version 2) | ecosystem: Environmental > Terrestrial > Soil >...
CTCGAGCCGCTCGATCTCAGCGCGGACCTCGCCCGCAAAGTCCTCGTCGCCGCTGCCCAATTCGAGCATGGCGGGCAGATCCTCGCCCGCCTTGACCACTTCCTGAAGCGGCCGAGTCAGGGCCTTGAGCGATTTGAGCTGTGCAACCGCCTCGCGGGCCTTTTCCTGGTTGTTCCAGAAGTCGGGCGAGGCCATCCGCTCTTCGATGGCAGCGGTTTGCTTCAGCTTGCCCGCGAGGTCAAAGAGAGTCTCGCAGTTGCGTGAGGCGCTGCTGGATTGCTTCTGCCCGGTTGTACCATTCAGTTTCCATTGATGAATTGTAATCCAGGAGGACCAATGCGGCGAGGCAGGAGCAGGCGAACTCGGTCAATACACGTTGAACCGGTCCTGGCTGCCAAGGCAGCCAGGCGAAGTAGAGAGATCAGGCCAAAGGAAAGGACATCCCTGAGTCAAGGATTTGGTTTGAGCGGTTGCACGCCCTTGGCTGACTGCGTGGCTTGCATTGCCTTTGGTTCCAGCGGTGGACCGTCGCCCGGTCCGCTCTCCGGGGTCCCGCCGCTGCACCCGCCGAGAAGACAAATCGCACATCCACATAGGAGCAAGGCAATGAGTTTGTATCGCATCAAGAATCCTGCGTTAGTGTAGACATCGCAAAACGGTGACGCGGTACGCCAGCGCCGTCTATGGCACATTCACCGCGACACCATCCTGAATGGCGCTCANAAACACGTAGTTGTTAAAGTCGATCGTCGTCGAAAGTCCACGGACCGAGCCGTCNGCCAGGGCAAATTGCACGGTCCCCGGATGCTCGGCGCTGAACTTTCCCCAGTCCTTGTCGCCGAGTCCGAATGCGGTGATCTGAAAGCCCACGCCCATCCACGTGAATCCAAAGTCTTTGGTCGGGCCGACGCGGCCTCCAACCGTTTCGCCAAACATCAGGGTATTGCTCGTCCCATCGAGCACGTCGGCCATTTTGGTTGGACTGCGAACATAGAAGATGCCCTTGTATTTTTCCCATGGACGGATCGTTCCAAGATATCCGCCCACCCCGACATAGGTTGTGCGGCCCAGCGTAAGTCCGCCAGCGTCCGAGGTGGTGATTCCCGTGTAGTTCACGATTCCTGTGCTCGTCAGTTCATAGGGATAGAAGACGAGCAATGTTTGATCGACCTTGTGTCGGAAGGGATCGGTCGAAGGGCAGATGAAGACGTTGGTTTTGGTTCGCGAGGCGCTGACCGTTGAGGCGTCGGCGTACCAGCGGGGCTCGAAGTCCTCGGCGCTCAGTCTTCTGGTGATCAAGTCGCGTGTTGGCGTCTGTTCGACGTAGGGGAGCAGCGAGGCGATGACGCCAATCCCTTGATCGGTGGTGGAGCCGACGGGAAATGGCGCCAAAGGGGTCGGCGCCAGCATTCCCGGAGGAAACTTGAGGCGCACGTCATGAAAATTGTGGGCGGCCAGGGCCAGTTGCTTGAGATTGTTGCTGCACTGGCTGCGCCGCGCCGCTTCACGCGCCGCTTGAACCGCGGGCAAGAGCAGGGCCACTAAGATGCCGATGATGGCGATCACGACCAGGAGTTCGACAAGCGTAAATCCCGCTGGTCTGGGACGAGGACCAGACATACTTCACCTCCGTAACAGGCATATGGATGAGATATGAATGCCTAAACGTCGATTCCGCCGGCCTTTTCTCTGTTTCGGCAGACTCGAACGCAAACGGAGAGCACAGTTGCACTAGTCCGGATTCTATCCGAACGGGAAGGTGGTTCAATCAAGCGAGGTTGAACACTGGGTAATTCTTGCGGATTGGAGCAATTTTTTGGCAAGCTGGATCATGGCGGGCGCAACTTCCATGTGCCCGCTGAAATGGCAGGTGTATTCCCTTTCGCCGCAATTTTCATCGCTCCATTGGGACTGTCGCTTCATACCAAACACATCCAGTGACGGGCGCGCGGGCCGAGGTAAACACGGAAGGGCAAAAGGCGGGCCAAAACCGAGCTGCCTTCGCCTGGGTAGCCATTCGGGACGACCGCACAATGGACTCGATCGCCGCCGAAATCCCCACCGCGGACAACTCTGCCTCCCACGTTAGGCCGGTTACAATGGATCAGCACCACGAGCATGCGCCGCCGTCGCTTGCACCCTGATGACAACTGCAACCACACCCGTTGCCGACGTTCCCAGCGAGCCCGACCTTTCGGGACGCCGGCTGGGGGACTACCAGTTTCTGCGGCGGCTAGGGCGGGGGGGGATGGCGGAAGTCTATCTGGCAGAACAACTTTCGCTCAGACGTCAGGTCGCAATCAAGGTGCTGCGGCAGAACCTGGCCAGCGACGAATCGTATGTCCGCCGATTCCATCACGAAGCCCAGGCGGCCGCCAAGCTGGTCCATGCCAATATCGTCACGATCCACGAAGTTGGATGTGTCGAGGGTTGGCACTACATCGCCCAGGAGTACGTCCCCGGGCAGAACCTGAAACAATTGCTCAGTCGCCTGGGCCGTGGCCTGGACCCGCCGCAAGCGGTGACCATTCTGCGGCAAGTCGCCGCGGCATTAGGCAAGGCGGCCGAGCAGAACATCACCCACCGGGACATCAAACCCGAAAACATCATGCTGGCCAGTTCGGGGGAGGTGAAGGTGGCCGACTTCGGGCTGGCACGCGTGGCACAGGCGGGCGAGGCCCTCAATCTGACGCAGATCGGAATGACGATGGGGACGCCGCTGTACATGAGCCCCGAGCAAGTGGAAGGGAAGGAGGTTGATCCGCGGAGCGATCTTTATTCGCTTGGCGTCACGTCGTATCACATGCTCGCTGGCCGACCGCCCTTCGATGGCGAAACGGCGCTGGCGGTTGCAGTGCAGCATTTGAAAACAGAACCAAATCGTCTGGAACTGGTGCGGCCCGACCTGCCGGAAGGGCTCTGCCGCATCGTTCACAAGTTGCTCGCCAAGCAACCGAAGGACCGCTACCAGAAAGCGGTGGAGTTGCTAAAGGACTTGAAAGGGCTGTCGATTCCCGGTCTCGACACCGACTGGAGCGCCGACCTGCCGGGTTGGGGAAGCAGCGACGCGACCGCGGCTCTTGAGGGACGCCTGGTTGTCACTCAACAGCTCAGCCGCATCATGCAGATCGATGCCGGAACCACAAAGAAGACCTGGTCGGCTTGGCGCTATGCGCTCGTTGTCGCGCTACTGACGCTGGTGGGCGCCGGCGGTGGAGCGGCCGCGGCCTGGCTGACCAGACCCCAGCCGCTGCTGGAGGCCGGCGTAAGCAATTCCAAGATTCCCCGGCTCAATAGCGCGGAGGAACAGTTCTTCTATGCCGCGATGGCGGCTCGCGATCAGGACGAAGCTGCGAAGCGCAATCAGGAAGCAGCGTGGCTGGCGGTTTCACAGAATTTTCCGCCTGATGAAAGCCCGCTCAACAAGCGCTACGCGCGCCTGGCGACCAAGGGGTTGGCGAACTATTACCTCAGCAATAACCAATTCCGAGAGGCGCGGCGGCTCTATGAGGAACTGGCTACAATCGACTTGGCGAGCGAGCCCAACGAGAAAAAACTGCATATTTCTGGCCTGGCGGGCTGTGCCGTTGTCGCCTTTCGGCTTAAGGATGATGAAGCTGCGAAGCGCAGCCCGCAAGACGAGCCGCTGGCCGTGAGCCTGGCGAAACTTTACAAATTCTCTGACGAGGAAATTGCGGAGATCGGCCCGCAGCTCACCGAGGCACTGCAAGAGGTGCTTGCAGCGAATCCCCGGCCGGCGGCGGAATGAATCCGTCGCGCCGCCAATTGCTCTTGCCGCTGCTGCCCGCGCAGGCGAATTGGTTTATACTGCTGGCCGACCACGCGGTGCAGCATTCATTCGCAGTCCATCATTCGCTTGCTTGCCGATGGCCAAAAGCCGCATTCTGATCGCCGACGACAACCAGCCGAACCGCGAGCTCATGGAGGCGTACCTCGCGGGGATTGACTGCGAAACGGAAATGGCTGTCGATGGTCAGGACACGCTCGCCAAGGTCATATCGTTCCAGCCCGACCTGATCCTGCTCGATGTCATGATGCCCAAGCTCTCGGGCTTCGAAGTCTGCCAGAAGCTGAAGGCCGATCCGGCGACGCGCAAGATCATGGTGCTGATGGTGACCGCCCTCAATGAGGCAGGGGACATCGAGCGGGCCGTCAAAGCGGGCACCGACGACTTCCTCAGCAAGCCGGTCAATCAAATTGCCCTGGTCCATCGGGTCGAGATGATGCTCAAGCTGCTGCACGTGACCGACGAATACGAGCGGCTGCGGCGGTATATCGAGGAGATGGAGAACCGCGATCCGCCCGACGCAAAGGGCAAGCCCAAGAAGAAAGGGCCTGAGGAGAAGGGGCCAGGAGCCAGGGGCCAAGAGCCAGGGGCCAGGGGGCAGGGACCAGGGGGCAGGGGTTAGTTGGCCTTGGAGTGATTGGTAGTGGTGGGGTATTTTCCGCCGCATGGAAACGACGCTGCACCGCCAACTAAAGGCCCTCTATGCCGGCGGCGAAGCGCGCGTCGAGCAGCGGCTGGAGGGGTTTCGCTACCGGATTGACGCTGTGCGCGGCGAGCAGCTCGTCGAAATCCAGCACGGCTCACTGGCCGCGATTCGCGACAAGATCGCTCGGCTGGTGGTGAATCACCGCGTGCTCGTCGTCAAGCCGCTGATTATTCGCAAGACGCTCGTCAGCCTGAGTCGTAAAGGGGGCAGAGAGCTTGTGCGCAAGACAAGTCCCAAACGGGGAACGCTCCTGGACGTGTTCGACGAGCTGGTCTATTTCACGCGAGTCTTTCCCCATCCGAACCTGACGCTCGAGACGCCGCTGGTCGAGATCGAAGAGCGGCGCTATCCCGGCCACGGCAAGCGGCGGCGCTGGCGACGGAAGGACTTCGTCGTCGAGGACCAGCGACTCGTCGCGGTTGTGGGTGTCGAGCAGTTCTCGACGCACGCCGACCTATGGCGTCTTATCCCCGCCGGTTTGCGGGAGCCGTTTCACACGGGTGATCTGGCCGAGTCGCTGGGCGTCCGTCGCTGGGTCGCGCAGCGGATCGCGTACTGCCTACGGAAGACCGGCACCGCGGATGTTGCGGGCAAGAAAGGGAATGCGTGGCTCTACAAGAGAGCTGCGTAATTACGCCTTCTGCTTCGTCCGCGATTCGCGCAGACCGCGGCTGAGGATGTCGCGCAAGAGCGGCGAATAGTCCTCGTAGCGGGCCAGGTCTGGAGCGCCGTTGGCGTATTGGAAGATCGCGTCGCGGGGCTTTTTGCCCAGGGCGATCAGCGTCGAGCTGACTGTGCCCCGTTCCTTGCTGCGAACGACCATACCCGGGCGATCGGGAGCGGCCGGCGGGCGGGCAAAGGCCTTGCTCGCAACGGCCAGGAACTTCACGGCCGAGTCGAGCGTTTGCAGAGTAAGCAGCCGGCGAGCCAGCTTCTGCCGCTCATCGCGAAGGTCGTTCAGGTCGTAACTGCTGATGATGTTCAGCCCTTCGATCAACTCGCTGACGTTCGGATCGTCGCCCCCGTGCACGGCCCAACCCGATTCGTAGTCGGCGATGATGAAATTGACCCCGTCGTATTTGTTGGCGGTCAGTTCTTCCATCGCGATATCGACCGCGTGCCGCGCTGAATTCGCCCGCAAGAGATCGCGGCACAACAGGCCCCGCGACCGAGGACTCTGCGGCTGGAAAAGCTTGGGCCGGTTAGCGGCGCCGACGAACAGACCGTTCTGATTGACCCCCAGCCAGGTGCCTCCCGCGCGGGCGTCAACGCCCGCAAGGACGCGCGGCTTGCCAGGCTGAATCGAAGGGATGAGCGAGGGCCGGTCGAACGCCTCTTCCCGGTTGGCCGCCACGAGAATTGGGGCTTCGGGAACGCTCTTATATTGGACGGCCAAAAGGCACATAAATCAAAGACTTTCAATGAGTTACAGAAGCACTTGGTGCAGCTCTCCAGGGACGAATGCCCCCGCTAGTTCACAACCCAATTTACCGATTGCCCAGACCGTGGTACACCCTCATTCAGGTGGTAAGCGGGAATTTTTTCACAGCCCTGATTGTGCCTATCGTGTTATAGCTTGCCGGCTTGCAGAAGCAGCAATCCGTACAACGGCAGCTCGCCGAACGCTATAAGGTCTTGGGGTTCAACCGGTTGGAGTTGCGCCTTCCGGCCGGCGCAACAGGCAGCGGGGCTTCCGGGCCGCCCACCCAGCGTCTAAAGTCCACGATTCGACCGCGCAACTTGAGACTTTCGACTCTGGAAGATTGGACACTCGCGAAGATGCCCGCAAAGTTTTCCGCCACCAATCCCGTAAATATCGCCATCATCGGCGCTGGGGCCGTCAGCGATTACCACCACGTGCCGGCGATCAAGCTCGATCCGCGAGCCAAGCTGGCGGGGGTATGCGACGCCAGCCAGGAGCTGCTTGACAAGCGCCGCAAAGACTGGGGATGCGACAACCTCACCACCGATTTCGAGCGGATTTGCGGCGACCCGGGCGTCGATGCGGTGATCATTGCGACGCCGAATTTCACGCACAAACCGATCGCGCTGGCTGCCGCGCGGCATGGCAAGCACGTCATGTGCGAGAAGCCATTGGGCCTGGACGCGGCGGAAGTGCGGGCGATGTACCACGCCTGCCGCGACCGAAAACTGGTCCATATGACGGCGTTCACCTATCGCTTCGCGCCGTCGATGCGATACTTGCGGCATCTGTGCAAGAGCGGGGCGCTGGGCGAACTGCGCCACTTCCGCAGCCAAAGGTTCCTCGACTGGCCCGAGACGAGCTGGGGCTGGCGGCAATATAAAAAGACCGCCGGCGCGGGCGATCTTTTTGATATGACGATCCACCGGATCGATTTTGCGATTGACCTATTGGGGCCGCTTTCGAGTCTGTGCGGGGCCACGGCCCGCTTCGTGCCGCGGAACAAGACGCCGGACGCCCGCGAATGCCCTCCCAGCGAGGTCGATGATTGGTCGAGCCTGATCGGCCAGTTCGCCAGTGGAGCGACTGGCGTCTGGGAAGGGACGACGCTGGCCAAAGGCTATGGTTTCAAGGGCTTCGGCCACGAATGGGCCGAGATCAACGGTTCGCTCCAGTCGGCTGTGTATCGCCTGCATATGCCCAACCAGATTATGCTCGGCAAGACGGGGCAGGACCTGGCCGCGGTCGATGTGCCCGTCGAATTCCTCAAGCCGGGGGGGAGTCCACGCGATCCCGCAGCGGGCGAGCCGGCGACCGTCTTCCGCTATGACCTGGTTTGGGAATTCGTGAGCGCGATCTGCGAGGGGCGCGACGCCGTTCCGAGCTTCTACGATGGCTTGCGGGCCCAGATCGTCGCCGACTCGGTCCTCCAGTCGCACGCCGAGCGGCGGTGGATCGATATTCCCGACGAACCGCGGTGAAACGCACAAGAGTTGTGTCGCCAATTTACGCCCCGCGCCTTGATCTCGTTTCGCTAAGCCCTGCATTCATCCGGGCATCGCTGGAGGGCGACTTGTCTGAGGCCCAGCGGCTGCTGGGGGCAAAGTTGCCCGAGGGTTGGCCCGATTGCGCACCCCTGCTGCAATCGCGCCTGAAGCAAATGGAAGCAGACACCGCATACGAGCCTTGGTCATTGCGCGCGATGGTGCTCCGCGCCAACCGGGTGATGGTTGGACATATTGGCTTTCACACCAAGCCGGGAGCCGGTTATCTCCGGCCCTATTCGCCCGCGGCGGTTGAGTTTGGTTTTGAAGTATTTCCCCCGTTCCGGCGCCTTGGACTGGCCCGCGAGGCGTCGCTCGCCCTGATGCACTGGGCCACGACCGTCCACGGCCAACGCATGTTCATTGTTTCCATTCGCCCCGACAATGTATCGTCGCAAGCACTTGCCGCTCAGCTCGGCTTCGTGCGAATCGGCTCGCACATCGACGAGGTCGATGGAGTGGAGGACATTCTGGAGCTGCGGCTTGACCTCTAATGCGCGTGCTGGTGGCCGTGCCCCTCATGTGCGTGCTCGCTCTGACTGCTGTGGTCATCGTGCTCGTGGGCGTGCCGGGGCTCCAGAAAGCCAATGCCCCAAGCCAAGGCCACGCCCAACGCCAGGGCCAGCGTCAGCCGCAGCCGGTCGTGCGTATGAAACGCGACTTCGGGCAAAAGATCCGCCAGCGAAATGCAGAGGAACACACCCGCGGCAAAAGCAAGCGCACAACCCAGCACGAAGTCTTGCTCGCCCAGGAAGCTATCCAGGCCTAAAACAAAGCCAATCGCCCCTAGCGGACACATCAGGGCAAAGCCCACGTTCGCTAACCCAATGCTCGCCCGCGACCAGCCGCCAGCCGCCATTAGCGATGTGATCGAGAGAGCGTCGAGCGGCTTGTGCAAGGCGACGGCGAGAAACGTGCCCAGGCCGGCGAACATCCAACCGCTCTCGCCGTGATGTTCGGCAGCGACCGCCGCACCCAAGGCCAGTCCATCGATGAGCGTGTGCAGCGAGAGACCAAACGCGAGGCCCATCCAACTGAAGGCATGGGTGTGGCCTGGGCGGTGATCGTGATGATGCGCGTGCTGGGCATGATCCTGCTCGTCATGAGTGTGATGCGAGTGGTCGCAGGGCCCCTCGTGATCGTGGTCATGATGGTGCTCGTCAATAATGTCGCTTGTATCGCCGTGCTCGTGTGCGTGGACGTGAAACACGCGGATCAAGAGAAACATCACGAGCAGGCCGCCGAGGGTCCAGCCAACGGCATAGTCCGCCGCATGAGCGATACCGCCCAGCTCGGCCAGCGAATGCGGCAACAGGTGCAACAGGGCGACGCCGAGCATCAGCCCGCCGACAAAGCTCATCACCAGTTGCATGCGGCGGTGCGTGAGCCGCACAAGGCCCGGCAAGGCCCCGCCCGCCAGCGAGGCCAGCACGACGCAGATGCAATAGACGAGCAACAGCGACGTTGTTTGCATCTGACAATCATAGTTGTCAGATGGGTACCGGCCTAGACAAGTTGGGCCGAGCGCAAAGGACGAGAACTCGGGCGAGCGCCAGTGGTTTTATCGCAGGGCCTGACCGCGGGGATCTTCCAGCTTGATTTCACACGTTGGCAGGCGCCGCATGAGCCCGTCGCGCGCTGCGCGCGAAAATTGGCCGTTGGTAATCAGAAGTCGCTCCAGCGATTTCAATGCCGTCAGTTTACCCAGACCGGCATCGCTGAGCTGCTCGTTGTCCTTGATTTCGAGCCACTGAAGCCCGCCCAGCGCGGCTAATTGGCCGAGCCCCTTATCCGTGATCTTGCAGCCATTGAGCTTGAGCGATGCAAGTTGCCGCATCCGCGCCAGCACTCCCAGCCCGCGATCAGTGACGTTCGTGTCGTCGAGAGCGAGTGACGTGAGGCTGGCCAGTCCCGTCAACTCGTTCAACCCCTGATCGGTCACCTGGGTGCCACACAAATCGAGCGACTTCAATTGCGGCGCGGCACGAAATTGATTGAGCTCTGCATTGCCGATAGGCAAGCCGTGCAGCGACAATTCCTCCAAATGCGCCAGCCCGGTCACGGATTTGACCGCCGCGGCCGAACAGGCCGTCCGTCCGATATGGAGTCGCTGGAGCATCGGGCAGCGATCGATGACCAGGGCCAGGCCGCGATCGGAAAGCTGAGTGCCTTCGAGCTTGAGCGTGGTGAGCGCGACCAGATGATCGAGGTGCTCGATCCCCTCGTCGCCGATGGGCGTGTCGGAAAAGTCGAGCCAGCTGAGCGATGAGATGCCCGCCAGCCGGTCCAAATCAGAGCTGGCAAGCGACTTCATTCCGCGAAATTCCAGCCCCACCAGCGTGTACGATTCGGTCGGAAGCCGCTCCCCTTGGGAGATCATGATGGAGTTTGGTTCGCCAGAGATTTTGACGTGCGCGGAAGAGGCAGGGCCGCCGCGGGCCAAGGCCCATTCAGCCACTGCCTTGCTGGCGACAAACGATGGATCGAGCGGCGAGACGACACGCAAATCGAGAGCCGTAGAAGGTGGCCGGCTGGCCGGCCTTTCAGGCGCTGGCGACCACAGGCCGCTCGCCAGCCACAATAGTCCCGCCATGAGAACCGGACCGGCAACCGTGAGCACCGCAATTGCTGCGATCCACGGCCAGCGGTTTTGTCCCTGAGCGAGTGCCGTACGAGCAAGAACTGCCGCTGTCATCCTTTTCGGCGGCGGCGGCGCGGCCGAAGCAGGATCGGTCCGCAGGGGCGCTGCGGCGACGGCGGGCGCGAGCGGTTTGGGCTTCGTCTGCACAAGGATTGCCGGCGGCACCTCAATGCTGAATCCGCTGCGATTGCTGGGTGCAAGTTCGCGCTCGATCGTGGTCAACGCGTCGATCACCTCCACGGCAGATGCTGGTCGCTCGGCTGGTTCTTTCGCCAGCAGTCGATTGATCAGATCGGCGAGCGCATGGGGGACATTCGGGTTCAGCGCACATACTGGTGCGGGTGTATCGACAGCAATCGAGGTGAGCGTGGCCAAGAGCGACTCGCCGGCAAATGGCAGCTTGCCGGTGGTCATTCGATAGAGGATGCAGCCCAAGCTAAAGAGGTCGGTCCGGGCGTCCACTGCCAAGCCGCGGGCCTGTTCCGGCGCCATGTAATGCGGCGTACCGACGATTTCGCCGGCATGTGTGAGGCCTGACTTCACATCGGCCTGCCGGGCGAGACCAAAATCGAGAATCTTGACGCGCCCTTTCGGTGATTCAAGCCAAATGTTCGCAGGCTTGATGTCGCGGTGGATCAAGCCCCGCTCGTGAGCGACCTGCAAGCCCTGGGCAATTTCGCGGGCAATTCGCACCGCCGCCCCGATCGACAGAGGCTTGGGGTACTCGAGCCGCTGCTGTAGCGTGCCTCCCTCTAGCAATTCCATCGCGAAGAACGGAATATCCCGCTCTACGCCCACCTGGTAAATCGTTATGACATTGTCGTGGCGGAGTTGGGCAGCCGCTCGGGCCTCGCAGAGGAAGCGCTCGCGCGATTCCTTATGTGCCGCCTGACGCCCCCGCATTACCTTGAGGGCCACCTTGCGCTTGAGCTGAGTGTCCTCAGCGAGCAAAACCCAGCCCATTCCACCCTGACCCAGTTTATGTTGCACTTGATAGTGCAGCAGTTGGGTCGGAATCAGGTCCGCCTTGGTGACCGTATTGTCTTGCGGACCAGCGGCAGTCTCTTCGCCTAGATTTTGAACGACCGTGGGCAACTTATCCCGCGGCGTTGGGTGCGACGACGAACTGGCCATGTGAGCTTCCCGGGTCGCAGCCGCACGAGGATGACAATGGAAAGTATTCCGCGCGACTGACAGGCACTTGGCAGCCCCATAGTATCCGTCGCCTCCAGGGCTGCCAAGTATCTGACGAACTGCTCGCCGGAAGTGCTATCATCACCCGAAAGATGTGCCAATTGAGAAAACTGCCACCGCAAATTGGGGTATTCGACCGCTATTGAAACGTCGATTGCAACAATTTATGGCTTTTACCTAGGCGCTTGGGACCGTTTCAATTGGCCGCCAACGGGTCACTCCCCTTGGTGGAGTCGGACTCCACCCGTGTAATGGCATCGCGGGTCAGTTGCCAGCCTCGATTCCCGTACCTAACTGGGCGCTCGGTTTTTACCTGCCGGCCTGGATGATGAAGCGCTTCGTTCACATATTACTCGCCGCCAGGTGGTGGTTACTCGCCGCAGCAGTGCTGCTGGCGGGGCTCGCCTACGGGCCATCCCGCCGCGTCAGCTTCGACCGCAGCATTGAACGTATGTTCGCCTCGGGCGATCCGCTCTTGGCTCCCTACGAGCGGCTTAAACACAAATTCGGCGGCAACGAAGTCGTCATAGCCGTATATGCCGACGACCAGCTTCTGGCGGCCGACGGTCAAGGCATACGCCGACTGGCAGACGCAAGCGGGCGGCTCAAGCAGGTGCCCGGCGTGCGCGACGTGCTGAGCCTCGCGCAAATCGACGCTCTGCTCGCTCAGCTCGAAAAGACCAAATCAGCCGGTGGACTCTTCAATCTGTTTGGCGACCAGCAACCAGCGTGGGACGGCCCGCCGATACTCAACCCAAACAGTCCCCTCGCGAAGCGCTTTCAGGAGCTATTCGCCGGTTACACGCACTCCGCCGACGGCCACACCGCCGCTGTCGTCTGCATGCTCGAACCCGGTCGTGGCAAGGCGGCTGACGGCGACGATCCCCGCGCAGCCACCCTCGCTGCACTGGGCAAGATCATTCACGAGCTACCCGGCGGCGTGCTTGCGGGTGAACCGGTCATGGTTGCTGAAGGTTTTGCGCTGCTCGAAGCCGACGGTCAGCGACTGGGAACCTGGTCGCTCTGGCTGCTGGGCCTGACCATTCTCGTCTGTTTCCGAAGTCTTCGCTGGCTCGCCGTCCCATTGGTCGTCGTTCAGTGGACCCTTGTGATCACGCGAGCGTTTCTCGCCATTAGCGGCCTGCAACTGTCAATGGTCAGCTCAATGTTAACCGCAATCGTTACGGTGGTCGGAGTCGCCTCGGTGATGCACCTGATCGTTCATTACCGCGAACTTCGCGTCGAGGGCCTTTCCCCCTACGAATCTTTGCTCAAGACGGGGGCGCTTTTGGGATGGCCCATCGTGGGCGCGATTCTCACCGATGGCTCCGGCTTTGGCGCGCTGTGGTGGGCCAGTGTCGAGCCGATTCGCGATTTCGGCACCATGATGGTGATCGGCTCGCTGGTTGTGGCGCCGGCAATTTGCCTGCTCGTTCCGGCGCTGGCGCTGGTAGGAGCGCGCGACACCGGGCCGGTCCAGCCGGGATGGGGGGAGGGGCAGCTGGGCGACCTCCTGATGCGCTCTGTCGATTGGATTCGCCACCGTCCGCGAACCGTCGCCGGCCTGACCATTGCAGCTTCTCTGCTGGCTTCGGTCGGGGCAATTCGCTTGGAAATCGAGACCGATTTTACCCGCAACTTCCGGCGCGGCAGCTCCGTCGTGACTGCATACGAATTCGTCGAAACGCAACTCGGCGGCGCTGGCGTGTGGGATGTGGTCATCCCCGCCCCGCAAACGCTCGACAC
>Ga0065705_10003158_pt1 | contig 13061 bp, 11 predicted proteins | sample SwibulcommuniRL2_FD_59092 | JGI IMG/M metagenome (GOLD analysis project Ga0065705, IMG submission 59092) | Bulk soil microbial communities from switchgrass field near Rose Lake, East Lansing, Michigan, USA - RL2 Bulk Soil v2 (version 2) | ecosystem: Environmental > Terrestrial > Soil >...
GCCGAGCTCGGGAAAGGCGCGACGTTCTACGTGGCGCTGCCCAGAGCGGGCCTGCAGTAGAATGTAACAGTTGTTACATCATGCAGATACGGATCTTTCCTTGGCTGTTCGGTCTGGTTAGCGTTGGGTTGGCGGCAGCGTTCGGTGTTCATCTGACCGCGCAGGGGCCGGTGCCGTCCAGCCGCCTGACGGCCACTCCGCCGAAAATTTCGTCGCCGCAGCCCGCGGCCAATACGTCGGACGTCAACGCTCGTTACGTGGGCTCACTCGCCTGCCAGCGTTGTCATGCCGGCATCTTCGAGCGGTGGACGCACACGCGCATGGCCAACGTCGTGACCGACCCGAAGGTGAATCCGGGTGTCGTGCTCGGCGATTTCAGCAAGCCCAATCCGCTTGTCGACTTCAAGCTCGATGACGTGGCGTTCGTATACGGCACCAAATGGAAGCAGCGCTACTTTCTGCGCAAGGACAACGACTACTATCCCGCCAACGCGCAGTGGGACATCGTCAATCGGACGTGGCGGGCGTATCACGTGCAGCCGAACACCGAATGGTGGCTGCCGCACTATCCGGCCACGCCGGGGGACAACTCCACGCGGCCGACCGGACCGCTGTGCGACGGATGCCATTCCACGAATTACGACGCGCAGACCAAGCGCGTGACGGAGTGGAACGTCGGCTGCGAGCGGTGCCACGGCCCGGGAAGCGATCACGTCGCGCGCCCCGGTAAGGCGACCATCGTGGATCCCTCACGGCTCAACTACGTCTCGGCCAACGACGTCTGTCTCCAATGCCACACGCAAGGGAGGCCGGTCAAGAATCCGAACGCCGGCCAGTTCTACGACTGGCCTGTCGGCTTCCACGTCGGTCTGGAGTTGAAGAATTTCTGGACGATTGAAGAACACCATCTCGGCGAAACGACGTTCACGCACTTCGCGGACGGAACCGCGAAGAAGAACCGCATGCAGGCCAACGACTACGTCGAGAGCCTGATGTACCGGCGGGGCGTCACCTGCTTCAGCTGCCACGACGTGCACGGCACGACCCACAACGCCGACCTCATCAAGCCCCCGCAGCAGTTGTGCCTGACGTGCCATGGACCGAACTCGCCGAATGGTCCAAGATCCGCCACGATTGAAGATCACACGCATCATCCGGCGGGGAGCCGTGGCAGCCAGTGCGTCGAATGCCACATGCCGAAGATCGAGCAGACGATCGCCGATGTGAACGTGCGGAGCCACACCTTCAAGTTCATCACGCCGTCGATGAGCGAGCAGTACAAGATTCCGAACCCGTGCGTCGTGTGTCACACCACGCAGACCAACGAGTGGGCCAGAGAGCATTTGAGGAGCTGGTCAGGCGTCTCGCCTTGGCGAGTTCAGTGATCGGTATCTCCTCGGGCGTTGTGCCGAGAGGCATGGCGACTCTGGGCGTGCTGCTTCTGACCGCCGGTCCCGTGTCCGCACAGCAGGCCCGGTGCAGGTTTCTCTGCGAGCCGACGGTTCTCGTCGAACCGACAATCACTTTCGAGAGAGATGGCACGGTGTTCGAGGGCATAGTCGCGCTCGACCTGGCGACGCCGCTTGCGCGCCTGGGCGTGGCGCTGGAGGCCATCACGAAACCTTTCAACGACGATAACGAGGTTGAGCTGGAGGCGGAGCTTAATCTGGTCTGGCTCGAGTCCGAGCAGACCGACGGATGGCTGTCGTCGCATTTCGACATCGTCGACAAGTTCAGCCCAGCCGAACGGCCGGAGGACGCGCGCGCGTACACGCACAAGCTGAACTTCGAGCTCGACACCGCGGTCGCGGTGTTCAACCGCCTGCCCGAGACCAACTGGTTTCACGGGGTGGAAATCGAAGGGTCGCTGGACTACGTGGCGACCGGGCTGCCGAAGGAAGCCAGCCGGTGGTCATTCTCGCTGGTCTTCGTACTCCCGATCGCCTGGGGCCGATAGCAGGTCGCCTATGGCGTGACGAAGACGCGCAGCTTCTTCGGTCTGACGTACAGGCGCTCGCCGATTTTCGGATTCAGCGCGTCGTACTGATCGCGCCCGACCTCCACCTGCAGCAGCGCACGCTGGTCGTCGACGAGCTCGAGCTTGACGATGGCGCCGGCGAGGTTTGCCGTTTCGAGAATCGCCCACAGGCCGTTGCCGCTGTCGGCGCGGGCGACGTCCAGCTCGTGCGGACGCGCGTAGCCGGACGCGGCTTTCGGTTCCGCTGCCTGGTGCTGCGGGTAGTCCACGTCGAGCGGTCCGAGCAGCGCGCGCCCCTCTTCGACACGGCCGTGAAAGATGTTCACGTTGCCGAGAAAGTTCATGACGAACGGGCTGGCGGGGTGTTCGAACACTTCAACCGGGCTGGCATCCTGCTCGACCTGGCCTTCGTTCATGATCACGATGCGATCCGCCAGCTCGAGCGCTTCCTCCTGGTCGTGCGTCACGAAGACGCTCGTCAGGTGAATCTCTTCGTGCAGCCGCCGCAGCCAGCGGCGCAGCTCCTGCCGCACCTTTGCATCGAGCGCGCCGAAGGGCTCGTCAAGGAGCAGCACCCTGGGCTCGACGGCGAGCGCGCGCGCCAGGGCGACGCGCTGGCGCTGTCCGCCTGAGAGCTGGGAGGGATACCGGTCTCCGAGATAGTCGAGCTGGACCAGCTTCAGCAGGTTCGTGACTTTGTCCGTAATCTCACTGTTCGACGGACGATGCGCCTTCGGCCGTACGCGGAGGCCGAACGCGACGTTCTCGAACACCGTCATGTGCCGGAAGAGCGCGTAGTGCTGGAAGACGAACCCGACCCGCCGCTCGCCGACCCGGCGATTGGTGGCGTCCTCGCCATCGAACAGCACGCTGCCCTGGTCGGGCATTTCCAGCCCGGCGACGATGCGCAGCAGCGTGGTTTTGCCGCAGCCGGACGGTCCCAGCAACGCCACCAGCTCGCCCGCGCGCACCTCGAAGCTGACGCCTCGAAGCGCCTCGAACGAGCCGAACTTCTTGCTGACGTTCCGGATGTCGATGCCCATGAGTTGCTTGAATCTAAAAACTAGATTCTAGTTTCCAACGTCCACATTCACCTGCTTCGTCCGGTACTCCACCACGGTCTTCAGCACCAGCGTCACCAGTGCGAGAAACGCCAGCAGCGACGCCACCGCGAACGCCGCCTGGAACTGGTATTCGTTGTAGAGAATCTCCACATGCAGCGGCAGCGTATTCGTGAGGCCGCGAATGTGTCCTGACACGACCGAGACCGCGCCGAACTCGCCCATCGCGCGCGCGTTGCAGAGAATCACGCCGTAGAGCAGGCCCCATTTGATGTTGGGCAGCGTTACGCGAAGAAACGTCTGAAAGCCCCCCGCCCCCAGCACGCGCGCGGCTTCTTCTTCCTGCGACCCGGTTGCTTCCATCACCGGAATGATCTCCCGCGCGACGAACGGGAACGACACGAAAATCGTCGCCAGCACGATACCCGGGACGGCGAAGACGATCCGGATGTCGTGGTCGGTCAGCCACGGGCCGAGATACCCCTGGCGCCCGAAGAGCAGCACGAAGACCATACCCGAGATGACCGGCGAAACCGCAAACGGCAAGTCGATCAGCGTGATCAGCAGTTGCTTCCCGCGAAACTGGAATTTGCCGATCGCCCAGGCCGCGGCGACGCCGAAAATGAGATTCGCGGGCACGGCGATGATCGCGGCGGTCAGCGTCAGACGCAGCGCCGCCATCGCGTCCGGCTCGGTCACGGCGCTGAGATACCCTTGCCAGCCAAGCCGGAACGCCTCGGTGAAAACCGCGATCAGGGGAACGGCGAGAAACAGGAAGAGAAAGCCAAGCGCGGTCGCCGTCAGCAGCCAACGAATGGCTGTCGGCTCGGTGAGGCCTTTCTTCGGATCGCGCGTGCGGCCGGTCTGCACGTGAGCCATCAGATCGATCCGTTCCCGCGCCTCATTGCGCCAGCTTCCTGCTGCTCCAGCCCTGGAGGGCATTCACCGTCAGGAGCAGCGAGAACGAGATCAGCAGCATGACGACCGCGATGGCCGTGGCGCCGGCATAGTCGTACTGTTCGAGTTTGGTGATGATGAGGAGCGGCGAGATTTCCGTCCGCATCGGCATGTTGCCGGAGATGAAGACCACCGATCCGTACTCGCCGACCGCCCGCGCGAACGCGAGCGCGAAGCCGGTGAGCCATGCCGGATACAGGTAGGGCAGGATGATGCGCGTCAGCACCTGGCCGCGCGTGGCGCCAAGGCTGGTCGCGGCTTCCTCGATCTCGACGTCAAGGTCTTCGATGACCGGCTGCAGCGTGCGCACGACAAAAGGCAGTCCGATGAACACCAGCGCGATCGTGATGCCGAGCGGCGTAAACGCGACCTTGATGCCCATTCGTTCGAGCGGCGCGCCCAGCCAGCCGTTCGGCGCGTAGAGGGTCGTCAGCGTGATGCCGGCTACGGCCGTCGGCAGCGCAAACGGCAAATCGATGAAGGCATCGACGACGCGCTTGCCTGGAAACTGGTACCGGGCGAGTACCCACGCGACCACGAGACCGAACAGCGCGTTAATGGCGGCGGCGGCGAGCGCGGCGCCGACGCTCAGTTTGTAGGACGCGACTACCCGCGGGTCGCCGATCGTCGCCCACATCGCGCTCCATCCCATCGTCGCCGTACGTGCCGGGAGCGTCAGCAACGGCAAGAGGACGATCAGGCAGAGATAGAACAGTGTGAATCCCAGCGTAAGCCGGAACCCCGGCAGCACGCTGCGGCGTGCGACGCGCTTCATGCGGCCGATCCCTTACTTTCCACCGGGCCTGTAAATCTGATCGAAGATGGCGCCGTCGGCGAAGTGCGCTTTCTGGGCGTTGTCCCACCCGCCGAAGGCCTGATCGATCGTGAACAGCTTGACGTTCGTGAAGGCGCCCGAATATTTGGCGGCCACCTTCTCATCGCGTGGACGGTAGTGATTCTTCGCGGCGATTTCCTGGCCTTCCGGCGTGTACAGGTACTCGAGATACGCGCGCGCAACGGCGCGCGTTTTCTTCCGGTCGACGACGCGGTCGACAACCGCCACCGATGGCTCGGCGAGGATGCTCAATGACGGCGTAATGATGTCCACCTTGTCCTTCGACTCGGCAAGTGCGAGGTAGGCTTCGTTTTCCCAGGCCAGCAGCACGTCGCCGATGCCGCGTTCGAGGAACGTGGTGGTCGCACCCCGCGCGCCCGAGTCGAGCACGGGCACGTTCCGGTACAGCGTGGTGACGAAGTCACGCGCCTTCGCGTCCGATCCTCCCGGCTGCGCTTTCGCGTATTGCCATGCGGCCAGATAGTTCCAGCGCGCGCCGCCCGACGTCTTCGGGTTGGGCGTAATCACCTGGATTCCCGGCTTCACCAGGTCGTTCCAGTCCTTGATGCCTTTTGGATTGCCTTTCCGTACCAGGAAGACAATCGTCGACGTGTACGGCGCGCTGTTGTGCGGAAGGAATTTGATCCAGCCGGGTGTAATGAGACCGGCCTTCGAGATGGCCTCGACGTCGTAGGCCAGCGCGAGCGTCACGACATCCGCGTCGAGCCCGTCGATGACCGAGCGGGCCTGCGCGCCCGACCCCGCATGCGATTGCCGGATGGTCACCTTCTGTCCGCCGGACTTTCCGGCCCAGTACAGGGCAAAGGCTTCGTTGAATGCGCGGTACAACTCGCGCGTGGGGTCGTACGAGACGTTCAGCAGCGCCGTTTGCGCGTGAGCAGGCGCCGATAACGCGACGAGCAACAACGCGGCAGCCGCCGCGCGAACGAAATGCGTCTTCATGAACTCTCCTGAGCGCGTCAAATGCCGAGCTGAGCCCGGAAGAAAATCACGTTCTCGGTCGCGCGCGCCGAGGTCGCGGTTTCGCCGAACTCCGTGCGTTCGTAATTCAGGTAGTACTTGAACACCGACGCGGGATGCCAGTTGACGCCGATCGTGAATTGATGGGCGCTGTCGCTGGCATTCGCGTTGGCAAATCCCGACGAAAAAATGTCCTCGTCGAAGTTCACGACCGAGTAGCGCGCCACGATCTGCAGGGCGCCCCAGTGCCCTTCTTCCGGATCAAAGGGCTGGCGCGGCCGTACGATGCCGCCGGTCGTGGTTTCGCCCGTGACGAGATACGACCCGGTGACGTTCCACCCCCTGTTGGTGAACTCACGCGTGACGCCCGCCTGCGCCGCATCCTGCGTCGACTGCATCCACTCGACGAATCCGCCGAAGCCTTTGTAGTAGTAGAACATCGACGGTGTGATGCGAGAGCGGGTCCCGTCGGCCATCGCGCTGGCGGCGTACGTGAAATACGGCTGGCCGACGGAGGTTCGAAAAATCGGCAGGGCGCCGACTTGCTTGCCGGTCGATCCGCCGATCTGAAAACCCAGGCCGGTCCACCGGCCGGGCGCTTGCGCCGCCGATCGGAACGGCTGAAGCACGATGCGTCCCTCCAGGTCTTTCCCGTGGTTCAAATCGGCGTCCAGAAGCGAGCTGGCGCCGTCGGGAACCCCGTTGAAGACGCCGCCGGCGTAGTAGAACTTCGGGTTCACGTCGCCCTGGATCTGGAATCCGACGTCGCGATTGGGGATGAGGTTGTTCGCCACCGAGCGCTCCGGAAAGAGGAGAAAGGCGTCACCGAGCAGCAATTCGTAGCCGACGGGGCTCTTGTCCTTGCCCGATCGGACTCTCAGCTTCGGTGAGAAACGAATGTCGAAGTACGCGTCGGCGACGACCGTCGCCCCGTTGCCGAAATCCGGCATGATCTTGAAGTCGAAGTACCGCGCGACGCGGCCCGACAGCGTGGGCCGGAGTTTGCGGAGCGCGAAGGTATTGGTGATCGGACGCTCGCTGTCGATCGAAAACCGTCCATCGGCCTGGGCGACGATGCCGAAGAGCAGGCGGTTGTTGCCGTCGGGCGACTGAATGAAGAATCCGTCCTGCCAGCCGGCAACCGGCGCCGATGGCGGCGCCGGTTGCTGTCCGGACCAGGCAGTGGCGGGAAAGAGAAACATTGCCAGCACGAGACCACGTAAGCACGATTCAAAGGGCATAAGCCCATTAGCTTAACCGAGCCTCAGTTCGTCGACGACCGGAGCGACATGCGCAGCGTCACGCCGAACGTCCTGGCATCGCCGGGCTGCCCCACATACAGTCCCGTGTTGCCCGGCGCAGCCGTGAGGAGTTCGAAATAGTTCCTGTCGAGCAGATTGCGCGACCACGCCGACACGCTCCAGCCGTCGGCCCAACGAAAGCCGAACCGCGCATTCACGAGGGCGTAGCCATCGACAACGAGATACTTCGAGGCCGTTGCGCTCGACGAGAACGATGATCGGAAGCTGGCATCGAGCACCGTGAAGAACTCTCCCTGCCGGCCCAGCACCCGCGACGGCACGACGTGCTCGCCGCCAATCGACACGGCCCATTTGGAAATGCCCGGCAGCGGCGATCCGGAAATGTCCTTCACCTGCGGTCCGCCAGTGTCTTCGAGCGGCGGCGGCGCATCCGGGAACGAGACGTACCGTCCGTCCGTGTACGCCGCTGCTGTGAAGAAGTTGAGATGGTCGTTCAGACGTGCGGTGCCGTCGAACTCTATGCCGCGCACGCGCACTTTCTCGGCATTGGCCAGATAGCCGCGCAGGACGCCGACGTCGGCGTTCACGACCTGCGCCTGGAAATCCTTGACGTCGGTATTGAAGACCGTGATGTTCGCCGTGGCTCCCTCGAACGGCGCCGTTTTCACGCCGGCTTCGACGTGATGCACATCCTCGGGCCTGACCGTCGCCGTCGAGAGGATCGGCTGCCCCAGGGCATCGGTGGGCAGGCCGTTCAGATTGAGGCCGATCGACTTGAAGCTCGTGGCGTAGGTCGCATAGGTGTGGGCGCGCGGCGAGGCCTTGTACGCGACCGTCAATTGTCCCGACAAATTGTTATCAGCCACGTCCGCGGTGTACTGCTGGGGGGCGAAAATGGATCGCTGCAGCGCGATGAGCGCGGGATCGCTCGTCTGCAGCCCGCCATACACCTGCTGATCGAAGTTCACGTCCTTCTGGTCGTAGTTAAAGCGCAGACCCGGCAAGAGCCGCAGCCGGTCGGTGACCGACCACTCGACTTGGCCGTAGACGGCCGCGCTGAGGTTCCTGAATCTCAGGTATTGGTCGAAGCCGTACCCGTCGAGCAGTCCTGGCGTGGCGGCTGCCGGGCCCGGTGCCAGCAGGAAGCGCGCGGCCGCTGCACCCTGTTCCTGCTTGAACGACGGATCCGAATCGAGTGCCTGATGGAAGACGAAGGCGCCGCCCACGACATTCACGCTCGAGGTGATGTCGCCGGCATAGCGAACCTCCTGCGTCCATTGGGTCTGGTAGGACGGCGCCGCCGATACGGTCGTGACAGGCAGACCGATGAAGTCGCGGTCGTTGGACGGCTTCCAGTCCCAGTAGCGGAACGCGGTGGTCGACGTCAGGCGGCCCGGCCCGACTCGCCAGTCGATGTTCACCGACGTGCCGCCGAGATCCTGGAACGAGCGCATCGCTGTATCCACGTCGGTCAACCGGTCGAACGCGTTGAAGCTCGGAGGTGTGTAACCGAGATCCGCGGCGATCTGCGGGTATTGCCGGTTCGCCGGCCGCAGCGTGGGTGCCACGCCGGCGACGACCTGCGTGAACCCCTCCGGACGCTGGCGCGTGTGATCGATCGCCAGCGTGATCGCGGCGGTGTCCGATGGCGTGAAGAGCACCTGACCGCGCAGGCCCAGATTGTTGAGGCCGTTCATGTCGGTGCCGGTCACCGTGTGGTAGAGCGTGCCTGTCCGTTCTGTGCCGGCAAACGACAGGCGGCCGGCCACCTTCGACAGAATCCGCCCGGCGATCGACGCCTTCGCCTGCAGGAAGTCGAGACTGCCGTAGTTGAGCTCGAACTTGGATTCGCGCGTGAAGGTGGGTTTCTGCGTCGTCACGTTGATGGCGCCGGCGGTCGTGTTCTTCCCGAACAGCGTCCCCTGGGGCCCGCGCAAGACTTCGATTTGTTCGACGTCGAGGAAGTCGAGCGTGGCCGCAGCCGGCCGGGCGTAGAAGACGCCATCGACGTACAGCCCGACGCCGGGCTCGATGCCGTCATTGGTGAGACCGAACGGCGCGCCCAGCCCGCGGATCTGCACGGACGAATTGCGAGGGTTGGTCGAGTAGAACTGGACGGTGGGAATCTGTTCCTTGAGGCGGTTCACATTGAAGGCGCCAGTGCTTTCCACGAGCGCTCCGCCGACCACGNTCACAGGAATCGGCACTTCCTGCGCCACCTCTTCCACGCGCCTGGCGGTGACCACCACNGCTTCGGTGACGCGCGACGGCGTGAGCGTGACGTCCACCGACAGCGTCTGACCGGCATCGAGCGAGATCCGTTGAGCCGGTGCCTCGAATCCGTCAAGGGCGGTCTCTACCCGATACGAGCCGGGGCGCAGGGACGAAGTACGGTAGGTGCCGTCGCTGCTGCTGACCACCTCGACGGATACTCCGCTGCGTTCGTCGACGATCCGGACGGTCGCCCCAGGGATGGCCCCGCCTGACGAATCGCGGATCGTTCCAGTGATGACGCCAAGTTCCGGCGGAGTCTGCGCAAAGGCGTCAGGGTGAATCGAGAGGGCCGCGATGAGCCACGCGAGACGAACGACTATCCTGCCAGGCATCTATGTTCTCCAGTCGACAAGTCGGAATCACACCAAAAGGACGGACGGCAGTCCGCCCCAGTGACGAGGTCGAGGCCGACGGGGTTGACTAGGAGAAACGGTGGAGGGATTGCGTGAGAGACCTCTTACCTAGCGTCCGCCGGCACGATACACGAGCATCGACAACAGGCGGTCGAGCTGGCATGCCGGAGAGGCAGGTAAGAGACGGTCAAGACCCAAGGGTTATATACAGAGACCGGGAGACCTGTCAAATCCCTGGTGTCAAATCTCTGGCGGTCCTGGGGAAAGTTTACCGCTGCCGGTAAGTCTTACGGAGCGGTCGGGATACCGCCAACGACTATCCGTGCGGGCAGACGATATATCGTGGGTCTGCCTTGGTTTACACTGTGGCTCATGAGCGACGACAGGCCCAAGAGCGCCGTGGAGCTGGCCATGGAGCGGATGCGCCAGAAGGATGCCGACAGTGGCGTCACGGATCGGCCTCCGACGGAGGAGCAGAAGGCCGCGATTGCCGACGCCCGGAGCCTCCACGCGTCGAAGCTGGCCGAGCTCGAGATCCTGCATCGTTCCACGATGGCCGGCGTGTTCGATCCGGCGGCTCGAGTGCAGGCGGAAGAGGACTATCGGCGCGAAATTGGACGAATCCATGGGGATCTGGAACGGAAAATTGGAAAAATACGAGGAACCAGGGGTTGATTTCCCCGTCTACATTCCAGACAATGTGCTATCACATATCCTCGTGGTTCAATAACGAGGTGTCACCGTGCCGTCTTGGCGTCCTGCGCAGAATTTCTCAGTCGAGAGCCCTAAAAGAGACCGATCCGGCACGTGTTGTGCACGGTTGCCTTCGGATTTCGCTCAAATGCGTGTAACACCCTGCAGGAGGATACACATGTCGCGACGATTTGGAGCCCTGGCCCTAGCCGGTGCATTGTTTTTGGTCACCGGCGACGCGCGGGCTCAGGGCCAGGCGGGGATGGAAGAGACGGTTCGCCCCGCTACGGTCAGCGTTTATGGAGACACGGGTCTCTGGTTCGTTCCGACCGGCGAGGTACTGCGCGACCGTACCTGGTCGGCGAGTGCCTACCGGCTGAACTGGGACGTGCGCCAGGGCTTTACCGACATCTCCCACTTTGAAGGCACGTTTGCCTACGGTGTGAAGAACCGCGCGGAAATCTTCGGCTCTGTGCGGCTCATAACCCGAATCGACCGCGACACACGGCCTCTCTTCGGCCCTGGCGGCGAAAAATTCGGTGGCGTCGACAACAACTATCCCTTCGTCCGCCAGGGTTGGACCGGCAACGACTTCGGCGACACGTTCTTCGGCGCCAAAGTCGCGCTGATGTCGCCTTCGCGCATGCAGCCGGTGGCTCTCGCCGTTCGCGGCATGCTGAAGTTACCGACGGGCTCAGCGGACAGCGGCTCCGGTACCGGCAAGATGGACTTTCAGGTCGACTTCATCGGCAGCAAGGAAGTCGCGAGCGTCGCCGAGGTCTCGGGCAGCATCGGATTCCGTCACCGCGGCGATCCCGATGAATATGATTTGTCCAGCGGCATTCCCTTTGGCGTCGGCGCCCAGTTCCCCACCCGAAGCGCCCTGAAGTTCACGACCGAGTGGTACGGCGAGATTTTCAACGACGACGTGGTGACGAGGCTCGCCAGCCCCGCGCCGGCCAGCATCATTGGCGACGACGGCAGCGTTCCGCTGGTGACGTCGAATCTCCCGCTGCAGTCGACGTTGATGTTCGGTGCGACCTTCCAGACCAAGAAGGGGTTCTTCGCTGGTGGTGGCATCAACTGGTCGGCGAAGGCTGAAGATCGCGAAGAGCTGGGCATCGACAGCGACGACAACTTCGGGACGAAGTTCGGCTGGCAGTTCCGCATCGGGTATCACCCCGGCGTCGCGGGAATCCCGATTCCGATTCCGCCGCCCCCACCGGCGCCGACCCCGGCGCCGGCCCCGCAGCACACGCTCACCGTCGATGCGCAGTGCAATCCGTGCACGGTGGAAGTCGGCGCGACGTCCAACGTCACGGCCACCGCGATGGACTCGATTGGCTGCGTCATCGTGTATCAGTGGAGCGCGCCCAGCGGGAAGCTCGCGAACCCGGCGCAGCAGAACACCACGTGGACGGCGCCGAATACGCCGGGCACGGTCCCGGTGACTGTTACGGCGACATGCCCGACCGACAACATGAAGGCGACCGACGTGGTGAACATCAACGTCGTCGCACGGCCGGTCAAGAATATCGTCTTCGAGGATGTCTACTTCGACTTCGACCGCTATACCTTGACCGACGCCGCGCAGCGCATTCTGGCGCAGGCGGTGGAAGCGCTGCGCGCGGATCCGACGCTGCGCGTGCGCATCGAAGGCCATACCTGCAACATCGGGACGGCCGAGTACAACCTGGCGCTTGGCGATCGGCGCGCGCGCTCGGTGCAGCAGTACCTCACGTCGAACGGCATCGGGGCCGATCGACTCACCACGGTGAGCTTCGGCGAAGAGCAGCCGAAGTACGACAATTCGCGCGAGGAAACCCGCCGGCTCAATCGCCGCGCGGCCATGAACGTATTGCTCGTCGCCGGCAACTAAGGGAGAATGTTTATGAACCGTTACGTAAACATCGGCCTGGCTTGCACGTTGGCGGCCTTCCTTGGTGCCGCGACCGATGTGTCGGCCCAAGCAAAGCCGGCCGCGCAAGCGGGCACGACCGTAAGTCTGGGAGCGGTCCGCCTTCCGCGGGCTGTCAAAGCCGATGGCCAGGCGCTGGCCGCCGGCACATATCAAGTACGCGTCACCGAAACGCTCGCATCACCGCAGGCGGCAGGACAGACACCTCAGTACGAACGCTGGGCGGAATTCCTGCAGGGTGGCAAGGTTGTCGGACGCGAAGTCGTGACGATCGTTCCATCAAGCGACATCAAGCAGGTCGCCGAGATGACGCCACCGCCGGCCGGTGGGTCGCGCTCGGAAGTGCTCAAGGGTGGCGACTACCTGCGGCTGTGGATCAATCGCGGCGGCAACCACTATTTGATTCACTTCAATATCTGAGTGAGGTGGTAGGTGGTAGCACGGCTGCCACCTGCCTCATGCCACCTACTACCCACCACCTACCAGCTACCACCTCTTTCGAGTCCGTCCTCTTTCTGTATCATTTTTTTCTGTTTCCTGCGCTTTTCTGCAGGTAATTCGGGCGTACGCCTTGCAATGCCCTTGGCGCTATGCCTCGCGCGATCTGGAAGGGATCGATTGCATTCGGACTCGTGTCGATTCCGGTCGAAGTCCACACCGCCGTCCGGGACCACCGTCCCCGGTTCCGCATGCTGCACGCGCGCGATCAGTCGCCGGTTCGCTACGAGCGCGTCTGCCAGCGCGAGGGC
>Ga0065705_10002085_pt1 | contig 13058 bp, 12 predicted proteins | sample SwibulcommuniRL2_FD_59092 | JGI IMG/M metagenome (GOLD analysis project Ga0065705, IMG submission 59092) | Bulk soil microbial communities from switchgrass field near Rose Lake, East Lansing, Michigan, USA - RL2 Bulk Soil v2 (version 2) | ecosystem: Environmental > Terrestrial > Soil >...
TCGTGCTGTGGACGCGTCTGGCCATCGATCCGTTGAATGGCGGCGGAATGCCGCGGCAGCCGGTCGAAGTGCTTTGGGAAATCGCGGCGGACGATCGCATGTCGAAGGTCGTCCAGTCTGGGAAGGCGATTGCGTCGCCTGACTGGGGACATACCGTGCACGTCGAAGCATCCGGGCTGCAGCCCCACCGCTGGTACTGGTATCGCTTCCGTGCCGGCAACGAGGTGAGCCCGATCGGGCGCACGCGCACGTTCCCGGCGCCGGGAGCCGCGGTCGAACGACTGCGCTTTGCGATCGCTTCGTGCCAGCACTTCGAGGTCGGTCTGTACACCGCGTATCGCCACATGGCCGACGAGGACCTCGATCTCGTCATGCATCTGGGCGACTACATCTACGAGAACGCCGGGCGCGAGAATTTCGTGCGGAAGCACGTTGGCGGCGAGTTGACGACCCTGAACGACTATCGCAACCGGTACGCGCAATACCGGAGCGACCCGGCGCTTCGCGCGGTACATGCGCAGTTCCCGTTCCTCGTCGTGTGGGACGATCACGAAGTCGACAACAACTATGCGGGGCTGTACGACGAATCCGGGACGCCCGTCGAGCAGTTCGCCCTGCGCAGGGCGGCCGCGTACAGGGCATATTTCGAGCACATGCCCCTGCGGCGCAGCTCGATCCCGTCGGGCGCGATGTTGCAGCTGTATCGGCCGTTCACCTATGGCACGCTGGCGAACATCCTGATGCTCGACACCCGGCAGTACCGCACCGATCAGCCCTGTGGCGACAACGTGCAGCTGATCTGCGACGGCGCCCGGGATGCCCGCGCGACGCTGTTGGGCGATGCGCAGGAGAAGTGGCTGATGGATCGCCTCGAACGCTCGCGCACTGGATGGAACCTCCTCGGTCAGCAGATTCCGATTGCGCCGCTCGATCGCGCGCCGGGGCCGGAGCACCGGTACTCGATGGACAAGTGGGACGGCTACCAGGCCAGCCGGTCGCGGCTCCTGAAGTTTTTCGGCACCAGAAAGCCGTCCAATCCCATCGTGCTGGCGGGCGACGTGCACAACAACTGGGTGAACGACCTGCACCTGAACGCCGACGATCCGAAGACGCCNGTCGTGGCATCGGAGTTCGTGGGGACTTCGATCACGTCGGCTGGCGACGGCTCCGACATGTCGCCGTCGATGAAGGCCGTCGTGTCGGAAAACGAGTGCGTGCGCTTTGCCAACGATCAACGTGGCTACGTCAGGTTCGAGCTCAAGCCCAAAGAGCTCCGTTCCGATTACCGTGTCGTCGAATACGTGTCGAGGCCGGATGCGCCGATCAAGACCAGGGCGTCATTCGTAGTGGAGGAAGGACATCCCGGGGCCAAGCCGGCCTGAGTGCACGGAAGCTGCTCTAACACGGAGGCACTGAGACAAAAGAAATTCTCCGTGCGTCTCCGTACCCCCCTGCCTCCGTGTTGAGTTACTCTCCGTGACCTGCCAGTAGCGCACCGACGATGCGCGCCCACTCCTCATCAAGGGTGTCATGGGCGACCGGCTGTCCCGCTCGCCGATACCAGTAGCCGGCGTTTCCCAGATCGCCTTCCTTCCGGTGCAGGTACGCATGAATCCACGAGCCGGTTCGATCGTCGATGTCCTGGGCGATCGCATGGGCGGCATTCCAGTTTCCCTTGGCGGCTTCCCACATCGCGCGAAGCGCGTTTGAAATCCCGTGCGGCGGGACCGGCTGCGGCAGCGTCTGGCGGAATTCTTCGAGCGTCATCTTCTGCGTGAACGTCCGTCATTCTTACATAGCATCGCAGCGCCGGAGTTCCTTCATGTTCGGTTCCGGCACGAAAGTGTCGGTACCGTGGTCAACTTTTTGTAGCGTACAACGACAGAACGGGCGGCATCGCACTTGCTACCTCGCATAGGCCAGGAGACGTGAGATGCGAGCCATAACACGCTGGTTTCTTTTGACGATCATGATCCTGACGCCGGCCGTAGCATCGGCTCAGGCTGATACGGATTCGAATCTGTTCTGGGACGTGACTAAGGCCGTCGTGTTCGATCCGACGACGTACGCACCGGCGACGCTGTCGTATACCTCGATGAAGCTCGACTGGAACAGCTCGCAGCCGCTGTTTCGCAACGGCTGGGTCGAGCAGAATCAGCGGTTTACGCTGAGCGGCCGTTCGAATGACGTGCCGGTGAGCTTCGTGGACGGCAACAAACAGATTCGCAACATGGCGCTGATGCACCTGCAGGAGTCGATCGTCAACAACGCCGCAGCGAACATCTTCGAGCGCGTGCTGGCGAACAAGTATCCGCAGCACCGGACGCTGTTCAAGATCCTCAGCTGGTCGGAACGCATCGCGTTCGCGTCCTATGTGTCGTATTACGCGTCGGCCCAGCATTTCAAGCAGGCCGAGCGTAACCGTCAACTGGCATTGCAGTTCGGGTATCGATAGGGGTTCAACGCGAGGGTTGGGGGAGTTTTTTCCGCGGAAGAAAACATTCCTCAGACCCTCGCCATGACGCGGCCGAGCAGTCGGCGCGCATCATCCACGCCCATCGCGATCGTCGCTCCCGCATACACGCCTGTATAAGGAATCAAAACCAACACTGCTGTTGCAATCGGATGCATGGCTGGCAAGGCCAGCTTGACGCCCCACGCGAGACCGGCCGCGAGGAGCGCCGCGGTCCACAGCCGGAAGCTGAGCGCCGACGGTATCCCGGTCCGGCCGATCCGCGTGTTCAGCGTTCGTCGAAGCAGCAGCAGTTCGACCCATCCCGCCACGCTTGCGGCGGCCGTCAGGCCGGCGGTTCCCCAGAGCCGATTGATGCCGAGCGCTGCGGGCAGCGCGACCGCGGCGAGATAGCCGAGGACGGTTGCGATTGCCACATGCACGAGCGCATAGCGCAGCGGCGTGCGGGTGTCGCGCAGCGCGTAGTAGCTCGACGAGTACAGGCGCGCGCAGGTCGTTGCCAGGAGGCCGAGCGAGAATCCCGCGAGGATGCCCCAGACGTAGATGGCATCATCGTGGGTGAACCGGCCGGTTTGGAACATCGCGGCGGCCACGACGTCGCCAAGGACGAGGAAGGCCACCGCCGACGGCACCACGAAGAAGGCGATCTGGCGAAGCCCGCTGTTGATGCGGTCGCGGACCATATCCAGCGCATCGAGACCGGCTGCCCCCGACATCGCCGGCAGCGCCGCCGCCGAGACCGAGAGGCCGAACACGCTGGCCGGGAGCGTGTAGAGCAGCTGCGCGTTCGCGAGGCCGGTGACCGCGCCGGTGGGCAGCAGGCTCGCGAGCAGTGCGTCGATGTACGCGCTGATCTGCACGACGCCGCGGCTGACCAGCACAGGCGCGAAGTTGTTCACAGTCGCGCGCACGTGCTCGGACAGCTCGAGCCGCAGCCGGAGATCGGGGACGAGCCGCAGCACCGCCGGCATCTGCACGAGCATCTGCAGCGCGCTGCCGGCGACGGCGCCCCATGCCAGCAGCAACGCGAGGCGCGGCAGCGGGACGATCGCGCCCCACCACAGAAGCGTCACGATCATCGCGACGTTCCAGATGACCGGCGCGAGGTACGAGAGAAGAAACTGGCGATGGCTGTTGAGGATGCCGAGGCACCAGGCCGACAGCACCAGGAGGCCGGCGCCCGGGAACAGGATGCGCACGATGTCGATCGTCAACGCGCGCTTCTCGCCGCGAAATCCGGGGGCGATGAGCCCCACGAGAAGTGGTGTCGCCACGACGCCGACCAGCACCAGCACCGACGTCATCAGCGCCAGCAGGGCCGCCACGGCCCCGGCGACCCTCGTGGCACTCTCCCGCTCGTTGCGAGCGACGAGCGCCGCGTAGACCGGGATGAACGACGCCGACAGCGCCCCTTCGCCGAACAGATTCTGCAGGAAGTTTGGAATGCGGAACGCCGCCATGAATGCGTCGGCGACGTCGGATTGCAGGCCGAAGTAGTGCGCGAACACGCGCTGGCGGACGAAGCCGGTCAGCCGGCTGCACAGGATGCCGAATGCGACGAGCGCCGATGAACGATCCACTAACTGAGCATGATACTGGAGGCCGTGGAGACGGGTCCGCCACCACAGAGGCCGCGATGGGATCGGAGGCAAAGACAAAGAGGACACAGAGTGCATTCTTCGAAAAGAATTCTCTGTGTCCTCCTGTTTTCGAGCGAAGTGTGCCTCTCTTACCTCTGTGGTTCGCCTCTAGAACCTGAAGCCGATCGCGAAGTCGAACATCCGGCCGCCGTCTGCACCCGCACGCGGCCCCGGATAGTGCGAGTTCGCCGTGCCCTGGCCGAAGCGCGGGCCCTGCACGTAGCCGGTCGGCAGACCGAACTCGTCACGCGCGCTCGCCGGGTCGGCGGCGATCGTCGTGTCCCACGCAATCAGCTTCTGGTTGTTGAGCAGGTTGAAGCTCTCGAACTTGATCCACGGCTGCGCCGAGCGCCACACCGGAACCGAATAGGTCACCGCGAGGTCGACCAGCCCATATCCTTCGAAATACTGCGAGCCGCGCTCGCCGAAGAACACCTGCTGGGTCGGCGTCCCCGCGTAGCCGGGGTTGCGGGCCGCCTGGACCGAGCTCAGCGGCTGACCGTTCATCACGAGGCTGTAGGTGCGCCCTGAGTTGTAGCGGTACATCGGCGCGACGGTCACCGAACCGTACCGGCCGAGGCCCGTCACATAGTCGGCCCACACGCGAACCTTGTTGCGCTGGAAGTCGTCGAGCCGCCCGTCCGGGGCGCTGCGCGCGAGCGAGATCATTTCAGGATAGTCGCCGAACGGCGACCCGGTCGGATTGGGCGACTCGCCCTCGAAGTTGCCGTCGTTCTTCAGCTGCACCGTCCAGTGTCCGTTCACCGTCAGCGCCCGCATCACATGATGCTGACCCATGAACTGCAGCGCCTGATACTCGCGCTTCATCTCGTCGCTGTTGTCGTAGACGATGTTGTCGAGCTGCCCCAGCGTGGCGCCGTCGATCACGATCGGCGTCCTGCCGTTGGCGTACATGATGAACTCTTCGATGAAGTTCGACGTCTTGCGCTGCACGAAGAGGACCTTCGCGAAGCTGCGCGCGCCGAACGTCCGTCCCGCCCCGAAGGTGTATTCCGACGTCACCGGCGAGGACAGGTCGTCGGCAAACTGCACGTTCAGCGCCGGGAACGTGCCCGCCACGACGCCGCTGTAGTTGTTCAGGTCGAACCCGGGCGCGAACGTCCGGCCTTCGCCGGCAGGCCCGTTGTAGACCATCGTGTAGCGATCGGAGTTGCCGACGTTGGTGTTCCGCGAGAACTGCACCGCGTTGTACTTGCCGGAATACTGGGAGTACGACGCCTGGAGCACCGTGGTGCCGTCGCCTGCAACGTCGTAGGCCGCGCCGAGACGCGGCACGACGCGCGACACGCCGGGAGACTTCGGCCCGTTCGTCGCTTCGCTGCCCGCGTGCTCGAAGCGCATGCCGACGTTCAGCGTCAACTTCTGCGAGGCCACCCAGCGATCCTGCACGTAGGCCGACAGCGTCGTCTGGTTGAACTCGGCGCCGCGGTGGGGAATCCACCGCTGCACGCGCGACACGCCCGGCACGAACGTCGGCAGGGGATGACCATCCGCGTCGAGCATCGGCACGCCACCCGCGACTTTGAAGTCCGACAGGAACACATAGCCGGTCGAGCTCTGCGCGTTCGCGCCGATGCGCGTATCGACGAAATTCTCGAAGCCGCCCTTCAGCTCGTGGCTGCCAAGCCGGCGATCGGACGCGAAGTAGGTGAGGCTGGCCGTCATCTGACGGTTGTTCCGCTGTTCGGGATCGCTCGCGTCGAAATACGGCGCGTTGTACTGATACTGGGTGCCCGTGCGCGTCAGGAACGGCGAATCGATGATGGCGGTCGACGTGCCGCCCACGCCCTCGGTGGCGAAGTGCTTCTGCGAGTACTGCGCCGACAGCAGCATCCGCTGGTTCAGCGCGGCGTTGTAGTTCACGACGCCGAGCCGGTTGGGCACCGACGGCGAAATGAGCGCGGCCTTGTCGATACTGAACGACAGCACCGGTTCGTTCGCCCGGTGCACGCGGTTGTCGATGAAGCTGGCCTGGAGCGTGTGGCTCGGCCGCAGGGTGCCCGTCAGCTTGCCCTCATAGCGCTTGCTGTCGTTGGACTTCGTATACGGGACCGCCGTGGCCGGCATCGTACCGAACGTCGACGAGTTCTCGAAGCGGCCGGCGCCGAAGAACCAGACGCGATCCTTCGCCAGTGGTCCGCCCAGGGTGAACTCGGAGAAGTGCGAAAGCTTGTTGTTCAGATACGGATTGGCCGGAGTCGGCTGTCCGCGCTCGATGTTGTTCGCGCGCTCGAACGGCGTTTCGTTCGTCCACGAGGGACGCGCGAAGGTCATGCGGTAGCTGCCCGCAAAGCGATTGCCGCCGTTCTTGGTCACGACGTTGATGACGCCACCCGAGAAGCGGCCGTACTCGGCCGTGACGCCCGAGGTGAGCACCTGCACCTCGCCGATGGCGTCCTCGATGTAGAGGTCGTTGGACGTGCCGAGCAGGTTGTCGTTCACGTCCACGCCGTTGACGAGGAACACGTTGTCGTAGGCGAAGCCGCCGGAAATCGACAACTGGTTCGGGCTCGGCGTATTGGTGGTGACCCCCGGCATGAGCTCGGCAATCAGATACGGCGTCCGGCCCATCGGCAGAGCGTTGACTTCTCCGGCCGTGATGTTGGCGCTCGCCTGGGTGGAGGTAACCGCCGGCGGCGTGACGCCTTCGACGAGCACGGTTTCCGAAACGGCCGCGACCGCGAGCGTCACATCGACATTCGCTGTGGCGCCGAGCGGCAGGAGCGCGCTCAATTCAACCGGCGTCAGATTTTCCTTCGCGACGCGGATGGTGTAGGTCCCGGGCGGCAGGCTGGGGATCGAATACACCCCGTTGACGTCGGTCGTCACCGCGCGCTCACCCTGAAGCGCCGGCGACGTGACGACCACGGCGGCGTCGGGAATCGACAGGCCGTCAGTGGACTTCACCGAACCAGTAAGCGTTCCGGTCTGGACGCCCTGGGCGAAGATTGGCCCGGACACCAGCGCGAGCATCACGAAGAGGCCGAGAAACCTGCGTTTCATATAGTCACCTTCCAAGAGTGGGCTCGTGTACGTAAACCCCGTGTAATTCCGGCAGGCAAAGAGCAGGATGGGTGCCACGGACCCCTGGTATCGGTTATCCCCTTGTCTCGTATAGGACTGTCTGATTGTTAGGAGGACAATATGGCCGTGCCGCATGTGCAGAAATGGCACATCCGCCATCGGATCTGAAACCAAAAGTAGGATTAAGGCCTACAGCGAACTCAGTACTTCTACTGAGGCCTTTCAGCGATAGTTGCCGAACTGGAGGGCGATGCCGAAGTCGTGACCGCGCAAGAGGCCGATCGCCGCCTGCAGCTCGTCTTTTGAGGCCGACGAGATGCGCAGCTGTTCCCCTTGAATGGTCGCCTGCACCTTCTTCAACTTCTGATCCTTCAGGAACTTGACGATATCCCGCGCAGCGTCGCTCGAGATGCCCTGCTGAAGCGTGATGACCCGGCGCACGCTCGATCCGGCCGCCGCGTCGATGTCGCCAAGCTTGAGGTTCTTGACCGGCACGTTCCGGCGAATCATCCGCGTCTGGAGGACGTCCCAGAGCGCGTTCATCTTCATCGTGTCTTCCGCGGCGAGCGTCAGGGTGTTCTCGGCCTTGTTGAACTCGATCGACGCCGTCGAGCCTTTGAAGTCGTAGCGCTGGGAGATCTCTTTCCGGGCCTGGTTGACCGCGTTGTCGACTTCCTGCAGATCGACGGTCGATGTCACATCAAAAGATGAAACGGCGGGCATTGACTAATCGTACTATATCGAATGATTTGGCAGATCTTGACGCTCGTGTTCGCAGCGGGGATCGTCGGAGGGTTAGTCAACTCTCTTATGGCTGGGGAATTTCAGCTGCCACGTCGAGACCGCCAAGCGAACGTCTACAAGCCAGGCTGGATGGGTAGTTGTCTGATTGGAGGTCTTGCGGCCGTCGCCTTTTGGGGTTTGTACGGTCCACTGACCGGCTACCTCTTGATCGGAACGAGCGATGCAGCAGTGGCGCCACCGACTCTCAATGTCGGCGAGCTATTCGGATCGTTGGTAACCGGAATCGGTGGAGGCAAGTTGCTGCTGGGCCAAGTGGATCGTCGGGTACTCAAGAGCGAAAGAGACGCTCTCATCGCGACCAAGAGCACGCTCGCGGATGTTGTCAAAAATCTCACGGCGCCGCGTCAACGGTCTAAGGAACTGGGAAAATGACGGCAGACCCGGTAGACCAGATTTCCGAACTCGCCGAGCGACTGAAGAATGCCGCTCCTTTGGAGTCACCCGCCATTGCGGAGCAGCTGAATCAACTGGTGGAAGCGTTCGGTCCTCAGCTGGCCGATTCAGTTCGTTGGACGAAAGCTGTTTCAGCGATCGCGAATGATCCGATTGTCCGCCAGAATCTTGAGCAGGTCGCGAGTGCCTCCCGGCAGATCCAGCTCGATCGCGCGCAGCTTGCCCGGATCGCCACGGAATTCCAACGACTTCAAGATTCGGGTGTTCTCGATCAAGTGGCGGCCGCCGCGCGGCAGATTCAAATCGATCAAGCCCAGTTCGCACAGATTGCAGCGGAGTTTCGACGGCTGCAGGAATCAGGCTTTCTGAATCAAATTCACAAATACCAGCAACAGCTTGCCGAACTCGCTGCAAGTGTTCGGAAGATCACTGAAAAATGACGCCCGCCGGGCGGAACGTGCGATCCCGGCTGGTCTGCGGAAGGGTTACGCGCGGCAGAGGATCTCGCCGTGGAGGACGGCGTACCAAGCATCGGGGTGCGTGGCCCAGCGACGCCATCCTTCGGCGATCTCGCGGAGCTCTTTGTCGGTCGCGAGGCCTTCGGTGACGGCTTGACGGGCGATCGCGGAACCGGTCATGCGGTCCGCCCACAACCCTCCCCACCACCCGCGGTCGTCTGGCGTAGCAAAGCACCACACTGACGCACCCGGGACCACGTCGTCGAAGCCGGCGGAGTGCGCCCACGCGAGGAGGAATCGGCCCGCGTCGGGCTCGCCTGCGTTGCGGCGCGCGACCTTGCGGTATAGGGCAAGCCAGCGGTCGATCGCAGGCTCGTCGGGGTACCAGCGGAAGGCGCCATAGTCGCCGTCGCGCGCCGCGACCAGCCCACCGGGCTTGCACACTCGCTTCATCTGGCGCAGCGCGCCAACGGGGTCAGCGAGATGCTGGAGGACTTGATGCGCGTGCACGACGTCGAACGTGTCGTCGTCAATGTTGAGAGCGTAGAGGTCGCCGACCGAAAACTCGACGTTCGGACCGCCGCCGGCGTCGCGGCGCGCCTCCTCGATCACGTCGGCCGACACATCGATGCCGAGGACCCGTCCGGGCGCGACTCTCCGCCCGATATCGGCCGTGATCGTGCCCGGCCCGCATCCGAGGTCGAGCACACTGATGCCGCAGGTCAGGCGCGGGGCGAGGTAGGCGGCCGAGTTGTCGACCGTGCGCCACTTGTGCGACCGCAGTACGCTCTCGTGGTGACCGTGCGTGTACGTCATTGAGTCTCAGTCCACCCGGTGGCGATGGCGACTTGCTATCTTCCATCTCTTTCTAGCGGTATTCGTACTATAATCGGTGAACCTCCCGCCCCGGTCAGGCGGCTCAAAGTCGCAATTAGCTGGGGAGTCGGTGGGGCAGTCCCCCAATTACTGGTAGAGGCCGACCTCGCGGTCGGCGCACAAAAGTAGGTGCGAATGGCAGACGCAGGTGAAGGATTAATCGACGCACAGAACCGCATTCAGGAGCGGATGGACGAGCGTGAAGAAGAGCGCGCCCGCCGCGCGATGCCCCAGGCCCAATACGATCCGGAGCAGTTGAGGCGGGCGGAATCGCTGCGCCTTGCCTATACCGAGCTGAGCCGGCAGCTCGAAGCGACCACACACATCGCCCGTCGTCAGCAGTTGACGAGCGCGCTGGCCGAGCTCGAACGCCAGCTCGAATCGCTGGGCGTGCGGCCGCATTAGCGGCCGCTTTCTCAGGAGCCACATTCCGGTCGCAAGGGCGGGTCTTGTTGTGTGAACCCGTCGAATTCGATAGCATTGGCTGTTCGCTTGTGAAGGTTTTCGCAAGCGGCGCGGGGCAATGGGGTCCGCGCGTGGCTCCCGCGACTCATGATTGAGAGCTGGCTCCTCATTCTTCTGCTCATGGTGATGGCCGTCGGGTTCGGCGGCACATCGGTCGTGCTCGGCAGGATCCTCGGCCCGAAACGTCCCACCCCGGAAAAACAGGCGCCCTACGAGTGCGGCATGCCCGCGGTCGGCGATGCCCGCGAGCGGCAGTCGATTCGCTTCTACCTCATCGCGATGATCTTCCTGCTGTTCGACATCGAGGTGGCCTTCCTCTATCCCTGGGCGCTTGCGCTCCGATCGCTGGGCTGGGCCGGCTACGTGCAGGTCGTCCTCTTTACGCTCGTCCTCTGTGCGGGCTACGTGTATGTCTGGAAGAAAGGTGCGTTGGATTGGAGTCAAAGCTAGAGGATCGTCCATCGTCGATCGTCCAACGTCCATCGTCGATCGACGATGACCTGGCCAACTTGCCGGTTCTGACCACGCAGGTCGAGAAGCTCGTGCAGTGGGCGCGGCGCTCGTCGATCTGGCCGGTCACGTTCGGGCTCGCCTGCTGCGCCATCGAGATGATGGCCATGAGCTGCGCGCGCTACGACATCGCGCGCTTCGGGGCGGAAGTCTTCCGCGGCTCGCCTCGTCAATCCGATTTGATGATTGTCGCTGGCCGGCTGTCGCGAAAAATGGCGCCGGCGCTTCGCCGGGTGTACGACCAGATGCCCGAGCCCAAATGGGTGATTTCGATGGGTGCCTGTGCCTCTATCGGCGGCGTCTTCGACAACTACGCGCTCGTGCAGGGGGTCGATCAGATAGTGCCGGTCGACGTCTATGTGCCCGGATGCCCGCCCCGGCCCGAATCGCTCATCTACGGCATCGTTCAACTGCAGAAGAAGATCGAGAGCCAGCGCGCATGATCGATTTGCTGCGCTCGTTGCTTCCGGCCGTCGCGCTGGAAGCGGGTGACGCGACCGACCAGCCGACCATCCGTGTGCCGGCGGTGAGCCTCGTGGAGGTCTGTCGTGCCCTTCACGATCATGCCGAGCTCGGGTTCGTGCTGCTGGCCGACATTACCGCGGTCGACTGGTGGCCCCGCGAGCCCCGGTTCGAGGTGGTGTATCACCTGTCGTCCATGACCCGACGCCTGCGTCTGAAGGTGTCGCTCGACGGGGGGGCCGCCCGGCTGCCGACCGTGCAGAGCGTATGGCGGGGTGCGGACTGGCTGGAACGGGAAACCTGGGACATGTTCGGCATTGTGTTCGAGGGTCACGGCGATCTTCGCCGCCTGCTGATGCCGGAAGACTGGGAGGGCTACCCGCTGCGCAAGGATTTTCCGGTGCAGATCCGTCTGCGGCCGCGCGCGGAAGAGCCGCTCCAGGTGACTGAAGAGGAGTTTCGCGCAAACCTGGCGAGGGATAAAGCCGCGCGAGCGGATGCGCCGCGATCATGAGCGGCGATCGGGCGAGCGCGGTGGCCGCAACGCTGCGCGAGGCGGCCCACCTGCACGAGACCGCTGCGCGTGAATCGGCCGGTTCCGTGGCGGCGGCGGTCGAGACGCTGTCGGCAGCGCTCGGCAGCGGCGGGAAGGTGTTGATTTTCGGCAACGGCGGCAGCGCAGCCGACGCGCAGCACTTCGCGTGCGAGCTCGTGGGGCGGTTCCTGCGCGAGCGCCAGGCGCTGGCGGCGATTGCCTTGACCACCGACGCCAGCACGATGACGGCGGTGGCCAACGACTACGGATTCGATCGCGTGTTCGTGCGGCAGATCGAGGCGCTCGGCCGGCCCGGCGATGTCGCCATCGGCATCTCGACGAGCGGCTCGTCCGCCAACGTGCTCGCGGGCGTGCAATACGCGAAGTCGCGGGGGTTGAAGACGGTGGCGTTCACCGGCGGCAACGGCGGACCGATCGGCGCGGCGGCGGACGTGCACGTGAATGTGCCTCACGCCCTCACCCCTCGCGTTCAGGAAGTGCACCGCACGCTCATTCACGCGGTGTGCGACCAGATCGAACGCGAGCTTGCCATCAACCCTAAGCCTTGAGCCCTTAGCCCTAAGCCCTTTTTTGAGCGCGATGCCGGAACTTCGAACGGAAACGATGACCGTCAACATGGGGCCGCAGCACCCGAGCACCCATGGTGTGCTCCGGCTGGTGCTCGAGCTCGACGGCGAGACGGTCGTCTCCGCGGCCCCGACGATTGGTTATCTGCACACCGGCATCGAGAAGACCGCTGAACAGAAGAAGTTCCAGCAGATCATTCCGCTCGTCGAGCGCATGGACTACCTGAGCGCGCAGTCCAACGCCTACGCGTTCTGCCTCTCGGTGGAGAAGCTGCTCGGTCTCGAGATGCCGGATCGCGTCAGGTGGATTCGGGTGCTCCTCGCCGAACTGCAGCGCATCAACAGCCACCTCGTGTGGCTCGGGACGCACGCCATGGAAGTGGGCGCCGTCTCGGTGATGCTCTACTGTTTCCGCGAGCGCGAGCTGTTGCTCGACATCAACGAACGCATCGCGGGCTTCCGGTTGTTCCCGAGCTACATCCGGGTCGGTGGCCTGCGGGAAGATCTGCCGCGCGGGTTTCACCAGGTCGTCACGCAGTTTCTCGACAACTTCCCGGTCAAGCTCGGCGAGTACGAGGACCTGCTCACGAAGAACGACATCTACAAGAAGCGGACGCAGGGTGTCGGAAAGCTCACCAGGCAGGAGTGCATCGACATGAGCCTGGCGGGCCCGATCGGGCGCGCGTCGGGCTGGAACTACGACGTTCGAAAGATGTTTCCCTACGGCGGCTACGAGACGTTCGAGTTCGACGTCCCGGTCGGCTCCCATGGCGACGTCTACGAGCGATACCGGGTGCGGCTCGCGGAGAT
>Ga0065705_10002031_pt1 | contig 13049 bp, 11 predicted proteins | sample SwibulcommuniRL2_FD_59092 | JGI IMG/M metagenome (GOLD analysis project Ga0065705, IMG submission 59092) | Bulk soil microbial communities from switchgrass field near Rose Lake, East Lansing, Michigan, USA - RL2 Bulk Soil v2 (version 2) | ecosystem: Environmental > Terrestrial > Soil >...
ACAGCAAATGTAACTTATACCCCAAATCCAGACTTTGATGGAACCGATGAATTTACATTCAAGGTAAATGATACCGACGATGAGAGTGAACCTGCCACTGTATCTATAACGGTTGAGTCAGATTGCGTAGAAGATACTGTGCGTGATCAATTCGGCCAGTGCGTTCCGGTAGAACAAACTTGTGAAGAAGGAAATATACTTGACGAAACTGGTCAGTGCGTTCCGGTAGAACAAACTTGTGAAGAAGGAAATATACTTGACGGAACTGGTCAGTGCGTTCCGGTAGAATAATCACCGCATATTGATTGCATTTAGTCTGCGGATGTTTCTCAGGAATGTCTTTTAAAAATACCAAGTGAGTGTTTATAGCTCGTTACTAAAATTTATTTTTTAAATAGTATAAAATTAATAATTGGAAAGAAAAAGCAAATTATTTCTTTTTCCTGAATTCAGTTCCCTGCTAATCAATTTGGTCTTGTTGCAAGATTTAGATTCAGTTCTTTCACTTTAACCGTCTCTAATTACAGTTAGGTCTATAGAATCACCTACTTTCTTTTGTTCTTCAAGATAGGAAAGAATATCGCCGATATTGGATACGGTTTGATTATCTACTGCAGTTACAACATCGCCGCCTAGATTAATCATATTTCCATTGATTTCAACTTTCTCATGTCCACTGTGAATTCCCGCTTTTGCAGCAGGACTGTCTGATGTAACATTAATTACTAAAAAGCCATTCGATTGGTTCAAACTAGGAGCTGCTGCTATATCTCTCGTCAAAGTAAGCGTAGAAATTAATCGGATTACTTCAATGTATTGGGACGGTTAGTGGAGAAACTTATAATGAAAATAGTTTTCTTCTCTCATTCACGATAGAATTTTCTATCTCATGGTAGCGTTCATGACTACGAAATTATCATTTTCGACGTTACCTTCTTTGCAAATGGGGTGGTTAGCTTTATCTTCAAGCAATAACGTAGGATCTGAAAATTCTCGGATATGCTCAGGTGTGATATTTATTCGAACATCCTCTGCTCTTTTTTCAAACGGAATTGTTAATGTTGATACTCCGGAGTCAGTGTTTACGGAGAAAGTATCGCTTTCAACATAGTCTATAAATACTCTGAATGAGCCACTTGAATCCAGTAAATCCTGTAAATCTTTTGGAATATCAATTGTCAATTTGCCGTCTGATTTTGAGGATAAGTCCATAGATAGAGTCTCGTTCCACGAGAGTAAGTCAGGACTTAAGCTGTTTACTTCATTTCCATGGCCATTAATTTTATAATTAATCGGATATGTTTCGTTACAAATTTGCAATGTAAATGTATCACTGGCTGTTCTAGATGCTGTTAGTTCTGCATTTGCTGTTGGCTGTGATGTTGTTTCTTCTTGTATTTGTTGAGAAGTGGTTTCAGATGCAGAGCCATTTGCAGGCGAAGCTTGTTCCTGTGGTTCAGAAATAGCTGGTGGTTCGGTAGGCAAATTGTTAGTTGGTTTGAACGCTAATATCGTATAGCCGCGGTAGTCAGGTATTGTAAAAATCGTGATAAGTAAAAGCAGTACCGAACATAACATGAATGTAACAGTAAAGGTTGAATTCTTATAACTATGAATATTACTATGCACGTTTCTCTCTAGTAGCATTACTTAAGTCCCAATAAACATACTTAGTAATAAAGTTAATACAAGTGAAAGGATTTTGTTATTTGAATAAAAGATAATTCTTCAGCTGTTATTAACACTGACACTGTATTCTAAATTTGCCGACAAAGTCAATAATCATTACGACATTGCGATCCATCGGAATTATGTACGTCTTTCCTTTCTTGTGGCCACAATTAAGGCAAATGTCATGTAACCGCACGAATTGTTGAGGCCAAATTAACTTATATCAGTTCAAAGCGTTGAAACTTTCAGTTTTCTATTTTTCTAAAGTCATTGCATTTAAAATCAGGAAAATCACAGTCAGTCCGGCCCGTTATTCTTATCGAGCATATGATTTTCTTTTTATGATGACAAAAAATCCAAAGGCAATTGGCTTTTTGATATCACTTGTCTGTGTAGATTAATCGCACCAACCATCGGTAAGGCAGTTTGGATTGCATTTACGGGTTGACACGCTATTTCTGCGCGGATATCGACCCCACATACTAATAAAGTTCAAGTCCCACTGGTCCCTTGATAGCCTTGATAAGTATAAAGAATTTTAGCATCTAGATGTTTTGATCTTCTGAGTCCTTATTAGTAACAATTTTAGATCCGAATTGTTAACAATGCGAATCCTGACGGGCCCACAATAAATTAGTTCTCTTATGGGATATTAGGATAGAAAATAGATAGCAAAGAACTGGCCCCACTGTCTGAGCTGCTTTTTGAATTGATAAAAAGGTTGATGTCCTGAAGAGAGATAAGAAGAAGAATAATAAAGTGCATATATAAAAATAGCCTATTTATCAAGAGCACTCCTGACTTCAGGGAGAGCCAAAGCAAAACCCACGTGTATACAATCAAATTTATCCTCTGTAATGCATTTCGCTCTCTTATCTCTTATCTGAACTTCGATTAATCTGTTCTCCTTTTTTGCATCTTTTAATATTACACTATCTTCGCCAAATCCAACTAGTGAAATTAACTGAGCTTCTTTAACTATACGTCGACGTTCCAGCTCTATTATGGCTGATTCAGCAATAAACGATGAAAATGATAGTTTCGGTTGCTTAATTACCTCTAACTGATACTTTTGTTCTAACTTTTTTAAGGTCTTTCCACTTATGGTAATTGTTTTTTGTCCTTTCTGAGGCAATACTCTATCAGCCGTAATCTGGACTAATAAACTTAACGTTTATATAGAGTGTATAACGGTTAAAAACTGTACCTAGACGTTGTATGTAGGAAAATTACGTGATGAAAATAGTCGAAAATTATCAGCTAATATAGATTCTTCTTTCCCAGATCGTAGATTAAGATGGGTTCTTCAAGAAATTTGATGGAAATATGAAAATAAATAAGAATGAAAATATGAAAATGAGTAACGGCAACATCAAAGGTAGCGAGCTTGCAAATCAATCTCAAACACCAGATGGTTCACAAATTCCTAGTCCGAATCCTGCTCATAACCGTAATTATGAGCCACTTGATTTTAATATGAATCAAGAGTTCATAGGGGAGAACAAACAGTTAAACCTAAACCTAGTCAAACATAGGCAGAATTCGAAACATAAATTTGCTCCTTTTACAAAGTCTCAGAGAAGAAAGAGAAGGACCGAAGTTTACAAACTTCATTTCGAACATGGGATGCCAGCAACAAAAATAGCCGAGACAATGATGGTAGATAGGAATACTATCAACAATGATCTGAAGATCTTATATCAAAAATCGCTGAATGACTACAATCCTGATAACATGAGTCTTGATGATATAGTAGAGAAACAATTATTGAGGCTCGAGACGCAGCGTGATAGACTGGGTCTCTATCTAAGTGATGTAAAGGACGTTAACGCTAAAATAGCAATCGAACGCCTTATAGCAGATATCGACTTTAAATTAATTGGAGCAATCGAGAAAGTCAACCACAATTCAAGCAGATTCTGGGATGAAATTCTTAAAGGGGTCAATAAAGTAGCCGAGATTAAAAACCTGGATATGCGATACACCAGTCTCTTTGAACTACACAAGATTTCAGTAGATTCTAGGAAAAGCCTCAACGAACTTAAAGATGAGGCCTTGAAAGAGAAATAAGGGAAGTAGTGAGTAAAAATGTATTTCCCTTTTTCCCATAACTACCGCTAGATCTTCTAAAGTTTTACCTTTAAAAGGACCTAAAAGATCTGAGTTCGTTAGATCCGTCTGATGATTTCGTGCGTACCATTGTTGTCGATAGGGTTTGCAAGATCAGTAACTACTTCACTATTTTCACCATTCGCTCCTCTCTGCAAATGAGTTTCTGACGGGTCAGTTATTCCGGTTGTGATTATACCATTTTCCAGATCATTATATACAATGCAGAATATGCAGAACTTTCATTGCCCTACAATTAAGTAATGGTTTAATCTGGACCTATTTGAGTCCCAGACACAATATAGATCCACATTTTTAAAATGATTGTACCGAATTGCGTTACAACCCTATTGTTACCTGTTTGACTCCCGATGTTTCTTGTACTTTCTGCTAATCGTAGATGACATTCCAAAAAACGAATAGCCATGGGCCGAACAGCACGACACTTGTGGGATTATAAACAGACCAAACTAAAAAGGTTAAATTAATGCTATCATAAAACTAAACGAATGTCGTTAGAATCTGTAAAATTAGTATTGTTCATATTATCTATCATATTGTTCATAAGCACTGGTGAAAACCAGATTTTAACGGCTTTTAAACCTAGCCAAGAGTCGGGATTAAAGAACGAAAATTCGGAAAATCCACCGTCACCGACAACTTTAGAAACAATTGGCGAATGTGCCACTTTTGGGATGGAGAATGTAACCGACAACGGATCGGGCAAGTGTGTACAATTAGGATCGGACCACCAGGAGGAAAATACTTCAAACAAAGATTCGTCAGAAAGTACTTTGTCAGAGTATTTACTCTTTGAGAATGCAACGTACGGTGTAGCGCTAAAGTATCCTCCTGATTGGTCATATGATTGGGGCCCAGTTCTACCTTTGCCTTATCCGCTCATTACACTGTATTCGCCTGAAAGCGACGATTATGCCATTGTCGATTTAACTATAGATGATATTTCGGGTACCGACGAACCCAAAGACCTGAAAAGTTACCTTGCAGAGAGTATGAAACAATCCAATGCCTTCAATGGTTTCAATGTCATACGTTCGGGTACAACGGGATTTTTAAACGGGAAACCCGCATATATTTATGAGGCCAAATTTGATGATTCAGTCGCAGACGGACCGTCCGGACCGAAAAGGCTGACAGAGATTGGTACACTTGAAGGTGAATTTGCTTATCAGCTGAGACTAATTGGAAACCCAGATCAATATAATAGATACCTTCCAGTTTTTGAAAATATTGTTAAATCATTTAAGATTACACGATAGAAGCTGATGAAATTAATGAATCCTTCACGTGATCAGATCGTCGTATTATTGACTTTCGAAAATAATGTTCCTTTTAAGATTTCTGTTTTCAGGAATCAGTTGTCAATTGCAATAGATGAAAAGGGCAAACCAATGAATAGAACAAAAGCAACAAAGAAGATGGCGAATCCACAATACGATATACTACATTTGCTAAAAAAGGGACCAAACTCTGAATATTGTGAATTCATCTGATTCGACTGCCAAGTGGATAAATAAATCATACGACAGTAAAATCCGAACATTCATCATAACTTTAGTGGAATTCCCACAGATAATTCTGCAGCGTGATAAATGCAAAGTGGACCACCGTTTCGGTCCAATCAATTAGTACTTGGTTCCCATTTCCCATCACTAGAGAAAATTATTTGTAAAGCAGATCTACAAAGAATCATGAATAGTATAAACCCCTTTACAAAGAAACTGATATTGTATGTATGAGTTTTTATTTTGACCACTCGGTAGGTCGTAAACACTGCCGCTAGTCCCAGATTATGTCGTACTATTTGTAGAAGAATCATCTGGGCCTGTGGGCTTAAGCTCATGTTGAGGTGGATTTGTGGGCGCAAACCCCATTACTGAATAATATTCGCAGTTGATAAGTACAAAAGCTACTAATGGGGCGATTACAATTGACAGGAACCTAGTGTCATTCATGCTTAGCTTTGACTTATTAGTGGCTTATCAATTTATAATTAGTTATCCTGCTATATTATAATGCAATTCAGAAAACTAGATATTAAATTCTTATAGAATGAAGTCATCTCGAAAATTATCATTCTGTTATACTATTACCTGAAGTGAATGGAACTGATTACCGCCTTGGCAGCGGGCAAATTGGATTCATAAAGGTCAATATTGGAAATGTAAGCTACGGTGTACTCTTTACCATTTACTATAAGCCAGTATCGCAAAACTTTTTCCATTTGTCTATCGCCACTTCCTGAGAATGTATAAATAATCATGTGGGCGGGTACGGTTCCGAGCCTTTCTTTGTCTGACGTGCTTTGGATTTTAAAATCTGTCCTGGATTCACTTCTAGAGGATATGTGATCCTGTACATACTCCTTAAGATCTTTTGTAGCAGTGCCGTGATCCCGTAGCTCTAGGTAGTTAGCTTTTTCCTGTTTTATTATCTGTACACCGTTTTTTAATTCCTTTACCTTCCAATTTGCAGGATATTGCAGATTCAACCCTAAGTCTTGATTATTATAAGTCTCCATTTTTAGGGAGGACAAAACAGAGCCACTAGGAGATTTATCGAATAGTGCAGATGAAGAACTATTAGAAGTTAATTGTGACTTTTGAGCATCTGTGGAAGGTCCTGCATTAGGAGTGGAAGGATTTGCATTGGGCTCGGAGTTAGAAGGTTTAAAACCAAAAGCTGAACCAGAATAGGAACAAAGGCCTATAACTATACTAAAAGATACAAGGATACCTAGTAGTCTTACAGCCTCGATTGGAATCAATTTTCTAGTTAACACCAAAGATTCACTCAATAAGTATTGTATAACAGCCAATTAAAAGTAACGGACAAAAACATCCCGGGTAGTAGTTTCTTCATCTTGCCATCCTAAGGCTAACTTGTTGGAGATTTTTTTTTGTAGATATAACAATAATATTTGAAAAAAGAAGACATTCCTATTGATAGAAGCTCTAATGTAGATTAATTCTAAAACACACGTTGCAATATTGTGTTTGTCACTTTCAAAAAGTTAAATGCACCATCCGATATATTGATTGTTTCTTCTATCCGATGGCGAGAAGTCGCATTAATTTTGTCTTGAATCGTATTTTGACCATACTCATGAGTAATTTAAAACAGCTTGGTTGATATTTACGGACCGACTGCGTTTTAATTGGACCCCGGAGATCGAATTGTTAGAGACCAATTCCTAAATATCTACTATTTCTTTGGATACTGATTCATATATGGCTACCCACTGTGTATTTCTCTACCAAAAGATCGTCATTCGACTACAATAGAACAGCCCGTTACTACTTTACTCCACGTATCATCTATTAACTAATTTAAGGTATCAGGTGAATAAATACGATCGTTAGATTACAATAGAACTGCCCGCTACTACATTAATCTGCATTCACAATTACATCTAAAAAGGAGTGAAAAACTTAAGATGCCGTATAAACTATCTGTCTTGCGCCAAGTTGCTATCCAACGGTACTTGACCAAAGACTTGTATTAGTTTAAAACCGTCGACTACGAATATGCATTTTTTCGTCTGTTTGCAAATGATCTCGAATGTTATTTTACATACTGAGTAATAAGTTTAATAGGAATGTAAAGATTGACGTTATCAAGTAGTCCAAATGATTCAATCCTTTTACTGATATTGATATCAACGTTTTACTAATTTCTTCTTGGTTATCAACCCCAAATGTAATAGTATCAATGTCAGCAAATCTAAAACCACAATTGAAGCATCTTTAAAAATGGTTGTGTTCTATAGTACCTGTTTTGTTTTACTTATAAAGTCTAAACTTGCTTCGCACATTGGAGCCGTAATAAGTGATGAATAGTCTAGACTTACATCAGTTCTAGGAAAAATATGGACCCACAACTTTTAGGCACTATCAACATTTAAATCTCAATCCTCTCTATCCTCTTTTTATGAATGGTATTCATGGGGGTATTATGCAATTACCATTTGGATATGAGTGGCTATTCATTATAGTTATTATTGTGGTGGTATTTTTTGGGGTTAAAAAAATTCCTGAATTGGCTAGATCCTTTGGAAAAGCAACAGCCGAATATGAGAAAGCAAGGATTGAAGCTAAAAAGGAATTAGATCTAATGAGGAATAGCGGTAAGGCTGCACGTGAAAAACTCGAAGAGATAGCAAACTCCTTGGGGATAGACTACATCAATAAAAATGATGACGATCTTAGGAAAGCTATTGAAGGAGCCATTAATAAAGAAAAAAATTGATCTTATTAGAAGAAATACTAGATAGTTTGGTTGATTGACCTAGTAAATAAGATCTTACGGAAGTTCAGTGTGCCTAAGAAATGGGCCCGACAATGACTACATTTAGTATTTCAAGCAATATTTAGTATTTTTTAAATCGTTCCTATTAAGGTATATGATATTATATATAAAACTCAAATATGCTTAATTTCCTGTTTCAAGTAGCTTTGTTTTACCCCTCATTTCGTCTGTGAACCTGAAACATGACTAGTGCAGTAAGGAAATTAAGCGGTCAGTAAATTAAATACGAAATAAAAAACAGGTGATAAGAAATTAAGAATTCGAAACTACTGCGTACGTTCTGAATAGAATCCAAGTCAAAGATTAGCTAACTTTCTTGGTCCTCTTCAAAAGTGGAATTAAATAATCAGCAACTTTTTGTAGGAGCTAAGGTTGACTATTAATGAGTCGTTTTAGATATGATTGGATCAGATAACTTAATAACCAGGGCTCAATTCCTAAAGTTCCTATTTATTTCGATAATGATATTAATACTGATGCCTTTGCGAATAATGTCCTCATTTGCTGCTCCCAAGGATTCTCCCACAATTCCAACACAGCCGCCCGTGGCTACTGTTCCAAAAATAAATCTTGTTAATACTCGTTTTAACGACAAAGGCCGCATTTTGCTATCTGGGACTGGATTTCAAGAAGGTGATCTTGTTTTACTAGACGAACAGCCTGTCGATACAGACTTTGTAAGTAAAAATTCAATCGAATTTTTTCCGAAAGAAAAATTAAAACCCGGATCATATACATGCCAAATCAAGAGAACTAAAATCTTATCGAATAAAATAACCTTTGTTATATACTTGATTAAAATAAGTTACGGGTATCAAATAAATAAATTGGATCCGGGCAATACAAGGATAAGATTGGTTGGAGAGGGATTTCAGAACGGGGAACTGTCAGTCTGGTCGAAAGATCAGATAGTTTCATCAGGTCAAAACGTGATAATAAACGGTAACAGTTTAGAATTTGTTTTAAATGAGCATATTAAGAGTAACGAATTAGAGGTCAAAGTCGGGAATTCTGAAGGTAGTTTCTCTAACGATATAGTGGTACGCATCAACACCTTAGTAATTGCAGTATTCGGCGATTCGATCGCCTGGGGTCAGGGACTTTCAGAAGATCAAAAATTCTAATTCCATCGTTGCGCGGGATTATGAACAAAATTATGGCCTCAGTAGAACAATCCCGTGGGTTTATGCACATTCTGGAGCAGGCATAAGTACAGCAAACAATCCAGAAGAGAGGGTGGAAGAATATAAGTTTCCAGGAGAAATACCTTCTGTTTACCCTACGATACCACAGCAAGTAGATGCGTTTAATTTTAATGAAATAAAAGAAGAAGTCGATTTAATATTTATTGATGGAGGAATAAATGATGTAAGTTTACAATATATTTTTACATCAAAATACGCTCAGTCTGTAAGAAACAAAACTGCAATGGTAATTTCACAAGGTACTCGCTCGATTAAATTTCCAGGAATGCCAGCATTAGAAATCAACAATGTCGATATGGAAAAATTGCTAAAAAAAGTTAAGGAGAAATTTAATGACGCCAACCCAACGATAATCCTGACTGGTTACTATCAAATAGTCAGTGAGGATACTGACCTTTTGTCCGTGCTTGAATACTTATCTTCACAATCTATAGGGATTGCTGCAATAGCTGCAGCTGCGGTAGGGGTGGCATACGCGGGACTGTTGGTAGCCCCAATATTATCGATAATATCCGACGCGGTTTTATATCGCAAATTAAAAACACATCTCACTAGCGTTTCTAGGGCCTTTTATGAGACGTCTAGTGCGGAATTACAGAAGGTTTCAAATAATTTAAATCAAGAAGGTGGTCCCCAAATTCTATTTGTCGATCCTAGATTTGAAGCATCAAATGCCATGTTCACTCCTAATACTCTTCTTTGGGGCGGGGAGAAAGATAGCGTTAGGAAAGAACGGGAAACTCAATGCAAGATTGCAAGGGATCAGGGTCATGAGGTAAAATTTTACTGTGACTTTGCATCCATTGGACACCCAAACGTGAAAGGTGCCGAAAGATATGCCCAACAAATTTTAGGATTGTTGAACGCGAAAGGATTGTTGAATTATAAACCAAAAAAACCGGATCCCTGTGCTAGCTTAATTTTAGAATTGCAAGGGTTAAACAATGAATTAAAAAGGTTGCAAAATGAACTGAACCATGCGCCTGAGGGAGGAAAAAGCCAGTTTATTGCTGCGATAAATTCCACAAAAGACAATATCAAATTGAAACAAAAGGAATTGGATAGTTGTCGTCAACAAAATAAAGGTAGCTGAGGAAAACTTTTAGATGGATATTTACGTTCTCTCCTTGAAATCAAGACATTAATATCAAATATAATTAAGACAAGGTACTTTTGTATATCTGCTGTAAGGACTGTTCCCCCAGCCGCTTATCAAATTATGAATTAATTCAAAGCTGTGTGATTGACAGATCTTTTAAGCTTAATCACTACAGCAATAGTTGCATTGTCACCTTTATGTTTTTTACGTATTTGAAAAAAGTGCGATTAAAAATTCGCAAATACTATAATTTTTAAATAAGTCTCGTAATGAATAATGTGGTGAACGAGGAGAACGAGGATTCCAAGATATCACGCCGCGAATTTATAAAGCTAGTAGGACTTTTATCGACCGCGTTCATGTTCAGCCGTTTTTTTCCACAACCCTTTTCTGAAGTTTCTGCTCAATTACCTACACTCAAATTTCCATATTTACCAAAATTTAACGATCCGCCAAAACTGCAACCAATACTGAAAGGATTTGCTGACCTACATAATCACTTGATGACACATCTATGGATGGATTTTCTGTTTTCGGGTAGTCCCGATGGAAATATGGTTTCCGCGTTGAAGCATTGTGATTTGTTGCACGGACACGGCGGGACGGGATTTGTTACCCTTGGCGATTTGCAGTTAAACATCCCAATAGCGTTCTTCGAGCCATCATGGAGTATTGTAGGACATTTAACCGGAGGATATCCCGAATTTGACGGTTGGCCAAGATTCACCAGTATGCTGCACCAACAAATGTATGTTGACTGGATCCGGCGGGCCTACGATGGAGGTCTGAGGCTAATGATCGGGACTGTTGTGACCAGTGAATTTGTATCTTCTGTGTACAACAAAAATGATAAGAAATATAGCGATATGGAGCAGATAAGGATACAAATCAAAGGCATGAAGGATTTTGTATCGAGACACTCTGATTTTATGGAAATAGCAGATAGCCCAGAAAGAGCGAGACAAATCCTTTCTCAAGATAAGCTAGTGGTAATCTTGGGAGTAGAAGTGGATGATCTAGGTGGATTTCATCTCAGGGACATCGATCCTCCTGAGATTCATAATCCGACACTGAATCTCAAGTTGGATCTCCCTAAGATGAAATATCCGATAAAAATAGAACCTCAACAAATTAATCAGGTTCTAGACGAAATTCATAAACTCGGAGTACGACATGTAATTCCTATACACCTGATGGACAATGTTTACGGAGGCGCAGCTTACTATCGGAAACTCCTTTGGTGGGAAAGCGCATTTCATAATGCAAGATTCATGTCTACTTCCCCCACGACTAACAGTGGGATAAGCTATGAGGGAGGTCGGGCGAATGATCTTGGCTTAACAAGTACTGGCAAGGATTTGCTCATCGGATTAATTGGGCGCGGATTCATAATCGACATAGAACATATGTCCGAAAAAGCTACAAACGAGACGCTAGACATAGCAGAAAAATACCGGTGTCCTGTTATCTCAAGTCACGCATCTTTCCGTGATCTAGGATTCCAACCATCTTTGAAGGATTTGCACTTGGGGACAAATTCAGTCACGAAATTACCCCAGAGTGGTGCAGATACCGAGGATAATTTATCAAACGAATATCAAAAGACGGCCAGACAGGTCGAGCGGATAAGCACATTAGGTGGAATGGTTGGCGTAGGTGTATTCTCGCATGATTGCCAAACCTATGGGAACAAGGTGAAAAATGATTGCCCAGGATCTTCTAAGACATGGGCTCAGATGTATCTATACGCCATCGATAAGATGAAAGGAAGAGGAGTGGCCCTTGGCACAGATATGAACGGGTTTGCGCAATCAGCAGGTCCACGCTTTGGAGTTTACGCGATAAACCACTTTATCCACGGTTTTAAAAAGGGCATGATTAGGAATCAACTAGAGGCCCAAACTAATGGCGTAAAATATCTGGGTCCTATTTTAGATCCACGCAACTATAGATTCGAGTACGTCACACAATCTTGGACCGAAGGATACAGTCGTAACGAACGAGACATCTGGCAAGCAATTGCGATATATAAATTGACAAATTCGATATTCGGCCAAAATCCTTCTGCCGCAGTAAATTTTTCACATAATAACAATATTCTGCCGGCTAGTGTTCCGAGTATGTCGAAAATTACAAATCTAGTAAAGGGTTTTAGTACTGAGGATAAATCTCAGCTTGCAAATATAATGGGCGTCGTTGTGGGAACATCGGCAATTGAACAAAAGGCTGCCTTTCTTGTCTCGCATGGATTATCTCCTGAGAAGAGCGATCCTTTGGAGCTTAAAAATCTTTATGAAGTCGTGAAATACATCTGGGCAAGATGGGAATCCATGGAAAGCGGCAAAAATACTCCATTACCACGTTCAATTGCAGGGAATCGTGACTTTGATATTAATATCGATGGGGTAGCTCACTATGGGCTACTCCCTGATTTTATACAGGATTTGAAAAACGTAGGATTAACAGAACAAGATTTAGCACCCCTGGGAAATTCCGCAGTAGAATTCATTGAAATGTGGGAGAAGATAGAGAAAGCAAGTCAGGCGGTACCTACGATGTTACCTGGCCAGTCATACTGGGTTGGAGATTTTAATGGAGATGGAAGACAGGAATTACTATACCATAATAAAGACAAC
>Ga0065705_10002234_pt1 | contig 13049 bp, 11 predicted proteins | sample SwibulcommuniRL2_FD_59092 | JGI IMG/M metagenome (GOLD analysis project Ga0065705, IMG submission 59092) | Bulk soil microbial communities from switchgrass field near Rose Lake, East Lansing, Michigan, USA - RL2 Bulk Soil v2 (version 2) | ecosystem: Environmental > Terrestrial > Soil >...
GACAGCATTTTCTCGAACGCTCCAAGAACGAGCTCGTGATCGTCGGCCAGAAGGACCCGTGGTGCAGTCATCGCTCCCTTACTTTGTCACGGATACGCCCGCCCCCCAGCCCTGCACCAGTGCAGGCGAAAACCTGGGCAACGGCAAGAACCCCCCGGACAAAACCCGCGGAGTGTCGGTAAATTGAACAACAGCATAGAGGCCTGGTCGCGGATTATCGCACCCCCTGTCAATTTTACCGGTCCAAACTAGGACATTCGGCAGTTTCGTAAAGGCACTGAGCGACATAGGCTACATCAGCCAGCGGTCCGAGCGCTCAAGCGGAGTGGGCGATCGGAGGGTACACACACTTGGACTCCGTCAGGAAATAGGTGGCCGTATGTATGAGTTAGCCCGTCGGATGACCGCGCGCGCACTGTCTGAGCGTCGCGTCGGCCCGATTTCCACCCCGATAGAACCCCGGCCGACGCCGGGACTCGACCCGATTACGCGCGTGCTCAGCGGCGCCATCGAACACATGCCTCACGGCGTGCTGGTGTTCAGCCAGAGCGGCACGGTCCTGGCCGCCAACCGCCGATCCAGCGCGATCTTCGGGTATGCCCCCGGGGAGCTTCTCGACCAGCCAATGGAACGGCTGCTGCCAGAAACCTCCCGTCCGGTTCGAACCGGAGGCGGCAAGCTCCAGTCCGAGCGGCACACGAGCACCCTGACCATCGAAGAGCCTCCGACCGGCATCCGCAAGGACGGAGAAGCGGTTCCCCTCGAGATTGGCTTCAGCGTCGTCAGCGAAGGGGAATCGAGCTATCTCGTGGCATCGGTGACCGACATCACCGAGCGTCTCGACCTCGAGGCAGGGTTGACCGCGGCTCGCGAAGAAATTGTGGGGTTTCAACGTCTCGTTGGCGAGCTCATCGAGAGCCTGCTGGGTGCCGAAGGCGCCACGCTCGATGGCGCGGTAACCGAGGGCCTGTCCCGGGTCGCCGCGGTGCTGCATCTCGATATGGCAGCCGTATGGCAGACGTCTGCAGATGGCTCAACCGCGATACCCACTCACTTCTGGGTCCGTCAGCCGGTTCCGCGGCCACTCGATTCGATTTCGACCGCGTCGATACCGTGGGTGGTGTCGCGGCTGAAGGACGGCGAGCCCGCCCTCTTTTCCAAAATCGATGACATCCCGTATGTGCTGGATCGAGAGCTCTTGGATCGGACTGGGACCACATCCGGTGCGATGTTCCCACTGCCCGTCCCTGGACGCGCAGGTCAACAGCTTCGCGCTCTATGCTTCGGGTCGATGAACGGACTCGATTGGTCGGGTGCGCTCGTCGAACAACTCCAACTGGTCGCCGCTGTCATCGGCCAGGCCCTTTCCAGACGCCACGTGGAGTCCGCTCTTCGCAGCGCGCTCAACGAGGTCGACGAGCTCAACGCGGAAATGGGCAGCGAGATCGCGCACCTCCGTGGCGAGACGCGTCGCACATCGGATTCGAACTCGATCGTGCTCGAAAGCCCCGCGATCAAGCATGCGTTCAAGCAGGTCGAGTCTGTCGCGCCGATGCCGGCCACCGTCCTGCTGCTCGGCGAAACAGGAAGCGGGAAGGAAGTGTTCGCCCAGGCGATCCACGACCTCAGCCCACGGCGTCATCGCACCATGGTGAAGGTCAACTGCGCGGCTATTCCGAGCGCGCTCATCGAAAGCGAGCTGTTCGGCCGCGAGCGTGGTGCGTACACGGGCGCGATCTCGCGGCAGATGGGACGCTTCGAGGTGGCCAACCAGTCCACATTGTTCCTCGACGAAATCGGCGAGCTTCCGGTCGACATCCAGGTGAAGCTGCTGCGCGCGCTCCAGCACCGGGTGTTCGAGCGGCTCGGGAGCCATCAGTCGATCAAGGTGGACGTCCGCATCATCGCGGCCACCAACAAGAATCTCGAGAAGGCGGTCGAAGACAAGACGTTCCGGGAAGACCTGTACTACCGGCTCAACGTGTTTCCCGTGGTCGTGCCGCCGCTCCGCGAGCGGGCCGACGACATCCCCGGCCTGGTCTGGGCCTTCATCGACGAATTTTCCAGGGCGTTCGGGAAGCCCATCGAGTCGATCGCGAAGGAATCGATGCGCGAGATGCAGAGCTATCACTGGCCCGGCAACGTGCGGGAGCTGCGCAATGTCATCGAGCGCGCGGTGATCGTCTCGACAGGCCGGCACCTTCATGTCTCGCTGCCCAGGACGTCGCCGCAGGTCGCGCCCGCGTCCATGGCGCTCGCCGATCTCGAGGTCGCCCATATCCGCGCGGTGCTCGAAGGCACCAACTGGCGGGTGCGCGGCGCGGGAGGCGCGGCCGAGCGGCTCGGACTGAAACCGACGACGCTCGAGAGCCGGATGGCAAAGCTGGGGATCCGGCGCGCGCGCTAGGTCGCGCCGGCCCGTCCAAAAGCAAACAAGAGATCTTCTGTTTGCCCGGGATCAGAATCTTGACGCGCGAATCCACGTGTCTGCGCGCGACCAGCTCTTCGCAAGGTCTTCATCCACCTCGCGCGACGACGTGCCGCGGCCGGCCAGTGCCTTCTGAAGCCCGAGCAGTGACCAGCCGTTGTGGGGATGGTCGGCGAGCTCCTCTCGATAGATTCGCTCGGCGTCTTCGAAGCGTTTCGCCTCGACGAACGCCGCACCCAGCCAGTGCCGCGCGGCGAACGGCAGCGGCTCCGGCTCGTCGTAGCCGAGCTGATCTTCAATCGCGACCGCGTGCTCCAACGCCGCAATGGCTCCATTGGTGTCGCCCGCAGCCAGCAGAATCTCCCCTTCGAGAATCCCCGCGACGGTGCCGAGCAGATTTCGTGCGGTGTGCTCTCTGAACACGTCCTTGGACGTGTCCGCGGCCTTCTTCACGCGATCCAGGTAGACCCGGGCAAAGTCGGCATTGCCGGTCCGCAGTTCGGCGTAGCCCTGCGCGAAGTCCCAGAAGCCTCCAAGGATTACNGGCGTCGGGCGGTTCTTCACCTCGAGCACTTCGTCGAANCNGCCGAAGCGGATCATNGTGAGCACCTGATAGTAGGTCTCGCCGGTGAGCTTGGTGTAGTCCTTCCCNGCCTGCATCGCGATGGCGCCCTGCCCATCCATCGACGCGGCATACAACAGCATGTGCAGGTTGTGCGCGGGGTAGATGGCGAACCCTTCGCCGATTGCGGCTTTCAAATCCGAGTGCCAGGCCTCCAGGTTGGCGCGCACCGAATCGCCCCAGCGGCCCACTTCGTTCCACGTGTGCGACGGCATGTGATTGATGTGGCTGGCGCCCGGGATCGATCGTCCGAGGAATTCGGCGCACGCTGCCGCGCGCTCGGGCACGACGGTCGATTCGGTCGCGTGCACGTAGAGATGGCACGCCCCCGGATGGTGGACGTCCTTCGCGAGAATCCGCTCGAGCACGCGGTGCAGGCGCTGGACGCTCTCGCTCTTGATGTCGCGCGTGCCACGGCGGGGCTCGAGCAGAAAGAGCGCATCGGCATGGAGCGTGGCAATGTCGAGATCGTCCGGATACGACGCGGCGACTTTGCCGATCGCCTCCGCATATGCCTTGTCCTGCTCGACGCGCTTTTCGGGATCGAACGTCTCCACGTAACGAACCGCTAGCGCGTCGATGAGCGCGCGTTCCCTGGCGTTCGCCTTGTCCTTGAGCGCGATGGCTTTCTGCACCGCGGCGTAGGCGTGCGGCGCTTCTTCCGCGTTCATCGCGCTGTTCAGATACGATCCCCAGGCCCAGGCTTCTCCCCAGTAGCAGATCGCGCAATCGGGATCGCGCTTCCAGGCTTCGCGGAACGAGCGAATCGCCTCGGGCTTCGCAAACGCGTACATCATCTGGAAGCCCTGATCGGAAAACGCCTGTGCGTCTTTGTTCGATGACGAGATCGGTCGCGTGAAGGTGCCCAGCCCGCTCTTGTAGAGCTCGATCGGCTGGGTGTAGCGCTCGAACAAGGTCTTGGGTGCCGCGGTTTGCGACGCCTGTTGCTGCGCGCCGGCCCCGATGCCCCCGGCAGCCACGACGAGAAGTCCCATTGCCAACGCGCGCGTGCCAGCAGCCATACTGCCTCCAGGGTGTGGCGATCGTAACAGAGTTCAATGAAAGAGCACCGCACGTCCGATAAGATCAGGACCGTGCGCGCCTTCATCGCCCTTGTCGTACTCGTCGCGCTTTCGTTGCCCGTGCGCACGTCCGAAAAGCCGGATCTGGCGCAACTCGAGGCGACGTTTCAGCGCATTGTGAAGAAGGCGCGCGGTCGCGTGGGCGTCGCCCTGATCCACCTCGAATCAGGCGCCACGCTCGACGTGCGCGGTCACGAGCGGTTTCCGATGGCCAGCGTCGTCAAGGTGCCGATCGCCATTGAAGTGCTGACCCAGGTGGCGGCGCGAACGCTGACACTCGATCGCGAAGTGCTGCTGGCGGCCAGCGACATCCGTCCCTGTTGCGCGATCGAACGCCGTCATCCCAACGGCGGCATCTTTCGCACCGTCCGCGAGCTCCTCGAGCTCGCGATCATCGAAAGCGACAATACCGCGGCCGATGCATTGTTGAAGCTGGTCGGCGGTCCCGACGTGGTGGAGCGGCGCATGCGGACGCTCGGGTTCTCGATGATCAACGTCGATCGATCCGAAGGTCAGCTGCTGCTCGACATGGCAGGGGTGACCGCCTATCCGCCGCCTGAAGAGTGGACCGTCGAGCTCCAACGGCGTCTCGTCGCCGAAGTCGACAAGCCCGCGCTGAACAAGGGACGGATGCAGTATCTCGCCGACGAGCGCGATACGGCGACGCCGTACGAGACGGCACAACTCGTCGGGCGTCTGCAGCTCGTCAATCTTCTTCCCGGGGCAGAAACCCACCTGCTTCTGAGCCTCATGACCGCGACGACGACCGGGTCGCGCCGGATCAGAGGCCGCATTCCCTTCGAAACAGAGGTCGCGCACAAGACCGGCAGCACCGCCGTCGTGATCAACGATGTCGGCATCATCACGCTTCCGGCAGACAGCAGAATCGGCGGACGGCTTGCGCTCGCGGTTTATGTGGCAGACGGGTCGAGCATCGCCGCGATGGAGCGGTCCATCGCGCAGATCAGTGCGGCCGCGTTCGACTTCTTCAGTGGCCGGCAGCCCGTGGCTGCGCAGAAGCCAAGTAAGAAGGGCTCGCGGCGATGACGTGTGTGTGCTCGCGGCAGACGGCCTCGAATCCCGTGGTGTCCTTGTGGAAGTTGCTCACGGCGTACCCGCAGAGCAGCGCGAATCCATAGCGCTGCGCCAGCATGTTCCAGAGCATCTCGAGCTGAATCGCCGCGTCGGCTTTACCCTGCTTCCAGAGGACGTCCACCATCTCGCCATAGGCGCGAATCTGCACTCGATCTCTTCTGCCCTCGAGCGTGTCGGCAATCAACTGGCCCACGCTGGCTTCGAAACGATCGGCATCCGGCAGGTCGCCGTCCATGAAGAGGTCCAGCGTTCGATGAGCGTCGAGCACGACGAGCGATCCGGTCTGCCGGGCTTTGCTCACATTGATGTGACGCGCTCTCAGGTACTTGAGGATTAGGTCCTGGTGCGCCCTGGTCGCAATGACGATGGAAGGGTGGCCGTCGGCAAGGCCGTGCGAGAGAAATCCCGAAACGGTCCTGAACAGACTATGGTCGTTGCCATAGAACTGAACGGCATGGTGATGGTCGTGAAAGGGGGCGCGTTTCTCCAAAGGGTCCACCACCGATGCAATGGTCGAACCAGCGGCCAACCCGCCAACTGGTTTGATTTCCCAGCAACCAGGCCCCGGCCCGGTGTCGCCGATTGATTCAGGATGTCGGAATTCAGCGCCGCGGATCGCTCGCCAGCCACCATCCCTCGTTGACCAGCTGCTGCTGCAGCTCCCGGGCACGGTCGTCGACGGCGGCCGCGCTATGGAACCGCTCGATGCGATCCTCGCGTCCGGGCTCGTGGATGGTTATCTCGAAGGTGTCTTTCTCAGGCGTCCGGATTTCGTAGGTGAGTTGCTTCCCGTCACGGTGAAAACTCCACAGCATTGGTTCCCATCTCGGGCAAACCGTCAGGAGCCAGTAGAGGCGCGCCCTTGGTCGCCATTCGCGTCATCACAAACTGGCTGTCGGTCCAACTCCTCGGCGCCGCGGTTCGACGATCGGCGCCGCTTCGACGTTCGATGCCCCAGTAGTTCTCGAGACGCTGGCGCCTGTCGCCGACTCGTCGATCGACGAGCACAGGCACCCGGTTAGTGGTAGCAAGAATCCTGCAGAACGAATAATACTCGGCGCTCATCCCCCGGCGCACGATCAGCACGAGATCGGGCACAGTCCGCCGGTGACGAGCGGTCACCCACACGGCAAACGTTCGAAGGGCACGAAGCACGCTCTATACAAGAGCAAACGCTTCGCCACCATTTGTGCCTATCACGAAACTGCGGCGTAACCAGAAGTCCCCGCACTATTTAACGCCAACATGAGGACTCGCGTCGATGCGGGTTTGTACTGATTCTCAATTCTCACAATGAGACACGAAATTCGACAGAATGCCCGTATCGCGCTGAAACCACTAGCGCAACACGCTAAGTTCCAGAATGGAACATTTCGGGACCGAATGGCACGTTCAGATGTCTAGCGTGTAAAGGCCTGCCCGATTTCCGCGACGCCAACCTTCAACGTCGCGACGGCCAGCCGATCGAGATCGCCCGCGCTGCCGGTCGCATGCACCGTGCGGTGCACGTGGGTGAAACTCTGGCCCGGGGCAAGGCTCAGAGCGGGCGACGAGGTCTCCAGTTCGTAGAAGGGACCTAGCGGTGGCTTCCCAGGCTCGGGTGGCCCGTCGTTGTAGCTGTTGATCACATCACCCTTGAACGGTTCGCGCTGCGTCTCCCACATGGAGTTCACGTAGCTCGTGGCGCCGGACGGACGCGTGTACTGGACGACCGTCAGCACACGACGGGCGGCGTCGTAGCTGCCTGCGAAGGACAGCGCGCGCGGTGGCGGCAGGCCGATCTTGCTGCGATATTGCCCGTCGCCCTTGAAGAAAAGGACAGCATCGGTCGTGCGCAGCCGTTCCGCCGGAACCTTCCCGAAGTACGAGTCGTTGACGACGGGACCAAGCGCCGGCGCGGCGCCGGGCTGAAACGGAATCGTGACGGTCGTTTCAGCGGACGGCGTGAACATGCCGAGAATCCACACCGAGGGGAGCCCGCTCTTCGGTTGCCACGCGTCGCGGCCGACGTTGGTTACCGTGTTCGACGATTCGAACGCCACCATGCGCGCACCGGGCCCGGCTGACGCGCCAAAGTGCGTTTCGACGTCGGACGTGCTGAGGAGCCGCACCGTGCGGTCGACTTCGACGTCGAATGTCGTACCGGAGTAATTGACGAGCGACATCCGTCTGCGAAAGCGCACGCTGGTCGGCGTCTGGCTGTCGACGTCCCACTTGCCCCAGTCGAACGCCTCGGGAACCTGCCAGTGCTCGAGATCGAAAGGGTCACCTTTCTTGAAGTACAGGGCGTACTGCCCGCCCTCGGGCCCCAGCCAGAACCGATCTTCTCCACCGAACACGTTGATGTGTGGCTGCCTGGCGCGCGCGGCGATCGCGCTTCGTCCGATCCATCCGAAACTTGGCGCCTCGTCACCGCCGGTCGTGCTCGTCATGACGCGGCCCTGGTACTCGGGCGATACCACGACCTGGGCCCCGGAACCGGGCTCGGCAAGCACGATGACATCGGCGTTTTGCTTGAGAAATGCCAGATCTGACTCAAATGGCCCCGGTTTGGCGGTAGCGGGCGCCGGAGACGGGTCGCGCGGCTGTCCGGCATCGCGGCCGGACTGGCAGGCGCCCACGGCGAACGCGGCTGCGACAAACAGGGCCAGAGTTCTGCTGGAGCGCATCGGCGAGGGATTGTATCGTATGTGGGTACATGCCTTTGTATGAATACCGGTGCCTGGCGTGCGGGCATCAGTTCGAACTGCTGATCCTGAAATCGTCGCAGCCGGCCGCATGTCCATCCTGCGCGAGCGACTCGTTAGAGCGCATACTGTCGATGTTTGCCGTCAGCTCCGAGGCGTCGCGCCAGGGGAGCACCGCAAAAGCGTACGCGCACAACAACAAGTTGAACGCGAAGCAGGAACCTGATAAACAGCGGATTCAAATCGATCACAAGCATCAGCACTGACCATGCTCCGATACTTCATCGTCGCCGGCATCCTCGCCGAGATTCTGTTTCAAGCCATCGGCTCCGCGCAGGCACCATTTTCGATGCGCGTCGTGGCGAGCGGGCTAAAGGCGCCCTGGGAAGTCATCGTCGGGCCCGACGATCAGTTGTGGGTCACCGAGCGGACGGGACGCCGCGTCATTCGTGTGAATCCGGCAACCGGTGCGGTCACGCCGGCGCTCGACCTGACGAGCGAGAGCTACGATCCCGGTGAGAGCTGGCACGAAGGGCTGCTCGGTCTCGCGCTGCATCCGGATTTGCTGAAAAAAGCCGGCCGCGACTACGTTTACCTGGCGTTCACCTACGACAGCGATCCGGGCCCGGGCCTGAATCGAAAACTGCGGTTACGGCGCTACACCTACGACGCGACCAGCCAGACGCTGGGCAATTCCGTCGATCTCCTGACTAACCTCCCGGCGAACGACGATCATGGCGGAGGGCGTGTGGCGTACGGCCCCGACGGGATGGTGTATCTCACGCGCGGCGACGGCGGCGGCAACTGGCTTCAGAACTATTGCCGGCCCAACAGAGCGCAGGATCTCCCGACGTCGGCGCAGGTGGCCGCACGCAACTGGTCCACCTACGAAGGCAAAATCCTTCGGATAGGTCCGGATGGATCGATCCCCGCTGACAACCCGCTGCTGAACGGTGTGCGCAGCCACATCTATTCGTACGGCCACCGCAATCCTCAGGGGCTGGGGTTTGCACCGAACGGACTGCTCTACTCGTCGGAACACGGTCCCGGCACCGACGACGAGCTGAACCTGATCGTGGCCGGGGGCAACTACGGATGGCCGTACATCGCGGGGTACCGCGACGATCGCAGCTACGCGTACGTCAACTGGTCGCAGTCGTCGCCCACGCCATGCGCGTCGCTGAAGTTCGACGAATTCGGCAACGCGCCGCCGTCGGTTCCGCGCATGCGTGAATCGGAGTGGAAGGGCACGTTCCTCCCGCCAATCCGGACGTTCTTCACGGTCGAGCCGAACTACGACATCGCGAAGTCGGGCGGTGCCACGATTGCGGCGGGCGGCTTCGAGATCTACACGGCGCGCGACGGCCTCAGCGGATGGGCCACGTCGATTCTGCAGCCCGGCATGACCATGGGGCGTGTGTATCGGGTGAAGTTGAGCGATGACGGCCGGACGACCGTGGGAGCGAACGAAGAGCTCTTCCGAACGGCCAATCGCTACCGGGACGTGGCGATCGGGCGTGATGCGCGGACGTTCTACCTCGTGACCGACAACAACGGGCTGGGACGCACGATGGATCCGTCAGGCGCGCGGGTCACGACCTTTGCCAACCCCGGCGCCATCCTCGAATTCAAGTACAACGGCAAGTAGGTCACGGCTTCACAGAAGATCTTCTGTTTGCTTTTCGTGTCACTGCCGGCGCACGACGACGCTGCCGTTAGTCGTCATGGCGCGGACCTTCGGCCCACCCGACCCGAGCGTCGTGGTGAAGACGCGCTGTCTGCCGGAGTGGATGACGACCGGAAAATCGATCTCCACACGCCCGTGCACGGTCCCTGTTTCGAGCTCGGCCGAGTAGTTGGCCGGCAGATTCAAGCGGACGCCGCCGTTTTGCGTCTCGACGTCGAGCCCGGTTCCCTCCCACCTCGACCCGCCGAGCTCGATCTGGAGGCCGCCGTTCTGCGTCCGCCCTTTGAGGTCGCCGCCCACCCGTCGCAGCGTGATGCCGCCGTTCACCGCGCGCATCAGCGCCTCTCCCGAGAACTCTTCGAGCGAGATGCCTCCGTTGCGCGTGTTGATCGACAGCTGCACCTTCGAGGGCACGTCGAGATAGAACGACGTCGACCAGTGCTCGTCGTTCATCCTCATCATGCCGTCCGACCGGATTCGTCCTTCGGTGGTCGTCACTCTCACCGAGCTCACGAGCGCGCGTGCGCGCGATTCGCTCTCGGCGTAGCTCTCGACGCGCGTGCGAAGACGCACATCCCCGCTGGCGCCGCCCCGCACGTGCACGCTTCCGTTTTGACCTGGATCGATGTCGAGGGCAGTCCGGGTTCCGAGCGCTTCCTCGCGCACCTCGCAGGCATGCTCTCGGCGGCTGTCGTACCGGTTCCGGTCCGCGCAGAGGTCTTCGGGCGGGGCAACGGTCTGGGGTGGCAGCGGCGATCGGCTGACGGCCGACGCGATCGGCGTGGCCACAATGAGCAGTAACGCAATCGGATACAAAGCACGCATTCGGGCAACCCCTCCGTCCTGCTTGGACGAAGCCATGGGACGGAGGGTTGCCGCAGGGTCGAACGAACTTACTTCGGAACCGTCTCGGGGCTGGCTGGTGCGGCGCCACTGGTACTTGTGGCCCCGCCAATGGTACTCTGGGCATGCTGGGCGTGCTTGAGATGCTCGCGGAGCGCCGGAAGCGTTTTCTCCGCGAACGCCTTAACCTGGGCATCCTTGGACACCGATGCCTGCTCGAAGAGCGCGATCATCTTCTTGTGCCCGTCGACCATGGCCGTCGAGTAGGCCCTGTCGAAGGCCGCCCCATCGAGCTTCTCGAGCCGATCGTGGAGCTGCTGATGCTCGGCGTCGAGGGTCGTGGCCACGACGACACCCTTGGATGTCGCCAGTGATTTCAGTTCCTGGTTGTTGGCGGAGTGATCTTTCTCGAGCATTTGCGCCAGCTTCTTGACCTCGTCGTTGCCGGCTTTTTTGATGGCGAGGGTGGCGAGGACGACCTCCGCATGACCGCCCTGGCTGGCCGTCATCAGGAACGTCTTGTCGGCGTCGAACTTCACGGTTTTCTGTGTGTCTGTCTGTGGCGGTGTTCTCGTGTCCGGCTGTTGCCCGAGCACGGGCGTCGTGGCTGTCATCGAAATCGCAATCGCCGCGGCCAGTGTGTAACGAATCGTGTCACGCATGTCTGCCTCCTGGAGTCTTTCGAGAAGGAAGTGCAATGTTCCGACCACGTTCGCGATCGGACACTGGACACGCGTACAGGAAAGTCTGTGACCCTTTGTGTCGATATCTCTGACAATGAGTAACACCCTCCCCCAGTACGTCGCTATGAAGCGCCTGTTCTGCCTGGTGATGCTGATGGGCATCACGATGGCTCCTCGTGTATCTGCCGATCCCCTCGGCGCCGGTCTGGGCGCCGACAGAAGCCGTCTGTCGGCCGAGCAGATCGCGCTTCGCTCCGAACGTCTCGAAGCGACGACGAGCTTTTCGCTGCTGCGCTTTCCCGAGGCGCTCCTGGCGCCGGGACGCATCTTCAAATCCGACATCTGGCAGCACATCGAATCCGCCGCGCGCGAGTACGACCTCGATCCGATGATGCTCGCCGGCATGATTTTCATCGAGAGCTATGGCGACCCTCTGGCGAAGAGCCCGACCGGACCTGCCGGCATCGCGCAGATGACGAGAGGCTCGGCCAAAGAATCGGGGCTGTCGGTCCGGCGAGTTCGCATCGGATCGAAAACGGTGAAAAAAACGAAATGGGTCGGCAAAGGCAAGAACCGCCGCCAGGTCGTACAAACCGTACGGGAGCCGATTTATAAGATCGTGGACGAACGCTTCACCCCTGCCCGGGCGATCTCGGCCATGGCGCGGCGCGTCAGCAATCGCCGCGCGTGGCTGGGCGGCAAGGTCGACTTCGCCATAGCGGAATATCACATGGGCGCCGGACGCATGGCGGGACTGCTGTCGGCCTATCTGGGCCGACCGATCAGGGTTTCGGAGGTGACGACCGAAATGGAGCGGACGGGGCTCACCTACGCCGAGCTCTTCTGGACCAACACGCCGTACTTCCGGCCCGAGGTGTACAGGGCGCTCGACCAGCTGAACCAGGTCGACTACTCGCCCACATATTATTTTCGTGTCCGACAGGCGATGCGATTGCTCGAGGTGTATAGAACCTCACCTCAGGAGTACGCGCGCCTCGCGTCGGCGTACCAGGGCAGGTTCGGATGGACCGTGCTGCCGAGCTGGCAGTGGAGCTTCATGACCGAGCCGCTGCACGCATTGCCGTCCACGTCGCCCGCAATTGGCGTGCTGCCCCAGGTCGTGGCCGAGCGCTTCGCACTGCTGCCCGACATCGCCTCGGCGTTCGGCGTGCGCGGCGCGACATCGGCCATGACGGCCGAGCCTTCGACCATCGGATCCGCGCTCTTCGTGGCCCATCACCTCAAACGTCTGCAGGGCGATCGCTATGCGGGATTCGAGATCGCGCGCATGCTCGAGCCCGCATCCGGCTGCGCGGACGAGCCGGGCCGTGACGCCGGCGACAAAGACGACGCCTGCGCGCCGCTGCACACGCTCGGATGGGCTTTCGACGTACCGTCGCAGAATCTCACGAAGATTCAGCAGCGCGATCTCAAGTTCATCCTCACCGATCTGCGGCAGGCGGGGCTGCTGGCGTACGTCGAGGAGGGCAAGCTGCCGACCTATCACGTCGTGCGGCATCCCGACTACGCCTCGCAGTTCGAACAGTTCTACAGGGATGCGATGGCGCAGTCGCCGGCGCCAACCGAGCGTCGCGCCGCCGTCAACTAAACCCGCTCTCAAACTTGACACCCCTGCGTGTCAGGCGTAACGTGGTTGTATTGCCTAAGTTCCGCGCCACACGCGGAACGCGGGGGACCCAGAGAGGCGTAATTGCCTCAGGGGCGTATTGGCGGAAACGCCATAGGACACTTCCGAGTCCGAGCCCGTCAGCTAACCCCGTCGGCGCTTAACGGAAGCGCACTTCTGGTTTACAAGGCCGCAGCGCGCTGCGGCCTTTTTCTTTTTCGGGCGACCAGAAGGCGGCTTCTCCGAAGGCCCGACCATGCCCGAGGAAGGTTTATTCGGCCAGCTCAAGCGGTTC
>Ga0065705_10104587_pt1 | contig 13044 bp, 11 predicted proteins | sample SwibulcommuniRL2_FD_59092 | JGI IMG/M metagenome (GOLD analysis project Ga0065705, IMG submission 59092) | Bulk soil microbial communities from switchgrass field near Rose Lake, East Lansing, Michigan, USA - RL2 Bulk Soil v2 (version 2) | ecosystem: Environmental > Terrestrial > Soil >...
CCCCTCCGAAATAGCCGTCCGGCTCGACGCGCTGGCCGGCCACGGACTGCTCACCGAGGCCACCGCCCGGATCGCAGCCCGCATCACCACCACGTCTTCGGTGGCCGACGCCGTCGCGCATGCCGTTCTGGTCCAGGAATGCGCCCCGGAACAGCTCGAGCTCAAGCGCGTCCTGTTCGCCGAGATCGACGAGCATGCGTCCGCCGAGACCGTGGTGGCCTCCTCCAGCTCGGCCATGCCGGCCAGCACTTTCGCCGCAGGGCTGCCCGGCGCGCACCGCACGCTGGTGGCCCACCCCGGCAATCCGCCCTACCTGATCCCGGTGATCGAACTCGTCCCGGCGGCCTTCACCTCCACGGCCACCGTGGACCGCGCCGAAGCGCTCTACACAGCCGCGGGGCTTGCTCCGATCCGCGTGAACGGTGAACCCGAGGGCTTCGTCTTCAACCGTCTCCAGGGAGCCGTGCTGCGCGAGGCCTACGCCCTGGTGCGCGACGGCGTCGCCTCTGTCGACGATGTCGACAAGGCGGTCCGCGAAGGCCTGGGCCGACGCTGGTCCTTCATGGGCCCGTTCGAGACCGTTGACCTGAACACCCGCGGAGGCATCGCCTCCCACGCGGCCAAGATGGGACCGGCCTACGAACGCATGGGCTCCGAGCGCGGCCAGCACGACCCGTGGACCGACGACCTCGTCTCCACGGTCACCGCCCAACGCCGCGCACTGCTCCCGCTGGCTGAGTGGGAGGCCCGCGTCGCCTGGCGCGACGAACACCTCATGAACCAGCTCATCCACACATCGCACACCACCACGGAAGACCACTGATGAACACCACCACCGAAGAACCGCAGGGAAAAACCAACGTCCTGCAAAAGATCACCGGCTTCTTCACCGAACTGATGCGCCGGTACCTGCCCGATCCATTCGTCTTCGCGATCGGGCTGACCCTGCTCACGTTCGTCCTGGCGTTTGCCGTCCAGCACCAGAACCCCCTGGATGCGGTGACGAACTGGGGCGAGGGCTTCTGGAACCTGCTGGCCTTCACCACCCAGATGGCCGTCATCCTGGCTGCCGGATTCGTGCTGGCGAACTCGCCCCTGATCGACCGCCTGCTGGACCGGCTTGTCGCCCATGTGCATTCCCCGCGTTCGGCCATCGTCGTCGCCACCCTCATCGGTGGCTTCGGCTCCTACCTGAACTGGGGGTTCGGCCTGGTCATCGGCGGTGTCATCGCCCGCAAGCTGGCCACCGAGATCAAGGGCATCCACTATCCGCTGATCATCGCCAGCGCCTACTCCGGCTTCACCATGTACGGGCTGGGCCTCTCGGCGACCATCCCGCTGACCATCGCCACCCCCGGCCACCCGTTGGAGAAGAGCATGGGCCTGATCGGTCTGGACCAGACGATCTTCTCGCTGCCGATGGTGATCACCGCCGTCGTGGTCATGGCGACCCTGCCCGTGCTCAACGCCGCACTGCACCCCAAGCCCGGCCAGCCGGTGCGTGAACTGGACCCCGCGCTGTTCGCCTCCACTACCACCGGCCCGGCCACCGACGAGTTCGCCGAGAACACGCTGGCCAACAAGCTGAACAAGTCGCGCATCCTCTCCATGGTCATCGGCATCGCCGGCATCCTGTACGTGGTGCTGCACATGATCCAGGGCGGCACCGTGGACCTGGACCTGATCAACTTCATCATCCTGTTCCTGGGCATCATCCTGCTGGGTACCCCGATCGCCTACGTGACCAAACTGAACGAGGGCATCAAGACCGTTTCCGGCATCATCCTGCAGTTCCCGTTCTATGCGGGCATCATGGCGATCATGGCCGGCTCCGGACTGGTGCTGACCATCTCGCAGTGGTTCGTGAACGTCTCCACCGCCGAGACCCTGCCGTTCTGGGGACTGGTCTCCTCGTTCGTGATCAACTTCTTCGCCCCCTCCGGCGGCGGACACTGGGTCATCCAGGGCCCCTTCATGATCGAGGCGGCCCACAGCCTGGGCGCCTCGCTGCCGCAGACAGCCATGTCGGTCATGCTCGGCAACGCCTGGAACGACCTGGTCCAGCCCTTCTGGATCCTGCCAGCCCTGGCCCTGTCCAAACTCAAGCTCAAGGACATCATGGGCTACACCGTGGTCATGATGTTCTGGGTCGGCCTGGTCTACATCGTCTCCATCCTCGCCTGGGGCTTCCTGGGCTGATCGGAGGGCACCATGGCCTACCTCATTGAAACCTGGGACCGGCCCGACGCCGGCACCCTGCGGGCCGACACCCGCGACGAACACCTCGGCTACCTGGACGCGCACGTGGAGCTGCTACTGGCTTGCGGCGCCAAGCTGGACGACGCCGGCGAGGTCGCCTCGGGCGGGATCTACCTGCTCGATGTCGACTCCCGTGACGCCGCCGAGGCGTTCATCGCCGCGGACCCCTTCAGCCGTGTCGGGCTCTTCGAACGGGTCGATGTAATCCGCTGGCGCAAGGCCTATCTGGGCGGGGCGAGCTACCTGTAGGTACTGTGTCCTACTCATTAAGCCCAGTACCGCGACGGCGGCGTCAATTCTGGCGCCGTCGTCGTGCATTTCAGCCACTCGGAGCACGTCGGCCGGCGGACGGTTCGAGGTGTCCCAGGGCCCTTGGCATGCCCCGGTGAACGATATATCGTTGGGTATCGCTACCACATCGGCGGCGAACGACGGAGGAGACCACAATGCATCATTCATATCCGGCCGGCGGTTTCGGCGGCGCCAACTTCGATGGCGTATGGCAGGCCGTTGAGGACTTGCGCTCACGGTTCGAAAAGCGGGCCGGCAACCGTGCCGGACGCGGTGAAGTACGGGCGGCTGTGCTGGCCCTGCTCGGTGAACGGCCGATGCACGGCTACCAGATCATCCGCGAGATCGAGGAGCGCAGTGGTGGTGCCTGGAAACCCAGCGCCGGTTCCGTCTACCCGACCCTGCAGCTGCTTGCCGACGAGGGGTTCATCAGCGCCGAGGAATCCAACGGACGCAAGACCTACTCACTGACCGAAGCGGGCCGTGAGGAGCTGGATGCTGTCGAGGGGCCGGCCCCCTGGGAACCGACGGGGCCCGGAACGGGTCCCGCATTCTCCGCCCTGCCCAAGGCCGGCTTCGAACTCGCCCAGGCTGCGTCCCAACTGGGTCGGACCGGCTCGACGCAACAAGTACAGGAAGCCGTGGCGGTACTCGATGATGCCCGCCGCAGGTTGTACTCGATTCTCGCCCAAGGCTGACCTACGTGGCGTCAGTGGGCCGGGATCAAGGTCCCCCGGAAGGGGATGCCAGGAACACCACGGCCAGATATCGCCGGATCCTGCGTTTTGCCGCCTGGCATCTGGCGGTGACGTGGTGGTTCGAACTGTTCCTGCCCCGTATCGGTCTGGGGAAGATTGCCGAACGCTCCCGGGCGCGGCGGATGCGACGCTTCGCGCAGCGCTTCCACGCCTTGGCGGTGGAGTTGGGAGGCCTGATGATCAAGGTCGGCCAGTTCCTCTCCTCGCGGCTGGACGTCCTCCCGCCCGAGATCACCACGGAACTGGAGGGTCTTCAGGACGAGGTGCCACCGGTTCCCTTTGCGGACGTGCGGGTGCTCGCCGAGTCCGAATTGGGGGCACCGCTGGAACGCGTGTTCACCCGCGTCGAGGAGATCCCCATCGCTGCCGCGTCACTGGGGCAGGCGCACCGGGCGCAACTGCTGCCCGGCGGTGCCGAGGAGGCAGGCCTTGCCGACGTCATCCTCAAGGTCCAACGCCCGGGAATCGACGCGATCGTCGACGTCGACCTCGCGGCGCTCCGTAAGGTCGGCGGTTGGTTGAGCCACGTGCGGCTGGTATCGCGTCGTGCCGACATGCCGGCGTTGGTCGAGGAGTTTGCGCAGACCAGCCTCGAGGAAATCGATTACCTGCATGAGGCGGCCCATGCAGAGCGTTTTGCCGAGGAATTCGCGCACAACCACCATGTTGCTGTGCCGCGGATCGTCTGGGAACGGACTAGCCGTCGCGTACTCACGCTCGAAGACGTCACCGCCATCAAGATCACGGACGTTGAGGCGCTCCGCGCGGCGGGCATCGACCCGACGCAGGTGGCTCCGGCCTTTGCCTCTGCCATGTTCGACCAGATGTTCGGCAACGGCTTCTTCCACGCCGACCCCCATCCGGGCAACATCTTCGTTACCCCCATCGGCGCACCAGCCGCGGGGCGGGCCTGGAAGCTGACATTCATCGATTTCGGCATGATGGGCGAGGTTCCTCCCACCACCCGCAGCGGGCTGCGTAAACTGCTGATCGCCGCAGCGTCCCGCGACGGCAAAGGCCTGGTGTCTGCCATCAGCGACGTGGGGGTACTGGTCCCCTCGGCGGATACCGCCGAACTCGAGCGGGCGATGACGCACCTCTTTGCGCGGTTCGGGGGGATGGGTTTTGCCGAACTGCGCGAGGTGGATCCGCGTGAGTTCCGGGAGTTTGCCGGGGAATTCGGCGACGTGGTCCGGTCTCTGCCCTTCCAATTACCGGAGAATTTCCTGCTCATCATCCGCGCGATGTCCTTGACCTCGGGCGTGTGCAGCTCCCTGGACCCACAATTCAACTTGTGGGACACGGTCGAACCGTATGCAGCGCAACTACTGCGTGAGGAGCGCGGAAACATCGTGCAGGACGTGGCCCAGCAGGCGGTGGACATGGCGGCGATGGCGGTGCGTCTGCCCCGGCGCCTGGACGGGTTGATCTCCCAGTTGCAGGATGGGTCGCTTGCGGTGGCCAATCCACGCCTCGAACGCCAGGTGGCACGTCTGGAGCGTACGGCGCGACGCGCAGTTTCCGCCCTGCTCTTCGGCGCCCTGCTGATCGCCGGGGCCGTGGTGCGACCGGCGGACCAGGTGCTTGGCATCGTGCTGATGAGCGTTTCGGCCCTGCCGCTCCTGCACGGATGGTGGGTGGGCCGCCGCGGACGGTGAGTGCATGAAACCAGCCCCGGTGCGGACGGTGTTCAAGAAACGCGGCACGGTAACGAACCGCGACCGGCGGTGGGCTCGCCGCCGTCGTGCCTTGGCCTTGGTCCTGAGTCGGACGTACACGTGTTTCGACGCGGCGTGCTGGAAGCAGCTGGACAGTCAAAAAGCTGTCATGGTGATGCCCCGGGGGATCACCATGACAGCTCTAGGGAGGGAGGGGATCAGCGGCGGATTGAGCCACCATCGACGACCAGCGTCTGGCCGCTCACGAACCCTGCTTCGGGGGAGAGGAAGAAGCGGGTGGGGCCCACGAAGTCCTCGACGACTGCCGCCCGCTTGATCGCACGGGTGGCGATGTTGGCTTCCTCGCCTCCGGCAAGCTTTTCTGCCAAGGGAGTGACCACTAATCCGGGGGCGACCACATTGACGGTGATGTTCCGGGCACCCATCTCCGCAGCGAGACTGCGGCTGAAGCCGATGATGCCGGCTTTGGACGCGGCATAGGCGGCGGCGCCGGCAGGTGCCTTGAAGACCGTCCCGGAGGAAAACAGCACGATCCTACCGCCATCCTCCACCAGATCGGCAATACCCTGGACGAAATTCAGCGTCCCGTGCAGGTTCAGCAGCAGCGCGCTTTCCCACTCTTCCTTAGGCATGTCCATGAAGGGGCCGAAGACCCCGATGCCGGCACAGTGGACCAGCGAATGGATGCTGGTCCGGCCCTGTTCGGCCAGGGAATCACGCACTACCTGCGCTGCGTTGGTCGTGACGTCGCCGCTGACATAGGTGACGCCGTCCAGCGGATCCGACGGAAGGGACCGCGACACCGAGGTGACGTCCCAGCCGTTGCGCAGGTCTTCGGCCAGGGCCCCGCCGATTCCGGAGGAACCACCGCTGAGGACCAGTGCCGGGTTGTTCGACTTGTTGCTTTTCGGGCTCATTTGGCACGACCTTCGATGTTGTTTTGGAGGAAGTCGCCGATGATGGCCCAGGTTTCCTGCGGGTGGGTGATATTTGGGCTGTGCTTATGGTCCACGAGCTCAACGCGGGCCCCGGTCAGTTTTGCCTGCAGGTTCTTGGACCAGCCGCTTTCCAACAGGGTGTCTGCGGTGCCTTCGATGAGCAACACGGGGGTCTTCACCCCCTCGAGCTGAGCCGGGTACGGATCGGCGGGGCGCTGGATCTGCAAGGCCTCGGGCAGCTGGGTGTGCGGGGCGCGCATGGTGATGAAGTGGCCGGGGGCCGTGGCCCATCGGAAGCGGTCCTCGACCTGCGATTCCCTGTCGGCCGACGGATCGCAGAGCATGTCCACGATGGACTCCAAGGCCTCGCGGGTGCCGTCGAAGGCGCCGATCTTGGCCATGTCGGGGGCCTTCCACGGGCCGCCGGAACCATTGATGGTCGTGACGGAGGCAATGCGTCCGCGGTACTGCTCGTCGGCCAGGGCACGCAGGCCGATCGATCCGCCGAACGAGTTGCCCACCAGGTGCACCGGACCCGTGATGCCGAGCTGATCGAGCAGCGAGAACGTGTGACGGATGCGGAAGGCGAACGGCGAGATGTCGACGCGGACCGATTTGGCCGACCCTCCGTAGCCGAGGAAATCGGGGGCGATGACGCGGAACGTCTTGGCAGCCAGGGGCAGTACCCGCCCCCAGGTGACGTCGGAGCTTCCGCCCCAGGCGCCGTCGTGCAGGAACACCACGGGAGCCCCGTCGTCCGGACCACCGGAGAGGTAGCGGGTTTCGAGATTCGCGACGAGCGCGACGCTCTCGGTGATCAGGGGTGTCTCGGTGAGCAAGCTGGCCTCCGTAGAAGTGGATCTGATTGAAGTAGTCGTGGTCATGGATAAATCAGTCGAGCTGGTAGTCCTCGGTGCGCACCATCCTGGTGCGCTCGAAGTATTCACGGGACGGGAGGGGCCACATGATGGTGGAGCGTCCGGCGGCGTTCATGTACCAGCTGTGGGTTTTCGACCAGCCCCACGTGCGCTTGGCGCTTTCCGCGGTGATCAGCTGGTCGTAGTCGGCGAACACGTCCTCACGCAGTGCCATGGATCGATGGCCGCCATCGGCGAGGGTCTTGATGGCATCGAGCAGGTAGTTGGCCTGGCACTCCAGGAAGAACACCAGGTTGCCGTGGATGACCGTGTTGGTGTTCGGGCCGTACATGCAGAAGAAATTCGGGTAGCCCGGAAGCGTCATTCCCAGGTAGGCGCTGGCGTCGATGCCCCAGGTCTCGTGCAGGTCCTTGCCGTCGATGCCCGTCACGCTCATGGGCACCAGGAAATCGGAGGCCTTGAAGCCGGTGCCAAACAAGATGATGTCGGCCGGGACGTGCTCATCGCCGACCCAGACGCCCTCCTTGTCGATGTGCTTGACGCCCTGGCTGACGAGGCGCACATTGTCCCGTTTGAGCGTGGTCACCCAGGTCCCGTCGTCGCAGATGATGCGCTTCGCCGCCGGCGGGTAGTTGGGGACGATCTGCTCCAGCAAGTCGAGGCGGTCGCCTGCCTGGGCGGTGAGATACGCGGTGAGATCGGCGCGCAGTTGTTCGTTGGCTGCCGAGACCGAGACTTCCGTCGGGGGAAAATCGGGGTCCACGGTGGCGGCGGGCAAGTTGCCGATGACCTTGGGCAGGAAGATGGAGTACCGGTAGAACGCCCGGTATTGGTAGAGGTTGTTCAGCAGCCAGCGCTCACCGGCATCAACCTCCTGGCGGAGCACCGGGGTCGGCTTCAACCACGGGGCGCTGCGCTGGAAGATCGTGACCTTTTCGGCGACCTTCGCGACCGCTGGCGCGAACTGAAGGGCACTGGCGCCGGTGCCGATGACGACCACCCGCTTGCCGGTGAAGTCGATGGAATGGTCCCAGCGGGCGGAGTGGACGACGTCGCCGGCGAAGGAATCCAATCCTTCGACATTGGGGATCGAAGGACGGTTGAGCTGGCCAACAGCGCTGACGACGATCCGGGACGCAAGTGGCGTGCCGACACCCTCGGCGGTGCGAGTCTGGAGCGTCCAGGTGCTGCTGTCCTCGTCCCACCGCGTCGCCACCACTTCGGTGCCGAACACCATGTGTTCCAGCAGGCCGTTGTCGGCGGCAAACTGGTGGAGGTAATCATGGATCTTGTCCTGCCGGCCAAAGTGCGTTTCCCAATCGTGGCGTGTGAACGAATAGGTGTAGATGTGGCTTCGAACGTCAGTCCGGCAATCGGGGTAGGTGTTTTCCCACCAGGTACCCCCGACGTCCATGCTCTTCTCGATGATCTTGAACGGCACGCCCGCCTGCTTCAAACGCAGGCCGGCCAGCAGGCCGGAGAACCCCGCGCCGATCACCACGGCGTTCAGTGCGGTGTCCGGGGCAATGTCCTGCAGCTTCCAGTCCGGCTGACGGGGATCCTTGTCGTTGGGGACGAACGAGACCTTGGACATGGCGTGGGCGTCTGGGACGTCGGCGCCCATCAGCCAATTGGTGATGGCAGCGCGGAGCGAATCACTGGGCTCGACGGGCCACGTGCCCTGGCTACCCAAGTGGGGTGCGAGCAGGTCAAAGCAGTGGGCGCGGGCCTCCGCTTCGGTGGCTGCATCCAGGCCGCTGTTCGGCAAGGCGGCCAACGCCGGCCGCCACTCGTCGCGCAACACACTGTCATCTCCGGTGACGTGGGCCGTCAGCATGACCAGAGCCGGGATTTGGGCCGAATCAAGATGGGCGCGAAGTGAGTTTTCGCTGATCTCTGTGTAGTCGCGATCGAGTGTCGTCTGCATGTCGTCTCCGTAAAGCTGTGGGGGTGGAACTGTATTTTTGGCCGGCTAGGCCGGCCAACAATCCAAGTTGTCAAGGAAGGGGCGGATGGTCACTGCGGCTTCGTGCGGTTTGTCGAAGGCGACCAGGTGGCCACCGTTGGCAAAGCGCAGTTCGGATCCCGGTATCGATGCCGCGAGCTGTTCAACGGCAGCTCGAGGGGTGCTGCGGTCATCCGCTCCGCCGACCACCAACGTTGGAGGGGGCGTATCGGTGTGGAACTCCCCGACTTTGGTCATGGCTTCGAAACACTCGGCAACGACGTCCCCGCCGGCCCCCAGGAACTGCTCGCGCGCCCGGCGGACCATCGGATTGGATGTGTTTTGCGCTTCGTCGCCGAACCAACGGTGCATGGTGGCTTCCAATGCGCCTTCCAGACCGTGTGGTGCTCGTACTTCCGATGCACGCGCAAGGGTCCCCGCGGCGGCCGCCTCGTCAAAGGCCCCGCGCGTTGCCATGAGGATCTGCGCGTCGACGCGCTCCGGATAACTGCCGGTCACCGCCTGGGCCACCATGCCGCCGAGGGAGATCCCCAAGATGACGGAGCTGTCCACCTGCTCCGCATCCCACATCGCTGCGACATCCTGGGCGATGACTGCCAGGGATACCGCTTCGTCTCCCCGGGAACTGTCGCCATGGCCCCGGAAGTCCGGGGCGAGCAGCTGGTATTCATCGCCGAGCGCTGCGGCCAAGGGCGAGTACCAGGAACCGTCCAAGGCCAGCGAGTGCAGGCAGGTCACCACGCGCGGCCCCTGGCCGTAGCGACGGTAGATGATCGGCACGCCGTCGGCACGGGTGATTTTGTTCAGGGTGTCAGGCATTTTTGCTCTCCTCGCGCAGCCGTTCCTCGGCAAGGTCCACTTCCTTGCGGAGTCTGTCGGACATATCGTGGAAGTATTCCTTGAAGAGGTCTGAATCCCGACGCATTTCCTGGCGCCGCGGGCGCTCGAGTTCGATCTTCATGTCCACCACCATGCGCCCTGGGCGGCTGGCCATCAGGATGACGCGGTCGCTCAACAGGATGGCCTCTTCGAGATCGTGGGTCACGAAGATAACCGTCGGGCGCTCCGCCTCCCACAACTGGGTGAATTCCTCCTGCTGGATGGCCCGGGTTTGCGCATCCAGCGCGGCGAAGGGCTCATCCATGAGCAGGACCTTGGGGTTCTGGACCAGGGTGCGGGCGATGGCGACACGTTGGCGCATGCCCTGCGACAGATGAAGCACATCGGAATCGGCGAATTCGTGAAGCCGGACCTTGTGGAGCCACTCTTCTGCGCGTTCGCGCCGCTGCTGCTTGGGGACCCCACGGATTTCCATGCCGAGCTCGACATTGCTGCGGACGCGTCGCCAGGGCAGTAGCGCATCGCGGGCGAAGAGGAACGCAGCGTCATTGCTGCCGGGGCGAACGGGTTTTCCCTCGATGCGTACGTGGCCACCGCGCGGCTTGAGCAGGTTACCGACCATGCCCAAGGCGGTCGTCTTGCCGCAACCTGACGGGCCCACGATGCTCACGAATTCCGAGGGCTTGATCTCGAGGTTGAAATCGTTCAGGACCCGGACCGGTCGATTGCCGTGGAGGAAACTGTGGTTGACGTTCTCGAACTCAACCGAAACACCCCGGGCCGCCGTCGGCTCTGCCTGGGGTTCAGCTAGTCCATTCATGTGAAGCTCACTTTCACTGCTTGAGCGAGAGGTGGTGTACGGCATCGCCACTCGAATCGATGTCTTCGGGAGTGCCCGCCGGGCGGGCGTTCTGAGAAATCGCCGCCCTGCCGACTTCACGACGGGCGAGTTTTCATGGTCAGAAATACCGAGCAGGAAACCGTGTGTCTTGGGTCACCTGCTGACCCTTGAATCGTTGAACACTGGGTCCGCGGAGTCAAGGCAGAAGAGGGGGCTGCGAGGCTATCGCCTCGATAGCAGGTGGATTATTGAACTGTGCCACAAATCACAGGAAGCTTTCTCCAATGCGCACTTCGATGCACGCTCCCCGAATGTGGAAGCAACCCACGTTTGGCGATCACATATCTAGGAGGACTAGCAATGGCGAACGTAGCCACGACAAGCAAGAACCACAAAGTTGGCCACGCCACCTTCGATTTCACCGACCAGGTCGTCATCGTGACGGGCGCATCGGGGGGTATTGGCTCGGCGCTGGCGGAAAAGTTCGCCGAAGCCGGCGCCGATGTGGTGCTGCACGGACGCAATGCAGAGACCCTCCAGGAACGTGCTGAAGTTGTGGAAGCCCATGGGCGAAAAGCCGCCATTGTGACGGGAAACATCAAGAACCCGGAGACGGCTGCAGCCCTGGTGCGGACCGCGCTCGAACGATTTGGCCGCATCGACGTGTTGATCAACAACGCAGGTGGCAATTTCGCGGCGCGTCTGGAAGATCTGTCGGTCAACGCCTGGAACGCGACGATTGGAACGAACCTCAGCGGGGCGTTCCACACGGCCTGCGCGGTCCTTCCCGTCTTCGAAAAGCAAGGCGGCGGAAGCATCATCAACGTCGGCTCCGGTTCGGCCAACCACGCCCATCCCATGCGGGGTGCCTATGCCGCGGCCAAGGCCGGATTGGCCTCCTTGACCAAGACGATGTCCTGGGAATGGGCCGACCGTGGCGTTCGCGTCAACTGCGTTGAGCCGGGCGCGACACTGACACCTGCCTCACGATTTGCCTCCCCGGAGACGGAAAAGAACTTCGGCCAGTTCCTGGCACTGGGCCGGGTGGGCCTGCCAGCTGAAGTCGCGGATGCATGCATCTATTTGTCATCCGAGGCGGCTAGCTTCATCACTGGAACGGTGCTCTCGGTCACCGGAGGACCCCACACCTCGTCACCGCTCGACGCCAAGCTTGTCCGTGAGCCACGTGATGCGTGATTCAGCCATCATTCGATCCGATCGGTAGGAAGTACCCGCCATGGAAACCACCGCCACAGTCAAGAATGGCGCCGCCACTGCCCGTGCGAAATCTGCCGCTTCGGTGTACGAAGACAGTACGATCCTCGCCGAACGCCGACGCGCCAAGATCAGGCGCAATGTGCTCGTCTGGGTGCTTCGCCTCTCTGCCATCGTCTTGTTCGTGCTCATTTGGTGGTTTGTCACCCAACGCGAAATCATGGATCCGACGCTGATATCCACGCCACTGGACGTCGGCACTTCATTCATCACGCAGCTCATTGACAGCACCTTCTGGATCGATGTCACCGCAACGTTCAGTGGAGCGCTGGCCGGATTGGTCTCTGGCGCGGTGCTTGGCATCCTGGCAGGCGTCATGTTTGTCCGGGTGCCGGTGCTGCATATTGCTGCCCGCCCGCTGCTGACCTTGGTGAACAGCCTTCCCCGGCCGGCACTGGCACCGATCTTCATCCTCTGGTTCGGCCTCGGATTCGGACCCAAGACACTCGTTGCGTTCAGTGTCGTCTTTTTCGTGCTGCTGACCAGCACGATCGGTGCGCTGGAGAGCATTGACCACGACATCAAGCAGCTGACCACTTCGCTGGGCATGAGTCCGCGCCAGCGATTCCTCAAGATCGAAATGCCGTCGGCACTTCCCTCCATTGTGGGTGGTCTGCGGCTCGGAGCGGTGTATGCGGTGCTCGGGGCCGTCGTCTCGGAAATGGTTGGGGCCTACACGGGCTTGGGCCAGCGGCTGGTGGTGGTCACCAACAACTTCCAAGTCGACCAGACCTTCGCGATTCTGTTGGCCATGGGACTGCTGTCGATGTTCATGGACCTTTGCATCTCGGGCTTGCAGAAACTTGTCACCCAGTGGACCCGGTAGGGGGACTCCCGGAAACGGGTTGCACGATCTAAGCGGCCGTGGAGGGAACCACCTCCACTGCCGCTCCTTGCCATTGCTGCATCTCAACATGGACATTGCGGGTCGAGCGCTTTGAAACACATGACAACGCTGACGGGTGCGGCAATTTGAGGCAGCACACGATCTCCCGTCCGGCCCGCAACTCGGTCCGCGGGTCGTCAACGAAGCCCTGGAGATCAGGATCCACGTTGGCACGGCCGGGGGGCATCTGCGCCTGGCTGGCGTGCGCGACCGACTCGGCGATGTCTCGCGATCACCAGAGCCAGCGTTGAGCACACTGGGCGATCGTCGCTGTTGCACCCCCTGCCGACGATCGCTTGACCCGGTGCCACGCCTGGCCGCCCGAGGGCCCGCTGCTCTGCACCCCAGCATGAAACGGAGGCAACGTCGGCCAGGGTGGGGCTCCTGCCAACGGCCCGTAGAGGAGGCCTCACCCTCCTCTGCGGGCCGGCGG
>Ga0065705_10104588_pt1 | contig 13043 bp, 12 predicted proteins | sample SwibulcommuniRL2_FD_59092 | JGI IMG/M metagenome (GOLD analysis project Ga0065705, IMG submission 59092) | Bulk soil microbial communities from switchgrass field near Rose Lake, East Lansing, Michigan, USA - RL2 Bulk Soil v2 (version 2) | ecosystem: Environmental > Terrestrial > Soil >...
GTCGGTCCGTGAAAGCGACCGTTAAGTGTGGCAGGTTCCAAACCTGCCCCTCTTGCGCTAGAATCCGGCCTGTCTGGCTTTTTGGCGATTCTCTTTGAGGCCCGCAATGATCCGCACCCGGCTGTCAATCATGATGTTCCTTGAGTTTTTCATTTGGGGAGCGTGGTACCCGCTTGTCTTTGGCTACGTCGCCGATCTGAAATTCAGCGCCAACGAGCAATTCTGGGCGCTAGCCTGCTTCAACATCGCCGCGATCGTGGCGATGTTTTTCAGCACCCAGTTTGCGGATCGCAACTTCGCCGCCGAAAAGTTCCTGGCCTTCAGCCAGCTTATCGGCGGCGCGGCGATGCTCGGCCTGGCTACGACGCGGAGCTTCTGGCCCTTTCTAGGTTTCATGCTGGTTCACTGCCTGTTTTACGTCCCGACGATCTCCATCACCAACTCGATCGCCTTTTCCAACGTCAAGGACCAGCAGAAGGACTTCGGGCTCGTCCGCTTGTGGGGAACGATCGGCTGGATCGCGGCGAGTTGGCCCTTCATCTTCATCATCGCCGATTGGGAAAAGATTCCAGCCTTTGGCAGCGTTGGCGTGCTGGAGTGGCTAGGGGCAGTGCTCGGCACGGCGAAAACGGGTGAGGCGTTCCTCGAAGCGCGGAAATACACCTTCGTCGCCGCCGGCGCGGCGTCGCTTGTCTTGGCGGCATTCAGCTTCCTCTTGCCCCATACGCCTCCTAAACCCGCGGCCAAAGGCGAAAGCCAATTCGCCTGGCTTCAAGCGGCCAAGCTGCTGCGTGTTCCGTTCATGCTCGTGCTGTTCGTGGTGACGTTCATCGATGCCACCGTCCACCAGTGGTATTTCTTCTGGACGGACCGCTATCTGCGCAGCATCGGCATTCCAGGCAACTGGGTCATGCCGGCGATGAGCGTTGGACAGTTCGCCGAAATCGGCACGCTCGCCGTCCTGGGTTACTTTCTCAAGCAGCTCGGCTGGAAGTGGACGATGACGATCGGCATTCTGGGCCATTTCGCCCGCTTCGCCGTGTTCGCCCTGTTGCCTTATCCGGGACCTGCCGTGGCGGTGAACATCCTCCACGGCATCTGCTACGCGTTCTTCTTCGCGACGGTCTATATCTTCGTCGATGAATTCTTCCCCAAGGACGTGCGCTCGAGCGCTCAGGGACTCTTCAATCTATTGATCCTGGGGATCGGGCCGATGGTAGGCAACTACATTGGCCCGCGCATGGGGGCCTATTTCGCCACACCCTCCGGCGACGTCGATTTCTCGCGGATGTTTCTGATTCCGTCAGGAACGGCCCTCGTGGGGGCAATCCTGCTCGCGCTGTTCTTCCATCCGCCGGCCTCAGCGGCACCATCAGATGGCAAGGGGGCCGCCCCGGCGCATTAGGCGGTCAAGCAGCGCAGGAGACCGGCACAGGTCACTTGCCGGGGCGGCATGGTGTCGCGCGAAACCAATCCAGCGGTCCGTTTCAGGTGGACCGCCTAGTTCGGCGGCCGCCGTGCCTCCGATTCTTACGACCGTTTTTCCGCACTCAATCAACCAGGCTAATGTGGAGCATTGATGTCACAGGGATGAACGTATGCCCCTTGGGCAATTCCAAAAGAACGCCCGATTCATCCAGCGCGACGAGCTTTCCGTGGAGCGGCGCCGGCATCGTTCCCGCTTTCAAAGTGACATGGACCTTTTGGCCGATCCACTTTCCGATCAGGGTTTTCATCGTGGTCCTCCTTCTTCGCGGTAGTTTTCGGCCGAACGGCCCCATTCAAGTAGCGGCTCGATGAGCGGATTAGCCACAGTCAGAATGCTATTCGTCAGCCGGCCGCAGGGCTTTGATTCGCGCCGCCGAATTTGTGGTTCTCCAGCGCCGGCGCACCTTAGCAGGGGCCAAGGCGGGGAGCAATTCGAGCGCGCCTAGCCAGCGCGGTGCATGACACCGCGCTCTTGCACCCTACAGCCGCCAATAGGGCAAGGTCGCCAACATTAGTCCGCAACCCATCTGGACGATCACGATCGGCCAGTACGACCAAGGCTCGTCTTTTCGAGAGACCCACGGAGGCTTCCCTGCATGCTGATTGGTGGGGAGGAAGGCCATTCCCGTCCAGAGGCCGAAGACCGACAGCCCGATCGGAATCAACCCGCAGAGCAGTACGGCCAGGCGAGTTAATAGAGTGTCGTCCATTGGCTGGCAACTCCCGCCGCTACGACCGATTCTGAAAATACTTCCAACTTTCGAGCTGAACGCCGGGTGGGCTGGGGAATTGCTCGCCCTGCGCCGCTGGCGGCTGCGTGACTGAGGCGAGGATGTCTTCCGGGCTGCCGCCGGTGTATTGAGGTGGCGCCGATTCATCCACGACGTCTTCGCCGCGCACCAGGCCGACGAGCACGCAGGTGTCCAGCAGAGTCTCGGCCGTGAAGCGTCCCGGTCCGAGGATCATGTGCAGCTTCCACAGGAAGCGGTTGATGTTGTCGGAATACTGCGTGGGATCGTTGCACGAGCCGCCGAACCAGCCCATGTTGTCGCCATTGGCTTCGGGGCGGACGAAGAACGCGATGGCCGTGTAGCAAATCATGGCCGCCGAGACGGCCAGGATTGCCTTCCACATCGGGAACTGCGGGGCGGCTTCATTGATCGATGGGAGGGCGATTGCAAAGCCGACGGCGATCATCGCGATCGAGCCGAGAATCTTGAGCAGCACCAGCCAGGCGGGGCGCCGGCGGCGGAAAAATTCGGCGTGGAACTCGACGCTGCCGTGCTTGTCGAGCGATGACTGGCCGCGGAATTCAGTGTATGAGAACATCGACACATCCTCCGCGAAAAACCTAGCATGCGGCGGAAATCTAGTAGCTAGGGACTGGGGACTCGTCCTCGTCCTCGATTTGATTAGCCAGGAGCCAAGGGCCAGGAGCCGAATGAGCGTGTTGCGTTTTGGCAACATGGGGAGTCCTTGCAGCACCCGAATGCTATCGAGGACGAGGACGACGACGAGGACGAGCAACTAACCCCTAGTCCCCAGCCCCTAGCTCTGGTCCCCAACCTTATCCCCAGCCCCTAGCCCCAGCCCCGGAATTCGATCATTCTGAAAGGATGACCCGCTGGCCACTCATCTTGACGATCCTCGCTCTGGTGGGCGGATGTGGTACATCGGAGCCCAAGAAGAAGGTAGAGCTGCCGACGCCTCAGCCGCCTGGGCAGTTCATTTCGACCACGGGTCAGAATCCGCCGCGGCCGATTTACGACTACAACGTCGTCCCGGCTCAGTACAGCCTCAAACCGCTCGAACAGTGGACACAACAGGAGGCCGCCGCCGACGCGCTGGGCCGGATCGGCCCGCCGGCCATTCCGCAGCTTATCGACTTACTAAAGAGCCCCGAGGTCGAGGTGCGGCTGATTGCGGCGCAGGTGCTGGCCCGGATGGGCTCCGATGCCAAGGAAGCGGTGCCATCCCTGATTCCGCTCCTCAAGGATCCGGACGAGCGGGTCCGCAAGGCCGCCACGCGGACGCTGGGGCGAATTGGCCCCGACGCAGCCGCGGCTGTGCCGGAGCTGATGCAGGCGCTGGTGGAAGAGTCGCGGCAAACACCGAATGTGTCGCCGCAAGTGCCATAGGATTTCTGGCACGTTAAAAACCCGTCCCATTTCCAGGCGCGCGGGCGGTGGCAGCGGTGGTGGGCTGAAAGACCCAGTAAGGGCGGCCGTCGAGTTCCGCTGGCGACAGCCAGACGCGCTGCTCGGGGGGCACGGCCCGCGTCAGTAGCAGGCCCAGATCGCGCAGGACCGGATCGCTGCTGCCGTAGTAGGTGTGGCCGAAGGTGCTCGTGTCGATCTGCGTCACGTCGATCGTGTCGATGCCCGGCACGACAACCAGGCCGCGGCCGGCGTCGCCCGCCCGAGGTCCGCGATGGACGAGTTGCGATGCGGCCAGGGCCTCATCGCGGGCGGAGGCGTAGAGTGTGAAGCGGTTGGCGGTCCGTGTCATGCCGGGCACGATGCTCTCGCGGAATTCATCGGAGTCGATGTCGGGCGCCGCCAGAATGACCTGGTTGAACAGCCGCGATTGGTCGCGCAGCTCGAGCTGAAGCTCTTTCAACGCGACGGTCAGTGCCCGGTTGCCCATGCTGTGGGCAATGAGGTTGATCGACTCGGCCTGGCTTTCGCGTGTGACGTCTAGCAGGAATTTCTTGAGGTGGGCCGCGCTCCAGCTCACGTTGGCTTCGTCGGCTTTATAGGTGAGGATGAATTTGTCGTGGGCCGGCCAACTGAAGAAGACTGGGGCCCCCTGATAGGCGAGGTCTTTCTGAATCTGGGCGGTGCGGCGAGCGGCGTCTTCGAATGTGACGTTGAAACCGTGAACGAAGACGAATAGCTCCTTTCGCGGCGACGCGGCAACGCGGGCCCGCAAAAGCTCGTAGTAGGGCTCGTCGGCCAGCCGCTCGGTTTTGCGCAGGATCACGTGCCTGTCGGCATCGGGCTTGATTTCCAGCCGGAGGATCGACGGAGCTTCGAGTTCACCTATTTGGTGCGTCTTGGGAATGGTCACTTCGCACAGGCCGAGCTGCACCTGCCCGCCCGGCGACCGGTCGCTCGTGTAGCGGGGGCCAACGTGTTCAGCCTGCCTAACAGCGACGAGCGTGCCCGAGGCGGCCTGATAGCCGAGGCCCAGAGTCACGAGGACGCCGATGCCGACCAGCGTCCAGACGAGTGGACGGCGCTTCCCCGCGGCGACCAGTCCCAAGGCGAGCGTGATTAACACGGCGATCGCAGTCGGAAGAAAACGCGCAATTTGTTGCGGCAGGTTCTCCGGGCCGTCTCCGATCGCCAATCGGTCGGTGGCGTAGAAGACCTGCACCACATCGAACGCGCTGGGGGGAGATGCTGGTAATGTCGTCGATCCGAAATCAGCCAGCCCCATTGCCGCGGGCGCGGCTCTTGGGGCCGAGTGCAATGGAGCACCGCCGGCCGCCCCTCCGCCAGAAATGGACGGCACGAACTGCGGCTCGGCGCTGGCGGCCATCGGCGCACTTTCACGTGCAGTTGCGGTGGGGGGTGGTGATGTCGCGGGTGGATCAGCGGCTGCGGCTGGTGGCAGAGGCGACCCGATAGCGCGCGCTGCCATCTTGGGCGCTGCCATCCGAGGGATGGGTGGAGAGCTGCGCGTCATTCGAGGGCCGCGCAGCGATTCTGGCGGCGGGCTGCGCAGAGGATTCGCGATATCGACGCGTGCGGCCGCAGTAACCGGCGCAGTAGCGCCGATTCGCAGTGGATTATTGAAGGCCTCGTCCACGGGCGAAGGGACCGGTGTGATATCGGTTGTCGCGTCACTCGACGAGAAGCCGGGATCGAGCGGCTGAGCGATGGGCGGCGGCTCGACCGGTGTTTGGGTGGGGAAATCGACCGGAGGAGCGGCGCCCACCGCTGGCGATGTCGAGCCTGGTTGCTCCGCGGGAGCGGTGGGATCGACCGGGCGGACGACAAAGTGCGAGCCAGTGTGAGTCTGCGCGGCAGCGCCGGCGGTCGGATTCTGCGCGGCGTTATTGCCGGACGGCGCTTCGCGACTGCATCCTAGCGCACAGCACGCAACCAGGGCCAAGGCGAGAAAGCGACTCCTTTCCATGACCGTAGCTCCACCACGGGTCCCCGCGCAGGAGGCGCGCGTACCCAATCGTGCGCGCGCGGCGGGGTTTCCCTTGCATCGGCAGTGGAGCGGCGCAAGTGGAGGAAAATTCCGGCTAGCGAAAGATTGCCGGTGCTAGCAAGGCGCCACTGAAGTAGTACCTCACGCCATGAGGGACAGGAGTGGCGCTTGACCGTGGTCGGTTGTGCGGCCCGGCCCAGACGGAGTCTGGGCCTACTTACTACGCCGCGCGATCGAGCTGCGCGAGGCGGGCGCGGCGCTTGGTGAACCAACCTTCGCCGAGAACGGTCAGGGCGACCCGGTCTTCGAGATTCGGGCGGAATACTGTCATCAACAGGAGCGGCAGAAACCAGGCCATGTACATCCCGCCCCCTTCGCGGTAGCCGTGCCAGAACTGCACGGCGACCATCATCGCGGCCGAGCAGGACAGGAGCGTGCCAAGGTTTTTGTGGGCGGGCCAGATCGCCAGACCGCCCGCGAGCGCGACGCAGCCGGCAATCACCGGCAAACGATAGATCGGGTCCCAGCCCAATCCCCAAATGCCGGAGAGGCCGGCGGTCTTGGGAACCCACAGGGCAAACATTTGTTGGAATTTAATCCAGAACGAATGCAGGTCGGTGGAGACGAAGGCCAGCGAGATAATCATCGCGGCGATTGCGACACCGATTCCTATCAGGAAGCGTGCCAGGCCCCTCTGCCAATAAAAGCTGATCCACAGGGGGAGCAAGAAGAGCGGGTAATAAAAGACGGAAATCGCCAGGCCGAGGAAAACGCCGGCCAGCGCCGGTCGCCGGTAGAGGACAACCGCCCACAAGAGCAGGGCAGCAGGCAATACATGATCGACGTGCCCCGTCATCTGTGCCGTATAAGGGAGCATGAGATAGAGCATGGCCGCACCCAGGCCCATGCGGACGTTTTCAAAGTGCCAGTAGCCGATGGTCACCAGCGCCGCGACGACCGCCAGGTGAGAGACAATCGCCATCAGCTTGGCGACGATTTCAAAGGCTTTCTCTGGCTCGGCTTCGTTCGGGCGAATGAACGGGGAGGTCGGGATGGTGGGCAATACGTGGAGCAGATAGTAGCCCGGACCGAAGTGGCGATAGTCTTCCGGTTTGTTCTTGTCGTTTGTGGTGTCAACGCCCTGCATCAGCGATTGAGCGCCTCTGGCGCCGCGGAGATCGTCCGGCGAGAGATCGCTCGTCAAGACGTTCGCCATCAAGAACGCAAACAGCGCCACTCCCAGGAACGCGAGGCAGCCGTTGGTTGCATTGGGTTCGAGCAACGGGCGTCGAACCATCGTCGGATCGAGCAATAGCCGCACAAGCCAGATGCCGGACACCGCAAACAGCCACAGGTAACCGGCATATGCCATGTTTTCAGGCGTCATGCCGAAAGAGTGTGCGAACGTAGAGGCGGCTTCGAGGCCGGAATCAGCTTGCGCGGCGTCTGCAACCGGTCCTTGGCCGAGCAATTGATGGGCCTCATTAACCATCAACAGGCCCGGCGCAAGCAGGATCAACAGGACGAGGTCGAGGTTGCGGACGCTCCAGAAACGATTGAACTTGAAGAACAGCCCAATCATTAAGAGCGACGAGAGATAGACCCACGTCGCCGGCTCGATCTTGTGGTAGTGGAATAAGATTTCGCTCATAGGCGTCCAGCGGTCCAGAGCCGCGTGGGACGGACTCCACGCCTCGATCGGCAATCCTGCGGCCAAACCCGGTGAGACTGCTCCCCCAACCGGCAGACGGCTGGTGGACGGACCCAATGCGCATGGCGCGCCAAGTTATTACAGTACGGTTTCAAGCTGCTCTTTCAAGACTAGGTGAAAAAAGCCGAGCGGGGCGTCGATGCGACGTAAGTAGCTACGCGATAAGCAGTTGTGACATATCAGGAAACTTGCATATAGCCCATGTGGGGGTGGTGATAAAGGAGAACTTTCTGGACCTCTCACCCGATCGATGGGCGATGCCCGCGGACCGTTCCATTCACGCCCGATTAATAATGGCTGGCGCCCCGGCGTCCGTTGCGAGGGGACTAGCAGGGTTCGCCGGTGGAGTAGTGCCTATGGAGTCCATCTTCGACCGCCTGAACGACAAGTTGGCTGCGGCGGGCGTGGCGTATGACGTATTGCGCCACGCTCCCGTATTCACCAGCGAAGAGGCCGCCGCGGTGCGTGGCACATCGCTGGCCAGCGGCGCCAAGGCGCTCGTTTGCAAGGCCGATGAGCAATTCGTGCTGATCATCGTCCCGGCAGATCGCCGGCTGGCGGGGAAGCTGTTCCGCAAGGCAGCCGGAGTCAAGAGCTTGCGGTTTGCCAGCAAGGAAGAGGTCGAGCAGTTGACCGGCCTGGCACCGGGATCGATTCCGCCGTTCGGCAGTCTGTTCAAACTGCCAACGTGGTGCGATGAACGGCTCGCCCAGCAACCGCGAATCAACTTCAATGCCGGCGATCACACGATTTCGATCAGCATGGCTTATGACGACTTCGCGCGGGTCGAACAGCCGCGGCTGGGGACTTTTTCGGAATAGCCGGCGCTACTGACGCGAGAAGCAACTGTGCAAGTTTGCGGCCCGTTACGCTGAGCGGAAGATCGGCCAGTTCGTTCGGCAAGACCCAGCGGATAGGCGGCGCCGGACAAGACTCGCTGCGCCTCCAGCTGCGGGTTGAACGAAGAGTTGCCTTGTAGCAATCCAGCGTAATGCGAAAGCGTGTGACGCCATATTTGAGCGTCGCCAAGCGCTCGGCGGGTTCGACGCGCAATCCGGTTAGCGCGGCAACGTTGGCAGCAATCTGGTCGCGAGAGCCGGCGAACCGCGGAAAGTCCCATAAGCCGGCCCAGCGCTCGCCCGGCTCGCACTGGCGAATGAGCACGCGCCGGCCTCGACGGACGACGACAGCGATTTCGCGGATCTCTTCGTAGTTGGTGCGCTTTGCCGGCCGGGGGACGTGCTCAACGAGCCGCTGGGACCGCGCGCGGCAGTACATAGCGACAGGGCAGGCGTCGCAGGCGGGCGCGCGGGGCGTGCAGACTTCACTTCCCAACTCCATTAGCGCCTGATTGAACGTTCCGCAATTGCAAGCGGGCAGTAACGTTTCGGCAAGCGACCAGAGGAGCTTCTGCCCAGCGGACGACGCCGGATCACCCCGAAAAGCAGCAAGCCTGCTAAGTACACGAATGGTGTTGGCCTCGAGAATCGGCAGGCGGGCATCGAGACCGATCGAGAGGATCGCGCTGGCGGTGTAGCGCCCGATCCCGGGAAGCGAACGGACGGCAGCGTACGTTGTGGGAAAACGACCCGCATGCTCGCGGGCCACGCGCTGCGCCGCCGCATGAAGCTGCCTGGCCCGGCGATAATAGCCGAGCCCCTCCCACAGGCGCAAGACTTGCTGCTCGTCGGCCTGGGCGAGCGACCTGACGTCCGGAAATTGGGCCAGAAAGCGATGATAGTACGGCACGACCGTGGCAACCTGCGTCTGCTGAAGCATGACTTCGCTGACCCAGATCGCGTAGAGGTCCTTGGTTCGCCGCCAAGGAAGATCGCGCGCCGTGCGGCCAAACCAGGCGAGCAGCTTGCGCGAGAAGCTGCGCCGCTGTGCAGTCGATGTGGCGAGCGTGGGCGCGGCGCGGTCGTCCATGACGGAGAGGGAGCGGGGGTGAGTCCGAAAACAGAGGCCCAGTCAGTATGTCGCTTGGAGAACCGCCGAGGAAGTGGTTGGCGCGGCGTTTGGGGCCGCTGGCCCTGCGTCGCACTCGTGGCGGCCAGATGCTAGAATCGCGGCGATTGAGCCACATCCAGACGATTTTCCACGAGCGGCGGCACAACTCGGCGGGCGGACCGCGGCGAGTTGCACAGCCTAGAGACGCAGCATGAAGAAGACGTTGGCCGTGATCTTGGCGGGAGGCAAGGGGACGCGCCTCGAGCCACTCACGCGCGATCGCGCCAAGCCGGCGGTCCCCTTCGGCGGCCTCTATCGGATTATCGATTTCACCCTGTCGAACTGTCTGAACAGCGAAATCCGCCGGCTTCTCATGCTCACGCAGTACAAAGCGATGAGTCTGGACCGGCACATCAACCAGGGGTGGCGCCACTATTTCAATCGCGAGTTGGGGGAGTTCATCGACGTCGTGCCGCCGCAGCAACGAATCGACGAGCAGTGGTACCAGGGCACGGCCGACGCGGTCTATCAGAACATCTACGTGCTCGAGAAGGAGCGGCCCGAGCACGTGGTGATTCTGGCCGGCGACCACATCTACAAGATGAACTACAAGTCGATGGTGCAGTACCACAAGGAAGTCGGCGCCGACCTGACGATCGGCGCGCTCCGCGTGAGTAAAGAGGCCGCGACGCAGTTCGGTGTCATGCAGATTGACACGTCGCAGCGGATCGTCGGTTTTGAAGAAAAATCACCCGCGCCCAAAACGATGCCCGGCGACGATGGGCATTGCCTGGCGTCGATGGGCATTTATGTGTTCACCGCTCGCTTTTTGTTCGAGCAGCTTTGCCGCGATGCGACCCGCCCAGGCAGCCGGCACGATTTCGGCCGCGACATCATCCCCTCGGTGATCGACACCCATAGGGTGTTCGCCTTTCCGTTTCGGGACGAGAATCGCAAGGGCGATGCCTATTGGCGCGACGTAGGGACGCTCGACGCCTATTTCGACGCGAACATGGACCTGATTGGCGTCGATCCGCAACTCAACCTGTACGACGAGGCATGGCCCGTGCGGACCTTTCAGGCCAACTTGCCGCCACCGAAGTTCGTGTTCGGCAGCCGGGGCGAGGTCGATCGGGTGGGGCGGGCGCTGGACAGCGTCGTCTGCCAGGGAACGATCGTATCAGGTGGGCTTGTCGAGCGGTGCATCCTGGGACCGCGGGTGCGAGTCAACAGCTATGCCCACGTCGCCGATTCAATTCTGTTTGAAGGGGTCGATGTCGGGCGGCACGCCCGGATTCGCCGCGCCATCATCGACAAATGGGTCAAAGTGCCGCCGGGACTGGAAATTGGACACGACCTGGAGCTCGACCGCCGCCGCGGCCTTACGGTCAGCGACGGTGGCGTGGTGGTCATAGCCAAAGGGGACGGCCTGGAGCACATGGGAACGGCGGGGCGAAGCTGACCAGCGTGCTTCCGGGCGAATCCTTGCTTAAGTCCATAGGCTGTTCGCGCAGTGCATTGTCCCCTGCCGGTCAACTATTCTGCGTTGACTCAAGCATCTGTCGCGAAAGGAGTTGCGACCACCGCGCAGGAAAAACTCCGCCTCTTGCCGTTGAACGCGCGATAATTGACGTATAAATTATTAGTAACGTTCACAGAAGATCGGCGATAGGCGGCACAAGTGATGACCTCACTCCAGCAAGAATTGAAAAAGAAAAAACCGTTCGAGATGCCCGAGCAAGAGGCCCTGCTGAACTTGCTCCGAACGTCGGACCAGCTTCAGATTCGGTTTGCCCGCCTGTTTCGGCGATTTGGGCTAACGCCACAGCAGTACAACATCCTTCGCATTCTCCGGGGCGAGGGAAATCCGCTGCCGATTCTGGAGATCGCCTCGCGAATGATCACCGTGGTGCCGGGAATCACGGGCCTGATCGATCGCCTCGAAGTTGCCGGGCTGGTAAATCGCAAACGATGTGAGAATGATCGCCGGGTTGTTTACGTGTGCATCAGCGACAAGGCGGTTGATTTGCTCAACGAAATCGATCAGCCACTGATGGATCTGCACAAGTTGCTGCTCGGCCACCTCGACCGCCATGAATTGGCCACGCTGAGCAATCTGCTGGAGCGCGCCCGCGAGCCGCTAGTCGCCGAGCCGGCCGAGGTCTAGGAATTGCAGTCACGCCATTAGCAGTCCAGGTTGTATGGCCAAATAGTTTACTAATCAACAATAGACGTGGTAATAAAAAGGGACCCCAGCATGATCAACATTCGACGCTCTCACGATCGCGGCCACTTCAATCACGGCTGGCTCGACACCTATCACACATTCTCGTTTGCCGATTACTACGATCCCGCCCAGATGGGTTTTCGTGCCCTGCGGGTAATGAACGAAGACCGCGTCGCGCCTGGCATGGGCTTTGGCATGCACGGCCATCGCGACATGGAAATTGTCACCTACGTCCTTTCGGGAGCGCTCGAGCATAAGGACAGCCTCGGCCACGGCGAGGCGCTTCGCCCGGGCGAGCTTCAGCGGATGACGGCCGGCCGCGGCATTCGCCACAGCGAATTCAACCCGTCCGCCACGGAACCGGTGCATCTCTATCAAATCTGGCTGCTGCCGCGCGCGGCCGGCCTTGCGCCGAGCTATGAGCAAAAAGCATTTGCCGAGTCCGAGCGACAGAATCGCCTGCGACTGGTCGCTTCGCCCGCCGGTGACGACGGATCGCTAACGATTCAGCAGGACGCACGCCTGTATTCGGCGACGCTCGACGACGGCGTCTCGCTAACGCACGCCCTGCCGGCCGGCCGCCACGCCTGGCTGCAAGTGCTGCGCGGCGCGCTCGAGCTAAATGGCAGCGCGCTCGCCGCTGGCGACGGCGCCGCGATCAGTAATGAGTCCAAACTTACAATCCGAGCGACATCGCCCGCCGAGGTTCTGCTCTTTGACCTGGCGTGATCGCCTGCGGAGTGGTTGTGGTAAGTGGCATACTGAGTACTGTACTGCGTACTGAGTACTCAGTTCGACTGATCTCCGAGCTCTGACCTCCGATCACTGAACCCCGAACCTCTCTACGTCCATGAAGCACTTCCAAGACAAAGTGGTTCTTATCACCGGCGGCACGTCGGGCATCGGGCGGGCAACCGCCGTCGCCTTTGGTCGCGAAGGGGCTTCGGTCGCCATCGCCGGCCGGCGCGTGGAAGAAGGTAACGAAACCCTCAGCCTGTTGCAGGCGACAGGAGGCGAGGGGCTGTTTGTCCGGGCCGACGTCAGCCGCCCAGCCGATGTCGAGAGCATGCTAGCCACGGTGCTCTCGCGATTTGGCCGGCTGGATGTGGCTTTCAACAACGCGGGCGTGGAAGACGCCGCCGCTCCGTTTCACGAGCAAACGGTGGAGAATTTCGACCGCGTGATGGGGATCAATGTGAAGGGGCTCTGGCTCTCGATGCAAGCCGAAATCCGTCAGATGCTCAAGCAAGGGGGCGGGGCGATCGTCAACACGTCGTCGGTCGGTGGGCTGATCGCTATCTCCAATAACGCGACCTACGCCGCCACCAAGCACGCCGTCATCGGTTACACAAAGGCCGCTGCTCTGGAATATGCCAAACAGGGAATTCGGGTGAACGCCGTGGCCCCGGCCGCTATCGAGACCGATATGGTTCGGCGATTCGCCACCGACCAGGCCGTCCGGGACAAGCTCGCCGCGGCCCATCCGATCGGCCGGATGGGCCA
>Ga0065705_10104589_pt1 | contig 13035 bp, 10 predicted proteins | sample SwibulcommuniRL2_FD_59092 | JGI IMG/M metagenome (GOLD analysis project Ga0065705, IMG submission 59092) | Bulk soil microbial communities from switchgrass field near Rose Lake, East Lansing, Michigan, USA - RL2 Bulk Soil v2 (version 2) | ecosystem: Environmental > Terrestrial > Soil >...
CCGTTCCAGAACGCGGTGTTCATGCGGTAGCGGGCCGAGACGCGCGTGGCGGTCTGAGGAATGGTGGCTTCGATCGCCGTCTGCAGATCGTGAATCTTTTCGCTCGACGAGATCGACACCGACCGCACAGCACGCGCCATCGTCACGTCGGAGGTCGGATCCCAGTACGCCGTCGACACCGTGTACTCGATGGTGCCGCGCACGTAACCGGGTACTTCATGCGTCATCCCGACGGCCCAGCCGCGCGCGTCGATGTCGCCGCCACTCGCCACGTAATAGTGGCCGAGCGGCGCTTCGTTGCCTCCCGGAACCAAGTCGAAGATCTCGATCAACTGATTGTCGACGCGCTGATCGAATCCGCGCATCGACACCGTGATGCCGGATGCAAGATCGCGCTCGATCGCCACTTGCAGGTGGCGGATGTTCTCGGTCGCGAAACGTCCGTCGTAGGACAGCGACGAGAACGTCCGTTCGGGAGGCAGCCACAGCCCCGTGGCCGACGGTGCAAACTCCTCCTGGCCAGGCACGAGCACCTTGCGCGACGCGAGCGCCTTCACTCGGAAGCCGTCCATCGGCACGGTGATGCTGAAGCGCGGGCTCCATACACCAGGGCCACCGACGTAGTCGTATCGTGCGTACCCGGTTCCGTAGCCGAGCACGAACCTGGGCGACAGCGTCCATTCGTCGTAGCCGTATACGCTGCCGACGTTGCGGGCATTTTCGCGAATCGCACCCGCGGCCGCGACATTGCCACCGTCGTAGCGCTGGGTGCTGTAGGACATCCCGAGCTCGTAGGCGTGGTTCGCCGACTCGATTGACTTATACGAGCCGGCCACAATCCAGGATGCGAGGTCGCCTTGAGTCATCGCGCCCTGCATCGACCACGCGCCGCCGGCCGCCTGGGTGTTGACCGACACGAACGCCACGCTCCGCGGGGCGTTCTCGGCGAAGATCTCACCGGGGCTGTCGAACGAGTCCATCGTCATCAGGTTGACCTGACCCGAGAGCGGCAACTCGCTGAAAAACGCAATCGGGACAAACGCGGCCGAGCGCCGCTCGTACCACCGAGCCGAGTCGGCGCCGTCGCTCGACGGCCACGCGGCGTCCTCCGCATCCTTCAGGATGCTTCGAGGCAGGTGACGCATACGCCACGCGGTTTCGCCCTCCTCGCTCGGCTCGTCATCACTGGCAGCGCTGCTTGTGCTGGAAGACGCACCGGTAGGGGCCATCTCGACGCGACTCGAGTCCGGCTGCGCCATTGCGCTGCTGAAACCGGCCAACTGCGTCATCTGGGGTTCCGGCTCTTCGATAACCGCGGGCGTCAGCACGGGCGTCTTGCGCGCCCGTGCCAGCTGGATTTCAGGAATGGAGATCTTCGACGTGGTCAGCTGGACGGTGCGCCCGCGCGATTTGAAGTAACCGCGCGAGTGCACGCTCAGGATGTATGGACCGAACGGAAGCTCGCGCAGCGAGTACCGGCCGTCGCGATCGGTCGATGCGGCGGCGGTCGTTCTGCCGACCACCGATACCATCGCACCAACGACCGGGCTACCGTTGTCGTCGAGCACCCGGCCTTCGATGTTGCCGGCCGGAAACGAATTGCGACTCGATTTCGCCTCTTTCGGGGTCTGGGCGTACAGAGCTGTAGCTCCAATTACGAGACCCGCAATTGCCGCCGCAGGGATCCATCGGGTCATCAACCCACCACCCTACCAACGCCGGCCAAGGCCGATTCCAAATTACCTGCTCAGTCCGTTACCGTGAAATTCACATTACGCGTCACTGACTGACTGTTCGTCTTGTCGGTGACCTTGATTTCCATCCGATATTCACCGGGCGCGATTGCTCCCTTGACCGGAATACCCTGGCCCACGAACACCTGGTGCCCGGCCTTCACGTCGAACTGGCCAGGCAAGGTCGTCGCATTGAACGCCTGCGTGGCGAGCTTTGTGAAAGGCTTCTCTTCATTGGCTCGGTAAAAGAGGTAATCGACGTCCAGGTCCGGCTTGCCGGTACTGGCCACTCCTTCATTGTAGATGAAAAACACAAACATGAGCTCGCCAGATTGCGGAATCGGTTTGCCGAACGACGGCGCGACCTGATAGCCGGAAAACGTAAACGGCTGTTCGAGTTGCTGCTGGGCGGTCAACTGCTCGGGCGCGGGGTTCAGGGCAGTTGCCATAATGACACTGCTCGTCGTCAGCGCCTTGTTCAGGTCGGGAATCGACAGATCCTGGGTCAGCATTGCCGTTTTGGGCAGTACTTTGCGGTCGCGGCCCTGCTTCTCCCGCAGGGCGAGCGTAATGGTGTACTCGCCCGCTGGCAACTGCAAGGCACGGGGCACGACAGTGACGTCGCCAGATGCGGTCATGTTCTTCTCGGTGAGGAAGTACACGTCCGCAAAGGGCCAGTTCGCATCGATGCCCTTGCCCGCAGGGGCCGGCGCGCCTTTCTGCGCGACGCGCACGTACATCGCAACGGGAAACGACGTGAACTTGCCGCCACTGACCTCGACGACGTACGGCAGGTACACGTTTTCATTCGATTTCAGATAGTGGCTCTGGAATGTCAGTTTCAGGTCGGCCGGCACCGGCTGTTTGCCTGCCGCCACCTGGTCGACGAAGTCGCTCAGAGCGATGTAGTCTTTGCGCTCGTCACCGCTGAGCTTTCTCTGCTGGTCCTGGGCCGGGGGCTTCTCCTGCGCCAGGGCCGACACGGACAACGAGAGGGCGAGCATCAAGAGGCCGGCAACAGAGGACACGCGACGGAAAATCATTCGAAATCTCCTGTAATTTCAACTAAAGACACCATTACGCGTAAGTTTACGATGATAGGACGGGGCCCCAAAACAAGTCAATCCGGTTGCTTCGGAACCCGTTCTGATCAAGGGTTTTAGGCCGTGGTTGACGATGCGCTGGTCATCTTGCTGGCGGGAGGCGCGGGGGAGCGTTTGTACCCCCTGACGAGGGATCGCGCCAAGCCGGCCGTCTTTTTCGGCGGTCCGTACCGCATCATCGACTTTACGCTCAGCAACTGCATCAACTCGGGACTGCGGCGCATCTTCATCGCCACGCAGTACAAATCGCTGTCGCTGAACCGCCACATTCGAATGGGTTGGAGCATCATCTCGGAAGAGCTTGGCGAATTCGTCGAAATTCTCCCCCCTCAGAAGCGCGTCAGCGAGCACTGGTATCAAGGAACGGCCGACGCGGTCTACCAGAACCTCTATTCAATCGTGCAGGAGACCCCTCATCACGTCATCGTGCTGTCGGGCGATCACGTGTACAAGATGGACTACGCCAGGATGCTGCGCTTCCACAAGGATCGCGGCGCGGCGGTCACGCTCGCCGCCATCGAGATCCCCATCCAGGAAACCTACCGGTTCGGCGTGCTGTCGGTGGACGAGCAGGACAGGGTGACCGGGTTCATCGAGAAATCCAAGAACGCCCCGTCGATTCCCGGTTCGCCCGACCTGGCGCTCGGCTCGATGGGCATCTACGTTTTCGATACCGACGTCCTGCTGAAAGCCCTCGAAGCCGATGCGGCGACCGCGTCGAGCCACGACTTCGGCAAGGACATCATTCCGGCGCTCATCACCGAGCTTCCGACCTACGCGTACCGTTTCTACGACGAGAACAAGAAAGCGTCGAAGTACTGGCGCGACATCGGCACGCTCGACGCGTTCTATGATGCCAACATGGATCTGTGCGGCGTCGACCCCGAGTTCAATCTGTACGACCCTGAATGGCCGATGCGGACCTATCAACCGCAGGCGCCGCCTGCAAAGTTCGTGTTCGCCGAACAAGGGCGGCGCTCCGGCACGGCGCTCGACTCGGTCATCTCGCCCGGCTGCATCATCTCTGGCAGCCAGGTCGTCGGCAGCGTCCTGTGCCCGAACGTCCGCGTGCACAGCTACGGCATCATCGAGCAGTCGATGCTGATGCCCGGTGTCAGGGTCGGGCGTCACGCGAAAATTCGCCGCGCCATCATCGACCGTGACGTGCTCATTCCTCGCGGCGCGGTCATTGGCTACAACCCAGAGGAAGATCGCAAGCGCCACACTGTCACCGACCTCGGCGTGGTCGTGGTCACCGAAGACGACGATCCGCTGGTCGAGCCCATCAGCGAGGAAGCGCTCCGCACTGAAGCCGAAGACGACGGGAGATAAACGTGAAAATTGCACGCGTGCAAGGCAGAGAAATTCTGGATTCTCGTGGAAATCCGACCGTCGAGGTCGACGTCACGCTCGCAAGCGGGGCGTTCGGGCGCGCGGCCGTGCCCTCGGGCGCGTCCACGGGCGAACGCGAAGCGCTCGAGCTGCGCGACGGCGACAAGACGCGCTACCTCGGCAAGGGTGTGCTGAAGGCCGTGGCGAACATCAACGGCGAGCTCGCCAAAGCGGTGATCGGCTCCGAGCTGGATCAGCGGTCGCTCGACAGGAGGATGATCGAGCTCGACGGCACGCCGACCAAAAGTCGGCTCGGCGCGAACGCGCTGCTGGGCATCTCGATGGCCGCCGCCCATGCCGCCGCCGCCGAAGCCAAAAAGCCCCTGTACGCGCACCTCGCCGAGGGCGGCGGCGAGCGCCTGTTGCCGGTGCCGATGATGAACATCCTCAACGGCGGCGCGCACGCCGACTCCAACGTCGACGTGCAGGAGTTCATGGTGATGCCGGTGGGCGCCCCGACGTTCGCCGAGGCGGTGCGAACCGGCGCCGAGATCTTCCACTCGCTGCGGTCGTCTCTGAAGAAGCGCGGCCTTGCGACCGGTGTCGGCGACGAGGGCGGGTTCGCGCCCAGCCTGAAGTCGAACCGCGAAGCGCTGGAGCTCGTGCTGGAAGCCGTCGCGAATGCGGGATTCAAGGCAGGCGGCGACGTCTTTCTCGCGCTCGACGTCGCGTCGAGCGAGTTCTGGGACAACGGCCGCTACGTGTTCAAGAAGTCAGGAGAGAAGACGCGCAGCATCGAAGAGATGGTCGCAATGCTCGCGGAATGGGCGCGCGACTATCCGATCATTTCCATCGAAGATGGCGTCGCCGAAAACGACTGGACGGGGTGGAAGCTGCTGACGAAGGAACTGGGCGAGAAAGTGCAGCTCGTCGGCGACGACCTGTTCGTCACCAACCCGGCGATCCTCAAACGCGGCATCGAGGAAAATGTGGCCAACGCGCTGCTCGTCAAGGTGAACCAGATCGGCACGATGACCGAAACGCTCGAGGCCATGGCCATGGCCCGGGGCGCCGGTTACGGCAACATCGTGTCTCACCGTTCCGGAGAGACCGAAGACGTGACGATCGCCGACCTCGCCGTCGCGACCAACGCCGGTCAGATCAAAACCGGCTCGGCAAGCCGGACCGATCGCGTCGCGAAGTACAACCAGTTGCTGCGTATCGAAGAGGCGCTGGGGAAGAACGGCCGCTATGCCGGCCGCAAGGCTATCAGGCAGCTCGCGACTCGATCATGAGCCGCTCGACAAACAAGGGTCCTCTCGTTCTCCTCGTCCTGGACGGCTGGGGGCTTCGCGAAGAACGCGAAGGCAACGCCATCAAGCTGGCCCGCACGCCGGCCTATTCGGAACTGCTCGATCGGTACCCGCATTCATCGCTTCAGGCGTCGGGCGAAGAGGTGGGCCTGCCATCGGGACAGATGGGCAACTCTGAAGTCGGCCACATCACCATGGGCGCCGGCCGGGTCGTCTATCAGGACCTGACGCGAATCGACAAGAGCGTTCGCGACGGCGACTTCTTCGAAAAGCCCGCGCTGGTCGAGGCGATAGCCCGGTGCAAGGACGGGAAGCGCGCGCTGCACCTCATCGGTCTGGTGTCGCCGAACGGCATTCACAGCCACACCAGACATCTCAACGCGCTTGTCGAAATGGCGGCACGTCAGCGCATCGAGCGTCTGTTCGTGCAGGCATTCACCGACGGCCGCGACACATCGCCCGTGGGCGGCGCCGGGTTCGTCGGCGAGCTCGAGCGTGTGATGAAGGACGCCGGAGTGGGTCGCGTGGCATCCGTGGGCGGCCGCTACTACGGCATGGATCGCGACAACCGCTGGGAGCGCACGAAAAAATCCTACGACGCGATCGTCGGCGCCCCGTCGCCGCAGACGCAATCGGCCGTCGAGTTCATTCAGAAGTCGTACGAGGCCGGCGTCACCGACGAGTTCGTCATACCTGGAACCGTCGTCGGTCCGTCAGGCCAGCCGATCGGCCCGGTGCGGGATGGCGACGTCGTGATCTTCTTCAACTTCAGATCCGATCGCGCCCGGCAGATGACGAGAGCCCTCATGTTCGAGAACTTCGACGGGTTCGAACGCAATCCGTATCCGAAGTCCCTGGCCATGACGACCATGACGCAGTACGATCGGACGTTCACCTTCCCGGTCCTGTTTCCGCCGCAATCACTCACGCAGTCGTTCGCCGAAGTCATGGCCGAACACGCGCTCGTGAACCTTCGCCTGGCGGAGACGGAGAAGTATCCGCACGTGAGCTACTTCTTCAACTGCGGGATCGAAAAGCCCTACCCGGGTGAAGACCGCATCCTGGTGCCGTCGCCCAAGGTGGCGACCTACGACCTGCAGCCCGAAATGAGCGCCAAGGGCATCACCGACAGCCTGGTGAACGACGTCGAAGGCCGCAAGCACGACGTCATCATCTGCAACTTCGCCAACGCCGACATGGTGGGGCACACGGGGAAACTCGACGCCGCGATCAAGGCCGTGGAAACCATCGACCAGTGCCTGACGCGCATCGTCAAAGCCGTGCGCGATGCTGGAGGCATCCTCATCGTGACCGCGGATCACGGCAATGCCGAGGAGATGTGGAACACGAAGCTGAACGAACCGCACACGGCACACACCTGCAATCCGGTGCCGGTGATCGTCGTCCAGGACCTGAAAGGCATGCGCCTGCGCGAAGGCGGATCGCTCCAGGACATCGCGCCGACGATGCTCGGAATTCTGGGCGTGAGCGAGCCGAAGGAAATGACCGGACGGGACTTACGAATACTTTGAAAAGGAAAATGGAAGACGGAAAATGGAATAGAACTCTCTTCCTTCTTCCGTCTTCCTTCTTCCTTATTCGACTTCTTCCTTCTTCGCCTCGTCGGCGGCTATCCTCAGCGAGCGCAGGAATCGGCGATCGTTTGCCGTCATGTCGAACGCCCGGCGCGCTGCCACTACCTTGGCTGGAGTCGGCACCTTGACCATCGCGCCGCCTTTGTCCGTGGTAGTCGTGCGGTTGACGAACCCGACAACCGCTTCGAGCGTGACTTTCATTTCAAAGCCTGCGGCACGTGCCTTTTCACGACACGCCTCGACCTGAGGATCATCTGCAACGGCAGCAGCAATGGCATCGGCAAGCTCGCGAGCCAGCCGGTTAACGACGTCGTCCATTGTGTGATCCTCCTTTACCGGGGCGCGGCGCCCCTATACCTTGTGTTGCCAGGCGGACCTATCGCAATCGGGCCTCTACTTACACCATGAGCACGACAGGATGTCTGTCCACCGGACTTGTCATGTGTAAAGAATATCGGTCTCGGGAAACCGTAAATGTAGGACGCGGTTCATTGTAGGACCGTGATTCCGTACTGTCAAGAACGATAGAATTCCCGTACGGCGTTATATGGTTGATTCTCCACACGTTCCGGCCGCGCCACCCCACTGGGATCCCGACAGGGACCTCGGCAGTCCGGGTGAATTTCCGTTCACCAGGGGTATCCAGCCGACGATGTACCGGGGCCGGCTCTGGACGATGCGGCAGTACGCCGGCTTCGGGACGGCCAGCGAGTCGAATCAGCGGTACCGGCATCTGCTGGCGAACGGCGTGACGGGGCTGAGCGTGGCCTTCGACCTGCCGACCCAGATGGGCTACGACTCGGACCATCTCCTCGCCGCCGGCGAAGTCGGGCGTGTCGGCGTGGCCATCGACTCGCTCGACGACATGGCCGCGCTCTTCGATGGCATTCCGCTGGATCGCGTGTCGACGTCAATGACGATCAATTCGACGGCCATCATCCTGCTGGCCCTGTATGTCGCGGTCGCCCAACGCCACGGCATCGCTCGTTCGAAGCTGTCGGGCACGGTGCAGAACGACATGCTGAAGGAGTATCTGGCCCGCGGCACCTATATCTATCCCCCGCTGGCGTCGCTTCGGCTCGTGACCGACATCTTCGCGTTCTGCGAGCGCGAGCTGCCGCAATGGAACGCGATTTCGGTGAGCGGCTATCACATCCGCGAGGCCGGCTCCACTGCGGTACAGGAAGTCGCGTTCACGCTGGCGAACGGGATTGCGTACATCGACGCGGGCCGGGCGCGCGGCCTGTCGGCGGAATCGCTGGGCGAGCGGATGTCGTTCTTCTTCGCCGCCCACAACGACTTTCTCGAAGAGATCGCGAAGTTCCGGGCGGCACGCCGCCTGTGGGCGCGGATCATGAGAGACCGCTTCGGCGTCACCAGCGCCCGCGCGCAGCAACTGCGCTTTCACGCGCAAACGGCCGGCAGCACGTTGACCGCCCAGCAGCCCGACAACAATCTCGTGCGAGTCGCGCTGCAGGCGCTGTCCGCCGTGCTGGGCGGCGCCCAGTCGCTGCACTGCAACGGGCGTGACGAGGCGCTGGCGCTGCCGACTGAAGAGTCGGCGACGCTCGCCCTGCGAACCCAGCAGATCATCGCGTTCGAGTCGGGTGTCGCCAACACCGTGGACCCGGTCGGCGGCGCGTACGAGATCGAGGGCCGGACCAACGAAATCGAAGAGCACGCACGGGCCATCATCGATCGCATCGACGCCGCGGGTGGCACGTTGAGAGCGGTCGAGTCGGGGATGATTCAGCGCGAGATCCAGGAATCGGCGTTCCGCGCGCAGCGCGCGATCGATTCAGGGTCATCCCCTGTCGTCGGGGTGACGAAGTTTCAGACCGAGGAAGGTCCGACGATTCCGACCTTCCGCGTGGACCCCGAGATCGAACGCGTGCAGCAGGAGCGTGTGAAGGCAGTGCGTGCCTCGAGAGACAGCCACGCCTGGCGCGCGGCGCTCGATCAGGTAAAGCGCGGTGCGCAAGACGGGTCGAATCTGGTGCCGCCGATCATCGACGCGGTCACGGCACACGCGACGGTGGGAGAGATTTCGGATACGCTGCGCGAGGTGTTCGGCGAGCACCGCGAGACGTCTATTACTTAATCCGCGTGGGGCCCACCCCCACGCGCTGCCGTCGCTTACGCTCCGGATCTTGATACGATCGCTTGTCTGCTTAAGTCGAGCGTTTCTGGCCCCTATGACAGTTGAGTCGCCGCTTCTTCGGGTCGAGGACCTCACGACCACTTTCAAAATCCCCCACGGCGTTGTCCGTGCCGTCGATCACGTCTCCTTCGAACTGCGCCGCGGCGAGACGCTCGGCATCGTGGGCGAGTCTGGCAGCGGCAAGTCGATGACGGCGCTGTCGATCCTGCGGCTGGTGCAGCCGCCGGGAGAAATCGGCGGCGGGCCGATCAGCTTCAACGGCCGAAGCGATCTCCTGGAGTTGAGCGAGCGCGACATGCGCCGCATCCGCGGAGCCGAGATCGGCTTCATCTTCCAGGAGCCGATGACGGCGCTCAACCCCGTCTACACCATCGGCGATCAGATTGCCGAAGCGTTACGCGTGCATGGCAGGGGCACGCGCGCCGAGGCACGCACGAAATCCGTCGAACTGCTCGAAGCGGTGAAGATTCCAGAGCCGGAACGGCGGCTGCGCGACTACCCTCATCAACTCTCGGGCGGGATGCGCCAGCGCGTGCTCATCGCCATCGCGCTCGCCTGCCAGCCGCAGTTGCTCATCGCGGACGAGCCGACAACGGCGCTGGACGTCACCATCCAGGCGGAGATCCTCGACCTGCTGCACGAAATGAAGGAACGGTTTCATCTTGCGCTGCTGCTGATCACACACGATCTCGGCGTGGTGGCCGGTCACGCCGATCGGGTGGCGGTCATGTACGCGGGAAAGCTCGTCGAGCAGGGGCCGATGCGGCAGATCTTCGAATCGCCGAAGCATCCCTACACGCAAGGGCTGCTCGACTCGATCCCCGGCGGCGCGCCCGGTCAGCGTCTGCGCGCGATCGACGGCGCCGTGCCCAACCTCGCGAACCTGCCGCCCGGTTGTGCGTTCGAGCCGCGATGCCCGAAGCGCTTCGAACTCTGCACGTCGGCGCCGCCGCCGTCATATGAGGTCGGGCCGGCTCAGCGAGCCCGTTGCTACCTGTACGATCCCGGCCACGTCTGATGTCCCTCGACTACGCTCGGGACAAGCCCTTCGATTCCGCTCAGGGCCGGCCGCTCGTCGAAGTCCGCCACCTCGTCAAGCAGTTCACGCGCAGCGAGGGCTTCCTGTCCAAGCCGAGCATCGTGCACGCAGTCAACGACGTCAGCTTCACGGTTGACGAGGGTGAGACGTTTGGCCTGGTGGGCGAGTCCGGCAGCGGCAAGACCACGACCGGACGGTGCATCCTTCGATTGATCGAGCCGACCTCGGGCGAAGTCCGGTTTCGCGGCGATGACGTGCTGGCGTATTCGAAGGAAGCCATGCGGCAGGCGCGGCGGCAGATGCAGATCGTGTTTCAGGATCCGTACTCGTCGCTCAACCCGCGGATGCGCGTGCGGGAGATCATCGAAGAGCCGCTCGTCATCCACGGTATCGGCACTCGCGAATCGAGAACGGAGCGCGTGGTCGAGCTCTACCGTCTCGTCGGGCTTGATCCGGCGACGCTCGATCGGTACCCGCACGAGTTCAGCGGAGGGCAACGTCAGCGCATCGGCGTGGCGCGCGCGCTGGCGTTGAATCCATCGTTCATCATCGCGGACGAGCCGGTCTCGGCGCTCGACGTATCGATTCAGGCGCAGGTCGTCAATCTTCTGATCGAGCTGCAGCAGAAGCTGGGGCTCGCCTACCTCTTCATCGCCCACGATCTTCGTCTCGTCGAGCACATCTGCCGGCGCACCGCCGTCATGTATCTGGGCCGCATCGTCGAGATGGGGAACACGGCGCTGCTCTTCAACAACCCCCGGCACCCGTACACGAAGGCGCTGCTCTCGGCGATTCCCGTTCCCGATCCCAATCACAAACCCGCACGGATTGACATGAACAAGCACGATGTGAACTTCGACGCGCCGCTAAGGGAAGTTGGGCCGGGGCATTTCGCGGCGGTCTAGCGGCGTCACAGAAATACGAAACAAGAGAATACGAAACAAGAGATCAGGAGATCCGGATCTTCTGATCGTCGAACCTCAATCTTCCAATCTGCGAATCTGCCAATCTGCGAATGCAGGGATCAGGAAAGTGTGGTCGCGGGACGTTCCTGGTGCACGTCCTTCTCGACGATACCGTCCCGAAGGGAGAGCGTGCGGTGCGCGTAGGCGGCGACGTCGGCTTCGTGCGTGACGAGCACGATGGTGTTGCCGGTCTCGTGGAGGCGCGCGAAGAGCGCCATGATCTCGGCGCCCGTCTTCGAGTCGAGGTTGCCGGTCGGCTCGTCGGCGAGGAGGATCGACGGGTTGTTCACGAGCGCGCGCGCGATGGCGACGCGCTGCCGCTGGCCGCCCGACAGCTCGTTCGGGCGATGGCTCATGCGGCTGGTCAGCTCGACCTTGTCCAGCGCTACCTTCGCCCGCGACGTCCGCTCGCCGGCCGGTACGCCGGCATAGACGAGCGGCAGCTCGACGTTGTGCAGCGCGGTCGCGCGCGGCAGCAGGTTAAACGTCTGAAACACGAACCCGATCTCTTCGTTGCGGATGCGCGCCAGCTCGTTGTCGTTCATGCGCGCGACTTCCTGGTTGTTCAGCAGGTAGCTGCCCTTGCTCGGCGTATCGAGGCAGCCGATGAGGTTCATCAACGTGGACTTGCCAGACCCCGACGGTCCCATGATGGCGACATATTCGCCGCTCTCGATGGAAATCGACACGCCCCTGAGGGCGTGGATCTCCTCCTCGCCCATCACATAGGTCTTCCACAAGTCGTGGGTTTCGATGAGTGCCATGGGAATAGATACGAACGGCCCCGGCCGCCGGTTTCATTATGGCGCGTCCGGACCGGAATCAGTTACCGGCTTCTCGCAGCCGCTTGATGAGGTTCCGGCACGCGGCCGGGGCGTCGGCGGGGATGTGCGCGCTCCAGTCGCGGACGTCGACGGGAATCACCGAGATGCCCGTCTGACCGCGCGACCGCTTCCGCAATTCGGTAATCGCGTCCGAGAGCTCCTTGACGGGCGCCACTTTGCTGCCCATCAGGAACACACAAATCGGCGTTGCGGCTTTCTGGGCGGCGCTCCATGCCTCCTGGACAGCCACCTTGTCGACCTGCGGCACGACCTTTACGGCGTACCGCTGGCTTTCCTCGCGTGTAAAGAGCTTCTTCGACCTGGCCGTGCAGTCGAGGTCGAACCCACGCGCGGGAACCTCCTCCACCTGACCCACCTCGGCCGAGAGCGCCGCGCGGAAGCGATCGAGCGTGGCCTTGCGGACGAAGTCGTCGCGATCTCTCCGCTCCGACGCGAACCGCGGCCCGGGAGTGCGCTCGGCCGCCGGAGGTGGCGGCGCAGCCTCGCGATGAACCGGGCGCGCGGGCTGGGCCGCAGAGGACACCGTCTGCGCGGGCGCCCCGGCCGTGACCGCCGTCGCGGCACCCACATGGAGCCGATCGTATTCGGCCCGCAGTTCCGCGTTCATCAGCGTGCGATACGCCTCGGTGAGCGCGGCTGCGCGCCCGGCCGCCATCTCCTGGAACTCTTTGCCAAGATGCTGGACCTTGTCAGGGTGATAGCGCGCGATCTCGGCGCGGAACGCCTTCTTGATCTCCTCGGGTGTGGCGCCGGGATCGACGGAGAGTAGTTGATAAAAGTTCTGCACGGTCCTCGATTGGGTGAGCTACCCCTTTTTGAATTCCGCCACGTTGGCGGGAGGCAGCTCTTTGCGCTCTCGCTCCTTGAGCTTCTTGCCGGCCCGCCGCGGCTCGGTCGTCCTGGCGCAATACGGGCAGAAATTCCATCCGGGCTGAAGCGAGCGGCCGCA
>Ga0065705_10002162_pt1 | contig 13033 bp, 9 predicted proteins | sample SwibulcommuniRL2_FD_59092 | JGI IMG/M metagenome (GOLD analysis project Ga0065705, IMG submission 59092) | Bulk soil microbial communities from switchgrass field near Rose Lake, East Lansing, Michigan, USA - RL2 Bulk Soil v2 (version 2) | ecosystem: Environmental > Terrestrial > Soil >...
AGCGACGGGAAATCGGTACGGCTCGACCAGCAGACGTTCGCTGACGCGCGGGGGTCGGCCAATCGCGCCGATCGCGAGGCGGTGATGTCGGCCTATTTCAAGGCGCTCGGTGGCTTCAGCCAGACGCTCGGCTCGACGCTGAGCGGCTCGATTCGAGCCAGCCAGTTCTACGCGAAGGCGCGCAACTACGAATCCGATCTTGCGGCGCGGCTGGACTATTCGAACATTCCCATACCCGTGTACTCGCGCCTGATTGACGGCGTCAACCGGCATCTTCCGTCGTTTCATCGATACCTGAAGCTCCGCAAGCGCATGCTGGGCGTCGACACGCTCCACTATTACGACCTGTACGCACCGCTCGTGGGATCGGTCGATCTATCGTACACGCCCGAGGAGGCGCAGACGCATGTCGCCGCGGCCGTGGCGCCGCTCGGCGCCGATTACGTCCGGACGATCAATCGCGCGTTCACGGAGCGCTGGGTCGATCTGCTGCCGAACGTGGGCAAGCGCGCGGGCGCGTATGCCACGGGTGCGGCGTACGATGTGCACCCGTACTCGCTCATCAACTACAACGGCAAGTACTACGACATGTCGACCATCGCGCACGAGCTCGGGCACGCGATGCACAGCTTCTATTCGAACAGCACGCAGCCATTCGAACTGGCGGGGTATCACACGTTCGTGGCGGAAGTGGCCTCGCAGTTCAACGAAGATCTCCTGCTCGACTACATCATCAAACGAGTGGATGACAAGCCCACGCGCATCGCCATCCTCGGCAACTACCTGGAAACGCTGAAGGTGACCGTCTTCCGGCAGACGCAGTTCGCCGACTTCGAGTGGCGCGCGCACCAGATGGCGGAGCAGGGGAAGCCGTTGACGGGCGATTCGCTCGCCAGGCTCTATCTCGAGATCACCAGGAAGTACTACGGCCACGATCAGGGAGTCTGCGTGGTTGACGACTACATCGCGCACGAGTGGAGCGCGATTCCGCACTTCTACAGCAGCTATTACGTGTTTCAGTACGCGACGTCGTTCACGGCTGCCACCGCGCTGTCGGAAGGCGTCCTGGCTCCCGGCGCGGCAGGCGCGGACGCGACGAAGCGATACCTCCGGTTCCTGTCCTCCGGTGGCTCGAAGTACCCCATCGACCTGCTGAAAGACGCCGGCGTCGACATGACCGGAGACGCGCCGCTCGAGCTGACGATTCGCAAGATGAATCGGGTGATGGACGAGATAGAGAAGCTGTTGGGGAACTGACGGAGCGGAGAAACTGGAATCTAAAAACTAAAATCTGAAATCTGAGGGGTTCAAGATCATAGATTTTAGATTCTAGTTTTTAGATTCTAGATTCCCGCATCTGTTTACTGAAGCGCCGCAGTCTCCACTTTCTCGAGTGAGGCCTGGTAGCGGAGGACACCCTTGAGGAGCGATTCTGCAATCTTCTGGCGGTAGGCCGGTGTCTTCAAGAGGCGCCCTTCCTGGCTATTGGTCACGAACGAGATCTCCGCGAGCACGCTCGGCATCGACGCGCCGATGAGCACGACGAACGGCGCCTGCTTCACGCCGAGGTCGCGAAGCGTCTTGTTGCCCGGCCGCAGCCCGCTCACCATCGAGCGCTGGATGCTCGTCGCGAAGTCGCGCGATTCGTTCAGCTTGTTGTTGAGCGTGATGGCCTTGACGATGCTCGGCAGGCTGTTCATCGACTTGCCGGATGCCGCATTCTCGCGGGCCGCCACGGCTTCGGCCTGCGGATCGAGCGCGAAGTTCAAGAAGTAGGTCTCGATGCCGCGCGCGGCGGGGTTGGCGCTCGCGTTGGCGTGAATCGACAGAAACAGATCGGCCGATACGCGGTTCGCAATCTCCGTGCGCTCGTCGAGCGCGATGTACTCGTTCGTCCTCCGGGTCAGGACGACTTCCATCTCCGCCTGCTGCAAGAGCAGCGTCTCGAGCCGCAGCGCGATATCGAGCACGAGCTCTGCTTCGGAAATATCGTTCGCCGACGCCCCGGGATCGTGGCCGCCATGGCCGGGATCGATCACGATACGCGACACACCGAGGCCAAGTTGACGGGCGACCGAAAACTTGCCGCTCGAATTCCTGCGGGGCGCTGCGGGTGCTGCAGGAGCGGCAGGTGGCAACGGCGGAATCGGAGCGTAAGCCAGAACCGGTGGCGGCGCGGCGGCGACTGTGCCATACGGTGTGCTTGATGTGACAAGCAGCGCGTTGGCGACCGGCCGCACGGGCCCGGTGCGTACCACCACAGAACGAGGCGGCACGGGGATGACGCGCGCGGGGGTCGTGGAGGCAATGTACGGGAGCGGCCGCATCCAGGCCGTGCGTGTCACGGTTGCGCTTCGCAGCGTCGGCAGAACAGGCGGCGGTGCGGACCGTGCGGACCGCGTTCGGGTGGCGGCCACGAGCGGTTTCTTGCGCTCCGCGTCGATCACGATGCGATAGGGGTTGTAGAGCGTGAACACGCTGTAGTCGCTGACGTTTTCGAAGTCGAGCACGATACGCGTGGTGCCGTTCGGCTGCCGGCCGAATCGAATGTGCCGGACGATGTCGGAATCGTAGCGGAAGGTGGCATCCACCAGCTTCGGGACGGTCCGCGTGCCCTTGAGATCGAAGAACAGCCGCGAGGGACCGTCGATACGCTCCTGGTAGAAGGGAACCTCGCGATCGAGCTCGAGCGTCACTCGCACGACCTCGGACAGAACCTCGCGCTGGACCGATCGAATCACCGTGATGGCGGCGCCCGCCACGGCGGATGTATCGACAGGCGCCGTAGCCGGCTCGGCCGCCGCTTCCGGATCCGGCGTGGTCGTCGCCACAGCCGTAGCGGCTGGAAGTGCATCGAGCTCGGTGAGCCGGCTGAGCGCGAAGGCGCGAAGACTGCTGTGCGGATACTGATCCCTGAGCCACTGCAGGAGCAGCACGGTCCGCGTTCGGTCACGGTCCTCGTTGAACCGGCGGTACGACTCGGCCGACAGGTTCGCCGCCTGCCATAGAGCGTTGTCCGAATATCCGCTCGTCGCATTGCGGCGCACGAAGCTCCAGTAACGTTCGATCACGAGGCGAAAATCGGATGCCGTCGCCGCGGGGGAATTGATGGCGATCAAGTCCTGCTCGTGGATCGCTTGATAACGCAGGGCCACCGGCGAGGCGGACGCCGGTTGCGACTCCGCCAGCGCATCGGCCGCCGGTTCAGCGGTCTGCGCACACACGGATCCTGCCAGCGTGAGCAACATGCACGCGGCCGTCAGACCGTTACCGAAGCTGAGCATCCACTTCGTCAAAGTACCCCTTGTCCACAAGCACTTCCCGTGGCTTCCCGCCGACGCCCGGCGATACGAGTCCATCCATTTCCATCATGTCGACCAGCCGCGCGGCACGGCTGAACCCGATGCGAAGGCGCCGCTGCAGATACGAAATCGACGCCTGACCGCTCGTCACGACGATCCGCGACGCTTCGTCGTAGAGGTCGTCCTTTTCCATCTCGATCGCGTCGAGCTTCTTTTCCTCCGCGGTAATGGCCGTGTTGTAGACCGGCTTGCCCTGCTTGCGAAGGAAGCTCGCCAGGCGCGCGCTTTCCTGCTCGGAAATGTACGGCCCGTGCAGCCGTATGGCCCGCGACGAGCCCGGAGGCATGAAGAGCATGTCGCCGCGTCCGAGCAGTTGCTCGGCCCCGTTGCCGTCGAGAATCGTGCGCGAGTCGATCTTCGACTGCACGCGGAACGAGATCCGCGAGGGCAGGTTGGCCTTGATGAGCCCGGTGATGACATCCACCGACGGCCGCTGGGTCGCGAGCAGCAGGTGGACGCCGACCGCGCGCGCCATCTGGGCCAGCCGCGCGATGGATTCCTCGACGTCGCCTCTGGCCACCATCATCAGGTCGGCCAGCTCGTCGATCACGACCACGATGTAGGGAAGCGGCAGCAGCGGCTCCTCGGACTCCGAGGGCTGTTCCTTCGCCATGTGTGCGGCGTTGCGGTTGAACTGCTCGATGTTGCGAACGCCGGCCGCGGCCAGTTTCTTGTACCGCTCTTCCATTTCCTTCACGGCCCAGCGCAGCGCGTTGACGGCCTGCTTCGGATCGACGACGACCGGCGTCATGAGGTGGGGGATGTCCTCGTACATCCCCAGCTCGACGCGCTTGGGGTCGATCATGATGAGGCGGACTTCGTCGGGCGTCGCGCGGAACAGAATGCTCGACAGCATCGAGTTGATCGCCACCGATTTACCGGTCCCGGTCGAGCCCGCGATGAGCAGGTGCGGCATGATCGACAGGTCGGTCATGTACGGCTCGCCGTGAATCGTCTTGCCGAGGGCGAGCGTCAGCTTTGAATGCGAACGCTGGTAAATCTCGGATTGCAGAAGCTCGCGCAGCGAGATCTGCTCCCGCGTGTGGTTCGGAATCTGGATGCCGACCGTCGACTTGCCGGGGATGCGATCGATCAGGACCGACTCGGCCTGCATCGCGAGGCAGAGGTCATCGGCCAGACCGGTGATTTTTCCGTACTTCACGCCCGCATCCGGCTTGAACTCGAAGGTCGTCACAACGGGGCCGGGATGAATCTGCGCGACCGCGCCCTCGACGGCAAACTCGCGGCACTTCTCCTCGAGCAGGCGCGCGCCCTCCATCAGCTCGCGCTCGTCGATCTTGCGCTCGGTCTTCGGCGCGTCCAGAAGCGACAGCGGTGGAATCGTGAAGGCGCCAATCCGCCGGGCCGGCCGGGGCTCGGGATCGGGGAGCGGCAACGGCGGAGACTCGAGAGGCTTCTGCCGTTTGGCCATTACCGGGGGCCGCCGATCTTCGATCGGAGGCACATCATCCTGAATGGCGATGGCAACCGGCGCGGGGCGAATCGGCACATTCTCCGCGGGCTTTTTCGCAATCGCCACCGGTGGCGCCGGTGCAGGCATTGGAGGAGGCGGCGAGGGCTTGTCCTTCTTCGCTTGTTTCTCAATCAGCGCACGGCGCTGACGCGCGCGCCGGCGCTCGTCGAGCCAGCTTCTGAGCGCACCCAACATCCTCGAACTGCCCGCACGGCTCACCTTGGTCGCCGACGAGAACACACGTCCGAGCGAGAGCTGCGTCGAGAGCACGATCGCGAGGAACAACAGCGTCAGGATGATAACGATCGAGCCGATGCGGTTCAGGTACTCCGACATCCACAACGCGAGCCACTCGCCCATGTACCCGCCGGCGCGAAACGGTTTGCCGGCGACGTCCACACTGCCGAACGACAGCGCCAGCAGGGAGCTGACGCAGGCGAAGAGCAGGCCCGCCCCCACCAGCTTGGTGTACTGCGCGTCGACGGACCGGCACCAGAAGTAGTGCCAGCCCAGAATGACCATCGCCGCGGGAAGCAGGTACGAAGCGTAGCCGAGCAGTTGGAACGACAACTCGGCGAGAAAGGCGCCGACGCGCCCGGCGAAGTTGACGGGGTGCGCGCCGGAACCCGCGCTGAAAAACCAGACGGGATCGGTCGGCTCGTAGGTCGCCAGCGCAATCAGCCAGATGAGCGCCGCGGCGAAGAGCGCGACTCCGGCGAACTCCCTGACCCGGCGCGAGAGGGTCGATCCTGCCACGCTAGACCTCCATGATGACCGGTACGATGAGCGGCCGCTGTCCCGAACGTTTCCTGAAGAAGCGCCGAAGCTCGACGCGGATCTTTTCCTTGATGAGCCCCTGGTCCGTCCGTTCCTCAATACTCGCTCCCTGAATGACGTCGCCGACGAGCTTCGCGCTCTCGCGCAGCAGGTCGGCGCTGTCCGCGTCCTGCGCGAGACCGCGGCTGACGACGTCCGGATCGCCTTCGAGCTCGCCCGTCTGCTTGTTGATCGCCACGACCGGCACTATGAGACCGTCTTCCGACAGGTGGCGGCGATCGCGTAAAACCTCGTCGGCGACTTCGCCCGACGCGTCGATGAGCACGCGTCCGGCAGGCACCTTGCCGGTCACCGACGCCCCGTTCTCGTCGAAGCGAAGCACGTCGCCGTTCTCGACGAGCATCACCTTGACCGCAGGGGTCAGACCCGCGGTGACCCGCTCGGCGACGCGAGCGTGCTGCGACAGCTGACGGTACTCCCCGTGGATGGGGATGAAGTGCCGCGGTCGCACGAGCGACAGCATCAGCTTCAGCTCCTCTTCGCTGCCGTGTCCCGACACGTGCACGTGCTTGATGCCCTCATAGATCACGTCGGCGCCCCGCCGGGCCAGGTGATTCATCACGCGACCGATGGCCCTGTCGTTGCCCGGAATCGCGCGCGCCGAAAAGACGACCGTATCGCTTTTTCCTACCTTCACGAACCGGTGATCGTCGATCGCAATACGAGACAACGCGGCGAATGGTTCGCCCTGCGAGCCCGTGGTGAGGCACAACACCTTCGACGGTGGCAGCGCCTCGACCTCGCTGTCGCGAATCGTCAGCCCGGCCGGCAGCCGCAGGTATCCCAGGCGCTGTGCCGCCTCCGAGGTCTGCAGCATGCCTCGCCCGACGAATGCCACCTGGCGGCCGAACTGCGCGGCCAGATCGACCAGGATCTGCATCCGGTACACGCTCGAGGCAAACGCGGTGACCATCAGCTTGCCGGTAGTCGTCGTGAAAATCTCCTCGAACGCGTCCTTGACCTCGAGCTCGGAGCCCGTAAAGCCCTTGCGATCGATGTTCGTGCTGTCGCCAAACAGCGCCAGCACCCCCGAGGTACCCAGCTCCGCAAAGCGATGCACGTCGAAGTGCTGGCCATCGATGGGGGTCTGATCGATCTTGAAATCCCCCGTGTGCACGATCGTGCCGGCGGGCGTGTGCACGGCCAGCGCGATGCAATCGGGCATGCTGTGCGTGACCCGCAGGAACTCGACCTCGCAATCGCCGACCTGCACCCGCTGACGCGGCTGAACAGCCACGAGCCGATCGCCCGGGTCGATGCCATGCTCCTCGAGCTTCGGGCGTACAAGCGCCAATGTCAGCGGAGTGCCATACACCGGCCCGTTGATGAGCGGCCAGATGTACGGAACGCCGCCGATGTGATCCTCGTGGCCATGCGTCAGAACCAATGCGGACGGGCGCGGCTGGCACTGATGCAGATAGGCCAGATCCGGAATCATGAGATCGACTCCCGGCAACTCCGGTCCCGCGAACATCACACCCGCATCAATGACGAGCGTGGCGACATCGGTCGACACGGCCATCGAGTTCATTCCAAATTCGCCGAGCCCGCCGAGCGGGACGACCTGTAGCACTGGCGCCATAAGGAAACAGGAAACAGATCGCACGTCGCCCTGGAGGGCGCGATACAGACAAGAAGGGATCCCGGATCCCCTTTTTTTGTTGGTGGTGCGCCATTACGCGCGACCACACCGGCCAGGCCGCTGGGAGCTGCCTGAGAAGAGGGGAGCAGGATAGCACAGCTCACCTTTTTGCCGTAGCAAAAAGGTCGGCAAGTCTCGCTATTTCAACGATCTCCAGCGTCTCCGGACGCCGGCGCGGGTCGATGGCGGCTTCGCCGAGGATTGTCGTCGGCACGACGCCCAGTTGGCCGGAAAACGGCGCCAGCGCGTTCGCCAGCGTCTTCCGCCGCTGGGTGAACATCGCGCGCACCATCCGATCGAAGATGGCCTGGTCTTTCAAGCAAAACGGCGGGGGGCGGAACGAGAGCCGAATCAGCGCCGATCGCACTTCTGGCGGGGGCCTGAACGCGCCTGGCGGAATGGCGAGCAGCATGGTGACATCGGCCCGCCACTGCGTCAGCACGCTCAACACGCCGTATTCCCGGCTACCCGGGCGCGCCGCAATCCGGTCCGCCACCTCGCGCTGGAGCATCAGCGTGGCGTCGATGACCGGACGCCGTGACTGGAGTTCGATCAGGCGGACGAGAATCGGCGAAGAGATGTTATAGGGAAGGTTGCCGGCGATCCGAAGCGGCCCCGTAATGCCAGCGGCCAACAGGACGCGCTCGATATCGATCTCGCGGACGTCACCGGTCGCGATCGATGCATGGGGCGGCAATTTCGGCTCAAGGGCCTGCGCGAGATCGCGATCGATCTCGATTCCCACCAGCTTCGACACTTTCGGTGCGAGCTTCAGGGTCAGGATGCCCGGCCCCGGCCCGATCTCCAGAAACGCATCGTCGGGACACGGGGCGATCGCATCGATGACCTTGTCGGCCCAGACCCTCTCGAGGAAATGTTGTCCGAAGCGCTTGCGAGTGCGCATCATCGCGACCGGGTCGTGCGTCGTGCCTGCCTGGAGACGATGTTGCGATAGTAGTCGCACTCGTCCTGCACGGCGCACTGGTCGCAGAGCGGTTTCGGTTTGCAGATGCGGCGGCCGTGAAGGATGAGCGTGTCCGACGCTTTCGTCCACTCCGAGGCGGGGAGCGCGGCGCCGAGCTGCTGCTCCACGTCGACAGGATCGTCGGAGTGCGCGATCCCGATGCGGTTCGAGACGCGCAGCACATGCCGGTCGACCGGCAGGCCCGGAATCCCCAGTGCGTGTCCGAGCACCACGTTCGCCGTCTTTCGCCCCACGCCGGGCAGCTCGACGAGCGCATCCATCGAAGACGGCACGTCGCCACCGTGTCGCTCCACCAGCGCTCGCGCCATGCCTACGAGCGATTTGGCTTTCGAACGGAAGAAGCCGGTCGAGTGAATCTGAGGCTCGAGCGCTTCGGTTTGAGCCGCGGCGAGCGCAGCGGCATCGGGGTAGCGTTTGAACAGGGCAGGCGTGACGCGATTGACGCCGGCATCAGTGGACTGCGCCGAGAGAATCGTCGCGACCAGCAGCTGATATGCGTTCTCGTAGTCGAGTTCGGTATCGGCGTCGGGGTGCTGCGTGTAGAGCGTACGCAGCACTGAGAGAGCCCGAGTGGTACCGCGCCTTTTGGGATGGGTCTTAGTGGACCGGACCACGGCCAGGGTTCCCGGCAGACTCCGTGTAGATGCGCAATTGCTCCTGCAGTGCCGCAATCAGCGTCGGCACCACCTGCACGGGCACGACCACGCGCGACTTTATCTGCGCGCGTACGACGTGCTCCGACTCGGCCGCCCGGATATCCTTTTCCGAGAGCGGCGCCATTTCACAGAAGGTGAGCGTGAAATCGAACGGCGTGTGGTTGACGGCGCAGAAATTGGCGTACGTGCGCGAGGTGTCGGTGGTTTCGTCCGGGATGATCGTGAAGTTGATCTGCTTCGAATCGCTCATGTCAATATTTTCGCATGACGCCTACCACGACGCCCTGCACCTGCACCTGGTCGGGCTCGACAAAGATGGGCTGCATGGTCGGATTCGCCGGTTGAAGCCGGACGCGGCCGTTTTCCCGATAGAGCTTCTTCAGGGTGACATCCGACCCGCTCAACAGCGCCACCACTGTTTCCCCGTTCTGGGCGCTCTTGCGGTCTTCGACGATGACGAAGTCGCCATCGCAGATTTGCTCGTCGATCATCGAGTTTCCGCGCACGCGCAGGACGTAGGTGTCGCGCCGGCCCACGAGATCTTCCGGCACGGCGATCGTTTCGCTGGTGGCCACCGCTTCGATCGGGGCTCCCGCAGCGACGTATCCCAGGAGGGGCAGGTCGACGGCCCGGCCCCCGGAGTTGGTGGGAATCATTTCCACTGAGCGGCTGCGGTTCCAGGCCCGCTTGATGAAACCTTTTTCCTGAAGGTTGGTCAGGTGCTTGTGCACGGTTGCCAGCGAAGAGAGGCCGAAGCGACGGCCGATTTCCTCGAGACTGGGCGCGTAGCCGTGCTGCTGGATGAAGTCCTGCAGGTAGTCGAGGATTTCCCGTTGGCGTTTTGTGAGCGGCAGCACTGGTGCCTCCATTCAGCAGGGATGACCGGATGAACGGGCCTACTATACGCAAAAGAAAGGCGAAGGTCAACGGCCGCGGGTCGGGTTACCCTTCAGTGTGACTACATACTTCATGGTCGGGCTCGGCGGAGCATTGGGAGCAATGGCCCGCCACGCCGTCAATTCGGTGGTCCATCAACGGATACTCAGTGCCCGTTTCCCGTGGAGCATTTTCGCCATCAACGTCGCCGGGTCGTTCGTTATCGGCTTGCTCGGCGGCCTGCTGGCGAGCGAGCGGCTGACGTGGGGGTATCCGGTCCGGTCTTTCGTCATCGTCGGAATACTCGGCGGCTTCACGACCTTCTCGTCATTCAGTTTCGATACCCTGGCGCTCGCGAGGGAGGGGTTTCCACTCCAGGCGCTCTGGAATGTCGTGGGGCAGGTCGGCCTCAGCTTGCTCGCGGTGTGGATAGGGTTCTACTTGGGTTTGTCGAAGACATGATTGCCACGGCTGAGCATCGCCGGGAGTTGCTGTACACTGCAACTAGCGCCTTCCCTGTGAGATAGCTGATCAGCCCCATGAAACGGACGATCTCGTCGGTCCTGCTTGCCGCTGTCTTCGTGTGTGGCCTTTCGGGCGCCGAGCCGGTGTCGCGACGCGACGCAGCCCGCCTGCAGGCCAAGCTCGATCGGATTACGAAGAACGGTGAAAGTCGCGCCAAGGCGGCGACGACGTCGATCACCGAAGCGGAAGTCAATTCATATCTCCGATACGAACTGGCCGACCGGATTCCCCCTGGCGTGACCGAGCCGTGGGTCTCGCTTCTGGACAACGGACGTCTCGCGGGCACGGCGACGGTCGATCTGGCGCGCGTCGGACAAAGCCGCAAATCGACCGGCATGCTCGATCCGTTTATGTTGCTGACAGGCTCGTTGCCGCTCGCGGTCAACGGTGTGCTGAAAACCAAGGACGGCGTCGGGACGTTCGCCTTGGAATCGGCGCAGATCTCGGGCGTGCCGGTGCCCGCGTGGATGCTGCAGGAAATCGTCAGCTACTATTCCAAATCGTCGTCGGCGCCCAATGGCGTCACGATCGAAAAGCCGTTCGCGCTCCCATCAGGCATCCGCGAGATTCAGCTCGCCAAGGGACAGGCCCTGGTCGTCCAGTAAGCCGCGACCCTCAGAGGTTCCGCGTGCACTTATGGCGAGCGTGTCGACTGACTTCCTTCAAACCCCGCTGCAATATCTGAAAGGTGTCGGGCCGAAGCGGGCCGCCGATCTCCAGCGCGTCGGGCTCTCCACGGTCGAGGACCTCCTGTACCGTTTTCCGCTCCGCTATGAGGACCGCGGGCATCTGCGGCCCATCTCGTCGCTGCAGGCCGGTCAGGAAGTGGCGATCGCGGGGCGGATTCAAAGCAGCCGGCTGCGGACGACGCGGCGACCCGGCTTCAGGATTTTCGAAGCGATGGTGGGCGACGCGAGCGGCTCGATTGTCGCGGTCTGGATGAATCAGCCGTACTTGCAGGAGATTCTGCGACGCGACGCGCACGTCGTGCTCTTCGGTGCGGTCGAAGCCCGTCCGCGGCTGCAGCTCATCAATCCCGAGTACGAGGTCATCGATACGGCCGACAGCGATGGCGAGGAATCGGAAGATGCGCTGACCGTCCACACCGGCCGCATCGTGCCGGTCTACGAAAAGGCCGGGGCGATGACGCCGAAGATGCAACGTCGACTCGTCTTCGACGTTATCGGACGGATGCCGGCCGATCTCGCCGATCCGTTTCCTGAAGAAGTGCGCCGGCGGCTCGATCTGCCCGATCGTCGCACGGCGCTCGTGGAAACGCATTTCCCGCCGGCGGGAACTCCGAGCGAGCTTCTGAACACGTTCCGCACGCCGGCACAGGTGCGGGTCATTTTCGAAGAGTTCTTTCTGTTTCAGCTGGGCCTGCTCATGCGCAAGCGGGCGGCGGTGCGCGAATCGAAGCCACGGACGATCACGGTCGACGACCGCATTCGAGAATCCGCGCGTTCGGTGCTCCCTTTCAAACTGACGGAAGGGCAGCGGACGGCGCTGAAGGACATCGTCGAAGACCTGCAGCGCCCGGCAGCGATGAACCGCCTGCTTCAGGGCGACGTAGGAGCCGGCAAAACGATCGTCGCGCTGCTGGCGGCCGTGGTGGCCATGGAAAACGGCCTGCAGGTCGCGTTCATGGCGCCGACGGAGATTCTCGCTGAGCAGCACTTCCTGAGCCTGCGGAAGCTGCTCGAGCGATCGCGGTTCCGCATCGAGCTCATCACCGGCGGCACAAGCGGGTTGCGGCGACGCGATCTGCTCGCGCGTCTCGCGTCGGGAGACATCGATTTGATCGTCGGCACGCACGCGCTGGTGCAGGGAACGGTCAACTTTCACTGTCTCGGGCTGGCGATCATCGACGAACAGCATCGCTTCGGCGTCGTCCAGCGCGCGACGCTGCGGGCGAAAGGCCTGCTGCCCGACGTGCTCGTGATGACGGCCACGCCGATTCCGAGAACGCTGGCGCTGACGGTGTACGGCGATCTCGACGTCTCGGTCGTCCGGGACATGCCGCCAGGCCGCCGGCCGATTTTCACGATCGTGCGCCCGGAATCAAAGCGCGACGAAGTGTACAGGCTCGTTCGACAACAGCTCGAGGAGAACCGCCAGGCCTACGTCGTGTATCCGCTCATCGAGGAGTCCGAGAAAGTCGATCTCAAGGCGGCGACCGAAATGGCGGACACGCTGCAGGACGCCTTTCCGGAGTTCCGCGTCGCGCTGCTTCACGGGAAAATGAAACAAGACGCCAAGGATCGCGTGATGCGGGCGTTCGCATCGGGGGAGGTTCACGTCCTCGTCTCGACCACGGTCATCGAGGTGGGCATCGATGTGCCCAACGCGAGCGTGATGGTGATCGAGCACGCCGAACGCTTCGGCCTCTCGCAGTTGCATCAGCTGCGGGGCCGCGTCGGGCGCGCGGCGCATCAGTCGCACTGCGTTCTGCTCTACCAATACCCCATCTCGAAGCAGGGCAAGGCGCGGCTTCAGGCGCTCGCCGGCACGACCAACGGCTTCGAAATCGCCGAACGCGACCTCGAGCTGCGCGGGCCGGGCGATTTCTTCGGCACGCGGCAATCGGGTCTGCCGACGCTTCGTACGGGCGACCTTCTGCGCGATCACGCGCTGATGGAGCGGGCGCGCGACGAAGCCGCGCGCTTCCTCGAGGAA
>Ga0065705_10002034_pt1 | contig 13007 bp, 11 predicted proteins | sample SwibulcommuniRL2_FD_59092 | JGI IMG/M metagenome (GOLD analysis project Ga0065705, IMG submission 59092) | Bulk soil microbial communities from switchgrass field near Rose Lake, East Lansing, Michigan, USA - RL2 Bulk Soil v2 (version 2) | ecosystem: Environmental > Terrestrial > Soil >...
CGGATCGCGGTAGACGCGTCAGGCGAGTTATACGTCTACACGAAAACCGACGGCATGATCCGCCAGGTGGTGGGGGCGAGGTAATCACGGCCTCTCGCGGATTAGAATCCGCTGCGCTCACATCGCGTCCCCACTCTAGGCTGTCTACCTCAAGAGGAGACCCAGATCTGTTACCAGTGTCTTGGGATTTCACAATGTAATGTGTGGCGTCCCCGGACGGATTTGAACCGTCGGCCTCGCGCTTAGGAGGCGCGCGCTCTATCCAACTGAGCTACGGGGACCGGTAGTGCGGTGCGTCGTCAGTTTAGCAGCGGTTGCGCGCGAGTGTCAGGAGGCGGCGTTGCGCAAGTCAGGAGACATGACCGACGGCCGTGTCTCCATCCTAGTTACTGTACGTTGACGACTCCGATCATGTTCGGGTGAATCGTGCAGTGATACGGAAAGCTCCCGGCGGTGTTGAACTGCGTGCTGAACGACCCGCCCGGAGGGATCGCTCCCGAATTCCACGCGCCGTTGTTCGAAGTGGATGTGTGCGTCGTGCTGTCGTTGTTCCGCCAGGTAACGGTTCCGCCCACTGCGACGGTAATCGGATTTGGATTGAATGCCGTTGACGTCAGCAGGCTCGCATTCACCACGATCGATGCCGAGACATTCGCGGGTGGCGCCGGTGCTGGCGTCGGCGAGGGAGTCGGCGCAGGTGCCGGAGCTGGCGTCGATGGCGGCGCAGGAGCCGGTGCCGGCGCGGGAGCTGGTGGCGGTGCGGGCGGCGGAGCCGCCACTGGTAGGGTCGATGGCGTCTCTGGCGTTGACGAGCCGCAGGCGGCGAACGTTGCCGCGAGTAGCGCGAACGCCACAGATCGAAGAACTGACATAAAGCCTCCTCTATCTCGTGTTATCTCGAACGGCGGGACGACCTGGCGAACGCGCTGCCGTGTAAACCTTCACGATCGCAGCTCGTTCTTCAGCGTTTCCCCAGCCGGGACGACGACGTCTCGCGACGGCGTCACAGTCGTCGTCACCAGACGCAGTGCAAATGTGCGACCGGGCAGAATGTTGAGAAAAGTGCCAGCGAATTCATTCACGCGTCGGAAGACTTACGCCCGCCGAAATCGCAGACGATCGTTCACGTAAGAGCGCTCGATGCGATTCCACGAGCAGCTCACCGCACGCACGTGCATTAGCAGATCTTCGACTCGCGCCCTCGCGTCGGTACGAGTGACCGCGAACGACTCGCGCGTGTCGGCGAGATGACCGAACGCACGATCAGCGGCACGCGCGAGTCGATGCACGATGATCGACATCAACGCGATGTGCAATTGAACGTTGAATCGTTCTTGACTCAGGCGTTGTTTCGTGCACAATCATTTCAAGCTCGTTCTCCCTCGAGCACACGACTCCACGACAACCTTAAAAAGAGAATCCGCATGAAGTGTGCCCTCCGACCGGCTTCCGGTGTAGGTGACGAGCGCCACCTCCCATGCCGATGAAGAACGCAAACCTCTCCACAGTTGAATCGAGCCCCGGGCTCGCCAGTTGGTACACCCCCGGACGAAGCGATGGATTCGGCGATCGGTTGTTGATGTTCGACAACACCGACGCGGTATCGTTGGAGCTGCTGCGATTCCGGCGCGAGCTCGCGGTGAGTCCTGGCTTCGACAATGCGCTGCGTGAAGGCGTCGAACGCCTGTCGCGGTTCCGCCATACGGCCTTTGCGGAAATCCGCGCGGTCGTGTACCTGAACGAACACGACCTGACGCTGGTCTCGGTCCACATGCCCGGACAACGTCTGTCCGAGCTCCCGACCGGCAAGCTGCGCAAGGGTCTCCATCCGGCGATCGTTACGTGGATCATCCGGGAGGTTACCCCACCGCTCGCTGCTCTGCATTCGTCTGGTCCGGCAGCCGCGCATGGCGCATTGAGCGCCGATCGAATCGTCTTCACACCCGAGGGGCGCCTCTGTCTCGTCGAGCACCCGCTCGGCGCGGCGCTGCAGCGCCTGGGGCAATCCCCCGCCGCGTTGTGGCACGAATTCGGGCTGCTGACGATTGGCGATGAGCGCGGCCTCGCGCGCATCGACGCGCGCAACGACGTGGTGCAGCTCGGCACCGTCGCACTGTCGATGTTGCTTGGCCGGGCGATCACCTTGACCGATTTCCAGTGCAATCTGTCGGCACTGCTGGATGAATTCAGCGCGATGGCGGCAGCCAGCCCGTCGGCGTTCGCAGCACCGTTGCGTGTGTGGCTCGAACACGCGTTGCAGCTGTCGCCGCATCCATATCGGTCCGCCGCCGACGCGCAGGAGGGCTTAAAGGAACTCCCTGCGTCTTCGGTGTCACCCAGCGCGATCGCGGTCGCAACCGCGGGATTCCTCGAAGCGTTTCCCCAGCAGCCGCGAGACGGAGACCTGACCGAACCTGGTTCGGCGACGCGCCTCGAGATCGCCCGACCGCTGCGCCCGCAGCAAGGCGGTCAGCTCACGAACCGACGCGGTATCGATGGCGCAGTTGGAGACAACCGCGATGTGGCGGAGTCCGGACCCGAGATAGCAACAACCGCTGCGACGGGTATCGCTGCGGAGCGCGTTCGCCGGAAAAACTTCGTCGGCGCGTGGATTGCGATTGCCCTGGGACTAGTCGCGCTTGCTGAGGGCGCCGTCATTGCGTGGCTTGCAATCCAAAAACCGGCGTCCGTTTTAGAACCTGCTGTTGTCATCGAGTCGCCCGTACCCGGTGACACCGTCATGGTGGACGGGAAACCCGTTGGAACCACGCCGCTGCAGTTGACAGTGAGCTCCAGGACGCGGGCGATCCGTCTCGTACACGCGGCCGTATCTGAACCCCCGATCGGCAGCACGCTGACCGCCGCGGCGGTGCCGGCGGCGGGAGACGCCCGTGCGCTCGCAGCGATCGAAGAGGCCGGAACACGCCAGCGTTCGGGAGGCCTCAGGGTTTCCTCACCGATCGAGCTCAAAGTCCTCGAGGGTGAGCAGGTACTCGGTTCGACGGCCGACGGCCCGATCGTCACGACCGCTGGCACGCATCAACTCGACCTGCTGAACGCCGCCCTCGGCTACCGCGTTCGTCAAACGGTGACAATTCGCGCCGGCGTGCTCACGCCGCTGACGATCACGCCGCCAATGGGCCGCCTCAGCATCAACGCCGACCCGTGGGCGCAGGTGCTCATCGACGATAGGCCGATCGGCGATACCCCGGTCGCAAATGTCTCAGTCAGTCTCGGCGAGCACCAGGTGACCTTCCGTCACCCGCAACTCGGGGAACGCCGCGAAACGGTGACGGTGCGGGCCGACACGCCGACCCGTGTCAGCACGTCGTTCCGCTAGCGGATTTCGGAAAACGCCGCGGCTTTCGTCACCAGCTCGAACTCCTGGCGTGACACGGGCGTCGCAACCGCGGTGGTGCCATCGGAAAGCGTCGCCTCGATCGTGCGAACGAGCTCCGCAGCGCCGCCGATTGGAATGTGATACACCGCCACATCCGATAACGTCACGACCTGTGTGAACCGCTCCGAATGGCGCACCAGAGGACTGCCTTCGGTGATGACTCCGGCGACCTTGGCGTGCGCGACAAAGCCGACGCCGGCGATGTAGACGGAGATCGAATCGCCAGACTCGACGGCGCGCTGAACGTGTGAAGCCGGATTGATCGGCAGAATCCGGCGCTTTGCAATAACCGATTCGACGAATTGTCCTGGCGGCGTGCTCGTATCGAGCTGAATCGCGGCCACCCAGTAGTTCGAGTCCGCCGGCACCGCTGGTCGCGGGCCTACATCCGGCGCATCATGCTCCGCTTCGGCGCGGGCAGGCGTCGCCCACCGGTCGAAACGCTCGATGAGCGGATCGAGGTTCAGGTCAGGATTCAGCACTTGCAGCACATCTTCGTGTGTCAGCCGACCTGTCGCGGCCATCTCCGTCATTCGAAGGATGCCGGGAAGCGACACCGTTCGCAGCTCCGTATGTCGGCGAGTCCGAAGCATCTCCTCGATTCGAGCTTTGGCCGCGAACAAGGGACTAACGACGCACAGGCCGACGCGGGGNGTGTTCGCGTGCAGATGCGCGGGCAGACCGTTGCGTACGACCTGNGCGAACGCNTCCAGTTCGATTGCCGCGGTTTGATCTGTACAGAGACTNAGGAGGACACGAAGCCGTCGTCGCGATTCCCACTCCCCACTGACGGACGCCGCGCCGGGGTCGTGCTGATACTGGCGGAATGCCGTGTGAAACCCGAGGAATCGTCCGGTGAGGACGACAGCGTCCTGCAACGCGCGGTGCGTCTGTTCACCGGACATCTGCTGGCACTGCTGGACGACGAGCCGCGCCGCCTGCGGGTCGGTGATTCGCTGGACGAGAAACCGCCGAAAACGCTCACGAGGCGTGTCGAAGCCTGGACTGTCGTCCAGCCGGCCGACCATGGCCAGCACCTGGCTGACGGTGACGTTCATGAGGTCCCGAGCGGAACAGTCCGGAAACGCTGCCGGCTCACGCGCCCGATGATACCAACGGTGCGCGGGTAAGCAACGGCTCACCCGAAGGCGTGTCGTTTCCGCCCTTCCGCTCCATTGTCACCATGGCGCCGACCAGCGGCGGTACCTTTGGCATGGCGGTAACCGTCGCCCGTCCACCGGAGTCCGGATCGAAGGTTGCGATACTGACTGCGCCTGTCCGCGTCAGCAGCCAGACCTGATAGGTCGATTCCTGTGGTGGCGCCGGCAGCCCTGACGCGCTGAATACCAGGATCCCACGCGAACGGCTCCACAGGACCTGGCCAGTGGCTGATTCCACCGAGTCTCGTCCGACCAGCGCGAATCGGATCAGATCCGGCGCGGCCAGTACGTCGCTCAGCATTTGCGCTCGCGCTGTCTGCTGCTGCGCCTCAGAAATTGCGCGATTCGCCTGCACCTGTGTTTCGTTGATCTGACGAGCCGCGCTCTCCGTCGTCAGGCGAAGCTGCCGCTGCGTTTCGTCGAGTTGTGCGGCCGACGTGCGCATCTGACTCTCGAGACGCCACGCGAACGCGCCCGCTGCGATGAGCAAGACCACGGCGGCGGTTGTGATGAGCGCGATGCGTCGAGTCTTCGCCGGTTCCCCCGCCGTGAACCGTGAAAACGGCGTTCCTGCGGTCGTCGGCGTGGGACTCGGTGGTTCGACGGGTGCCTGTGGCGGACTCGGGGCGACGGTGAGCGCGCGTGGTTCCGTGACCTGAGCGCCTTGTGCATCGCGCATCTGGCTGTGCAGGCGCGTCACGTCCTCGAGCGGCCACGCCGGCGGCTGTGCCTCGCCACCGAGCTGCCGCGCCCTTGTCTGCGCGGCGCTTCGGAGTTCGGCCACCGCGCTGTGGATCTCGCGCGTCAGCTCCGATGTGCTGCGTTGAAATTCCGCTTCGAGCGCGGCCAATCGCGCCTCGGCGCGATCGAAGCCATGTTGCGCCGAGTTCGCGGTAGCAATGCACACTTCCGTCAGGTTTGCGGCCTGCTCGACCAGTTGTCTCACGGGAACTTCGTGGATCTGTCGGAGCGAATCCCATTCCTGCTGGATGACGCGCTCGAGATCCTGGAGACGCTGCGACGTGTCTTCCTGCAACTGCGAGCCTGCGTCACCGAGCGCGCGCAAGTGGGCTTCGAATTGACTGACCGCAGCCGCGTGGCGATCAGCCGTCACCGCCCATCGTTTCAGGATCGCCGTGCCGAACTCGGAGAGCGTAACGAGGCGCTCTTCGAGCGGCCGCCGATCGGTCGTTCGACGGAGCTGTTCGATCTGGTCCTGCAGAATCGAGACGCGTTGTTCGAGTTCGTTCGTCTCCACTCGTGTCCCGTGCGCGCATGGTACACAAATCCATCAACCGATCCAACAACGTCGCGCCATCAATCACGTAGCGTTTTTCTGTCGAACACATCATTTCGTCGTTGACAACGTCGGTGGCGTCTGTAACATGGAGCGCATTCCACAAAAACGTGCGGTTGCTCATGGCGCGGGAGGTAAAGCAATGAACGTCATGCGCACGAACTGTTGTCTGGCACTCGCCTGCGCGTTCTGCATCGCGCTGGGCACCGTCGTCAGCGCGGATGATGCGCAGCTTGACCGTGCGAAGGAGTTGTATCGCTCGGCGGCCTACGACGAGGCCCTCGGAGTTCTGGACACCATCCGGGCGACTGCCCCATCACCTGAAGCCCTCGAAGTAAGCGAGTACCGCGTGTTCTGCCTGGTGGCACTCGACCGGAGGGACGAAGCGCGGACCGCGATCGCGGCGCTGATCTCGGCGAATCCGTTCTACGAGCTGTCGGAGACGCAGGCGTCACCGCGCGTGCGGGGCGTCTTCAAAGAGGTCCGCAAGTCGCTGCTGCCAGCGCTGGTGCAGAGCGCGTATACGAATGCGAAGGCGGCATTCGACCGCAAGGACGCGGAGTCGGCGGCGGGATTCGAACGAGTGCTGACGCTGCTTCGCGATCCGGACCTGTCGTCAAATACCGACCTGGGCGATCTCGCGGTCGTTGCGGCCGCGTTCCGTGATCTAAGTGCGGCGCGAGAGCTTGCCGCGGCGGCTCCGCCGCCAGCGGCCGCTCCTTCACCGCGCGACAACAGCAGTCCCGGCGGTGAAAGCGCCGCCGCCAAGCCCCCGGAACCGCCCGTCTACCGTGATGGAACCCCGAATCTGGTGGCGCCTGTCGCGATATCGCAGACAATGCCGCCGACGCACCTCGCCGAGAGGCGGTTGTGGACCGGCGCCATAGAAGTGCTGATTGACGAAACGGGCAAGGTGCTCTCGGCGAGAATGGCGATGCCGGTGCAACCGACCTACGACAGACAATTGCTCCAGGCGGCGCTGAACTGGAAGTATCGCCCGGCCACGAAGGACGGGACGCCAGCGCGCTACATCAAGATCATCAACGTTCGTCTCGACACGCGGCCGGACTGCACAATGCTCGTGACGCAGCAGTGCCGTCCTGCGAAAACGAACGGTAATTAACCGAACGACTATTTTTTCAACCAGACGTCCGGGTCCGGATTCCCTTCCCAGCACGCCGATTCCCAGGTCTCGTCATCCGGCCGGCGCCTGTGGCCGATCTTGAATGTCCAAGGACGGGTGAACACGGTCGGGTCATCGACCGTTGCCTGGTAGGTCATGTTGTCGGCGTCCACGAATGTCATCCGCTCCGTGACGTGCGCATTCTCACTGTAGAAATCGCCGATGTAGGTGAGGCGGGCGCCTCTCATGTTCGTCGTGTCGACCACGAGGGTGTTTCCCTCCCAGTGGCCGCGTGCGTCACCCATCCAGAGCTTCACGTTCGACGCAATATGCGGCCGCCCATCGAGTGGAATGACGCGATACGCGTGGTATTCGTCCCAGACGAACACGATAGAACCAGGAATCTGAATGATCCTGAACGACGGCACGATCGTGTAGAGCCGCGGAATACCCGAGATCAGGCATCGATGCTGGGTGTCGATGTGCTCGGGCCTGGTTGGGTGTTCGTAATCCGACTCCTCCCGCTTCTGTCTCGCGGCCGCCCACGGCTGGTACGGAAGCAGGCCATCGGGTGGATCGATGACGCGACTCGGCCGGCGGATGTTCTCGCCCGTGACACGACGATCGAAGTCTTCGCCGCCGCTGATCGGATTGGTGAGTGACGTCGACCCACCGTTGACGGCGGCCCAGATACCCTGGACATCCGGTTGGCCGTCCGACAGCTTCTGCGGCGGCCACGGCTTCGACGCTGCGGGCCGATTCGCTGCGCCGCCCTGCCCCTGAGCTCGCAGCGGCACTGTCGTGAGCAACAGTGCGACGCCGATCCCGAAGGCGATGATCAGATTTTTCGTGCTCATCTTGCCGCTCCTAGATCGGGATATGGATAAATCTTCTCGAAATCAAAGCCGTAGCACTCGTATTCGTACAACTGAAAGTTCTTTTCCTTGTGGCGGTAGAGGACCATGTTCATGTTCCATGGCCGCGTGAAGACTTGTGGATCCTCGATCGTGACCGTGTAGTTGATGTGGTCGGGATCCATCAGCGAGTAGCGCTCCACGACGTGCAAGGCGTCACTGTGGAAGTTGCCCGCCCGGTCGAACCATGTCTGATCGTTGAAGTGGACGACGTCGACGACAAGCGTATCGCCCTCCCAACGGCCGCGCGAATCACCGAGCCACCATTCGATTGGTCCCTTCGGATGTGGTGTGCCGTTCGCGAAGATGTAGCGTACGGTGTGGACGTATTCGTACAGGATGGTCAGCTCATTCGGCTTCTGAATGATCTGAAACGGAAAACCCATGTACGTGATGCGTGGCACACCAGGCAGGAAACACTTGGTTTCCGGATCGAGCGTGGCGCGCTGCTCGTAGTTCTTCTTTTTCTGCGCGAGCGCCTCCGGCTTGTATGGGATCTCGTTACCTTCGACGACGCCTGGACCGCCGGGCACGCCTTTTTGGGCCGCATGATCCTGGATGTCCCACGCGGCCGCATTCATCGTCTGCCAGATGCCTGACAGGTCTGGCTTGCCGTCAGCCGTGCGTGGGATTGTCTGCGCACCCGCGACGGCCGGGTGAACCGACATCACCGTCACGAGGATGACAAACGAACGGAACCGACCCCGCATGGAACCCCCTTTCAATATCCAGCCGCCTGACCGTCCTCGCGAAAGTTTGATCCCGCGCGGTAGATGCCCGCGATCGGCGCAGTGCATTTTGCGTCAGCGGGCGCACAGCCAGCGCCAGCATTCGCGTCGGGCGTAAACATGATCCCTTCGAAGCCACCCACTGGCGATCCGTTCGCCGATGCGACCTTGTGCCCCATGTTCTTGAGCGCCGCGCCGACCAGTTGAAAGAGCTGCGATTCCATCTGCAGCTCATTGCGCACCTGGTTGTGGCTGAAGCGCGCCATGTCTCCTGCAGCCTGCATATTTGCGCCGAGGTCGAGAACGTTGATCAGCACTTGCATGTTGCCCTGCCCCTGCTGATCGCCACCGTGCTGTCCCGTGACGAACAGCGGCAAACCGTTGTGCATGACGAGCACCGCAGACAAGGTGTTGTACGGGCGCTTGTTTCCAGCAATGACGTTCGGACTCTTCGGATCCAGCGTGAACAACCCGCCGCGGTTATGCAGGATGAATCCATACCCGGGCACGGTAATGCCAGAGCCCCACCCCGCGAAGTTGCTGTTGATCCACGACACCATGTTGCCCCAGCGATCGGCGGCCGCCAGGTAGATCGTGTCGCCCGTGCCGTCTGCATCGGCATTCGCAGGACCGGTCGCCGACGCGTGATTCGGATTGACCTTGCTGCAGAGCGACGCGGCGTGCGGCTTCGACGTCAGCATCTCGAGCGGCACGTTCACGGCGTTGGGGTCAGCGTTGTGTCCGTAGACGTCACGGTAGACAGCTTTCTTGGTTTCGATGAGTGCGTGCCAGTAAAGCGGATTCGCGGGACCAAGCGCGGCGAGCGTCTTCCCGGGATACCAGCCAGGCACGCACGCTTCGAGCACGTTCAACGCCTCGACGATGCCCCATGCCTGCGACGGCGCCCGCGTGCCGACGACCGTGAACTCGTTGTGGTAGGTCGTTGACGCAGGTGTGACCCACTCGCCCTTGTAATTGGCGAGATCTTCAAGCGTCATCGGGCCGCCGAGTGCCTTCGACTTGGCGATGATGGCACGGCCGATCTCGCCCCGATAGAACGCGTCACGCCCCTGCTGCTGGATCAATCGGAACGCCTTCGCGAGATCGGGATTTCTGAAGATTGTGCCGGCAGCAGGCGCCTTGCCGTTGATGTAAAACGTCTTGACGGAATCCGGATCCGTCATCGTGCAGCACCCTTGAAGCGGCAACGCGTTCTTCATGCGCCACAGGCTGGCAATTTCCTCGGTGACCGGAAAGCCCTGATCGGCGTAGTCGATCGCCGGCTGAAGCACGTCCTTGAAGGTTTTCGTCCCGAAGCGCGTAAGGACCTCTTGCCATCCCCACAACGAGCCCGGGACGGTGACCGTGAGGATGCCGCCGCCCGGCATCCCCGAGCCGGGGCCGAAATTCGCAGGGTTCACCTTGTAGCCGAGAGAATTCATTCGCTCGAGCGTCAGGCCAGCCGGCGCAATCCCGCTCGCATTCAGCTGATAAACCTTCTTCTCTTTGGCGACATAGATGAGGGCGAAGAGGTCACCGCCGATGCCGACGTTCTGCGGAAAGACAACGTTGAGCATCGCCGCCGTCGCGACCGCGGCGTCAATGGCGTTGCCGCCCTGTTGCAGGATGCGGAGGCCCGCCTGCGCGGCGAGCGGCTGGACCGTGCTGACGATGCCGTTGCGCGCCATCACTTCGGAGCGCGTTTGCGCCAGCCAGCCTTCGGAGCGGTCGCCGCGAACGGCCTGACAGGCGGGGGCTGATGCCCCGTCGGTACAGATGCGTGTCAGCGGCGCCTGCGCCACGACGAGACCGGACCCGATGGTGAGGATGCCGACCGCTAGCCAGCTGGTTGGTACGTGCCACGTCCTCATGGTCGTCCTCCCTCTTGACGTGCGCGGATTGTAACTCTAACGTTCCGCTCTCAGCTCACCCGCCGTCCGGATGTAGGATTACGCCTTAAACACAAGGAGCTGCACATGAGAGTCCCGTCCATTGCCTCGCTCATCGTTCTTGGCATCGCGCTCGCCGGCGTCAGCGTCCTGGCGCAGGCGCGCGGCGGCACACCGCAGACCGACAAGGTGCAGCCGGTCAACAGCGGCGCGAATCCCTATCGCGTCATTCGTGACTGGGGCAAGATCGAGGGTCGCGCGTGGGGCGGATCGAATGGCGTAGCCATCGACAAGGACGGGAAGACCGTCTGGGCGGTCGATCGCTGTTCACCTGGAACGACGCCCGGGTGCGCGAACACGAACGCCAATCCGGTCCATCACTTCGATGAGTCCGGCAAGGAGATAAAGAGCTTCGGCGGCGGCATGTTCGCCTGGCCGCACGGCATCCACGTCGATTCCGACGGCAACATCTGGGTGGCGGATTCGCGCGCAGACGAGGCGACCCATAAGGGCAGTGTCGTCGTGAAGTTCGCTCCCGACGGCCGCGTGCTGATGACGCTCGGCAAAGCGGGCGTCAAAGGCAATCCGCCGGATGCGCTGACGGAACCGACTGTCGCGATCACGGATCCACGCAGTGGCGACATCTACGTTGCCGAAAGCCACACCGACGTGACCGATCCAAATCTGGTTGGCCGCATCTCCGTGTTCGACAAGAACGGCAAGTTCCTCCGGAGTATCGGGAAGACCGGCACCGGGCCCGGTGAATTCCGTACTCCGCATGCGCTGGCGTGGGACTCAATGGGGCGGCTCGTCGTCGCCGATCGCCACAACCACCGCGTCCAGATCCTGACGAAGGACGGGAAATTCGTGCAGGAGCTCGACAACTTCGGCCGCATCAGCGGGCTGACGATCGACAAGAACGACATGATCTATACGGCCGATTCAGAGTCGACGGAGCGCGTGCATCCCGGCTGGCAGCGCGGCATTCGTATCGGCAGCGTCAAAGACGGCAAGGTGACGATATACATCCCGGCGCATAAGACGGATGCGGCTGAGGGCGCCATGGGCGAAGGAATCGCCATCGACGCTGCGGGGAACATCTACACCGCGGAAGCCAATTTGCGCGGTATCACGAAATACACGAAATAACGGTCACCACGAAGGCCGCTGATGCGGCGACCACGAAGGTCACGAAGACTTCGTGGTCAATACTGCAGAACCGAAAAGACGTTCTCTCCGGTGAGCTTTTTCTTTCCTTCCAGGAACGTCAGCTCAATCAGGAATGCGAGCCCGTGAAGCTTGCCACCCAACTGCTTCACCAGGCGCGTCGTTGCCGCTGCCGTCCCGCCGGTGGCTAGCACGTCGTCGACGATCAGCACGCGTTGACCCTTCTCGATCGCATCGGCATGGATTTCGATCGCATCCTTGCCGTATTCCAGCTCGTACACCTCTTTGATCGCCTTGGCCGGCAGTTTGCCCGGCTTGCGGACGGGAACGAAGCCGGCGCCGATCTGCTGCGCGACAGCAGAGCCGAGGATGAACCCGCGGCTTTCAATACCGACGACTGTTTCAATCCGCGCATCCGCGTATGGAGAAGACAGCGCCTCGATCGTCGCCTTGAGGCCGGCCGGTTCCTTCAGGAGCGTCGTAATGTCGAAGAAGTTGATGCCCGGTTTCGGAAAGTCGGGGACACTTCGAATCATCTGCTTCAAATCAATGGTCAACATCAATGCCTTATCGCGAAGCCGGTTAGATTGCCGGTCGGATCCTCGTCTATGGCCGTCACGTGTTGCACCCGACCGCCTGGTGGTCCCGAGCGAAGGGCACGTTCGACGCGCGTTACCGCTTCCTCGTCACCCTCGACGAACGCTTCGACGCGGCCATCGGGCAGGTTCATCACCCACCCAGTTACGCCTTCACGCATCGCGGCGTCTCGCGCGAACCACCGGAAGCCGACGNNCTGCACCCGCCCGCTGATGACGAAACGGCGTGCGATGCGCATCTCGAGCATGCAGATTATAACGTCCGGTTTGGTGAGTGGTTNGTGGGCAGCATCAGCGGCTCATCGCGCCGCCATGCTCAAGTCCGTACTCGCCGATTACGTGNTCGGTCCCGCCACGCCTGCCCGAGACGATCAATCGCACCCGCATCGATGGCAATCGTCGCAGATGCGATGCGGACGTCGCGGTGAGGATTTCGCGTGTCCCGGAGATCAGCGGGATATCGACATTGCGACTCAGCTCCGGACCGTCATCAGCCTTCAAGACCAGCGTCAGCTCGTCATAGCCGCTGAAGTCACCTCTCAGTCGCGAGACGACCAGATCGTCCTCGGGCCAGACGGCGCACGGTATGAACGTACCTCGTTCGGGCGCGTAGGTGCGGATGCGGACTCCGTCACGCGACAGCTTATTGAGGACCGCGTCGCTGACAATGCTCTGCACGCGAGCGCCTCGCACCGCTTCCGCGACGGCGGCCGCCATCGTCGCGACGTCCGCG
>Ga0065705_10104591_pt1 | contig 12997 bp, 7 predicted proteins | sample SwibulcommuniRL2_FD_59092 | JGI IMG/M metagenome (GOLD analysis project Ga0065705, IMG submission 59092) | Bulk soil microbial communities from switchgrass field near Rose Lake, East Lansing, Michigan, USA - RL2 Bulk Soil v2 (version 2) | ecosystem: Environmental > Terrestrial > Soil >...
GCCGCCGCCGTGCGCTGCATCTGCCCGCCCGATAGGCGCACCCCTTTCGGACCGATGACCGTATCCAGACCCGCAGGCATTTGTTGGAGGTCCTGCTCCAGGACAGCCAGGCGCATCGCCGCTTCGAGGGCAGAAGGGTCCCCATTGGTACCCATGAGAATATTTTCCTGCAGTGTTCCGCTGAAAAGCCACGGGACCTGCGCCACATACGCGCAGCGGGGTGGAACAAGGAATCTGGAGGGATCGGTGATCAGTTCATTGTTCCAGCGCAGCTCACCGCTGTCGCGAGGCAGCAGACCCAATAAGACTCGCAGGAGCGTGGTCTTGCCGGATGCCACGCGTCCCGTGATCACCGTGAACGATCCCCGTTCCAGATGCAGGTCGATATCTTGTATGCCGCCGGAGCCCGGATATTTGTATGCAAGTCCTTTCACATCCAGCGAGACCAGTTCACTCCTTTTCACTTTCACCGGTTTTTGAATTTGAGTGGCAGATTTGCGGAGGTTCATCGGCGCATGCTGAACCAGTTCTTCTTCGGGAACACCTGCGATCAGGCTCACCATCCGGTCGAAGGAAACTCCCGTCTGGCGGTACTGCGCGAGGAAGCGACCAAAGAACTGTGTGAATTCGGTGACAAAGCCAAGGTAATAGACGAAGAGCGCAAAGTCGCCGAGGGGAAGTCGTGCGCCGTTCGGTGACGATGCCGAAAGCAGAAGGATGCCCGCAGTTCCCAGACTGACCGCTCCGGCACTGATGGAGTTGAGCAATTGATTTAGCAATCGGTCTCGCAGCATCGCCTGGCGGCGGGCATCGCCTAATTTCCGATAGTGCCCGATCACATGTCGTTCCGCACCCGCCACCTTGATCGCCTGGACAGCATCGAACATCTCGCCGATGGCGCTGGTCACCCGCCCGCTCGACTCACGGCTTGCCTTCCGCAGGCCATGCAGTCGTGTGGCTGCAATTTGTGAGGCTGCAATGACGCCCACGAGCGGCGCAAAGACAAACAAAGTGATGCGCGGGCTTATGCCGATCAGGATAATAATCGAGATCACCGCAAAGGAACCGGTCCCGATCACGTCCAGCGTCCAACTGATGGCGTCTTCCGCGTAATTTGCATCGTCTCGAAAGCGGCTCAATGCGTCGCCAGTGGAATGTTGTAAGGCAGCTGCACCGGGCTTCTTCAGTATTGCTTCCAGCATGTTGCGCCGCAACAGCGCGCTCATTGTAAAACGATGGAGCTGGTCGAGCAGGATTCCGGTAAAGAAAAGTACTGTCCGTCCAAGGGCAATGGCGACCAGTGCAACGATGAGCATCCAGACCAAAGAACCAGATGCAGAGTTATCGTTGAGCACGTTGAAATAACGCTGGATGACGAGCCCCGGCAGCAGCGGCGAAAGATGGATCAGCGTCCAGGCCAGCGCATTGAATGTATACAGCGCCGGCCGGTAGCGGATCATCTCCCACAGGAAGTGGCGAGTTTTCACTGCAGCACCTCCTCGACTCCCTTTTGGAGCAGAGCGGAGAATTTCGAGGAGGGATCGTTTAGCAACTTGAGCCGCTCCCCATACTCCGCGATCGACCCACCTTCGAGGATCATAATCGCATCCGCCTTTTGGACTGTGTACAAACGATGGGCGATAACAATGCCTGTTCGATTGGAAAGCAGGCGCACGGTCGCCCGATCGATCAGCGCTTCCGTCGCCAAATCCAGTCGGGATGTGGCTTCATCCAGCACGATCACTCCCGGGTCACGCAAGGCTACCCGGGCAAAGTTCAGCAACTGCGCCTGCCCAGCCGATAGCCCGCCACCACGCTCGAGCTCGGTATCCAATCCGTGAGACAGCGAATTCAGCCAGGGCAACAATTCGAAGGCGTCCAGTATTTCGAGTATTCTGGCATCGTCCACAGAACGGTCAAAGAACGTGAGATTGTCGCGCACACTTGCCTGGAAGATCTGCACTTCCTGCGGCACCAAACCCACGTGGCGGCTCAGGTCGGTCAAGCGGGTCGAACGGATGTCGATGCCATCCAGGCAGATCCGACCGGAGCTGGGATCATACAATCGAAAAAGCAGGCGGGCAATCGTGCTTTTGCCGCTGCCGGTTCTGCCCAGTAACCCAAGGATGCTTCCGGCCGGCAGCTTGAAATCGACATGATGGAGGGCGATTTCATCGTCGCCGTACCTGAAGGTAACGTCCTGAAACTCTACCTGCAGCGCGCCCCGATGCAGAGCCATTCCTTCGCCGTCCTGTACCTTTGGCTGCATCTCCAATAGCTCACGGACTCGTGCAACGCTTGCGCCCGCCCTCTGCAAATCTTCTGCCTGGACACGAAGCTGCTCGATCGGCTGGCGCATCAGCTCAGTGTAGTTGAAGATGAGATAGACTGTGCCTGCGGAAATGGCGCCGATGGACCAAAGCGAATATCCCAGTCCGAATGCGAAACAGGTTCCAAGAGCAAACAACATCAGAGTTGTGCTCCAGATCATGCTGAATGCCAGTACCGCCTGGCGCCGCAGGGGAAGCCAGTTGCGCAGAATATCGTCGAAGCGACGCGTGAAATACGCCGTGGCCCCACTGGCACGGATGTCTTCCGTTCCATTCAGCACTTCGCCGAGAAAACCAAACGCCTCCGCACTTTGCTGGCGCAATGCCACCCAGCGCGGCACTCCAATCGTCCGCACCCGCATCATGATAACGATCGCGAGCAGCGCAAATATGCTCAGCCCGATGCCTGCCCGCCAGTCTTCGCGGAACAACATAAAGAGCACGCCGACAAGGAGGATGATATTGGCAAGGACCTGCACCAGGAATTGCGAGAAGAAGTTCGAGAGCGCATCCACATCCCCTTCTACGCGTTCGATCAACGCACCCGGTGGATGTTTTTGATGAAAAGACATATCCATGTGCAGACAATGTTCCGCCAGATCGACGCGCAGGAGATTTGTGGCAGTCCAGGCAACGCGTTCGCTAAAATACGTGGTGACAATGGACGACAGTTGCGTCAGCAGAACAAGCGCAAAGAAGAGCACTGCCTTTTTGAACAGCGCGGCATACGCTGATCCAGCCAGCGCCAGGTCAATGAAGTCGCGGAGTACTCGTGGGGTTGCCAGCTGCAAGCCGATGGTAAGCAGGAGCACAGCCGAGAGCAAGAAGACGTGCTGCTTCTGCGGCTTAAGATAGGAGGATAGCAGTCCCCAATACGCACGGATAGCTGTCATGGTCCATCGTTTTCGCGGACAACGACGACCTTACGGTCTTGTCCCTTCAACATCTCCACCTTTCCGGTGATATCTGGAATTCTATCAGTTTCGTCGCAGCATGGTACGAGGGTCCACGGCTTCTAAACCTCCGCCTTCTTCCACAGTTGTTTCATCTCTTCACTTGTTTGAAGCAGGCTATCCAGGGTACCCTCGGCTTCGACAACTCCATCTTTGAGAACCACAATATGATCCGCACGCCGTAACAATGGACGGCGATGTGAGACTACGAGATAGGTTCCCTGTTTTGCGGCAAAGATGCGCTCCCAGAGCTGGCGTTCCGTCTCCACATCCAGCGCGCTGGACAGATCGTCAAAGACATACAACTCGGCGTCACGGATGAACATGCGCGCAGCGGCGGCTCTCTGCATTTGTCCGCCCGAGAGTTTGACACCGCGCGCACCGACCATCGTCTCGAGGTTATCGTCCAACTCTTCGAGGTCGCGATCCATGACCGCTAGTGATGTCGCGCTTTCGATCTCTTCATCGGATTTCTTGAGACCAAGCAGGATATTGTTCCGGAGCGTGTTACTGAAGAGACGCGGCACCTGCGCCGTGTAAGCGCATCTGGGCGGGACGAAGAACTGGTCCGGTTTCAGAACCTGCTCTCCGTTCCACTGGAGCTCACCCGCTTCCACTGGAAGCAATCCTAACAAGAGGCGCAGTAGTGTGGTCTTGCCTGCACCGATCCGCCCGGTGATCACGGTCAGTGTGCCGCGCTTCAGCGCCAGGTCAATACGTTCAATGCCATTTGTCGAACCAGGATAGTGAAACGTCAGTCCTTCGAGCCGCAACTCATCCAGGCGGTCTGAGGCAGCTTTTGTTTCATACGTCACATGTGGTAAGGGTCCCGCCAAATCGACAGGCGACCGTTCGATCAGCGCGTCCAAAGGGGCGTTTTCCATGAGATGGTACATGCGCTGAACCGAGACGTTCAACTGCTTATAGCGCGCCGCCAGCATCCCGGCAAACGTCGTGAGGTCGCCCATGCTCTGCAGGAGATAGACAAACAGTGAGAAATCGCCAAGCGTGAATGTGCCCGCCCGCATCGATTGACCAACCAGGATTAGGATCACGCCAGTCCCCAGCGTGGACATGTTGCGATAGATCGAGCCCAGCACATCGTCGAACAGCTTTTCGCGGATCGTCAGGATGCGGCGCCGGTCATTGAGCGTATGAAAATGCTCGATCACATTCCGTTCGGCGGTTGCAACTTTGACAGCCTGAACTGCGCCGAAGAATTCGCCGATGAAGCCGGTGACATTACCGGTTGCCTGACGCGAGGCGCGGCGGTAATGTTCGATTCGGCTGGAAGCTACGTTGGCGATCACACCCACGATCAAGAGCGGGATGAGCGCCATTACCGTTACCGAGGAATTGATGTGTGTCATCAGGGCGACCGCGACAAAAACGATCACGAGCCCGATGAGGATATCGTTGATGAGGATCACAAAGAGTGGGATCTCGTTGACATCATTTTTGAAGCGGTTAACTGCCTCGCCTGGAGAATCAGGTAGCGGTGCAGCGCCGGCTCGCTTCAGGATATAGCGCAGCAGGTTTTTGCGCAGCAGGGTTGGGATGTCCGCAAAGATAGGCACATCCGCGTAATAAAATCCGTAGCTTCCAATGACACGTCCCAACCAAGCGACAATCGAGAGGGCGACAATCGCCCAGATACCGAACCTAAGCTGGGCATCGCCGGTGATCATGTCGAAGAAGGCTTTGATGATCAGGGCAGGCAAAATCTGAAAGGAGACGCGCACAAACGCGACCGATAGCAGGTCTATGAACCACAACCACGGACGAAAGAGCAGCATCTCCCAGATCACGCGCCAGGCCGGGAGTGCAGGAACTTTTTGAGTGAAGGTTGATTCTGTCATTTTTATCATTTCTACTTTACTCGGTGGTCGAGTGAGCGGTGCTTTCCCGCTCGTATCGAGACCACCTGTTACCAAGGTACTTTTGTTTACTGATGGTTTCGATACGCTTCGCTACTCAACCACCGGGACAGGTGGTTAGACGAGCATCTCCTCCAGCCCGGTCTGGAGTAATTGATAAAAGCGCGAGTCGGAGTCAGTTGCCAATTGTTTTCGATCGCCGTATTCACTAACGCTGCCGCGCTCGAGGATCATGATCTCATCCGCACGATGGACGGTATGCAGGCGATGAGCAATGATGATCGCGGTGCGGTTCTCGAGCAACCTGTCGATGGCGCGTTCAAGGCGTCCCTCGGTCGCCGGGTCAAGCCGCGAGGAGGCTTCGTCCAGAATGACCAGGCCGGGATCACGCAAAAAGACGCGCGTGAACGCCAGCAACTGGGCTTCGCCTGCCGATAACGAGCGGCTTCCGGTATCGAGCTCCGTGTCCAGTCCTTTGGGCAGCGACCGGTACCATTCACCTAATTCCATGTCTTCGAGCGTGTTTACGATTTTCTGATCGGAGATCGATCGATCGAAGAACGTGAGGTTGTCGCGGATGCTGGCGCGGAACAACTGTACGTCCTGGGTGACGATGGCAACCCTGCGACGCACATTCTGCAGCTGCAGCTTGCAGAGCTCGACATCATTGAGCCGGATCGCTCCCGCATTGACATCGTACAAGCGGAAGATCAAGCGCGCCAGAGTCGTCTTCCCGCTGCCCGTCCGACCGAGCAAGCCGAGGACTGCTCCCGGTTCAAGTTGGAAAGAGAGATTCTTCAAAACGGAATCGTTCCCGTTGTAGGAGAAACTCACCTCACGAAATGTGAGCGCCAATGGACCAACCGAAGCATCATCAGTCTCCCCGTCCAGTACATCAGCTTTGAAATTGCGGAACTCGGTCAGTCGCTCCACACAAGCTCCAATGGTCTGAAAACTCTCGATCTCATGGGTCATCGCCCAGAACGGTTCTTCCAGGAGGTTGATGTAATGCACGAAGAGATAGACCGTCCCGATCGTTACAAGCCCGGCGGCATATAACCAATATCCGCTTGCGATCGCGAGCAGCGTGCCGAGCGTGAGTGCAAATCCCATCGCGTTCTCGATGATCCAGCGTTTGAAATGCGCGGTGCGATTGTGCCTCCAAATGCTGGCCTGGTGCCGGAACAATTCACGAATGGAATAATCCACTGCGCCACTGGAGCGGATGTCCTCCATGCCCGTCAGTTGCTCCTCAAGGAAGCCATACATCTCGGCTTCGGCCTGGCGTCTTGCCTTCTGGTGCGGCACGGCGATGTCCTTGAGGCGGGCGAGGATCAGAATCGTGGCAAGGGAATAAACGGCGAATGCCGAACCAACGCGCCAGTCTTCAACGAATAGCGCCGCAAGGATTCCGATCATCAATAGTCCATTGCTGACCAGGTTCAACGCAAACTGTGAGAAAAACGTCGCCAGCTCGGTCACATCGCCATCGATGCGCTCGATCAATTCTCCGGGTGTGTGATCGTTGTGAAACTTCATATCCAGGTTGAGGGCGTGCCAGGCAAGTTCTGCGCGGAGGGCGTTGGTAGCGGTCCATGCCACGTTCTCGCCCAGGTAGGTCATGCTGACCGACATCACCTGCTGGAGCAAGGCAACACCGATAAAAGCCAGTGCGGTGGTAACAAGAGTCCTCATTGCTTCGCCTGCGAGGGCCGAATCGATAAAGTTCCGCATGATCTGCGGTGCAAGGATGCGCAAGCCGATGCTTCCAAATAAAAGGGTCGAGAGCAGGAGAAATCGTCCCTTTTGCGGGCGAATGTGCTGCGCAAGCAGATCCCAGTAAGCTTTGAAAGGAAGGTTCATAGGAAATCCTATACGAGTAAAAGGCTCTGACCTTTCAATGCAAAATCAGGAGATTTTGCATTCCTACATGAAAAATGAAAACGCCACGATGCGATGTGCACCGTGGCGTAAATGACACGTTATCTGGACCGTCAACGGTCCACAGGCGCACTCCGAGAAGGTAGAGTATGACGACCAATTCGAACTACCAACAGGCGAAACATGGAGGGCGCGCCTTTCTTGAGAATTTCGTACTTGAGCAGTTTACAACAGGAGGAAAACAAAGTCAAGCATTCAAGAGATGTCAATCTGAGAGGCAGTGCAGCATGACATATTTTATCCTCCAGCAATCTTGACCTTGTATCCCATTTTGCGTAGAGCCTCCGCAATCTTCTCCCGGTGCTCACCCTGGATTTCGATCACATCATTCTTCACGGTGCCACCGGTACCACAAACCTGCTTCAACTTCTTCACCAGTTCCTTCATATCTTCCTCGGAAAGAACTAGTTGCTTGATTAGCGTGACGGATTTCCCGCCTCGTCCCTTGGAATCGCGGTGCAGATAGGCAGTCTGTTCGTGTGGCGGAAGGGAATTTACTGTACGGGATTGAGACTCCTGCTTGCGTAGATCTCCCTGATCCGAGGACCACACGGTTTTGGATTCACTCCTGGTCATGGGTCGAACGCTCCCTCAAAAATTGTGCAACCAGCAGGATGGGATGAATTGCCCTCACCCCGGTCCCCTGCTCGATCTGCATGCGGCAGGCTGCGCCGGAGGAAAGGACCCCCACCCTGCCTCGACCCGAAGGGGAGTAGGCGTTGGGGTCCCTAAGTTGCGGAAACAGTTTCAACTCCCCGACCTTCATCGAAAGCTCATAGTGCTCGGCTTCATAACCGAATGTGCCCGCCATGCCACAGCAGCCAGTGTCCATGAGCTCTACATCGTAGCCGCAGGAGCTCAGCAATTCAAGCGTGGCTGCAGTTCCTGTCGGCAAGCCGTCTGCGGACAGCCCCTCGGCACGCTGGTGGCAATGCGGATGGAACCGCATTTTCCTGGACAGAATCTCCCCCCCGACATCTTGTGCCATACTGACTACGCGCAGCTTATCAAATTCTTCAGAACGCAGGAGAAATTCATCCAACAGCCAGACGTGATCCATGCGTTGATGGATTTCATCCTCACGCCCTGGTAACAAATCCACGTAATCATTCTTGAGGCAATAGATCTCGGGCGGCTCAATACCAAGGATCGGCAGCTGACGATTCGGATCGATCTGGTTCGAGGCATCGAGCACTTTTTCTGCATGACCACGTGCTTGGTCCACAAATCCCTTCGAGAGGAACGATGCACCTGCACCCAGGACGGGCAGCACATGAACATCGTATCCGCACCCGGACAGGATAGTGAACGCCGCCTGCTCGACTTGCGGCTCAATGTAGCGCGAGAATGGATCGGAGAGATAAATGATTCTCTCTCCGCGTCTCCGCGACTCGGTGGCTACCAGCTTCGCTCGTTCGGAGGAGAACTTTGGGAATGGACGCTTATTTGTAATCCCTAACACCCGTGCCATCAAGCCTTTCACCGCTGGCATCTCCATCATCGCATTCGAAAGCGGAGCCAGCGTCGAAGCCAGCGCGGCGGCAACATGAAAATAGCCAAACACATAATCACGCAATTGCCGGCGATGCGTCCTGTAATATTCTGCCTGAAAGGCAAACTTCAGCTTCGCCATGTCAACGCCGCTGGGACATTCTGCCTTGCAGCCCTTGCAGGCAAGACAAAGATCGAGGGCCTGCGCTGCGGCATTTTCGATTTCTGATTTTCGATTTGAGATCGCGCTCGGATTCTTGATCAGGGCACGCAGCAGGTTTGCCCGCCCACGTGTGGAATGCATCTCTTCGCGTGTCGCCTGATACGACGGGCACATCACGCCGCTATCTTTACGGCACACACCCTGACCGTTGCATTGCTCGATCGCAATATCAAGTCCGTTTTTGGAAGCAAACGATAGATTTGAACTCCACAGCTCAGTCTTGTACTCGGCGCCGTATCGCAGGTTGGAATCCAACTTCGGCGCCCCAATGATCTTGCCGGGGTTGAGCAAATTATCCGGGTCGGCGGCTTGTTTCAAGATGCGCATTGCATCCATCAGCTCAGGACCATAGGTCAGCTCGAGGTGTTCGGAGCGAGCTAAACCGTCGCCGTGCTCACTGCTCATCGCGCCGCCGAGTCGCAGCGTCAGGGCGAGGACGGCTTCGCTGATCGAGCGCAAATCCCGTACGCCGCGCCCGCTTTTCAAATCGAGGATCGGTCGGATGTGCAAACATCCTGCAGAAGCATGGGCGTATATCCCACCTTCGGTGCCGTGCGTTGACAAAATCAATTCCACTTCACGCACAAATTCGCCGAGTCGGTCGACAGGGATTGCGCAGTCTTCGATGAACGCGACAGGACGAGCGGATTGCGGACGCGAGTCCAGCAAACCCAAGCCAACCTTGCGGATATTCCAAACCCGCGCCTGATCTTCCTTGGACTCGGCGATCGTGAAAATGTCACCCACCCTGCGAGCGGACTCTTTCAAAGCTTCCAGGTCATTGCCGCTAAACTCAACGACCAGCAACGCTGCAGGGTCACCCGTCACCCACCCCATCTGACGCGCATACGCGGCGACACTGCGCGCCTGACGGATGATAAAACGTGGGATCAACTCGACCGCGGAGGGATGATGGGTCAACAGGCGCGGCACGTCATCGCATGCATCGGCGTTGCTTTGATATTGCAGGACCGCCAAAATCGTATCTTTGGGCTTATCGACAAGCTTTACTTTTGCGCGCTGGATGATCGCCAGTGTTCCTTCACTTCCGGCGAGTAAAGGATGCAGGTTGAAAGAAGTGGGATGAACGGCAGGATAATCCCCCTGCCATTGCGACGGCTTGGTCGCCGACCATGGCAACAGATAATTCAATCGATACCCGGCAGAATTGCGCCATGCTCGGGGCCAGCTTTTGGAAATCGTATCGGCATACTTTTCGCGGATCTGTACGGCAGAGGAATAGAGACTAGAGATTAGAGGATTGTCGAGAGTGCTGCGTTCGCCGAGTGTGCCGGTCGTTCCATCCGCCATCAACACATCAGCTGAAAGTAGATGGTCAGCGCTCATTCCATAGGTGAGTGAGTGTGCGCCGGTGGCGTTATTGGCGATGATCCCGCCCATCGTTGCGCGTTCTGCAGAAGCCGGGTCGGGACCAAACATCAAGCCATGTTTCGCGGCAGCAGCGTTCAATGTGGACAGGATGACACCTGGTTCAACCGTGGCACATTGCTCTTCCGGTTTTATTTCGACAATGTGATCGAGCCAGCGCGAGCAATCCAGAATCAGTGCTTCGCCAATTGCCTGTCCCGCCAGGCTTGTCCCCGCGCCGCGCGGCAGCATAGGTAGCTTGTACTTCGCCGCAAGTTCTACTGCGGCTTGAAGGTCATCCTGGGTCCTTGGAATAACCACACCCTGGGGCTCGATCTGGTAAATGGACGCATCCGTGCTATACAGAATCCGTGATGCAAGATCATCACGAATATCGCCATTGAAATGCTTTTTGAGCTCGTCGACGAAATCAGGAGAAAGCGGCATGCAATGGATTTTAACCCAAAGACCCCGAAGACATTTATTCTTCGCGGTCGAGGATTGAAAAGAACAACAGACGTGATGATCTTAATCCAAACCAATTGCTGCCGGCAAGCAAAGCTCGTCCCGCAGGCACGCTTGGAATGCCTGCGGGACGAAGAAGGGAAGAATGCTTATTTGTTGAATTCAGTATTCATGCTTGTATAGAGCGCAAGCGTGTTCCCCGTGGGGTCTTTGAACAGGGCAAACCAGCCAGTACCAGGGATGTCTGTCTTCGAGGTGACGACCGAGCCGCCAAGCTTTTCAATCTGCTTCAGGTCGGCATCGATATCATCGCTGTGGATGTAGACCAGTACCTGTCCGACCGGGTTTTCATCTGACACCTTATTGAAGCCACCACCGTAGCCGCTGCCATCCTCCCACATAGTGTAGTCGAATTCGGCGGCGTGTTCCATCTTCCAACCAAATAACGTCTCGTAGAACTTGGCGGCAGATGGAACATTGGATGCAGGAATCTCAATATGGACCACATTGCGTTTGGACATGGAATTCTCCTTCTCTGAATTGGATAATGTTATTATAGAACATTTTTTCTAGGAATTCAACCCCCACTGGAGAACTATTCGCGCGCCTGTCATTGGGAGCCGCTTGGCGGCGAAGCAATCTCACAGGAATTATGAGGGGCCCTTCCGCGGCAGGCGCTTCGTCTCCGTTACACTCCGCTCACAAGGTCCCAATGGGTTTCGGGAGCGCGATATTACACTATTCGTACTTTAGAGCGAGGACCGGGATCATGGTCGCGGCGCGCAAGGCTGGGTAGAGCCCTGAGATCATGCCAATAAATGTCGAAAAGATCAGGGCAAACAGCGGTAGCCAATAGGGTGTATACACCGCGACGCTGGGAGGCGCTCCACCCTGCTGCCCGGCCTGACTCGCTAGATAGACGATGGCAATCACGTTCAGTGCCTGCCCGGCGAGCCATCCGATCAGGATGCCGCCGAAGCCGCCGATAAATCCAATCCCTGCGGCTTCTCCGAGAAAGATCGCAAGGACATCGCGATTGGTCGCGCCGACCGCCTTCATCAGACCGATCTCGCGCGTCCGTTCCAGGATGGACATTGCCATCGTGTTGGCAATCCCAATTGCCGCGACCAGCAATGCGATTGCACCGACACCGCCGAAGATGACCTGCAAAATCTTGTAAAAGTTATTGATGCCTTGCACGAACGCCTGAGGCGTAAATGCCTGGAATCCCATCTCTGTGATCTGCTCGGAGATGTCGAGCACCTGATCCACTTCGCTCACTTTGACGATGACCTGGCTGTAGCCGTCCTTGTTGTAATTGATGCGCCGATTCATCGCCCATTCGTTGATGGACTTGATCTGATCGAGCGGCATGTAAATCGTCCAATCAGATTCGCCGCGCGTCTCCTTGAGCACACCGGTAACGCGCAGGCTGAGGTTCTTGCGCGTCTCGACGCCCTGTGCATCCCATTTGGACACCACAAGCTGGATCTGCTGACCATAGAGTTCGGGTGGCGGAGGCGGCTCCTGACCGGGGCGAATCTTCGGATCATAAAAGTTACTGGGCACCATCAATCCGATCACCACTGCGCCGCGAGCGAGTTCCGTAGCGCCGTCGGTCGCCTCCAATCCCAAATTTGCCAGATCAGCTGTATCGATGCCGACAATGTTGACACCGGCTTCCATCTTTTGGTATTTGACCATCCCGCCTGCCATCAGGTAATCACGCGGGATGACAACATCCACACCGGGAATCGCACGCAGGTCCGCCAGGGCAAAATTGGTCAACAGTTTCTGTTCCTGTGGTTCGCTCGGTGCGGGTCCCCCACCACCCCCGCCCGCGAAGACCATTTCGCCCCCATACGATGGCATCACCTGGATCTGGGTCAGGTCTCCGATACCGTAGAGTTGTTCGTTCGCATTCCTCTGCAGCCCAATGGCGAGCGATACGAGGATCACGACCGCGGCGGTACCGATCACTACGCCGATGGCGGTCAAAGCAACGCGCGCTTTGCGTCGGCTCAGATTCCCAAAAATAAGTCGGAGCAGGTCGAACGCTTTCATATCAGTATTTGATCAGCCTTTTCCAGCAGGCTTGACTTGAGGCAGGGGCTCTTCGACCGGTGGGGCGATTTGTTCACCACCCGAAGCGGGAGCGCTGTCCAGGCCGAGGATGCCGAGGACAAATCGCCAGACCTTTTGCAGAACGGTTTCCTCGACTGCGATGGGAACTTCCATGCCACCGCCACCTCCGCCTTCCATAGACGGATCGTTAATGGGTCCTTCTGGGAATCCCTCGCCCACTTCCACCTTCAAGGTACGAGTCAAGGTTCGCGGCTGGTTGAAGTC
>Ga0065705_10104593_pt1 | contig 12984 bp, 7 predicted proteins | sample SwibulcommuniRL2_FD_59092 | JGI IMG/M metagenome (GOLD analysis project Ga0065705, IMG submission 59092) | Bulk soil microbial communities from switchgrass field near Rose Lake, East Lansing, Michigan, USA - RL2 Bulk Soil v2 (version 2) | ecosystem: Environmental > Terrestrial > Soil >...
AGCTCCCATGATGGCTATACCGTGCTGCCTCAGCCTGCCTACCTTTCGCGCAGTGTGATGTTTCTAAAGCATGACTATTGGATTCTCCGGGATAAAGTAATCTCCGGCGGTGAACATACAGTTGATCTGAGGTTTCATTTTGCACCCCGCACTAATCCACTGATCAACGTTACAGAAAAGCAAGCTATGGTAAGCGTTGGCGGTGAGAGTGGGAGCGGCGGACTGGACGTTTATGTCTTTGGGAACGAGGGATGTTGGCGAAGGGAAGAGGCATGGACATCACCGTGTTACGGAAAAAAGGTCCGCGCGCGTGTGTATGCCTTCTCTGCCTTGATCAACGGCAATGGCGAGCTCGTTACTTTTCTTCTCCCGTTATCCGGTGATATGAAATCCGAGCCCGTGATTCGCGCAGTTGAGGCCATCGGCGGCAAAGCCTTTGAGGTCACTCACCCAAAAGGCATCGATATTGTTATGATCCGCGCTGATAACTGCAGCGTCGTGGAAACGGCGCGGATCAGTTCTGACTATGAGTGGACCTGGGCAAGGTTTTCCGATAACAACGAATCGCTACCTGAAGAATTTGTATTGTTAGGAGGGCAAAACCTTAGCATCGAAGGAAGCGAAATTCTTAAGTCAGACCGGCATCTTAATTATTTGGCCGGTCAGAAGCTGGGAAAGACTTTCCAGGTAGAGATCGAGGACGGCACTTTCGATTTGAACCTGCCAATTAAGAGTTTCGAGTCATGCTTCGCAAGTTCAATCCAACATTCGAAGATCTAGATTGCCATTAACTTATGTGTGGAATTAACGGCATTGCCCTATCCAGCAAATCAAGGACCGGCCTCGATGTGTCCGTAGTAGAACGTATGCGCGACGTCATCAGCCATCGTGGTCCGGATGATAAAGGTCTGTTCGTCGAAGGAGGCGTTGGTCTTGGCCATCGCCGTCTGAGCATCGTAGATGTTTCCCGCGGTCATCAACCGATGACCAACGAAGATGGGTCGTTGCACATCACATACAACGGTGAGATCTACAACCACACCGATTATCGCGAGTCGCTCGAAGCAAAAGGCCACGTTTATCAAACGCACTGCGATACTGAAACTATCCTTCACCTTTACGAAGAACACGGCTCGGCCTGTGTGGACTATCTGCGCGGCATGTTTGCGTTTGCCATTTGGGACCAACGCAAGCGAGAGTTGTTCATCGCACGCGATCGTCTTGGAGTGAAGCCCCTTTACTACGTTCACACAGAGGATGGTTCGCTTTACTTTGGGTCTGAGATCAAAACTCTTCTTGAAGCTCGTGCGGTTAAGCCTGAGATTAATTACGCGGCTCTTTCTGATTATCTCGCTAATCACGCTCCGTCCGGCGAGGAAACACTTTTCCTTGGCGTCAAACGACTTTTGCCCGGTCACGTACTGAGCTGGCATGACGGCGAGATTTCGATTCGCCGTTACTGGGACGTTGATTTTTCCAAAGATGGTGAGGTTCGTGACGATAAGAGTTACATCGATCAGTGGTCCGAACTATTTCGGGAGTCAGTTCGTCTGCGGTTGATGGCCGACGTTCCGCTTGGAATGTTTCTTTCGGGAGGTATCGATTCCTCAGCGATTGCCGCAGTGATGAGCGGCATGGTCAAGGATCCGATAAAAACCTTTTCCGTCGCATTCAAAGAACGCGAAGCCAACGAGTTGGAATATGCACGACTCGTCGCCGATGTTTATAAGACGAATCACCACGAAATTATAGTTAGTCCCCAACAATTCTTCGCCGCCTTGCCGGGCCTCGTATGGCACGAAGACGAACCCCTGGCCCACCCCTCGAGCGTCGCTCTTTACTTTGTCTCGAAACTCGCTTCAAAGCATGTGAAGGTCGTGCTAACGGGCGAAGGAAGCGATGAATTACTCGCTGGCTACGGACGTTACCGTCGAACTATTTGGAATCTTGCCTGGGGTCGCCGGTACAACAAGCTAACTCCATCAATCGGCAGAGATACGATTCGAAAACAGATCGAACGAGTTCCACCGGGAGGCCGCATCCGGCAAAAGCTGATGCGGACTTTCCTGGTACTATCGCCCGAGCTAGAGAGGATTTACTTCGACAACTTCGCCGTTTTTCCGGTGCCAATGCAGCAGCGCATGTTCACCGCCGAGACGAATGAGCGAATTCGCAGTATTGATCCCTACGCGGAAGTGCGCAAACTTCTGGAGCGAACGAAAGACTTATCACTGCTCGACGGTTTGCTGTATGCGGATATCAAGATCTATCTCCACGAGCTACTGATGAAGCAGGATCAGATGAGCATGGCGACGTCGGTGGAGAGTCGCGTGCCGTTTCTTGATCATAAACTCGTCGAATTCACGGCAAAGATGCCTGACGCGATGAAGTTGCGTGGGGGCACGACGAAGTATGTTCTTCGGGAAAGCATGAAAGGCATTTTGCCGAAAAAGATTCTTTCGCGACCCAAAATGGGTTTTCCGGTGCCTGTTGGCACTTGGTTTCGTGGGCCATTTAAGTCAGTAATAGACGAGTATGTCTTAAGCGAGCGAACGTTATCGCGCGGAATATTTGCGCCTGACTTTGTGCGTAATTTGGCGTCGTTGCACCAGGCCGGTGAAGATCATTCCGAACGGTTGTGGGCGTTGCTTAACTTTGAGATGTGGTTAAGAAGATTTTTCGATACCGACGAGTTACCATCGGGCGAAAGTGAACTCGAGAAGAGTTTGGTGAGTGTGTCGTAAAGAGAGTTTCTCCGGGAAAGGTCGCAAAGGCGAAAAGACGATCTGAAAATTCTCTGGCTGAAAACCGAACTTCTTCATCCGGTCGACAAGGGCGGAAAGATTCGTAGTTACAACATGCTCAAGCAGTTGAAGCGTAGCTGCCACATAACTTATCTCACACTCGACGACGGAACTGCTGATAAAAGCGCGCGCGAGCTCGCTAGCGAGTACTGTCACGAACTCGTATGTATTCCCCAGCGGCGCCGCGAAAAGTTCACCACTGGTTTTTACGTTGAGCTAATGCTCAATCTCGCGTCGGACTTGCCCTATGCGATTAAGAAGTATGAATCGCCGGCGATGCGGCATGAGCTTACGACGCAAGTAGCAGACGGGCGTTTCGATGTCCTCGTGTGTGATTTCCTCGCGCCTGCTGTGAACGTTTCGATGGGTCTCAACTGTCCGTCAGTCTTATTTCAGCACAACGTTGAAGCAATGATCTGGAAGCGTCACTACGAAGTGCAAAAGAGCGCACCGAAAAAGGCCTACCTTTTTCGCCAGTGGCAGAAGATGCGAGCCTTCGAAGCAAAAATGTGTCCTCTGTTTGACTGCGTAGTTGCCGTGTCACGCGAAGATCTAGAACTTATGCAGCAAGAGTATGGCGTCGAAAAAATCTACGATGTGCCAACTGGCGTAGATACGAATTTCTTCCGACCAAATGGCCGGAGAGAGAGTCGCGCGTACAATCTTGTGTTTACCGGTTCTATGGATTGGCTGCCAAACGAAGATGCGATACGTTACTTCACAGAACAAATAATGCCACGAATTAAGAAGGCCGTTCCCGGAGTGACACTCACGGTCGTTGGCCGCTATCCTTACCAGGGCCTCGTGGAACTCAGTAAACGTGATCCGTCTGTGATAGTGACAGGCCGCGTTGAGGATGTTCGACCATACATGGAAGAGGGTGCCGTTTATATTGTGCCACTTCGGATCGGCGGAGGTACAAGACTCAAGATTTTCGAGGCGATGGCGATGGAGAAAGCCATTGTCTCCACCTCTATTGGTGCTGAAGGATTACCTGTCAGTGATGGAAAAGAGATTCTCCTGGCTGACACTCCTGAATCGTTTGCTGATGCTGTAGTGCGACTACTCCAAGAAGAAAGTTTGGCCAGTAAAATCGGAAAACGAGCGGCGGCAAGAGTCAGAGAGGAATTCGGATGGGATAAAGTGGCAGAGAGCTTCGCGGCGATTTGTGAACGCACGATCGCTCTGAAAGGGTTACCAAAGAATGCGGTGAATCACGAGGGTCATGCGACTCTATAAAGAAAACAGCGTGCGAGTGAATTTGAACGTCCACAGGTTTGGGGGAACGTCTTGTCATTGCGATTGAGTGTTTTTGGCTTAGGCTACGTGGGTTGCGTGTCCGCGGCATGTCTTGCTGACGCTGGGAATGTCGTTATCGGGGTCGACGTTAACTCAACCAAAGTAGAGATCATAAACGCTGGTAAAAGCCCAATCGTCGAGGATGGCGTTGCCGACTTAATAGGCAAGGTCGTCAGTTTGGGACAGTTGTCGGCAACGACGGATTCCGAGCGCGCGATTCTCGACTCAGATCTGTCGCTGGTTTGCGTGGGTACACCTAGCAACCAAAATGGCAGCCTGCATCTCCGTCACGTTGAGCAAGTCTGCCGTGAAATAGGTGCTGCCCTGGAAACTAAAGATCAGAGACATGTGGTTGTGATTCGCAGCACCATGCTGCCTGGAACTGTAGAAAACGTCGTGGTACCGGCACTGGAAGAGGCGTCCGGAAAAAAAGCGATTAGAGATTTTGGTATATGCATTAACCCTGAATTCTTACGCGAAGGCTCTTCGTTGAAGGACTACCACGCCCCGCCTTTCACTCTCATTGGTGCGGACGATCAGGAAACTATAAACAAAGTACGCAGTCTCTACGCCAATATTAACGCGCCCCTCTTTGTCACTGGGTTGAAGACGGCCGAGATGGTTAAGTACGTTTGCAATTGCTTTCACGCGCTGAAGGTGAGCTTCGCGAACGAAATCGGAAATATCTGTAAGGCGTTAGAAATCGACAGCCATGAGGTAATGGATGTGTTCTGCCAGGACACCAAACTGAATTTGTCAGCATATTACCTAAAACCTGGCTTCGCTTTTGGTGGATCTTGTTTGCCCAAAGATCTGCGCGCGATTAATCACAAAGCCAAAGAACTCGACGTGGAAGTACCTGTGCTTTCTTCGATCCTGCGAAGTAATCGACTACAGATCGAGCGAGCAGTTGATATGGTCCTACGGACCGGAAAGAAACGCGTAGGCGTGCTAGGATTCAGCTTCAAAGCCGGAACTGATGATTTGCGTGAATCGCCGATGGTCAGTTTGATCGAAACGCTAATCGGAAAAGGCTTACATTTAGCCATCTACGATCGAAATGTATCGCTGGCTAAACTATTCGGGGCCAACAAGGAATATATAGAACGAGAGATCCCACATATCTCGCAACTCATGCGCGCGACTCTGGACGAGGTCCTGGAAGAATCGGAATTGCTTGTGGTTGGACATCAGGCGGAAGAATTTCAAAAAGTTGACTCACAATTAAAGGATGGCCAAGTGGTGATCGATTTGGTTCGCATGTTTGCGAATCCTACGAACCTAGACGCCTACGAGGGTATTTGTTGGTAAGGACGAAGCTCTCCACCGTCGTCATTGTGTTGGTGCCCAACAGCAGTCGTGGATAGGAAAAAGAGCTATTGGCTACCAAAATCGCGAAAGGCGCGTAGGGCTGTTATTACGTTGGTTCTCTTATGCGCTTGGTCTTCGTTTGCCTGGGCGGCCGCTATAAATTTAATCGTGAGGCTGCCGCTCGATCATGCTGACGTGATTGTGGTCCTTAGTGGATCAGCAAGCTACAAAGAACGCGCAACTAAAGCAGCCGAACTCTATCGTGCGAGAATCGCGCCATCTGTAGTACTGACGAACGACAACAACCAGGGAGGATGGTCAAAAGAGGAACAACGAAATCCTTATTACTACGAGCGGGCTAGGCAGCAGTTAATCCTCGAGGGAGTTTCACCAAACGACATTACAGTGCTGCTTGATCCAGTTTACAGCACGCATGATGAAGCAGTGGTATTGCGGAGGAGTCTGGAGCCGACTACTTTTCGCTCAATGCTGGTTGTTACCTCAGCTTATCACTCAAGACGCGCTCTGTGGACGCTCAGACAAAGTTTTGGGGGGACAGTAATGAGGATTGGGATTGAACCTGTTCTGGCGGCAGGACAAACTCCAAAACCGGCAACCTGGTGGCTCCATTTACAAGGCTGGGAAGACGTCGCTTTGGAATATGTAAAGATGGCTTACTACTGGTGGCGATATTAGTCCTTCCCCAATTCGCGGGCACAAGAATTAATAATTACAGTTCTTGCTGTCGGCTGTTGGGTATGTTCTTATCGTCGTGACGATCTGTTTTTACCGGAGAAGCGTTGTCGGTGAGCTTTAATGGGCGATATATGAAATTAGTTCTTCTGGTCATCATTCTGTCTTTTTCTGTGCTGTCAGCGTGGGTCATAACCAAGCGAGGAATAATCTCGTGGGGCGCGAATGGCGCCGGCACGGATAACGCGTTTGCCACAAGGGTCGTGAAGGCCGGTGATGACCTTCAAGCAGCAATAAACAGAGCTCAACCGGGAGACATTTTAGAAATCGAGGCCGGCGCAGTCTTCAAGGGTCCGTTTATTCTGCCCGTGAAGACCGGAAACGCCTTTATCACAATTCAAAGTTCACGTCTTTCGGAACTCCCACCTTCGGGAAGCCGGGTTAATCCATCACATGCGCATCTCATGGCGAAGGTTGTGGCCGTGTCTCCGCAACCCGCAATCAGCACGGCACCGAAGGCTCATCATTACCGCTTCATTGGTATCGAATTCTTACCGTTAGACAAAACTAGGGCAACTGCGGATTTGATTAGATTGGGAGATGGCTCAGCGGAGCAAAATTCCCCGGAGTTGGTCGCGCATGATCTAATACTGGATCGATGCTACATCCACGGCCATCCGGGACAAGAAGTGAAGCGCGGAGTAGCCCTGAACAGCGCCGAGACGGAGATCTTGAATTCTTATATCTCAGATATTCATGGCGAGGGCTACGACACGCAAGCTATCTGCGGATGGAATGGTCCAGGACCTTTCCACATCATCAACAATCATCTGGAGGCCGCAGGCGAGAATGTCATGTTTGGCGGAGCGGATCCCGCTATTGCCAATCTAATTCCATCGGACATAGAAATCCGTGGGAATTACTTCGTCAAGCCATTGTCGTGGAAGAAGGATGACCCGAGCTATGCAGGTAGACATTGGTCTGTGAAGAATCTATTTGAAACCAAGAACGCGCGCCGTGTGCTGGTGGATGGGAATCTTTTTGAGAACTGTTGGGTGGATGCCCAAGTCGGATTTGCTATCCTTCTTAAGTCAAACAATCAGGACAATAAATGTCCCTGGTGTGTTACGGAGGATCTTGTTTTCAGCAACAACATCGTTCGCAATGTTGAGCATGGTCTTAACATACTCGGGTATGACATTGGTAAGACAAGCGGACAAGCCAGGCGAATTCGAGTGGTGAATAACCTATGGGAAAACATCAACGGCATGTGGTTCCAGGGAACGGACGGCGCGGACGATATTCTGATTGAACACAACACTCATTTTCAGGGAGAAGGAAACATATTTACCCTTTATGGAAAACCCACTACTGGTTTTGTCTACCGTTACAACGTTACGTTGCGGACAGGATATGGAGTAAAGGGCGACGGTACGGGAGAAGGGCGAAAGGCTTTGGAAGCCTTTTGCCCAGGTTACGTCTTTACAAAGAATGTAATTGCCGGCGTAAGTTCCGCTGACTATCCGCCCGGCAACTTTTATCCGACCTCGCTTCAAGAGATTGGATTTGTCGATCTGGCGAATCATAATTACCGCCTGAGTTCAAAAAGTCGGTACAGCAAGGCGGCTCCAAATCGAAAGGACTTGGGTTGCGATTTCGATGCGCTTGGCCCGGCTCTTCAAGCCAGAAGTGGAGAACACTTAGGCTAGAGTATGGCTGAGACAGATACGCTAATCCAGAAACTTCAATGGTCGCTTCCGTGGCTGCTCAGTTATCCTTTTTGGCGAGCCCGAGAAGTTTTGCGGCGGACCACTGTGCGTTCTTCCGGCCAGAATCTCATCTTTATTATAGCTAACCATTTCGAACCGGCGTGGTCAACGACGGGAATGCTTGATATATCCACTCAGTTAAGACGTCTCGATGAGTGGTGTGAGAAAGCTTTACGAATTGGTTCAGCAGTTCGCGATTTCGACGGTACTCCTTTTCGACATACCAACTTTTATCCTGCAGAACAATATCACTCCGGCTTGCTCGAAAAACTTGCCTCACTTCAACGCGATGGCTTTGGCGAAGTGGAAGTTCATCTACACCACGGCGTTGGACAACCTGATACGGCAAACAATCTAAAACGCGTACTGATTGAGTTTCGCGACATCCTAGCAGAGGAACACGGTTGTCTTTCATATGAGAAAGGCTCAAGCATTCCTAAGTATGCATTCGTCCACGGTAACCTTGCTCTTGCTAACTCAGCGGGCGGACGAAACTGTGGGGTCGACTCTGAAATGGCGATATTGGCTGAGACAGGTTGTTATGCTGACTTCACCCTGCCTTCGGCTCCCGAGCAGTCTCAGGTGCCTCGCCTGAATGCGATTTACCAGTGCGCACATGCCCTCGACCAAAAAATACCACATCGATCGGGTCCGACTGTGAGCGTCGGTGTTCGTCCTACGCTCCCTGTAATTTTTAGCGGTCCGCTGGTTTTCAATTGGGGACGTCGACTGTATGGACTTCCAATACCCCGAATTGAGAATGCGGTGTTGGCTGCGAATTATCCGCCCAGTATTGAGCGACTAGAAAGGTGGCGCAATGCGTCGATTGGAGTCGCTGGGAAACCAGAATGGATCTTTATCAAGCTTTCCTGTCACGGTTTCATACCTGCCGACCAGGACTTCACGATAGGTGATCCTATGCGACAGTTTCTGCTTGAACTCCTTGAACTGGCGGATAAAGGCAAGCAGTTTAAAATCCATTTTGCCTCAGCCCGAGAGGCTTTCAATATGGTTTTGGCCGCTGCCGATGGGAGAAAGGGTGAACCTGGAGAATACCGAGACTACCACTACCGCACCATGAACGACCTGAAAATAGGCAAAGTCCACTCCTCATAAATGAATCCATCCTCATCGACACACAGGCCGAAATCGTGGCTATTGGTCACCCTGGGTATTTTAATAACCTACTCGGTCCTGACTGTGGCCACCGCGCTTACGCAAAGTCCGGGAATCGACGAAGGTTACTTTGCCAACCCTGCATTTAACTTGGTTACAAAGGGCTCATTCAGTACGACGGTGTTGGAAACGTTCGGAACACCGTTCAAGGGAATGGATCGTCACACTTATTGGATCATGCCTCTACACCCGTTGGCACTTTCGGCCGCGTATAGGGTATTTGGTTTCAGTGTCTTCTCGACACGTATGATTTCGATTTTGTGGGGGTTGGTCGCGCTAGCGTCATGGTTTGTCATCGTCAACTCCTGGTTCCAGCGCCTGTCACTATCTTTGTTGGTGGTTGGGCTACTCTCGGTTGATTACGTCTTCATCGTGTGTGCCTCCTCTGGTCGAATGGACATGATGAGCGCGGCTCTGGGCTTCGCTGCCTTAGCCACCTACCTGGCTTTACGAGAGCGCAATTTGATCCTAGCGGTACTGTTAAGTCAAAGCCTGGTCGTTACCAGCGGCTTGACACATCCTATGGGTCTGTTGCCGTTTTTTGGGTTGACGTTCGTTTCTGTTCATCTTGATAGAAAGCGTTTCAGGATTAAGCACGTAGCTATGGCGTTGACGCCTTACCTGATTGGTGCCGTGGCGTGGGGTTACTATGTCGCCCAAGATTCCTCGGCATTCTTCAGCCAGTTTGGCGGGAATGCCATTATGGGCAGCGACGAAAACATAGGTGGCCGGTTCGTCGGGTTGTTTTCCCCTATTACCGGCTTGAAACTGGAACTAACGCATCGGTACCTCGGCAACTTCGGATTCGGACAGAGTTTAAGTGGCGTGGCTAACTTCAAGATCGTTCTCCTTGCGTTCTACGTTATCGGGGTGGTTGGAACTCTTCTTATTGGCGAACTTCGCAGATTAGCGAACTACCGAGTCCTCCTGGGACTTACCTTAATTTACTTTTTGGGCCTATCAATAATTGATTCGCAGAAACAGTATTACTATTTGATCCACATCATCCCGTTCTATCTAGCTCTTTTTGCTCTATTCGTAAGTTGGTGTTGGGCCAGAGCGGGTTTACTATTCAAGTCGGTTTTACTGCCGTTGAGTGCGGTGACGTTAATCGGTATCGGCGGGCTGGTTCATAGAATTAAACAGGACAATTACAGTAATTCGTTTAAACCAGCCGCCAACTTTCTAGAAGGCAGGGCTCATGACCACTCGGATATAGCGGCCAGTTCGGGTGTCGCATTTGGTCTGGGCTTCCCCAACAATATTATCCATGACCCGCTGTTGGGATATAAGACTGGTAGAAGATTCGACTACATTGTTCTGGATCCGGAATTTGCATACTCAATTAAGACGAGCAAGGAGCGAAGCCCAGAAACATATAAATACATCATGCGACTGTTAAGCGACGAATATGATCAGATATATGATTATCACTTCTACTCAATCTACTCGCGAAAAGTAAACTCGACTGGTCAAAGTGACTGATTTCCCGCCTGGTTAAACCGTTGACAACCATGTCTCGCTCTGTTAAATTTTCATTGCTTTTTCTTAATTAAGAAGAAAGCCCGTTCTTTAACACAATAGATTGCACCGATAAAGGCAAACCTGCCGCGAGGCTGGGACGCAAAGCCAGGATTCTCAGTTGAGAACGTCCGGCTACCGAAGGCGATCGGAGTTTCTGGCGAGCATGACCCTTTATCGGTTTTAAGTGCCCTCACCGTCAGAAATGGAAGCCCGCTTTCTGATCGAGCTGCTTCTAGTCCGTCCTTCAATTTTCTACACAAGACCGCTCCGTGCGCGCGACAAGCAGGATTACTAAAAAGGTAATCGCAGCCGCCACCTCGGCCTCTCTATCGTTGCAACCTTCAACCCAACATCGATTAAACGCACCCCCGGGGCAATCCGGGTCCGCAAAACCAGGATTCTCGATCTTCTAAGTCGAGAACGTCCGGTTACCGACAATTGAGGGTTCAAAATGACCTACGCATGGGCCACCAAGTCGAAGGGCCAGACACTACATACGTTTTTCTTTTGGTCTATCATAACTTTCACCCTGTTCACTTGCTCTGCTGCTGCCACGAGCGGAGCAACGATTACTGTCCCGTCGGGCGGCGACCTGCAAGCAGCCATCAATGTCGCCCAATCGGGAGATACCATTATTCTTCAAGCGGGCGCGAGTTATGTGGGCGCCTTTGTGCTTCCTAATAAGTCGGGAACTGCGTTCGTCACGATTCAATCTTCTGCTCTGGCTAATCTCCCTGGTCCGACCGAGCGGGTTACACCCGCACACGCCCCGCTCATGCCAAAGATGCTGACGCCTGGCTCAAACTTGCCAGCTTTACAGACTTCAGCTTACGCTCATCATTACCAGTTTGTGGGAATTGAGTTTGCTCCCCTTAATACCAGCGTGCTAGTGAGCGACTTGATAAAGCTTGGTGACGGATCCTCAGTGCAAAACTCTCTTGAGATGATCCCTCACCATCTGATACTGGACCGGTGCTATATCCACGGCTTCCCCACTATGGAATTGAAAAGGGGAATTGCGCTCAACAGCGCAGAGACGCAGATAAAAAATTCTTACGTTTCGGATGTTCACGGTGTAGGTTACGACACCCAGGCGATCTGTGGCTGGAACGGTCCTGGACCTTATCAGATTGTTAATAACTACTTGGAGGCTGCCGGTGAGAACGTCATGTTTGGCGGCGCTGATCCCTATATTACTGGTCTCATTCCCTCGGACATTGTCATTCAAAAAAACTACTTCTTCAAACCCTTGACTTGGAAGGTAGGGGATCCATCATACGCTGGTATTCATTGGAGTGTGAAAAATCTGTTCGAAACCAAGAACGCGCGCCGAGTGCTCGTCGATGGGAACATCTTCGAAAACTGCTGGCTCGATGCTCAGGTTGGTTTTGGAATCCTGTTGAAGTCGAACAATCAAGACGGCACCGCGCCCTGGTCTGTTACTGAGGACTTGACCTTCAGCAACAATATAGTCAGAGGCGTCGAGAATGGAGTGAATATTTTGGCGGTAGAAGTTCCTCCCAAAGTCAGTGCTGTTGGTAAAAGACTCCACATAATCAACAACTTTTGGGACGTACAGAAAATCTGGTATCAGGGATCGAACGGTGCAGTGGACGTTGTCTTTGACCACAACACGTTTTTGTCCCGAGAAGGTAATACGGCCAACTTCTACGGGTTAGTGACACAAGGCTTTGTCTTCAGAAACAACCTGGGAGTTCGCGCTGGCTACGGATTCAAAGGTGACGGAACAGCGGAAGGCACGGACGCTTTGAATGCATTCTGCCCGGGCTGGATTTTCGAAAAGAATGTACTCGTCGGTGCGAATTCCACGGTCTATCCCGCGAACAATTTTTATCCGGTTTCACTCAATGATGTTGGCTTTGTCGACCTCAATCAACAAAATTATCGCCTCTCCGTTTCGAGTCCATATCGAAATGGCGGCACAGACGGTAAAGACATTGGCGTTGACTTTCAGGCTCTTGAGGCTGCGTTAGCTGGTTTGTCGATCACCCCAACACCGACACCGACACCGACGCCAACACCAACATCGACGCCGACGCCAACTCCGACGCCTACTGCACAGTCGAGCGTGGCTTTCGTGCAGTTGGACACCATCACGGAAGGTACCTGGAAGAACGTTTATGGTGGCGAAGGCTATAACACGGTAAACGACTCGGTAAGCTATCCAAGCTATGCTCAAGTTTCGGTCAGCGGTTGCTCGTCGCCGACTTGGATGGCTTCAACCACGGACTTTCGAGGTTTACAGAAAGCTTCGGCAAGCGATCGAGTTGCCGCAAGATGGGATTCAACTTCCTTCCTGACCATTGACTTAAACTTGACGGATGGTGCAACCCACCAAATAGCGATTTATGGACTCGATTGGGATGGCAACAATCGAACCCAAAGAG
>Ga0065705_10104595_pt1 | contig 12983 bp, 11 predicted proteins | sample SwibulcommuniRL2_FD_59092 | JGI IMG/M metagenome (GOLD analysis project Ga0065705, IMG submission 59092) | Bulk soil microbial communities from switchgrass field near Rose Lake, East Lansing, Michigan, USA - RL2 Bulk Soil v2 (version 2) | ecosystem: Environmental > Terrestrial > Soil >...
CGCTGCCCCGGGCCGAAAGCGCACGACGATGCTGGTGGGATCGTACGCCTGGGAATCAATCGCCAGTTGCCCGCCCGTTGGGTCCATCATTGCGCTGGCGCTGAGCACCGTGCGCGCTTCCAACTGCTCCAGCAGCAGAGACCGATTGGTAAAGGATTTCGACCGGCGCTCGCGCCGGGAAGATTGCTTCGTTGAACTGCGCAGACGCCGCCGATCCGATCGAGCCAGAGAGAACATCAATGAAACTCCTGTGGAGAAGCGGCCGGTGAAACGAAGGGAGCAGGCGGGAGATCGGGGCCAGCGATTGCCCGCGCGAATTGGCGATCCACGACGAGTGGAGCGAGACGCTCCGACCGGACTGCGATCGCCATTGCGTTGGACCAAAGTTGTCAGGCACGACAACGTATAATCGCTAATCGCCGTGGGCGACACATACCCGGAATAGGGTAGGGCGGAGCGAAGTTGTCTCGCGGGCCGCCAGGGCGTCAGTTTTTGGCCGAGTTCACGAACTTGACGATCAGTTCCGCCCGCGAATGGACTCCCACTTGCCGGAAAATCGCCTTGAGATGGGTATGGACGGTGTGGGCGCTGCGATTCAGCCGCTTTGCGATGGCGGTTTCGTCGAGCCCTTGCAGCACCAGTCCCAGCACCTCGTGCTGGGCTGGCGTGAGCCCCTCGAACTCGACCGTTGAATCAGCCGAAATGCGGGTAAGCAGAGTGCTCTCACCGTCCAGGACGCCGCTGGGAGATAGCGGAGAGACAGCCAGTCGGCACATGACCCCGCCGAATCGAATCTCGTCGCCGATGTCACCGCTGGACCGCGTCGCCCGCTCTCCGTTGACGAATGTGCCGTTCAGGCTGTTGAGATCTTCCACGATCAATGAGCGAGCGCTGCGGATCAAGCGCGCGTGCCGGCGGGAAAGCGTCCGGTCTTTGAGCACTATATCCGCGTCCGTTGTGCGGCCGACGATGTACTCGCCCGGCTCCAGGCGAAGAGGAAGGTTGCCAGCTACGGGGAACGCGCTGATCAACCACATGCAGATTTCTCGCGGTGAAGTCGCTAGGCGGAGGGTGCCGGTTGTCCAAGGATGGAGTGCCCATTATGCCTACTGAGGTAGCGGATAGCGACAGGTTGACGCTGACCCTCGATATTACTTGTCGTTACCCAACCGCCCCTCGAGCCGCTCGATTTGCTGGCGAATCTCGTCCGGAACGCGGGTCGGCCGTTGGTTAACGTAGTCGAACATCACGACAGTGCTCTCCCCCTCGGCGACTATCACTTGCTGCGGGCCGCTGTAAATCAGGTGCCGCATTTTCATCGAACTGCGGCCGATTTCGTGGATGCTGGCAGAGACCAGGATCGTGTCCGGATGCTTGAGCTGTCGGCGATAGTCGCACTTGATCGAGGCCAGAATCGGCCCCCGGCCTTCACCCGACATGAGGTGCTTCATGCCGCTGCGATTCAGGTACTCGATCCGCGTCGTCTCAAACCAACGGAAATAGACGACGCCGTTGACGTGGCCGAACAGGTCCTGGTCGCCCCACTGGATCGGCAGGGCAACGACAACCGGCTGCCTAGCTAATTCTGGCGGAGTTGGATGCTCGCTCATGAAGGCTCCTGCCGAAGAAATGGGTATCCCCATGCTGTAAAGCCCTGACGCATCTTGGTCGGGCTTTCGAGGCCCAATCATGGTAGCCGACCACTCCGGGAATCGCCCGGCTGCTAGCAGTCCTGCCGGCCCCCGACCAGCGGCCCCCCTCCCCAACCGGCCAGCGCCACTTGGCAACGCCCGAATCGTTAGGCATGATGAAGGCGGTCCAACGGCATTATTCCCAGCCTTCCGGGCCGCCGCGAAAGCCCGCCCTGGGCTGTCCATTCATCCCGCCCGCGAGCCCAAGATGCACGTCCTCGAGACCCGCCAGCTACGCAAATCCTTTGGCGAGGGAGATGCCAAGGTCGAGGCCCTTCGGGGCATCGATCTGGGCCTCAACAAGGGGGAAATGCTGGCGATCATGGGCCGCAGCGGCTCGGGGAAGAGCACCCTGCTCACGCTCCTTGGCGGCGTCGATGTGCCAACGAGCGGGCAGGTATTGCTTGAGGGGACCGACCTGGCCTCGATGTCCGACGACGAGCGGACGCTAATGCGCCGCCGCCGGATCGGCTTCGTCTTCCAGTCGTTCAACCTGCTGCCCATCCTGACGGCCGAGGAAAACGTGGCCCTGCCGCTCGAGTTGGATGGTGTTCCTCCATCCGACGCCAAAGCGAAGGCGGGCAAAATGCTTGAATTGGTGGGTTTGGAGAAGCGGCGCGGTCATCTTCCGGGAAAGCTGTCCGGCGGCGAGCAGCAGCGGGTTGCCATCGCCCGGGCCCTGGTGATCGACCCGGCCATCGTCCTGGCCGACGAACCAACCGGCAACCTCGACACGGCCAATGGCAAGCGGATCATCGCCATCCTCCGCGAACTGGTCGATCAGCACGGACAGACCTTGGTCCTGGTGACTCACGATCCAGGCGTCGCCGCCATTGCCGACCGCGTAATTTACGTGGCGGACGGCGTAGTGGAACGCGAGGAGGCCAACCGCGTCATTCCGGTGCGCCCCCGCCGAATCGTTCCTGAATCGGCCGCTTCGGAGCGAACGGCATGAGCCTGCGGCGTTACACGACCCGGGCCATGCTTCTGCGGCCGGGCCGTACGATCTTGACGCTCCTCAGCATCGTCATTGGCGTCGCCGCCGCCGTGGCAATCGATCTGGGCACGGCCACAACCCGCGAGTCGTACCAGAAAATGTTCGCCACGGTGACCGGCAAGGCCACGCTGGAAATCACCGCAGCCGGTGGCGTCAACTTCGACCAGAAGTTTCTCGATATCGCCGCGAAAACCCCGGGCGTGACCGCGGCGTCCCCCATCATCGAGAAACCGACGTCGCTAGCGATCGGCGAGAAACAAATCCGCCTGCAAATCATGGGGATCAAGCCTGAGCTGGACCAAGCCGTCCGCGAGTATGACATCGTCGCTGGCCGACAGCTCGCCAAGGGGGACGAGCTGGTCCTCGATGAGGAGTTTGCCAGACTGCTCGGCGTGAAAGTCAACGACGAAGTGGGCATCCGCACCTCACAAGGAAGGAAGCCATTCGTCGTCGTTGGCTTTCAGAAACCACGCGGCGCTGAAGTCCTCCGTCAGGCGTCGCTCGCCTTCATGCCGATCGAACGAGCGCAGCTCTATTTCTATCCCCGCGCCAAACGGCAGTGTTACGACAAGATCCAGATCGTCACTCCGCCCGGCGATGCCCAAATCGAGCAGGTCCGTGCAGCGCTGGCCGCCCAGTTGCCCGCCCCTGCGAGCGATAGCGAGCCGAAGTTCAACGTCGATCGCCCGTCAAGCGGCTCGAACCTGATGGAGCATACGCTCAAGTCGAGCGAGATCGGCCTGACGCTCGCGTCCCTCTTTTCGCTGCTCCTGGCGTCGTTCATCATCCTCAACACGCTGCTGATGAATGTCGGCGAGCGGCGGCGGCATCTGGCGATCATGCGGGCCGTCGGCGCTACCCGCTGGCAGTTGACCCGCGCACTCGTCGGCGAGAGCCTGCTTCTGGGAACGGTGGGCACCCTGCTAGGCATTGCCGTTGGCCTGGGAGCCGCGTGGTTCTCCAACTGGATCCTGACTCGCTCGCTCGATGTGACGCTGGCCACCGTCGATGAGGTCCTCACCGTCAAGCCGTTCATCCTTGGCGCGATTTTCGGTCTAGGTATGTCGCTAATCGGCGTGCTGATCCCCGCCATTCGCATCGGCAAGATCTCGCCGCTGGAAGGAATGAGCCGCGTCGTGCCCGGCGACCTGCGCGAATGGTCGTGGCCCTTCTTCTTCCTGGGCACCGGGATGATGCTCGCCGGTTCAATCGTCATCTATTACGGCATGATTGGCACGCTGCCGATCGACGCGCCGATGTATGGGGGTCTGCTCTTTCTGGCCGGCATCGTCGCCCTTCAGACCGTGCTCCTCAAACCGCAGGCATCACTCATTTCGTTGTTGTTTCAGCCCTTTCGCCCGGTCGAGGCCGGCCTGGCCCTCAAGCAAATCCTCCGGCACAAAACCCGTTCGGCCCTGACAGTCGGCGTGCTCTTTATTGCGGGTGCAACGGGCGTGGGAATGGCCAATTCGATCATGGACAATGTCCGCGACGTCAGCGACTGGATGAAGGCGGCGATCGTCGGCGACTACTTTGTGCGGGCCATGATGCCCGACATGGCCACCGGCACTGCCCCCGACCTGCCCGACAGCATGCTCGCCGATCTCCAGACACTCCCCCATATCAAGTCGATCGACGGCGTTTCGTATATCGAGACCAAGGTTCTCAAACCCGTGGCCGGCGGCGAGCCAGAGCAGATCAAGGCCATCTGCATCGCCAGGCAGTTCACCGATGACGCCCGTATGCCATTCGACCTGATCGAAGGCAACGAGTACGCCCTGCGTGGCCAGCTCGAGGCTGGCGAAGCGGTGATCGGGAGCGTGCTTGCCCAGCAGCTTCAGGCCAAACCGGGCGACTCAATCCAGCTCGAAACGGTTTCGGGGGTGCAGCCCGTCAAGGTCGCCGCCGTCGCCAACGAGTACATGGTCGGGGGTATGTCGATCTATATGCAACGCGAGTGGGCCGAGCGCCGCGTCGGCATTCAGGGCTTCGACGCCTTCATCCTCCGCGTCGATAGCCCCGCCAACCTGGCCGCGGTGAAGCCGCTCTTGGAAGAGATATGCAAGCGCAACGATGTGATCCTCAAGTCCTACGCCGAAATCAGCCGCAACGTCAGCCGCATCGTCGGTGGCATCCAGTGGAGCCTGTGGGTGCTCGTGTATCTCGGTTTCGTGGTGGCGGCATTCGGCGTGGTCAACACGCTCACGATGAACGTGCTCGAACAGACCCGCGAACTGGGTCTCTTGCGAATTGTCGCCATGACCAAGTCGCAGGTCCGCCGGACGATTGTCACGCAGGCCCTGATCATCGGCGGCGTCGGCCTGCCGCCGGGCATCGTGATCGGCGTGCTGAACGCTTATGTCATGAACCTGGGGATGATGACGGCCTTCGCCCACCCGATCGAGTTCCACATTCACCCGCTCCTCTTGGTCCTCACGATGGTGGGATCGCTGGTGATCGTTCTCGTGGCGGCGATCATTCCCGCCTACCGCGCCACGCGAATCGACGTGGTTGAGGCCCTGCATTACGAGTAGGCCCGCCGCCTGGCTGGCGCGATCATCACCGCGCCCCCTTCGCTAACGCGTCAGATTGTCCGACTGCCTGACGGCAAATGTAAGGATTCCTTGCATGTTCCGCTCTGGCCGGTAAGAATGCGATGGTTCCGGCAGGCCCATCTTCGATTTGGGGCATTTCGCCGTGCGCTCTTTGTCGAATTCACCGACGATCGATGCGCCGTTCTGGCGGCTGGGCTTAAGCCGCAAGAATTTCCTGTGTCTTTTCGGACTCGCGGCGAATCAATGCGCCGAATCCATCTCGGCTTTCTTTTCCATCATTCTTCCGGAGGTGTTCCATGCGCGGCAGAGTACGGGGCTTTACGCTCGTTGAGTTATTGGTCGTGATCGCCATTATTGGCGTGCTGGTGGCGCTGCTCTTGCCGGCCGTGCAAGCCGCGCGCGAAGCGGCCAGGCGAAGCCAGTGCGCTAACAACTTGAAGCAGATTGGAATCGCGTTTCACAATTACCATGACACGTACAATCGGTTCCCCTTTGCGTGCGTCGCCCATCCAATGGACTTTTTCGCACCGACGGCCAGCGCCACCTTGCGACCCACCGCCACGGTTCCGCCTGGTGTCTTCGGAAGCACCTGGGCGATCTCCATCTTGCCGCAACTGGAACAGAAACCGCTTTTCGACTTGTGGGATCCCACGCTTGGGCCGGCCTCGACTCCAAATCAGAGAGTGGTGACGAGCACTCCCTTGAAAGTGATGAAGTGCCCTAGCGATATCGTCGCTCAGCCAATTGTGGACTTGGACGGCGTACCGGGCACGTTCGACAAGGGCAACTATGGGCTGAATTGCGGCGGCGGCTGCGCCAACGAAAATGGCGGCAATGGCGCGGGTCCGCACGAATCGCCCATTTGGGCGATCAATCCTTCCAACGGCACTCCACCCGGCTATGGCAGAGCGTCCGTCAATCGAGGAGTAGGGCATTGGCGCGACGGCGGACTTGCCCCCAATATCCCTTCGGGCACTGGCATGAACGAAATGCTGGATGGCACTTCCAACTGCGTCCTCGTTGGCGAGATTCTGCACTTCAACAACTCTGCTGACAGCCGCGGAGCGTGGGGACGAGCCTATGGCGCTATCCTCAGCGCATACACCAACGGTAGTCCGGACGTTGACGGGCCAAACGGAATCGCCACGCCAAACGTGCGGGCAGTCGGGATCTATCGTGACTTCCCAGTGAGTTGCTCAAACACTCCTTCGATAGGTGACCCGCAGTTGGAATGTGGCGATCGCGGCGGTGACGGTCTGGGTGGAATCGCGATGCGCAGCCGCCATCCAGGCGGTGTGCAGGCTGTTTATGGCGATGGACGAGTAGCGTTCATCAGCCAGACAATCGACAAGCTTATCTATCGCGCGCAGCTGACGATTCAAGGCGGCGAGGCCGTTCCTGTTCAGTAGGCACAGCGATCGCTAGCGTCTTTGGTCGCCTGACGATGGGCGGCCGCAAACGGCATATTCGCAGCCGTGGCGGCCGCGGGGTGAGAACATCTTTCCCGGGCACGCAACCAGTGGAATCAAGGGTGGAGCTATGAGGACGAGTTTTGGTGTCTGTGTCTTTCTTGCGGCCGTAATGGCGATCACCTCGATCGGGTGCAGTGGCTCAAAGCAGTCGTCGGGCCGCCCCGAAGTGGAGTCAGTCTCTGACGAAGAGCACTTCGGGGCGTCTTCGAAGGCGCTCCTATACGAATTCCGCGCCAAGGCGCGAAAGCGGGGGGTCGCGGCGGCCAAACAGGAGCTTCCCCAATTACTCGAAAGCTTCGACGGCTACGAGAAGCGCAAACTGGGCCAAAGTGCCGCTACGTACAAAGAGATCGTTGAGAAGCTGAATGCGTTACAGGGCACGCTCGGTTCGGCCAATCGCGACACCGTCGTCAAAGCGGCTGACGAAATCGGTGCGCTGGCCGACAAGCTACCAGGAAAGGCAAATCCCAATCCAGAAGTGGAATAGTAGTAGGCACACTCCGTGTGCCGTCAAGACTTCGTCGGAGGTAAAGCTCGGCAGAAGCCCCGTCTTCCCGCACCGCCCAACGGCACATGGAGTGTACCTGCTACTTTCTTGACCCCTGCACGTTAACTCGCATAGCATGAGCCCTGGGGCAGTTGACTAAAGGCAACCAGCATGGCCACGCGGCTCTTTCGTGGCGGCGCGTGCGCGGCGATTCTCTATTTCGCGGCGGCAGCAAGCGCTCAAGACAACGGCAACGTCATCGTTGGCAATCTGCCGGCGACGACCGTGCAGCTTCCCACGTTTGGCATCAGCATCGACGCCGAGGGTACGCTCGACGCAAAACTCTTCCGCGAATTTGATCGCAAGCTGCTTGTCGAACGATTGGCGGCTGCCAAGGGTGCCAAACATGGGGATGTCTGGGCCGGAGCAAAGCTGCGCAAGGTCTCCCTCGTCCGCCTGGAGCGGGCCGTTGCCGCCGAAATCGCCGCTGGTCGCCAGCCGGACGAGGCGATGCGCAGCCTCGCCGGACTCACGCGGGTGCAGTACCTGTTTTGCTTCCCCGGAAAGGACGGCCAGCCCGGCGACGTGGTGATCGCCGGTCCGGCCGAGCCGTGGGCCCTCGATCCGGCTGGCCGCGCGGTCGGACTTCAATCCGGGCGGCCCGTGCTTCAGCTCGACGACCTGGCGGTTGCCCTGCGGGCCTATCCGCCCGACAAGCAGGACCGCCCGTTTCTCGGCTGCTCGATCGACCCGCCGCCGGAAGGCCTGGCCCGGCTTGTTGAGTTTCAGCGGACGATCCCGCGGCAGATTCGGGACGAAGAGCGGGCCGCCGCGACCGCCGCCATCGCCAAAGGGACTTCCGAGGCCCTCGGCAACGCCCAAATTCGGGTTTTCGGCATTTCGCCGCGGACGCACTTCGCCCACGTGCTCGTGGAGGCCGATTACCGCATGAAGCGGATCGGCATCGGGGCCGAAACGCCGCCGGTCAAGATGACTACGTTTCTCTCAGCCCTCCAGTCGCCGCAGCAAGGGACGCTCCAGCGGTGGTGGTTCACGCCCGATTACCGCTGCGTGAAGCTGGCGCCGGACAAGCTGGCCGCGGAACTTGTCGGCCAAGGCGTGCAGCTCCAAGCCGAAGACAAGCTGATCGGCGAAGACGGCTCCTTGGCGGCGGCCGGTGCCAAGCCGAACAAGGCCAGCGAGCTGTTTACGCTCAGCTTTACGCGCAAGTACCCCGAGATCGCCGCTGCCAGCCCAGTCTATGCCCAGATGCGAAGCTTGATTGACCTGGCCATCTCCGCGGCACTGATTCGCCGGCTCGAATACTACACGCAAGCCGGCTGGACCGCCGAAACGCTCCGCGACGAGCGCATGCTCCCGGTCGAAACGCTCGCCGAGCCGCGGCGCGTGCCATGCGTGGTCAATTCGCTCTGGAAAGGGAACCGCCTATTGACGCCAGCCGGGGGCGGCGTTTCGATTCGGCCTGACGAAGCGCTGCGGACCGAGAACCTCGTGGCGGATGAGGATGGCTCAATGGCCAAGGTGCGCGGCGAATTGCCCGCGCTGCCGAAGGACCGTTGGTGGTGGGATTAGCCGCCAAGCAATCGCACGATCCACCCCTTCGGCAAGTCAGCGACGGCCAGCTTTTCCGCCCGGCCAATTCGGGCCAGCAGTGCTTCGGCCGCCAGATAGCCGCTGCGGACTGCCCCTTCCATCGTCGCTGGCCAGCCGGTACGGGTCCAATCGCCGGCCAGGAAGAGATTGGGAATAGTCGTCGTCTGCTCGGGTCGCTGTGCGTCGAGGCCAGGCCGGCAGGAGAAGACCGCCTCTTGCTCCGTGATCAACTGCCAGCGGACCAGCGACGCCTCCTGCGCCGCGGGGAAGACGGCCCGCAGATCAGCCAGCACCTCGTCGCGCACGGCATCGCGCGGGCGGCCGGCCAGATCGTGCGAGGCGCTGATGACGACCTGGTAATAGTAGGACGGATTTGTAATCCGTCCCTCGCCCGAATTCTGGACGGATTGAAAATCCGTCCTACGGAAAATCCACTGCGACAGCCGTCCGACGAGCACCGCGTGCGGCAACTCAGTGATCGACCGGTCAAACCAGAGATGTACGCTGGTGATCGGGGCGGAATGGAATTCGCTCGCTGCTGTCAGTTGCGGCAATTGTTCGCTCAGTCCAGGGGCGAGCAGTGCTGCGGCGTTGCGCCACGGGACCGCGAGAACGACGTGATCAAACTCGCGAGACTTCGTGGGACTGTCCCCCGGGACGCTCCGGTCAGCGATACTTACCCGCAACTTCCGAGCGTCGGACGACCGTTCGATCATCCGCGTTGGCGACTCCAGGTGAACCCTCACACTCTGCTCGCCTAGCCACTTGGCTACGTGTACATCGTACAACTCTCCAAGCGAAACCTTGGGCACAAGCACTTGGCAGGCGTCTGGGTGGGCGAGAAAACCGTCCACAAACACCTTGCGCGCCGCGGACAGCGACGCCCGGTCGAGCGATTCCCCTAGGGCGCTGACCAGTACGACTTGCCAGAAGCGCTCAATCGCTCGCTGCGATTGCCGCTGCTTGCGCAGCCAGTCGAGTACTGTGGGATCAGCCGTTGATGCTCGAATCAGTCGCACCATCGCGCGGGCGATTGCCAGTTTATCGCCGAGCGTCAGGTAGCTGATCCCGATGAGTGACGGCAGCAAGTGGAGCGGCGGCGGCAGCCAGCGCGACGGCAGGAAGTCGCTTCGCCGACCGTCAGGACCGAAAAAGTGCAGGACCCTGTGACGATCGAAAAGGTCGGCAATTCCCGTCCGGCGGCAGAAGTCGAGATAGTTCGTGCAACAGCCCATCGCTACGTGTTGGCAATGGTCAACGAGCTGCCCGGACTCGCGGTCCAGATACGAGCCTGCCCTGCCCCCGAGGCGGCGTTTGGCCTCGAACAGCTCAATCTCCAGCCCTCGGCCGGCGAGCGCAACCGCGGCCGACAGTCCCGCGAGACCGCCGCCAATGATGGCGATACGGACGGTGTCATTGGTCATTAGTCACTTGTCATTTGTAGTCTTTGGAAGAACATAGCAAGTGACCAATGACGAATGACAAATGACGTTCACGTCACCAGCGTCCGCAGCACGATCCAGGCTTTGTAGGGCCGCGAGACGCGCAGGCGATGCGACAACACCGCGGCCGGATCACGCTCAATCATCGCCAGCAGCGCTCGATAGGTCGCATGCATCATGCGGAACATCCGCCGCCCGCTGCCCGCGAGGTATTTCGATGTGCCAGCCGAAGCATCGTAGAGCTTCACCGCCCGAATCGACTCGAATTTGATCAGCTCGATCCATTGCCGCGATGGCGGCTGGGGCGCGACGAGCTCGCCGCACTCGAACCGGACGAGATCGGCCCGCGGCAGGTACATCCGCCCGCGAGCCGCATCCTCGGCCAGGTCGCGGAGGATGTTCGTCAGTTGGAATGCCACGCCACAATCGGTCGCCGGCTGGATGGCCCGCTCGTCGCGGCAGCCCCAAATCGCCAGGCACGCCAGCCCGACGGACGACGCGACATGCACGCAGTAGTGCCGCAAGTCGTCGAACGTTGCGAAGCCGGTGTGGTTGAGGTCCATTTGCACGCCAGCGACCACGTGGCGCAGGTAGTCGCGAGGGATGTCGAATCGCTCCGCGGTGTCGGCAAGGGCGGGGAGGACGGAGGAGATTTCGGATTTCGGATTTCGGATTTTGGATTTCGAGGCGAGTGCGGCTTCCAGCGATTCCCGCCATGCGGCGAGTCGCACTCTCCTTTCCTCGACCGGCTCTGGCCCGTCGGCCAGGTCGTCGGTGTGGCGGGCAAATGCATAGAGTGCCTCCATCGCCCGCCGCTGATCGTGCGGCAGGAGCCAAAACATGCGCGAGAACGTCGAATTGGCGGCATATGCCAGCCGGCGGCAGAGGCGGTAGCTCCGCACCAGTTCGTCGCGGTCTAAACCGCGGACAGAATCGCTCATCCCTGCCACCACGCCGTTACGAGCACGCGTAGCTTGGTCAGCCGGCCCACCGTTGGCCGTTGTGACCACACATCGTAACGGGCGCGGCGAATGGCGGCGAGGATGGCACGCCCGCCGGCGATGAAGACGCGAATCGGCAGGCGCAACTCATGCGGCACATGCCGCACAAGCGGCTGACCCTCGTCGAGGTAGGCTTCCGCCGCATTCACCATCACTGCGAGCATTTCGCGGAAGGCGCTGTCGCACCTTCCGGCGGCGAACTTCGAGTCGTCCCATCCATAGGCTCGACACAGCGTCTGGGGAATATAGATTCGTCCTCGCTCGAAGTCGCGCCGCACGTCCTGGCAGAAGTTCGCCAGTTGCAGCGCCGTGCAAATTCGATCCGACAAGTGCCCGCTTGTCTCGTCCACACACCGTCCCAAGGTCAAGACGATGCGCCCCACGGGATTTGCTGAACACTCGCAGTAGGTGAGCAAGTCGGACATCGATTCATAGCGCGTCTGCAACTGATCGCGGCGAAACGCGACGAGCAAATCGGCCAGTGGCTTCTGAGGAATGACGTACTCGCGGACGGTCTCGGCCAGGGCGACAAAGACTGGATGCGAAGTCCGACCGGAGAACATCGCATCCAGTTGCTGCGCCCACCAATCCAAGAGCGAAAGCGACTGGCCCCCCGCTTCATCCGCCAGGTCATCAGCCCAGCGGCAATAGGCATAGACGTTGCACAGGTGCTGGTGCAAGTGCTGCGGAAACAACCGGCTGACGACTGTGAAGTTCTCGTAGTGCGTCTCGGCCAGGCGGCGGCAATAATGCTGCGCCTCGGCAAGAGTCGGCGGCGCATGGTCCGCCGTCGGCCCATACTGGGCAAGTTCCGCCGCGAGGTCCATCTACCGATCCTGGCCGAGGATAATCAGCCGGGGGCTACTTCACCGTAATCATCTGGTCTTTCGGATTCTCGCTCAGGATCAGCCCGGCGAACCGCACCTCCTGCGGCACCTGGTTGCTGTGCAGTTGCAAGCCGATCGGCCCCGCCTCGCACAGTTCGGGCTTGTCGTCGGACCAGTCGGCGACGAGCTGCCCGTTGACCGCCAGGCGAATGCGGTTGCCGATCGCCAGAATCTCCATTCTGTTCCAGTCTTTGTTGTCCGCTTTGACCGCCCGGCCGTCGTCCTTGTAGATGCTGTTGCGACGGTACAGGTCATAAAAGCCCCAGCCCGCCGGGAACATCACGAGATGCCCCTGGTACGAGCTCTTCTCCGCGTCCTTCTCGTACTTCTTGCCCCAGATGGCTATACCGGAGTGCATGCCCGATTCGGCGAGCTTGCCTTCGAAGACCAGCCGGAAGTTGCGGTAGGGCTTTTTCGTCAGCAGGTAGTTGCTCACCATTGGAGCATTCTCTTTTTCATTGCGGGCGATGATGACGCCGTCCTTGATCGTGAAGTACTTCTGCGTTCCGCCTTCGCCCGTATTTCCTTCCCAACCTTCGAAGTCGTGCCCGTTGAACAACTTCACTGGCTTCTCCCCTTCAGGGAATTTGACCGACGCCGACCAGTCGCCAGGTTTATCGGCGGCTTGAGCAAAATGCAGACCGAGGACGACCAGCGCGGCCAGCGCGACGAGCGAGGTGCGGAGCATGGGAGGGTTCCTGAGTGAGAGGCAGGGACTTGTGACGTGCCGCGATTATAGCGAGCGGCAAGTCGTCGTTGCAGTCGGCGCTGGCGAGCTATCGCTCGCCGGGCCGGCGAAGCGGAGCCGGCGGGAGCGGCTCGACGGGCGGGAGCGGG
>Ga0065705_10104596_pt1 | contig 12981 bp, 13 predicted proteins | sample SwibulcommuniRL2_FD_59092 | JGI IMG/M metagenome (GOLD analysis project Ga0065705, IMG submission 59092) | Bulk soil microbial communities from switchgrass field near Rose Lake, East Lansing, Michigan, USA - RL2 Bulk Soil v2 (version 2) | ecosystem: Environmental > Terrestrial > Soil >...
TGATGTTGCCCTTGTGCACGAAATTGATGTTCTTGCGCTTGTTCGCCAACGACCACTGAATCGCTGCGCGCACCAGTCGCTCGGTGCCTTCGACCGAGACCGGCTTTAGGCCCACGGCAGCGGTGTTGGGAAAGCGAATCTTGGCAAACTCACTTGGAAAGGTTTCTTTGAGGTACGATTTAAATTTGGCATTGGCCTCGGTGCCGTTCGGGAACTCGATGCCGGTATAGATATCTTCTGTGTTTTCGCGGAAGACAACCATGTCGACGTATTCCGGATGTTTGACCGGCGAAGGCACGCCGTTGAAATAGCGCACCGGACGCTGGCAGACGTAGAGATCGAGCAATTTCCGCAGCCCGACATTGAGCGAGGTCATGCCGCCGCCGATGGGCGTTGTCAGCGGACCCTTGATGCCGACGAGAAATTCGGAAAATGCCGGCACGGTCTCTTCGTGCAGCCAGCTATTGTACTGCTTGAAGGATTTCTCACCGGCATAAACTTCCATCCAGTGGATTTTCTTTTTGCCCTTGTAGGCCTTTTCCACCGCGGCATCGAAAACGCGCACCGAAGCGCGCCAGATATCGCGGCCAGTGCCGTCACCTTCGATGAACGGAATGATCGGATTGTCGGGAACCTGCAGCTGCTTTTTGGCTCCCATGGTGATTTTCGCGCCGTCCTTTGGGACTTTTACCACTTTGTACTCTGCCATAATCTCCTCATGTGCAAAAATAGCCTAAGGGTCTTGGCGGATCTCCACCGCTCCTTAGGCTATTCGCTTTTGAAAGTATTTGGAACTGTCCAGAAATTAACTGATTAACCCGAGCGAGTCAAGGCGCTAACTATTCGTTTTTCTTTCGCTCTAGCCATTTTTCCAGATGACGCGCCGCAACTTCCCGGCCACCTAGCCCGAAGGCTAAAGCCAAAGCCAAACAAACCGCTCCAAAAACCAAAATGAACGCCCAGATAACGATCTCAGAGGCGATATCGAGTATCTCAAAGATCCCCGCGACCACAAAAATCGTCGTGCCGATGTAAGCAGCGCGACCGATCGCCCCCGCTTGCTCGAGACCGGCGTTGGCGCAAGAAGTGCGCGTAACCGTTTCCAAAAAATTGGCGAAGTAAAGCCCGAGAATGAGGGTCACAAGCGCCGCGACGATCTTTGGAATATAAAGATAAATGGTGTGGAGGGTATCGGTGGCGCCGCTTAAGTTGAGGGTCTCGAGCGTGGTCACGATGGCGATCAGGAATAGAAACCAAAAGGCCAAAAGGCCAACGATATCAGAGGGGGACTGCTTGATACCGCCCCGCTCGATAATCCGGTTGATGCCGGCCCGTTCGGCGAGCAGGTCGAACTGGCAGAGCTTCAGCAAGCGCACGACGATTCTTTTGATGATATTACAGACCGCCCATCCCAGAACAATGATTGCAACCGCAAAAAACAAGTTCGGCAGAAAGACAGCGATCTTGGTGATGAACGCATCCCAGAATCCTGTGACCGTAACGATCGGATTCATCCATTCCTCCTTCGCACGGGCTGGTGCATGTTATAAGTAAATAGGGGACTCTTGGCAGGATTGTCAAATCAAAGGGACTTTGACACTGAATTTGACTTTGACTTGAATCAACCGGGTACCACCATTATAGTCGTCGAATTGTCGTATCAGCTCTGCCATTCATCAGCGATTGGACTCGAAGCGTTGCGTGTAACCGTCGACAAACTAGCCAGGGCGTACGGGTTTTTGTGGGCCCTGAGAGATCTCAATCTTGATCTTACCCCGGGCCAGTGCGTTGCCCTGCTCGGGCCGAACGGAGCCGGCAAAACAACCCTGCTGAAACTTCTGAGCGGGCTGATCACACCGACCACCGGCGAAATCCGCTTTGATGGTGTGATTTTTTCGCGAAGCATGCCCGAATTGCGCGCTCGCGTCGGCCTGCTCGCTCCCTCGGATCATCTTTACGACAACCTCACGGCCAGAGAAAACCTTACCTTTTTCTCCCGGCTGTATAAACAGAGCGTCGTCCCAGAGTCGCTTGACTCTGCGCTGGAACAGGTCGGCTTGGCAGAGCGCGCCGGCGACTACGTAGCCAATTTATCGAGCGGCATGAAATGCCGGCTATCGATCGCCAAATGGATGCTCTTACAGCCGGAACTATTACTGGTCGACGAGCCTTACGGCGTCCTCGACGGCAGCGGCATCCGGTTGCTTGAAAATTTTTTAAAGCATCAGTGCACGTGTGGCAGCATCGTCGTCATGGCTTCGCACCATGTGTCGCGCGCGCTCGATCTCTGCAACCGGGTGGTCATCTTGAGTCAAGGTCGGCTTTCCTTCAATGAGGCGAAGCGGCAACCCTGGCCCGCTTTCGAGACAGCCTTCAGTGAATTCTTGCCGCATGGTGGCTCATGACGCTCCTGCGCCAAACAGGGTTGATGCTCTGGAAGGACACGCTTCTGGAACTGCGCCGCCGCGAGAGCCTGCTAACGATGTTTTTCTTCGGCACCCTGCTGCTGTTCGTTTTCAATTTCGCCTTCGACTTGGCGCCGGATAAAATCGCCGGGATGGCGCCGGGTTTGCTTTGGCTGGCGTTTCTATTCACTGGGACGCTGGGTCTGGCGCAACTCTTTCAGGCCGAGCGTGAGAATCACAATCTCGACGCCCTGCTGCTTTCGCCGCTCGATGGCGGCGCGTTGTTTCTCGCCAAAGCCGCTTTCAATCTAATTTTGATGGTGCTCGTCGAGATCGTCGTTATCCCGCTATTCTGGATCTTGTTCAATCTGCCCGCGTGGAATTTGCTACCGCAAATATTTCTGGTTACCTTGTTGGGGACTGTCGGCTTCTGTGTGTTGGGAACGCTCATGTCAGCAATCACGCTGCGAGCGCGGGCGCGCGAACTGCTATTGCCGCTGGTGCTCTTTCCGCTGATGATTCCAGTGATCCTGGCGACCATTCGCTGTATGGCAGAGGTGCTGCGCACCGGCCAGTTTGGCGATCAGGTGGCATGGCTGCGGCTGCTTTTAGGTTTTGATGTGATATTTTTGACTGCGGGAGTGCTGATTTTCGATTGGGTAATAGAAAGTTGAAATGATCAGGCAGTCTCGAAAAAGGAAAGGTATTCTCGGCGCCCTCGCCCTGGTGACTGTTTTGTTCAGTCTTTACTGGTCGCTGGTCGTCGCGCCACCCGATGCTTACCAGGGCGAGGTTCAGCGCATTATGTATCTTCATCTTCCGAGTATTTTGATTGCCTATCTCTCCTACTTTCTGGTTTTCATCGGCAGCGGACTCTACTTGTGGAAGCGCGAGAAGCGCGACGATCTATTGGCCCATGCGGCGGCTGAGCTTGGCGTACTTTTTACCGCGCTAACGATCATCGAGGGGTCCGTCTGGGGGCGCCCAACCTGGGGCGTGTGGTGGACCTGGGATGCGCGCTTAACTTTGACGGCTATTTTGTTATTGATCTATGTGGGTTATCTTATGCTGCGCTCACTTATCGAGGACGAGAATCGTGCCGCCATGGCGGCGGCTGTGTTGGGGATTATCGGGTTTCTGGACATACCGCTGATTCACATGTCGGTATACTGGTGGCGCACGCTGCATCAGCCGCCGTCGATTCTGCGGCCCGACAAGCTGCCGTGGGAAAATGTCCATCCGAGCATGTTGACGGCCTTGACGATCAGCTTCGTCGCGTTTCTATTGCTTTATTTCTATTTGCTGTCGCTGCGCTATCGAGTCGGCGAGATGCATCAGGAAGTCATTGCGCGACGGCTCGAGCGAGGCGCCTGATGGGTCCCTGGGGTTTTGTCTCTCTCGCTTATGGAATTGTGTGGGGAACCCTCGTGGTGTATCTGATTTTCTTGAAGCGCCGTTATAGCCGCGCTACAGTCGAGCTCGATCAGCTCAGGCCTATGGGAGAGGCTGGTGGCGATGAAAAAAAATAGGCGTTTCTTGATCGGCGGCATCATTATTCTTGCCGCGCTCTCCTACATGATCTACGGCGGCATGCAGGAAGCGATCGTCTATTTCGTCACGCCATCGGAGCTCAAGGCCAACGAGCGCTCCTCCGCGGACAAATTTCTCCGCATGGGCGGCATGGTCGTCAAAGGCTCGCTGAATAAAAACCTCAATACCCTAACTTACCGCTTCGATCTCACCGACGGCACGGCGACATTTCCGGTATATTTCAAGGGCGTGCCGCCGGATCTTTTTACCGAAGGCAAAGGCGCCGTCGTCGAAGGACGGATCGGCGCCGACGGCGTGTTCCAGGCAACGACGATTATGGCCAAGCACGCCGAAGAATATAGTCCCCACGCCGACGGCAAACCTCCTTCAAAGAGCTTCGTTCCTGGCCAGGAAGCCGTCGCCAAGTGACATCGACCCTGGGCCACACGTCGGTTGTTTTGGCTTTGCTGGCCGCGTTTTGCGGCGTTGTCTGCCCGATCGTCGCGGCGCGCGCGCGCCAAGAGCGCTTTTTGGCTTTCGCGCGCTACGCGATTTTCACCCAGTTCGTTCTGGTGACGCTGGCGGCCGGCGCACTTATTTACGGCTTGATCGCTCTCGACTTTTCCATCAAGTATGTTGCCTTCAATACCACGCGCGCAACTCCCATTTACTATCGAGTGACCGGGCTGTGGGGCGCGCTCGAAGGTTCTCTCATGTTATGGGAGTGGGTGCTCATCATATTTTCCGGAATCACCGCGTCGCTCTATCGCGACCGCCATAGAGATACGATGCCCTGGGTGATCATGATTTTCTCTATTGTCTCGTTTTTTTTCTTGACCGTGTTGGCTTTTGTATCCAATCCCTTCGAGACAGTGTCACCCGTGCCGCTCGACGGGCGAGGTTTGAACCCACTGCTCGAAGACGCCAACATGATGACCCATCCGCCGCTTCTCTACACCGGATTTGTCGGTCTCACCGTTCCCTACGCTTTTGCCATGGCCGCGCTGATCACGGGTAAACTCGATGAAGCCTGGATCACCACTACGCGACGATGGACGATCATCGCGTGGTTCTTCTTGACGGTGGGAAATCTGGTCGGCGCCTGGTGGTCGTATCACGTCCTCGGTTGGGGCGGCTATTGGGCCTGGGACCCGGTAGAGAACGCGGCGTTCATGCCCTGGTTGCCGGCGACCGCTTTTCTCCACTCGATCCAGGTGCAGGAACGCCGCCGCATGCTCAAGGTTTGGAACCTTTCGTTGATCATCATCGCCTTCAGCTTGACCATCTTCGGCACCTTTCTCACGCGCTCCGGCATACTGTCGTCGATCCACGCCTTTTCCTCCGGGCCGGTGGGTGGCTTTTTTCTTGCCTTTCTGTCTCTCATTTTACTCGGTTCGTTCGGCCTGCTTGCGTACCGCGCCGATCTGTTGAAGGAACAACCGGAGCTCGACTCGATGGTGAGTCGCGAGTCGGCTTTTTTGCTGAATAACATCGTGCTGGTTTCAGCTTTGTTCACGATCTTTCTCGGCACGATTTTTCCGCTAATTTCCGAAGCGGTCGCTGGCGTTCAGGTCAGCGTCGGCGCGCCTTATTTCAATTCCGTCACCGTTCCGCTGTTTTTATTTCTAGTCTTTCTCATGGGCGTCGGTCCGATGATCGCCTGGCGGCGCGCATCCTGGGACAATCTCAGGCGGAACTTTCTCTGGCCGGCCGCCGGATCGCTCGCCTTCGGCGTCGCCCTGTTCATCTGGAAAGTGAAAGAATTCTTGCCCTTGCTGGGCTTCACTTTGCTCGCGTTCGTGGTAGTCACGATTCTTTACGACACGGTCCTGGCGCTGCGCGCGCGCAAGCGCATCGCCGGCGAAGGGATGGTTCGGGGACTCGTAACACTCGCACGGCGCAATCAGCGCCGTTACGGCGGCTTGATCGTTCATCTCGGGGTTGTTTTAATCGTTCTGGGCATCGCCGGATCGATGACTTACAGCCTCGAAAAGGAAGCGACCCTGGCGCTCAAACAGGAGCTGAAGATCGGCAACTATAGCATTCAATTCGAAGGCTTGAAGGGCTCGCGCCAACCCACCCATTTTCGCGTCGAAGGCGCCTTCCGGGTGCTACACAACGGCAGCGACGAGGGAATCTTGAATCCGGCCCTGAAATTCTTTCCGACCCAGCAATCTCCGATCGGCCGAGCCGTGCACCAGAGCAGCCTGACTGAAGATATCTATCTCATCCTCTCCGGTTTTAGCGAGATCGATCGTAATCAAGCGACGCTAAAGGCTCTGGTTCGGCCGCTGGTCATCTGGATGTGGATCGGCGGCTTCGTCATCGCGTTGGGAACCGTGATCTGCATCTGGCCGATGAAAAAAACCGAACTGACGGAACCCTGAGGTCGTGTTTGAGTATTGATCGAAACGACAATGACGCGAGGAAGTTTGAAATCAGGAGTTTGTAATCCGCGATCTGCGATCTGCAATTCCGAGCGTAGCGAGGACCCATGCCCTGGCGTCGTTTAGTGATCGTTGCCCTGATCGTGGGACCGATCCTTGGTTTGCTTGCCTTCGGATTTACGCGCGACGCGCGCTATATTACCTCGCCCTTGCTCGCCACGCCGGCAACCCCGTTCACGGTGACGCTTTTCGACGGGCGCAAGATCACGCTGGACGATCTGCGGGGTAAAGCGGTGTTTCTCAATTTCTGGGCGTCCTGGTGTCCGCCCTGCCGGGACGAAGCCCGAGACTTGGAAGCCGCCTGGCAAAAAGTCAAAGGCAAAGACATGGTTTTCATCGGCGTTGCATTGCAGGATCTGGATAATAATTCGCTGGAGTTCCTAAAAGAATTCGAAGTCACTTACCCAAACGGCAAAGACGCGACCGGCAAGATCGCCGTCGACTACGGCACCTGGGGAATTCCGGAAAGTTTTTTCATCGACCCCCAAGGCCGGATCACCTACAAACACGTCGGCGCCATCCGCGCCTCGCTCGTGCTGAGCAAAATTGAAGAAGCCGCCAAAAGCATTGCGAGCGCGCAGGAAGGCAAAGGCGACTACCAGGCAATCCGATGAAAACTCTGTTTCAGGGCTCACTATCCGTCGCTTACGTTTTATTGGTCCTATTCCTCAATCCGCTCTTCGCCGCTGCGACACCGGATCTTGAAGAGCGTACGCGCGAGATTGCCACGGAGCTGCGCTGCGTCGTCTGTCAAAACCTTTCGGTTGCCGACTCGCCATCCGAGATGGCCCAGCAAATGCGCAGCATCGTGCGCGAACAAGTTCAGGCCGGCAAGACGCCCGAACAAATCAAAGAATTCTTCGTGTCGAAATACGGCGAGTGGGTCCTGCTAAAACCGAAGACAACCGGTTTTAGCTCCCTGTTATGGATCTTACCCTATACTGCTCTGGTCATTGGAATGCTGGCAGCACTTTGGTTCATTCGGCGCTGGTCGAGAACAAGGCAGATTCGCACCGAGCAAACCAGCCAAAGTGGCGAGACGCTCCAAATTCAAAGTGATTTTTTGAAGGAGAAATTTGATCAGCCGAACCTCGAGGATACCAGCCCGCGCGCCAACTTATTGCGCGAGCGTGGCCGGCTCAAGGAAGAATTATCCGAGCTGGAATTCGACTTTCAATCCGGCAAGCTGTCAGAAGCCGATTACCTGACGCTCAAGCGCGAAATCGAAAGTAAAGGCGCAACCGTCATGCAGCAGCTCGACGCCCTGCCGCCCGAACCTAAAACACCAAAGGAAAAACGGCACGAGCCAAATGTCTTGCGCCGGAATCGTTTGCCCGGCTGGCAGCTTGTCGCCGGCGCCGTCTTCCTCCTACTTTTCGGTCTGGCTCTCGGCGTCATGCTGACGCAATCCACTCGTCCGCGCACATCCGAAAATGACACCATGACCGGCGATTTTATGACCGGCACCACCCCCCCGACTGGAAATGCTCAGGCTGCGCTGAACGAAGGCAAACAGGCCTTCACTCAACAGGATTTCCCCAAAGCCATTGATGCCTTTAAAAAAGCACTGGCCGACGATCCCAACAATGCCGAGGCGCACGCCTATATGGGATTTATCCTCATCCAGGCCGGGCACGGCGACGGCGCGCTGATGGCATTCGACAAAGCGCTTTCAATCGCGCCCAATTTTCCCATGGCGCTTTGGGGCAGAGGCACCGTCCTGTATCAGGATAAAAAAGATTACGCCGGCGCCCGTGAGATCTTCGAACGCTTACTCAACATCGTCCCGCCTGGCGAAGAACGCAACGAGATTGTGAAAGTGCTTGCCGAAATACCGACAGGCACTGGTCCAAAGAATCCCTCAAGCGCTCCGGCGCCATCGCCTTTGGCGCCGGCGGCCTCATCCGCTCAGATCAGCGGGAAAATCACCGTGGACTCCAAACTCAAAGCCAACGTGGATCCGAACGTAGCACTCTTCATTATCGCACGACCTGCAGGCGGCGCAGGCGGACCTCCCCTTGCTGTAAAGAAAATCGATAAGCCTGTTTTCCCTCTAAATTACACCCTCGGTCAAGAAAACGTCATGATGCAAGGCACCCCGTTCGCCGGCAAAATCACCATCACCGTGCGCCTCGACAAAGACGGTAACGCAGCCACCCGCGGCCCCGGTGACATGACAGGCGAGTACAAGAAAAATCCCGTCGAAGTCGGTGCAAAGAATGTGGATATCGTGATCGATCAGTTGACAAAGTAAACCGTTGCAGCAGCGGCACATTATTGCCTCTATCTGAACCGAGAGAATCGCTCGCTCATGGCCTTTGGGTCCCGACATTTTCCTTTTTGAAGCCCATGCCCATCCATCGTCTGCCGGATGCAAAACTCGCTATTTTCGCAACCATGACAAAGTCGTGGATTGGACCCAGATCGACAAGAAATCCCAGTCGTAATTTCCTAATTGGGGGTGAGCACCATTACGGCCAGACGCTAACTCATCGATAGAACCAAAAATAGTCAATACCTGCGGGTCAACATGACAACTTCTATGTTTCCACCACTACTCCACCAACCCAGTATTCCAATTCCGTTCACGCAAACCTTTGATAGATCGCGTCCGTCTTCGCCGCCATGATGAAATCGTTCTTGTGCAGGTTCTTGATCTTGTGCGTCCACCAGGTCACCGCGACCTTCCCCCACTCGGTGGTAAGGCGTGGATGATGCCCTTCTTCCTCCGCGGCGGCGCCGACGGCATCGGTAAACGCGATCGCATCCACGAAGTTTTTGAATTTGTAGAGGCGATCCAGCTTCGGAATTGCATCTTCGGTGACGATCTGCCAATCGGGAATCTTGGGCTGCAGCTCTTTGATTTCCTCCGGTGTCACCGACGGCGCGCCAACCCGGCACGCTACGCATTTTTGTTCTGTGAGTTCTTCCATCGTGCTGTTCCCCCAAATATTCCAATACTCCATTACTCCAACACTCCAACTATTTTCAGAGCTTAGGCATGACTTCCGCGGCGAATTGTTCCATCGATTGCTTCACCGCCGCGTGCGGCACGGTGCCAATGTTGAACCAAGTGAGCAAATTGTTCGCGCCGGTCTTTTGCATCAACTCCTTAATTTTGTCCACCGCCAAATACGAATCGCCGATCACTGCATGTTTTTCACAGACCATCTCGAAGGCAACCTGCGCTCCCGCCGCCGTGCGCAGGCGCGCCGGCAACTCCACTCCGCGTTGAGTCAACCATGCGGTATAATCGACCCGCATGTCCATAATGGTTTTGAAATAGCTCATGATGCCGGCTTCCGAGCGCGCCTTCGCTTCGGCCGTGGTCGGAGCCAAATGCATCGGCAACAACAAGCCGAGCTCGCGAATCCTAGGATCGTGCCCATGTTGTTTCAAGCCGCTCCAATAAGCCTGAGCATACTCGAGAACCTGCTCCGGCGTTCGGGTGTGAATCGGCAGGAACAAGTTCACTCCCAGGCGCGCGCCAACCTCCACGCCATCGAGGGAGCTGGTGGCCATATAGATCGACGGCAGCGGTTTTTGAACCGGCTTCGGATTGACGATCACTTCAGGAATATCGAAGAACTTTCCCTTGAACGTAAGCGTCTCTTCGGACCAGGCTTTTTCAATGATCGCGATCGCTTCGGCCATGTAGTCGTGGGTCGATTTATGATCGGCGCCGAAGCATTCATAGGCCCGGCTGTGCGGATGGCCGCCACCCGCGGCGAATTCCATTCTGCCGTTGCTGACGAGATCCAGCATCGCCGCTTCTTCCGCGAGCTGCACCGGGTGATGCACGGGCAACGTATTCACTGCGACTCCAAGACGCAGCCGTTTGGTCCTTTGGGCGACGGCGCCGAGTACGACGTAGGGCGCCGACAAAAGCGAAAATTTCGGTTGGCAGTGAATTTCCGCAATCCAGTAAGCATCAAAGCGCAGGCGATCGGCGAGTTCGGCCTGCTCCATGAACTCGTCGAGACGGGCAACCGGTGAAGACCCTTGCGGACACTGGATTTCGGTGAAGAGACTGAATTTCACTTAGGCATTCCTGCAGATTCCATTACATTGACTGAAAATTTGATAACCTCATCTTAGGGAAAGAAAATTGGGTTGCGTTCGCTGCGCTGTTCCGCGCAGGCGAACTGCGGTCAGTTAAAATGGCAAGACCGCAAATAGTGCTAGCCTGGATTATTCGCAGCAAATCGGCGATCGAGGCATAACCCCTCCAGAGCGAAGGCAAAGCAGTTGTGCCTTGAAGCGGCCAATGGACGAACTGCTTTCGCCATTAGTCGTGAAAAGGTCAAACACTTTGCCCAGCGATGATCGATACGAAGAAACATTTGCGCCGATGCCTTCGCTCCTCCAGGGTTACGCCTCGATCGACACGGTGTCATCGGTTTTCCTCGTAGCGTGAATAATCCGGGTTAAGTACCTTCATTTAAGAGTCAGTACACTAGTTCCGGGCATTTCAAAAATGCCGACGACGACGTCAGGCCGCTAACCGTCCTGCGTCATTTGGTTTTTTGTTGACTTGGGCTGCTGTCGTGCTACTTTATACAAATTCGAGTTTTATGTCTCAAATTATTGAAACCATTGATTAATACCAAAAGTAAAACGGTATGATGTTTTTGGGATTGCTTTCTACTCGCTACTTCGCGAGGGCTTGTGTCCCCGACTATCGACTCGGGGAGCACTAAAAAATGCGCGATTGGATCTCCGATCTGTTGATCTTCTCTGCCGGCATTGCCGGCGGTGTCTTGATAACCACCATCAAACCACTGGTGAGCGCCGCAAAGCAGCGTCGCACCGAGATGGTCGCGCGGCGCGCGCGCATGCTGGAGAGCATCAAACAAAAGCATGAGGAAGAGATTTTACACAAAGCGTTCGAAACTACGGACGCGATCCGCAGCGAACTCAACAGCTCGCTGCAAACCTTGCGCAACACATTGATGACCGTCCTCGATCCGTCAAACGAGCCATCCGCTAAACCGCGCGGTCGCATCGTTCATCTATCCAAACGAAGAAGCGGAGTTGAGTAAAGGAATCCCGCTTACCTTTCCGCTTGTCGCCGGATGCTTGCCAACGCAATCACTCCTGTGAGATGTTCCGGTAAGAGAAATCCGGGATGCAGCCGATAATGAAACTCGCAAGGGGGGGTAATGGCAGTCGCGCTGGCGCTTCTGCCGATCGAAGCCATGGCTGAAGACTTACTCAAAATCGGTCTTTTCAATCGCGACGCGGCGATCATCGTCGCCGAAGAGAAAGGCTTTCTCAAGCAGGAAAATCTGCGGGCGGAAATCAACACGGTCACCGATTCGCCGACGCTGCTGCGCAATCTCATCTCCGGCAGATACGATCTGATCTTGAACAATGCGGACAACGTCATTGCCTGGGCCGAAGGCCAGGGCGAAGATCCGCAGAAAAACGATTTCGTGATCTTTCTCGGCGGCAGCCAGGGCGTCGACCAGAAACTCATCGTAGCCCCGGGCATTAACGAATATAACGACCTCAAGGGCAAGATCTTCGCGGTGGACGCGCCGACCACCGGCTATGCCATCGTCGGCGTCTACATCATGAAAAAACACGGTCTCGAATGGAACCGTGATTACACCTTCAAGTCCTTCGGCAACACAACGGCGCGGGCCAATGCCATGAGCAAGGGCGAGGCGGCCGGCGCGATGATGAGCCTGGCCGATGACGAGATCCAGAAGCGCGGATTCAAAGTCCTTGCGCAGGCGCAGGATTATGTCAAGCACTACGCCCGGGGCCTGGGAGCAACGCGCAGGCAATGGGCCAACGACAACGAACAGCTGGTCGTGCGCTTCAACCGCGCGATGATCCGCGCCACCGATTGGCTGCAAGATCCGAAAAACAAGGACGAAGCGATTCAGGTTTTGCTGGGCGAAACCAAAAACAACAAAGCGCGCGCCGAATCCATGTACCGGCAAGCGTTCAGTCCGACCATGGGCCTCACGCCGCGCAGCCGCATCGACATGGAAGGCATCCGCACCGTCCTCGAGCTTCGAGAAATCGCCGGCTTGATGAAACCGCCGGTTCCGAAGCCGGAAAAATACGTTGACGAGCGCTTCTACCAAAAGGCGCTGGCGACTCTGGGCAAGTAAGTATGCTATTGGAACTTCAAAACACCCGATCGGAAATTGGCCGTGATGTTACGCCGGTCGCTTGAGCTGTCCTAACCTGCATTTGCATACTGAACTAACCCGGATTATTCATGCTACGGAAAGACCTGACGACACTCTTCTGATCGAGGTGTAACCCTGGAGGAACGAAGGCACCGGCGCGAATGTTTCATTTTGGTCTCGGCGCTCGGCGCGATGTTTGACCTTTTCGCTGCTGATCTCATGGGCAACTCGCCCGCTTGCATCTTGAAGGTACAACCGCTTTGCCTTCGTTTCGGAAGGGTTGCAGCTCGATCGCAGTTTTGCCGCGAATAATCCAGGCTAATCTCCCATGATTTTACTGCGGCAAATTGTCTTACTGCTGATTCTTGCTTTAGCGTCTCAAAACGCCGCCGCCAATCCATACCTGGCAAAGCCAGGCGAGCCAACCCTGCCGATCCGAGTGGCTACCTGCGC
>Ga0065705_10104592_pt1 | contig 12975 bp, 31 predicted proteins | sample SwibulcommuniRL2_FD_59092 | JGI IMG/M metagenome (GOLD analysis project Ga0065705, IMG submission 59092) | Bulk soil microbial communities from switchgrass field near Rose Lake, East Lansing, Michigan, USA - RL2 Bulk Soil v2 (version 2) | ecosystem: Environmental > Terrestrial > Soil >...
CCTTGTCTGAGCGTCTATCTCCGCCGTGTTTACCTAGTGGTCTGTCGCTAAACTTCTCTCGGCTAAGCGCAAAAGTAGGATCGATGCCCATGGCCTCCAAGAGGTTAGTTAGATTGCCGGCTGGCGCATCCTTTGGGTACTGTTCCCAGATGCGTTCCTTCATGGCGTTGGCTAGTTGCTCTTGCCACTGTTGCCAAGATGTATCTGCGCGCTGCCAACTGTTGCGTAGAACGACCGCTCGGTGTGCGGCAGCCATATCTTTTGGCTTGCCGTCAATTGAGCCAACCGTTGCCAGATCGTCAGGGCTAGGTTTGGGGATAGTAATGTTACGCATGATTACTCTCTGCCTTGCGCTGGAAGTATTGCTTGACGCGCTCAAGCAATACAATGTCGGTTTCCACGTTAACATCCAGCCCATTGCGGATGCCCAGGTCTATTAGCATTTGCCCCCAGCACTGTCCGTGCATGGCCGAAAACTCTTTGTCTTTTGAGCCGTTATATTCCTTGCCACGCTTGACGCGCAGAATATTCTTTACCCACTCATTGCGCCAGTGCTGGATGCTGTCGCGAAGCCCCTTGATCTTTTCGTTGAGGTCTTCATGTTGGGTTTCGGCGCCGGCTTCCGCTGCAAAAGCACTCTCAAATGCGTACATCAGTGTGGCGCGGCTCATATGGTTCGTGATGCCCTGTGCCGTGGCAACAAACTTTTCGAGTTGGGGCCAGTACTCACGCTTGCCCAGATGTTGCGCATTGTTGCGTACGTCACCCTGCTCAGGATTCTCGACAAAGTAATCGTCTTCATTTGGCTTAATCTCTGTCAGTTTTTCGTCCAGAACGCGACTTGCCTCAGTGCGCTCTAAATAGCCGCCGCTGGACGTGACAATCATGTGGAATAGTTCTGTGCCGATAGGATCGGCGGGCGTTATCCAGACCGCGACCTTGCAAGAATCATAGAGTGTGGCGATTCGCATAAGCCGCTGCGCATAGCTGGCGACCGTACGGATCGGGGATAAATCCACACCTATCTTGAGCCGAGGACAATCCAGACCAAGCCCCGCCATCATCTTCACTATCAGCACGTCACCCTGACCATCTACAAATGCCTCTATTCTGTCTGTGGCGCTATCTGTTGTGGACGTGGCTATAACAACATTGAGTTCAGACGCGTACTTTTTGAAAATTGATAGGACAGATTTCGCCTCGTGGTTATCCTCGTCTTCCGTATCGTTGCCCACAAAAACGATTACGCCTATGTTGCCCCCAGTAGCTCTGAGCCGCTTTAGTTCTCGGATGGCCGCCTTGATGCACTCGACTTGCACGTCCCAATTACGCACAACGAATTTCCCCAAGATGCGCTGTGATTCGCTGCCGCTTAGCGTCTTGAGCCTCTTGAATTTGGTCGCATCCGTGGAGGGAATAAACTTGGTGACATCAGCATCAATTTCGATTAGATCGATGTCAGAGAGAGGTGATGGGCGTTCAGCCCAGGCATCGGCAAAACTGTATGGATAGTCTGCCGTCATGCGGTAAATACCTTTGAGCGTTTCGCGCAGTTGAACGAGCCGGATATTCGGATCGCCGGTATGCTTGAGGATTGAATGTTCTATTACCTCATAATCAATTAGCTCATAGTCAAAGCCTGGAATGCGTTCGCCATCCGCCCGATAGGGCGTTGCCGTTAGCACTACAACATAAGCGCCGGCATCGAATAATGCTTGAGCCAACTTGCCTATTTGGTTTGCATAGCTACCCAGGTGACACTCATCTACAAAAAATACCGGAGGTTTGCCGGTGACGGAAATCACTTGCTTGACCCACATCGTTAACCATGCGGTTTGACCAAGCCCATGCAAAACACCGAATTGTTGGGTGGAAGAAATCAGTGTGGGATTATAAGCAATATTCGTATGTATCAAGCTCTTCCATTGATCGAAGGCAGCCGTGCCGCTCGCAGTTGGGCGCAAAGATTTGAGAGTATCCGGCATTTGGATACCGTACCGCTCAAACATTTCCACTATTTTTTCCGGCTTGACCATTTGCCGTTGCAGATTGACGGCCGGCGATAGCACTGCTGCACAGGACGCCAAACCTTGATAATACATGTCTAAAAAACTACATCGAATCAGATCGCTTTTGCCGTATCGAGTGGGTAGGACAATAGAAACGATCTTCGTTAGACTCAGGCTGAGAATTGTCTGGTGCGCGCCTAATTGACCGATGCGGTACCGGTCAAAGTTCATCCTAAACATTTTTCTTGGCTCCCTTTGAGAGGTTGCATTTTGGGCACAATGCCTGCATTCCGAACACGTTTGTGTCGTTTGTGACCACCCACGGCACGATATGATCTGCGTGCCAATCCTCCGGCAACTCATTGCCGCATATGGCGCATTTGCCCTCCTGGCTGTAGTAAAGAATCGCGCGCAGCTTCTTGCTGCGCAGCGTACGCATACTCACGCCGTCTCTCGTTGCGCCTGCAAATAGCGCGCTGCACTCACGCAGCGTTTAATCGTGCCCACGCGATGCTCGCCAATGCACCTGGCGATGTAGCGCCCGATGTCTTCCGGCTCACCGCCGGCGGCTACCTCTGCTTCCAGCGCCGCGGCTACGTCCTCACTTTCAGCTTTCACCCACTCAAAATCCGCTTTGCCCAGCGCGTTGCCGAGCCGTGGAAATTTAGTACCCATTTATGCCTCCACTTCTCTTTGGCGAGGACACCCGCCAGCGTCCTCGCCCCTGTAAAGTTTGACACCCCGAAAGGAGCGTCAACGAGCACGCCCGGCTTCGATTCCGGCAGCCATGCCCCGGCTGTGCGTCCATTACGCAACGCGCTCTGATACCACAAATTACGCGCAATCGTTGAACACCTGCAATCGCGTTGTCCCCTCTCGACCTTACCTTTCTTGGTTGCTAGTGAAACGAAAGTAAACGAAAGGAAAGCGAAACCGTCACTCGTCTTCGTGAACGACTTCGTTAATCCACACCTCGATATTGCCGCTGCCGTTGCATTGTTGACACCTACCGTCGCGCCCTGTGCCCAGACACGACGGGCAAGGCACGCTAATGAGCCTTCGCACGCGCTTGTATCCGGCTTGCCAACGACGGATGGCGTACCAATTTGATGGGCGTGGGCGGGTCATGAGTTCACCTCGAACAATGTCGGCTGTGCGTTCAAGCAATTTGGGCTGAACCACAGCATTTCCTTGTGCCGGTTGAGGTCGTTTAGCCCATTCTTACTTTGGCTTGAGCCGTACGCCTTGTTGGCGCTATAGCCCACTTTGCGCCAAGTGGACGGCATTTCGTCGCGGTGCTCGTCGGCATAGCCCGCTAGTACAATTCTGTAGCGTGGATTGTCGCCGTTGGCGATGCACCACTCGCGCACCTCATGCGCTACGTCCAGGCTATCCACGGTATACAGGTTGCTTGTGCGCTCTGCCCGGTCTGAGTAGGGAGGGTCAAGGAAGATGCCCACCGTATCGCCGTAGTTGAGCGCACCGCGCGTGACAATGCGGCTCCAGTCACCACAGCAGACGCGCACATTGCGCAGACGAGCGGCTAGAGCGTGCATGTAGGCATACAAAGCCTCCTGATTGCGCCAGGTGGCATTGTTGATATTCCCGTCACCCAAGTGCGGTAGCTTGCGGTTGACACCCTGTCCTGCGTTGCCCAAGTGCGGTAGCTGGCGGTTGACACCCCGTCCTGCGTTGCCCAAGTGCGGTAGCTGGCGGTTGACACCCCGTCCTGCGTTGCCGTTCTGGTCGTCAACCGCAAGCGACCGAATCGACTCGTAGGTGTGCGGCCCTGTGCCTGAGCACCAGCCGCTACCAATCCAAGCGCAGACGCCCCAACACCACCACCCCGCAATCTTTGCGTCATACCAATCCGGGTCAGCCTCCATGCCCGCCTGCATTTGGCGCTTGCCCTCATTGACAAGCCACAGATGGCGACTGAACAAATCGCACTCGTTGACAGGCCAGTCGGCATGATGCGCTACGCTCTCCGGGTCATGCGCCAAAGCGCGCCAAAAGTTAGCGATGTACTGATCGGCATCGTTGACCGTCTCTGTGGCATTGGTGTGCCATGCGGGACGGTCAAGCAGCACGGCCAACGAGCCCGCAAATGGTTCGACGTACTGATCGCAATCGCCTAATGCAGACCACACTTGATCTGCCACCTTGCGTTTACCACCGAACCACGGGAACGGCGCTTTCATCAAGCCTCCAGGGAGGGGCGTTGTCCCTCCCCCTTGCCGCGCAGGAACTCCGTGTACATCTCAAGGCGCGTGGCAGTCATGACGACACCTCGGCTGCAATCCACGCAAAACACATTCCCGCCAAGATGATGATGATAAACTCGCGCAGTTCTAGGATTTCAATCATTCATAATCTCCGTTTCTTGCCTGGTGCATAAGGCTACGCGCATCCACGGAAAGGTTGCGAATATCACTCAGTGAGATAAATGCTTGCATCTGTTCACCCTTGGCTAAAAGTTCCTGCACTTGGCGCGCTGTATCGTCGATACATTTCAAGTTGTGCACTGTGCCCTCCCAACAGTTCAGCGCATAATCGGGCCATTTTTTAGGCTTGTTGCTCATGCCAAGTAAGGGCTTTGTAGCTGCCCTCAACAGGTGCGGTCTGTGCGTTTTTGTGGTGGATTAACTGCTGCTTGCTCATGTGTTTGCCTTTCTGGGTATAGTGGAAACAAATACAAAGCCCGCCGGCCAGTGTGACGACTGGTGAGGCGGGGTTTACACGAGTGGGGAGATGGCGATGTCGAGATGAGCGGTCATTGTGCTACCGCTGCTACCGGCGCAATGAGAGACGAAGCGTCAAACACCTTGCCGGCTTCATCCCATCCAAAGCGTTGAATGAAGCGAAATTTGAAGTTGCTGGATAGTTTCCTGTCTTTACGCCCGACAATTTTGTAAATAAAGTCGTAGCCATATCCAAGCTCTACTCCTAGCGTGCGGTGGCTGTAGCCCTTGCTCTCCATCCACGCCTTGAGAAGCGTTGCTTCGTCCATGTCAAGTCCTTTCTTGTACGTTAGTACGACCATACTACACTATATCTGTACTACTGTCAAGTATAAATTCAAAATTCATCTATTTGAACTATGCAATCTGTACAAGAGTCCATTACAATGAAAAGCATGGCTAAGAAACCGATGGTAAACTTGGCGCGCCTTGAGGAAGTCATGGCGGAGAAAGGGTGGGGAGCTGGCGAGCTTGCTGCCTATTCCGGCGTTAAGTACGACACGATTTATTCGCTCAAGAAGGGAAGGCGACTTAATCCAGGCGCCGAAACGCTCAAGAAAATAGCCGAGGCGCTTGGCGTGTCGGTCGATTACCTATTGGGCGAAAGTGAAGACCGCCAGCCGCAAATAGAAAAGCCGCCTATGCCGGAAGCAATCAGGCGGCTGTCAGAGGTAGCCAATCGGTTGTCGGATGTGCGTCAAGAGGAACTCATACGCATTGCCGAGGCGCTGGCAAAGTTAGAGCGCGAACAGCCGTTACACACGCTGCCTACTCGCGCTATGGAAGTGCTTTTAGAAGCGGCAGGGGAACTGGGCATCGAAGAAGAAATCTTGGATGAGCTTGAAAATCTACTGAGAAGTAATCCCCCCACGCGCCTCATCGACCTTGGCTCTGGCGAGCTTACTGGCGATCTTCCGCAAAGCAAGTAAAAAGTGCACCCGCTGTTGTTCTGCACTCAACTGATTGAACTCCCTTAAATACGCCTGGCGGCGTTCTTTGTCCGGCTTGCTACGATGCAACATGCGGGGCGTCCTATTCTGCCAATGGGGGCAATTGTGCCAGCGACCTAGCACGTGTGTTCTAAAATACTGATTTTTCTAGGGTCTGTCAATAGGTGTAGCTTCATAAGTGAGTTGTTTACTTAACCTGTGGCAGCTTTTAGGCGCGAAAATACTGCAATTCTTGTTGCAGGCATGTACAACCGTCCATGCACTACAGTGGATGGCAAAAAAAATTACAGGTCTTCGTAATCTTCCGGGTGGTAGCTTTTTTTCTTCTTGTTACCATTCCTGTGGATATGTTTTGTAGATGATTCTTGTTTGGGTGCACGTCCTGCACTGGGGGGTGCATACGGTGCACTAGTTAGGGGTGCATGTGGTGCACTAGTATCAAGCAAAATAAAGACGTTGCATTTGTACGCTGTGCGCTCAACAGCGATGATGCGCAGCCGCTCCATCTTCTGAATTTCGTAGATGACCTTGCGCCGGCTCATACCTGTGCCTTTGGCGATGGTGGCAAAGCTGGGGTTGCACTCGCTGCTGTCAACGTCGATATAGCGGCAGAGCGCCACATAGACGGCAAGGCCATACGGGCCGAGCTGCGCGCCGTAGCGATCATAGAGGTCATTGTAGATTTTGAGATAGCGTGGGCCGCGATTGTCGCGAACAACAAAGTTGTCACGAGAGGGAGGCATATGGTATTCTGTGCTCACTTTCTTTAATGTACCCTGTTGCGGAGTTCTTGGCCGAGCGCCCGCAATGGGGTATTTTATTTGCTCCTTCTATTGTATCACGATCCCATGTTCATAAGCGACCATACAAGCCAAGCCACAAAGCCCGCCAACGCAATACCTATCGAGATACCCTGAATACGACCAGCCCACACTGCGTCTCGCTGTGAGCCGTCTACACGGCGCTCCAGTGCTTCCAAACGGCTTTGCAGGCTAGATTGTACCATTTGCACCGCCAACGCCTCATTTAGCCCCGTTTTTGGCTCGTTTAGCCCTATTTCCTCCATAGGCTCAATATCCACAATTGGCGGCGTTACATCCCGTTCTAGGATGCGCCGCCTTGTCTCGTCGCGTGATACCCCACTCTTGCGTAGAGCGGCGACAAGACTAAGTATTTCGGCATCCTCGTCTGTAAATAAACGCGGGCCAGCTTCACCCGAAGCCGATGGCGAAAGAAGGTCGGCGTACTCGCGCGACCAGTTGCGAATCGACTGCGTTGTACAGTTTGCATTTTTGGCGACCTGTGAGGGTGTTTGCATTTGGGCTAAACGCAACGGTTGGGACTAAATGAGCTAAACGGTTGAGTCTAGTTTAGTCCCGTTTGGTCGCCATATGCAATAGCTTTGCCAAAATTCACTGTACTAAAGTACAAATTGATTCTTGACAACTGTACAGACACGGTGTATAATGGGTATTAGAAGTTAACGTAAAAACAAAAGCCGGCGAGTGCGTCACCACTCAGCCGGCCACTACCAGAAAGGCAATTTCAATGACAAGTTTAGCACCATCACAAGCCACCGTCAAGCCAGACGTTTACCAGCGCCGCGCCGTTCAGTCTCGCCGTCGCAATGCACGTATCGACGCCAAGGTGGCCGCAGAGTTCGCCGCACGCCAAGCGGCACTGCAAGCCAAGTTGGCCGCCATCGTCGCGGCGAATAAGGCTGCACAGGAGAGCAAATAATGAACAGCTTCAAGATCGTCCGCATCCGCACCACCCACTACGGCGATTCGCAAATCGGCTTTGTTGGAGCCGATGGCAAGGTGAAGGATTTTCCTCAAGTGGGTCGCATCTGGAAGTGGGAGCCGGGCAATGCAGGCTGGTCTGCTAAGTCCACCGTTGTCGAGTCGAAAGTGGCTGGTCTGCTACGCTACGAACCATTCAGAAGCAAGGTCGCCAAGCCGTTGACGCTTGCGGAAGGTGAAGTCTACTTACCTCTTTCCGTCACCGGGCGCAACATGTTCTTCAAGGTGCTACCAGAGGTAAATAAATGAACGCCGCACACGACGTTTGGAAAGCTGAAATCGAGGAAGCCATCGACGCCCTACCGGAGAACCCGACTGACCTTTTTACGCCGGAAGAAATTGGCCGCATGGATTTTGACGAGGGCCGCGACTGTGACCCTACCGAGCATTACGCCAAGTTGGGCGACTGCGAAGCCTACATCATCGGCTACCGGCAGGCGGAAGATACGGCTGAGTATGTTGAGGATATAGACGACCGTGGCTACTGGGCACACGGCGGCTGGTAACTGACTATTCGTGGGGTGCGGCACGTAAAACGCACAGGAGAAAAAATGTACCACACAAGCGGTGCAACACACGAAGAATTATTGACGCGACTCTCGGAGCCTTTTCAGCCTTCGGCTATCACCTGGAAGCCGGGCGCTGCCAAAGAAAACAAGTGCATGGCGATGGCTTACGCCGATCTGCGTGCCTACCAGAATCGGCTGGATGAGGTGTGCGGCCTTGGCTGGTCAGTGCGTTATGTGCCTTGGGGCGATGAGCGCATCATGTGCGAGTTGACGATAGACGGCGTTACCCGCACCAGCACAGGCGAATATGACGCACAGAACGAGAAGAACAATATCGAAGGCACGGTAGCCGAGGCGCAAGCGTTTAAGCGTGCCTGCGCCATGTTTGGGCTAGGGCGCTACCTTTATGACTTGCCAAGCGTCTGGATCGAGTTCGACGCCCAGCGCAAACGCATCACGGAAGCCGGTCAGACGGAACTCGCCAATCGCTACAAGGCATGGTATGCCAAATTTGCCAAGGAGCAAGCCGCGCGCTCTGCGGGCAACGACCCCACCGACGTTGAAATGGCAATCATCGCAAAATGGGCTAATCGCACAGAGGCGGAAATCTGGGCTGTACAGAACAAATCTTGCCGCAACGAGGCGCACGCACGCAACAGTATGGACGCCAGCATCAAGCATTGCGGCGGCACAGTCACGAAGGACAACTACATCTGCGTGTATACGCACTTCCTTCGTCGTCAAATGGAAAAGCTGAATGACATGGCGCTACAGGCAGCCGTAGACGCAGAGCCGATACCCGCCTAACATCCACCAAGGAGACGCGTGCGATGCGTCTCCGCTACCGAAGCTGAGGCATAGTATGATAAATCTATGGGCATTAATCGCCGTCGCTGCATCCATCGTCGCCGTCATTCTATTTTACGCCTGTCTAGCCGTAGCCGACGCCAACAAGCTACTGCGCGCTGCCAATGACGACTTGGTAGCTGCCGGCAACGAACTCATTGTCTGCATGGATGCGCTGGAGGTGCGATGCGAGTGGCTAGAGCGACAGGCAGCGTACACCAGTGATGCGCGTGCCGGAAATGTGCTGATGATTGTCGCTAGGATGCATGGTGATGCGGAGATGGTTGCAGAGGGAGAGGCGCCGTAGTGAACATGTCTGATATACGCAAGCGCCTGCGTGACCCAGAGGCACGCGCCGCCGCTGCTATTGAGTTTGGCGACTACTTTCGCGACTTGTGCCTCATGTTTGACTGTGAGGTAGACACAGCCGTCAACATAGGCGCGGCAATTGCCAAGGGACTCAACAAGGAATTTGAGCAAAGGGAACGGGTCAATGAGCGAATCAGTTGATGGCGCGAAACTATGGTGCATTGTGCGCGTGGAAAGCAGTGCCACATTTGCAGGCTACAGCGAAGAAGCGTTCCGCGCAGTTGCCTATGCCGTTGGTGACGGCGCGCTAACCTTCTCCCTGCCACACGGCGGGCGCAAAGTATTCAACTGGGGCAAAGTACTCTGGTTCAAGGTCGAGAATATTGAGGAAACATGAAGCCCCGCCAGCATGTACTATTCACCCGCACCCACCTTCGCTTCGCCCACGCCACGCAAAGCGCCTGCGCCGGCGTTGTGCTCATGGTACGTGAGGAAGAGGCGCCATGAAAACAATCATAGCGGGTAGTCGGACTATCAACAGTTACGACCTGGTAGTGCGTGCCATCCATGAAAGCGGTTGGACAGACGAAATTACAGAGGTATTGTGCGGCATGGCAAGCGGAGTTGACTTGTCGGGAAAAGCATGGGCGGATGCTCACGGCATTGAGGTCAAGCAATTCTTTGCGAACTGGCGGGCACATGGCAGGTCGGCGGGGCCACGTCGCAACGAAATGATGGTGCGCTACGCCGATGCGCTCATCTTGGTATGGGATGGTAAAAGCCCCGGCTCCAGTGACGTATTGCGCAAAGCAAAGGTGCAAGGCTTGCGCATCTACGAACATATAGTGCAATCGTGAAACCGGGCTCACGCGTCCTGTTCACCCGCACCTATCGCCGCCATGCCCACGCTACACAAAGCGTCTGCCCCGGCGTTGTGCTCATGGTGGACGGGGAACGAGCGTTAATTGAGCCGGTAGATAAGCGGCTGCGGCCACGGTGGATAACGTTGGGAGGGTTGAGAGAGGAGACGAGGATGGCTGAACAGGAAATTACCATTACCGTAACTATACCGCCGTTGTGGAGTGACAATAAAGTCAAAGAGCTTGCTGCCACATCCGGCAATCCACACATGGCAGCGGCGATGCGTCATGCTATGCTAAAGATGCGCTACGACTACGAAGCCGAGCGTTTGCGGCTCGTACAGCGCATTGCTTTTTTGGAACGTATGCTAAATGACGTGGTGAAAAGCGAGGATGAGCCATGACGCACCACTGCTCCATCTGCGCCGTCCCGCTCGCCACGGGACACTATCCACTATGCGTGGCTTGTTGGCTTGAATGGCAGGATGACGAAGATGACGACTTTGACGTTGATATGTTGGCGCGGGATTGGCCGGAGATGCCAAGTGGCTTGGACGGGGTAGATTTGTTCGCTGACTTTGAGATAACGGGGATAGACCATGACGCTAGATGAGTGGCACGCAACGGGTGAGCAATTGTTTGGGCCAGATATTATGCAGTGGAAGTTCGTTTGTCCGTCGTGCGGGCATGTCGCCAGCGTGCAAGACTACAAAGACGCAGGCGCGCCAGAGGGTGCTGTAGCTTTTTCTTGCGTGGGTCGCTACTTGCCTAAACGCAGCGAAGCATTTGGCGGCAATGGCAGTGGGCCATGCAATTATGCTGGTGGTGGGCTAATCGGACTCAATCCTGTAGACGTGGCAGGGCGTCGAACATTCGCCTTTGCTTTACAGGAGGTGACGCCATGACCAATACACACGAGATTGAGCTTGACGAGCTGCTGGACGACCTCAGGGCGCAGGTGGCGCGGATGCAAATGCCGGCAGACGTGCGCGAGACGCTCATAGAGGCAGTGCAAACGGCTATCCGTAGTCATATTGAGTACGCCGGTCATCTCTGGGATAATGAGCAGGATGAGCTGGAGAGAGTGCGCGGTGAAATAAGGAAGATTGAGGCCGCGCTGCAATGGCTCAACGCCAACGCCTGGAGCGCAAAATGACTAACTCGGAGTATAAGCTGGAAATACCTGCCGAGAATGGGCGTTACCGCATAGACGACGACAAAGGGAGCTATCTTGTCGATGTTGTTGATGGCGTAGTCATTCATCCCGGCTATGTCCGGCCAAGAGGCACAATTGAGCCGCATTGGAAATTGGCGGCTGACCATTCCGTCTTTGTGAAAATTGATAAATCTGTCTAGCCCCGTCGCGCATGGAGACGCAGCGCCGCCGCAACTGGCGGCGTTTTGCGTTTGGGGGGATGAGTTTCATTTTGCCTCTTGACAATGTAATACTCTTGTGATACACTAGTATCACGAACGGGGAGCACTAACCAAAGGATAAATCGAAATGACACACACAGAAGCAGTAGAAAAGGCGAACGCCGAAAAAGGGCCGGCGATTGATATTATGTGGGCCGAAGCAGGAATGCGACTAGTCGGCAAAACACTTGTCGCCAAGACCAATCGTATGAAGGTCGAAAAAATTGTCAACGGGAATTATGTTGTCCGTGTTAACGATGATAATAACAATTACCATGTCATCTCGGTCGCCTGGGCACTGCAAGAGCAAAATCGACGATTTACAGTAGAGTAAAACAATTCAGACCTGGACATGTCTCTAAACTGCCCAAACCGACAATGCCAAAAACAGACAACGCTAAGACGATCAAGAGCTTTCGTTTATCCGGCCAAACGCTTGACGACATCGCTCAACTCGCCGCCCGTCGTGGCGCAAGTGAAGCCGAGATTATCGCAATAGCCATCGACAGAATGTACCAACAGGAAGCCAAGACCATGAAAGAAATCAAGGTCGGTACTACCAATGACCTGCACCTCTTCGCAATTGAGGCCGATGGCCGCTACTATCCAATGACCCAAAAAGATAGAATGTTTGAGCGAGCCGACGCCAAGATATTCTACGACTCCGGCATCTACCCCGGCATTAGCATTGAAGAACTGCCGCAATACATCTGCGACAAAGCAAAAGAATAGCCACCCACATAGCCGCCGGGGGGACGGCGGCTTGCTTGCGCCGTGACGCGGCGGGTACAATGGAATAAGCGACTGAGGACTAAGGACTAAGGACAAAGAGCCGGAGAGAGAATCTGCTTCTGCGTCCTTAGTCCTCAGTCAATTGTCCTCAGTCACTAAAGGAGGGATGATGAACTCACTGGACTTGAGTAATCAACCAACACACGCCCACATGAGCCAAGAGCAGCGACAAAGCATCCTGGAAGGACTTGTCGAAATTGCAGCCTACGGCGACGAGTGGGCAGAGGAGTGGCTTGAGCGTATGGCAACAGACCCCGATGCGGCGTGGCGTGACTTCGAGGAGGAAGATAGAGCGGCCATGATACGGCTCTATCCCGGTTGGAGCGGATGGATTGACCCGTTTGTGGAGGTGAGCGAATGAGCGACGAAGACGAGCGGCGGTAGACGCCCAACTGAGCCAACAGCAAGGCTCTACTCGGCGACCCTGCTAGATCGATTCAGGCAGTATCTGATACAAAAAGTCATAAACTTAAAAATTGAAGGGAACAAAGATATGTTCGGTAAGAAAAAGAAAGCGCAAAGCCCAGACGGCTTTGTCGTTCAAATTCCTGCCCGCTATACCAAAGGTGCATTTCCTTTTGGTGGACGCAAAGTCGAAAAGATTGTAGCGGAGTGGGCCAAAAAGGGCTACAGACTACATAGCATGACACCGATTTCCGGCATCTTTGGAAACGTGACCCACTACGCTCTCAACTTTCATAAGGCAGATGTTGCCTCACAAGCAAAGTAGTTAACTAAGCT